>JAABUM010003740.1_pt1 | contig 18173 bp, 21 predicted proteins | sample 5559161 | NCBI WGS metagenome assembly JAABUM01 (sample SAMN10711868, study PRJNA513369) | rock metagenome | isolation source: Antarctica rocks | place: Antarctica: Victoria Land, Siegfried Peak nord | reverse complement strand
AAGGAGAACCGGCCCACCCCGTATCCGCGCTCCCGGGCTTCGGGCGTTGCTGCATACAGTTTGCGCACGGCGTCGAAGAGCCCGGTGTAGGTGGCCAGGTTGGAGCGCGGTGTCCGCCCGATCGGCCGCTGGTCGACGCGCACGAGTCGGTCAAAAGACTCCAGACCGGTCGCATCATCGACTGCGAAGACGCTCTGCTCCTGCTCGTCCCCGTCGTCGACGTTGTCCGTGTCATCACGCGGCACCCCGAGGTGCCGGCGAACCAGTTCGGACAGAACTTGCGTCACCAACGTCGACTTGCCTGACCCCGATACTCCGGTCACCGCCGTAAGAACACACAGCGGGATGTCCACCGAGAGATCGGACAGATTGTGCCGACTCACCCCGCGCAGGTGCAGCCACCCGCCAGGTGCCCGCTGCGGGCGCGCGAGTGGTTCGGCGAGACCGAAGAGGTAGCTGCCGGTGACCGACCCGTCGATACCCTCCAACCCGGCCACTGGCCCGGAATACACGACATGCCCTCCTCGTTCACCTGCCTCCGGGCCGATGTCGACGATCCAGTCGGCGCGTCGCACGACGTCGAGATCGTGTTCGACGACGAACAACGAGTTACCCGATGTCTTGAGCCGGTCCAGCACGTCCAGCAGCGGTTCGGCATCGGCCGGGTGCAGTCCTGCAGACGGTTCGTCGAGCACGTAGACGACCCCGAACAAGCCGGAGCGCAGTTGGGTGGCGATGCGCAGCCGCTGGGCCTCCCCCGGCGAGATCGTCGTGGAGTTGCGGCCAAGCGAGAGGTACCCCAGACCCAGGTCGAGCAATACCTGGATCCGGTCGACGAGATCGGTGCAAAGGCGCACCGCCACCTCGGTGGCCTCACCGGAGTCTGCGGAGGAGGTCGCGGCGCCGGCCTTCGTCAGCTGTGCGATCGGTCGAAGCAACGCCGTCAGGTCGACAAATGACAGCGCGCCCAACTGCCCGATGTTCAGGCCTCTCACAGTGACCTCCAGCGCGTCCGCCCGCAGCCCGGTACCGTCGCAGACCGGGCAGGTGTCGCTACGCACAAAGCGCATCGCCTTGTCTCGCATCATCTGGCTCTTGGTATCGGCCAACGTGTGCCGAATGTATTTGCGCGCACTCCAGAAGGTTCCGTGGTAGTCGCGGCCGGTGGAGTCATCAGGTTCGCCGCGTCGGTCGATGAGCACGCGCGGCTGTTCATCGGTGTACAGCACCCAGTCACGATCCTTCCGGGGCAGTTCATGCCACGGGAGCTCGACGTCGACACCGACGGTCTTGGCGATACGCAGCAGGTTCTTGCCTTGCCAGGCACCCGGCCAGGCAGCGACAGCGCCCGCACAGATACTGAGTGAGGGATCTGGAACCATCAGATCCTCGGCAACGTCGTGAGCTTGGCCCAACCCGTGGCACTCGGGGCAGGCACCCGCGGCGGTGTTGGGCGAGAAGGCATCGCCTTCCAAGCGGGACGCGCCGTCCGGATAGGTGCCGGCCCGTGAGTAGAGCATCCGAACGAGGTTCGAAAGCGTGGTCAAGGTGCCCACAGTCGAGCGGGAACTCGCAGCGCCACGTCGCTGCTGCAACGCAACCGCCGGCGGTAGCCCGGTGATCTCCTGAACGTGCGGTGCACCGACCTGCTGCAGGAGTCGCCGAGCGTAGGGCGCTACCGATTCGAAATACCGACGCTGTGCTTCGGCGTACAGCGTGCCGAACGCCAACGAGGACTTACCCGATCCGGAGACCCCGGTGAAGGCGACCATCGCGTCGCGTGGAAGGTCGACGTCGATGTTCTTGAGGTTGTTTTCGCTCGCTCCGCGAACATGGACGAACTGGTCGCTCGGGTCGTAAGGCACCCTGGCTGTCTATCCGCTCCTACCCGTCAGGTCCAATCGTCACGTCGACACCGGCTTCGATCTCGCGATCCTCCTCGACTGGCGTACCGGTTGGGTACAGAATTTTGATGCCCTTGGACGAGATTTTCTGGGTCGGTTTCGAGGGAACCATCTGGTAGGAAGAACTACTGCCTGGCCGAATTCCACTCTGCCGCCTCCATCCACCCTCGTCGGCTCCCACGTGAATCCGGATGAGGGCCCCGACGTGTTCTTGTCGACCACCGTGACGCGCTGCTGGTACTGCGGATAGTCAACCTGTCGGTGACCGCCTTGATGCCGGTGATGCGCACTGCGGTGCAGCCTTCGTTGACCAATCCCTTGTTCGCCATCCCCACCGAGCCGACCATCGTCGCGACGGAGCGTCGGGCCGACGATGTGGAGGTCACGGACTTCAGATATTCCTGTGGTGGCCCTGCCCACCTCCCGGATATTCGTGCCGGAAACTGAAGCCCTCGCCACCATGACGGGAAAACGTCGAAGGGCTCGAATCCAGTGGATTCGAGCCCTTCAACTGCTGACGCGTTGGTAGCCCTGGTCTCTCTGACCCTCAACCCCAGTAAACTTGCTAATCGCCCAGCTGAACAGGGAGAACGCCAACCACGCCCGTCCTCCCGGGTCCGCGTGACCAAGGCCGCTCGGTCCCAGATTGTGACTTTGTACGTCGAGGAAAGCCTCAGCACTCGTCAGGTGTCTGCTCAGACTGGCATCTCACGAAGTCACGTTCTTCGAATCCTGAAGGACGCTGGCGTGAGGATGCGTCCAGCCGGCTCCACTCAGCCGCCCGATTCATCTCGTCCCGCACGTGACGAATCGCCATTGTGATAATCACGGCGGCCATTCTCTGGTTATTAGAATCACTACTAGGAACCAAATGTCCTACTCCTCCGAAATTCCACTTGGGTGCATGTTTCCTCCCGAGGCTCAGTTATCGTCAATATGCTAATATTGTATTGAATGACGAACACTTACAGTTAAGGAGCAAATATGAGCACAATTGCACTCTTTCACCCATCTTTTGGCATAACAGAGGGCATCAAAGATGCTGAACGTCGCTTGCAAGCCGCGGGCCATGATGTTCACGTCATCGACTACTACGGCGATGGACAGACATTCACCGATTACGACGTAGCAAACCAGTACGTCGACAAGATTGGCTTTCCAGTACTGATGCAAAGAGCGCTCTCCGGTGTCTCCGACCTGCCTGATGGCTTCATCGCTATGGGATTTTCGAACGGTGCTGGTATGGCAACCTACGTCGCATTGAATCGAATAGTAGATTCCGTCATCCTTTGCTCCGGTGCGTTACCAATAGAAATGCTAGGTGCAAAGACTTGGCCTAATGGAACCTCAGCCCAGCTTCACTATATGCTGGAAGATCCGAAGAAGGTGGATGGATCCGTGGAGTCCGTGATGCGATCTGTCAATCAGGCAAATGCAGACGCTGAATATCTTCAGTACCCAGGTGATGGTCATCTGTTCACCGACTCGAGTCAAAAAGACGAGTATGACCAAGCTACCGCTGAACGACTTTGGCTTCACGTGCTTAGGTATCTATCCTAAGTCTCGGAAACAAAACTAAGGCATTGAGTGCTAATTAGAGCGATCGGTAATCTCACCTCTGTGCACAGCGGCGCACAAGATATGTACCAATGCAGATAAGCAAATATTATTAGAACCCTCCTAGCAGGGGTAAGCCTCTGGTGCACGATATCTAGCACTCGCTCAGACTACGAAGCGAATGAGTCTATCCAATTCTTGTACTCCGCAATATCGAAACGTGCCCACTCTAGGAGATTGGCGGACTCATCAATCATGTCCGAACGGAGCGATGAATCACTCCTCAACAGATCATCGACGTCGGTTCGCGCGCAGGCCAGCTGCAGGGACTTCACGAGCGAGGCGCAGTACGCGATGTCAGGAATCTGGTTACCACGGGCAATCCCGAAGTCGTCGGGTGTAGTGGCGCCAGCGATCGGCGAGAACTTTATAGCTATCGAAAGCATGTCGTGTTCAGGCGCATCCGCGAGGACTCGGTAGGCGAACATAGGACGCACTGTGATTCGGTGGGGTGTCCGCGTCTGAGCGAGGCTGCTCAACCACGCACAGAGAGCCAGTGCAACGAATATTGCGAACTCATCAGGATCCGCAGTCGCCGAATCGAACGATTCGAGTTGCACCCCCAATCGCTCCTCGAATAGGGAGCGCAGGTCCTCACAATCTGACGATCGAAGCGCCGACAGCAGCAGATCAGCGGTCTCGGGGTGGATGCTCTCCGGGCTAATTCTAGTCGTCAAGGAAAATACCCACGGAAGCGTCATGGCGCCCTGGATGGTCATCAGTTGCTGGAGGGCGGAGTACAGGTTTGGCTGCGGTGATTTGTGCGATTTGTCGAGGAGTCCATCGCACAAATCGAGATTTATCAGATCAAAGGGGCCGAAAGCCTGAGCCGTCTTGAAGAGCACGTGGCTCACGGAGCCCAGTGACTCGAGGCTCTCGGCGAGCACGTCCGATTTCGACGTGACCAGGTCCAGCTGTTTGAGCTGCTGGAGTGTGACCTCTTTGATTAGGTGCTCGTCAGTTCCGGGCTTCGCCTCCCGAGCAAGTCCCAAGAATTCAAGTTTTACATCGTCGGGAAGACACAACCCCTGATACAGCGCTCGAAGATCGAGCATATCGATTCCTGGAAGTCCGAAGTACCTCAGGACCGGACGGTCATTACGGCGAAGGAGCTCCGCGGCCTCATGAATCCACTGACGCTTTCGTACCAATTGCTTACGCGGCCGGTGCCAAACCTCAAAATTGCGTCTAGCCGGTCTCTGGACTGGCTCGTAGGTGGCTTCACCAAGATCGCTGTAGTCGAAGTCCGTCATTCCGTCATTCCGTCACCCGGAGTATCTCGGCTAAATGCGCAATCAGACGCTCTGACTCCTCCTGCGCGAGGTCGTCGAGCAGACCGTAGGCAGCGAGGATTTGAGTGATCGCCGTCAGCTGACGCTCCGTAGTCTGCTCAACTTTAGACCTCGCAGTGAAGTTATCACCGAATATGCGTGTCCGGGGAAATTTCAGATCGGCACGAACGGATGCACTGTCAGAGAACGCGACCTTCGGGACAGCCTGCGGATCATCGGTGACCTCTTCCCAGAGGCGCTCTACGACCGCGCCAAGAGCGGCCTGCTGCGCATCAGAAGCTTCGGTCCTTGACTGCTCCCGCAGTTGATTAGCGACTCGTTTCTGATACGCAATTGAGCTCTTTAGGGCCGCGTGAAGCCATGATGTTAGGCGCACGGCGTGAGGATGCGACTGGTTGACCGATTCTCGGTCGATATTCAGCGCGGCCTCGAGGCCTCTAGTGACAAAGATCTCGCAAGTGATCTGGCGCAACCGAGTAATTTCGGCGACCTGGTATCTCATGAACGTCTCGTCGTAACCAGTCCCGCTTGCACCGTGAACACGAATGAGACTGCCAACGCTCTCAACAGGTGCGATCTTAGGTGCCCACATTAAGTAGGCTGTGAACTCCAACGGCCCCCCGCTTACCTCCTCAGGGATACCCGGGAAATCTTCGCGTAAGTGCCCGCGGAAGAGCATAGGACGACGAACGCGGTTGGTTGTCGTCGGAAGATCTTTGAACCGCACGGGGCGCCGAAGTTCAACGTCATCGAAAAAGACCCGGAACGGTTCCTTGCCGGCCGGGTCCTTATCAATGAACTTTAGTTTCTCAGCGAGGTCCTCCGGAGCGACCGTCGCGATGGCCGCGCCACGCGGCGAGAGTTCCAGAACGTCTCCGTCGAAAGCTTCTGCCACCGGCTCATCGTCGACGTACCGAACTGGCGCGCTCAGACCAAGTTGCCAAAGCATTCTGAGGTAGTTATCAAACAGGTTTTCAAGTTTCGGATTGGTATGCCCTAAATCAACTTCCGACCACACAGAGTCAACCATTGACTGAAACCGCCTGAGCGGATCGGAGTTAGTTGGCCAAGGTAGGCGTTCACTCGTGCGCGGAAGGGTTCCAACTTCGTCGTTTGTTGAGTCGAATGAGCCGATATGGTACTTCGGTGGATCCGCATCTTCTTCAATAACCCGTTGCCAGAGCGCGGAGCCTTGGAGCAGCTGACGAGTTCGTGGGCGGATCTTGTTAAGGATCACCGTCGTGCCGTGCGTATCCCTATCCTGAAGTGCTGGCTCCTGCCAGGTTGTAACGAGGCCAGATTCCAACTGGGCCTCTGCGTCTTCGACGGCGTCGTCCGTGAACTGCTTAAGCACAATTGACGCAACTGTCCGCTTTGACTCCCCCTTGACTTTCGTGATTATCTGAAACTGCTGGGTCAGCTGCGAGACCGAAAATAGACCGATCCCGATCTTTCCAATAAGCCGCCGCCCATTTGGGCTCATGTTCGCGTTCGTTCCGGTAACGCCGAGATCAAGCCCCTTCGATGATCGCTTCGCGCTGCCTCCGATGTGCTCAAGCATGTGAGCCAACGCGTCGGCGTCCATGCCGTGACCGTCGTCCTCAACAACAATTCGGTTGAATCTAGGGCGGTCTGTTCGGATAGTCACCCGCGTTGCATCAGCGTCGTAGGCGTTCGAGATTAGTTCCCGAATCGATGCTCCGGGGAGTCGGTAGATGCCGTCAGTGACCCGAGCAAGCACTCGTCCGTCCGTGCGAAGGACGGCATGAACTGCATCGGTCTGCCCCTCGGTAGCCTTGATGCGGTCAGAGAGGGGAGGATCTGCAGATGCTCCAGGCCCCGTAGTCATGTCGGTGACTCTACCGAGGGCATTGCATATTCGAAACCACCATGGTTTCGCGGGGAACACAAGCTAGGGCGATGACCGCACAGTCGTCACGCACCGGCCTCCGGCGGCGCTCACTGGCATCTGCGATCGCGTCCGAAACGTCGGGAACCGCGGGCACTGGACGGCTAAACACAAGTTGCTGCTTTGCTGGGCCCGGGAGGCCGAGGGCCCTCGCGACCAACGGGTCGCTGCGTGAGCCGCGCAACCGCGTCCCAGCGGCTTCAAAGCACGCCCAGCATTCTTGAATATCGCCCTGGTCGTCAGCGCCCAGAGGCAGGCTGCAGAGTTCGGCGCGGACCACCTTGCAAGCGGTCCTCTGAAGCAACGGGTGCAACATACTGTTGTACTTGATCGGAAGAGTCACACGGGTGTAACTTCGGACAAGCGTTCGTGCGACATGAAGGAGCTGTGAATGCCCAAACTAACCTGCCTCGAGATCTGTGCTGGGGCTGGGGGTCAGTCGCTGGGCCTCGAAAACGCTGGCTTCTCCCACACCGCTGCTGTCGAGCTGGATACCAATGCATGCGCCACATTGCGTCTCAACCGGCCCAGTTGGAACGTTGTCGAGCGAGACGTCCACATGTTCGATGGCACTACCTACGCGGGTGTCGATCTGCTCGCGGGAGGCGTGCCGTGCCCACCCTTCTCGATCGCGGGCAAGCAACTGGGTGGTGACGACGATCGTGACCTCTTCCCGCAGGCACTGCGGCTCGTACGCGAAACGTCACCGAAGGCCGTCATGCTGGAAAACGTCCGTGGGCTGTCCACGGCACGGTTCGCCAGATATCGGCAACAGATCCTCGATGTACTTGAGGATGAGCTTGGCTACGTAACCGAGTGGCAAGTACTGAACTCATCCGAGTACGGCGTTCCCCAGTTACGCCCTCGGTTCATCCTCGTAGCGCTTCGTCCTGACGCTGCTGAGCACTTCGCATGGCCCGCACCCGAACACACGCCACCAACCGTCGGCATGTCCCTCCGTCACCTCATGGCCGCCCAGGGATGGAAGGGCGCCGACGCGTGGGCTGCTAGGGCAAACGGGATCGGCCCGACGCTTGTTGGTGGTTCCAAGAAGCATGGCGGTGCTGACCTTGGTCCTACCCGGGCGCGAGAGGGGTGGCGGCGCTTGCACGTCGATGGCCGCGGCATCGCCAACGAGCCGCCCCAAGCAGGAGACCCGCTCGATCTCATGCCCAAATTGACCTTAGAGATGGCAGCGGTTATCCAGGGCTTCCCGGCCGCTTGGAAGTTCGCCGGTAAGAAGACAGCCAACTACCGACAGATCGGCAACGCGTTCCCGCCGCCGGTAGCTGAAGCAGTCGGCATCAGCATCAAGAAGGCAATCCGAGCCGCAGCGGCTGCCGAACGCAAGGAGCAGCGAGAGGCCCTGAGGCTCGTGGCCAGTTAGTTGACCTTCTTCTCTGCGTTCCGGCGCTTCTCCTCAGCCTTGATTGCGGCAGCAATCGGCCCGGATGGCCACGGCGCTGCAGGGTTTGCACGGTAGGTCGTCCCAGTCTTGCGGCGTTGACTTTCAATCGTCCAGCCGATCAAGCGCAGTTCGCGTGTTCGCTTCTGCCAGTCCTCTTGTCGGCTGCCCCGAGATGCGACGGCTTCAATGAGGGCCGAAGGCACAAATTCTCCTTCGAACGCGCGTAACAGCTCGCCAATACGCCGATGGGGTTCGGCATGCCGCGCGGCGTCGGCGACAGCTGAGCCCTGCGCGTCGTATGACGTGAACAAGTCCTTCTTGCCACCGTTGCATTCTTCGCACAGTGCCTGAAGGTTGTCAGGATCATCGGTGCCGCCCCAATTCTTAGGCACCAGATGGTCGACGACCAGCTTCACGTGGTCATCGGTCGGCGTCTTGCCGCACATCGCACAGCGCCCCGCTTGCAACACCTGCGCACGGACTCTCCCGCTGATGGTGCCTCGATCACGCATACCCGGGTTCGCGGTCCACCCCTTCAGTAGATACCGGGGCCCGGGCTCGACTTTGTCGATCTGAAAGTACGGATAGAGGTTGCGTCGCCGTCGCCCGGTGTGAGCATGCGCGCCGCCGAGTACACGGGCCACATGTGCGCTGATCTCTGTGTCAGTCGGCGGGTCGGCACAACGGTCATACAGGAATCCGTAGATGAGCCGCTCTTCATGGCCACGGACAGCCTGCCGCAGCTCGTCGCTGTCGGGCCTCGGCAGTGGCTGTCTATTCACCCAGCGGACGCTACCCGTTGAGCGTGACATCTGATACCAGATACCAGGACAGGGGCATACCCTCACTGCAGCCATGCGGAGAGGTAGAGATGGACACGCTGTTCGAAGATGAGTCAAGGTCGGGCGCGGACGCCGAGCTCGAAGCAGTGCAGGCCGCGCTCTACAGGCTCGACCCGACCGGTGACCGCGTTGCGACGGTTATTCGTCATACGCTCGACCAGTTGTACGACGGAGCCAACACCGGACGGTACTGCTTCGACCAGCTCCACAAGACCGAGAAGACGCACATGGGCACCTTGGTCGAGATCAACCTGCAACGAGAGTTCAACTTCAACGACGGTGACGTTACCGACTACCGGATCGCTGGTGCCCAGATCGACTGCAAGTATTCGATGTCAGCCGTGTGGACGCTCCCGCCAGAAGTCGTCGGACACCTTGCTCTTCTCGTAACTGCGAACGATGCCCGATCCACCTGGGGCGCCGGCATCCTGCGTATCACCGAAGACTTGTTGAATAGTGGCCGAAACCGTGATGCTAAGGCGACGCTCTCGAAAATAGGCCGCAGTCAGATCCGCTGGATGTGGCGCGACCATCCGGGGCTGGCTCCGAACCTCTTCCTACAGCTAGACCCGATGGTCCGTGATCGCATCCTCAGTGGCCGGTCCGGCCAGGCGCGAATCAACGAACTTTTTCGTTCTGTGCAACACCGGATCATTCGGCGCGCCGAAGTGATGACGGTTGCTCAGCAGCTCGATCCGATGAAGCGCGTTCGAGGCAACGGAGGTGCCCGTCAGCATCTCGCCAAAGAAGGAATCGTCATCCTGGGTCATATGGGCGATGAGCCGCTGATGGCTGAGCGGTTGGGCTACTCGCGGCCCCGTAGTGGAGAGTTCATTGCAGTGCGCCAGGAAGAGATCGAGGCGCCCGCGACCCTGCCCGTATCAAAGACATTTGAGGTGAAATTGACAAGTTGTTCCGGACCGGCGTCTAGCGAGATGTTCAAGTAGTCAATTAATCGAGCCACGCTTTTGTGAGTATTCATACACCAGGTCAAAGCGCGACGATGTATTCTTTCGGCGACCCTCTCGCCAACTGTCAACTGTAGTCACAACTTAAACAACTCGTCGTTGCCTACATCAGATAAGGTTTGGTGCCTCCAGTATTTGAAGAAAGTAAATTACGAAACGTCAGGTGTCAGGGTGGGATTGCGAATGCTATTCTCGCTTTAGCTCATGGCCATCCAAAAATCAAGAAAGCCGCCCTCGGGGCGGCTTAGATGACTTACTAGTGGATTAAATTCCCATGTTGGTTGTTCTCCTTCCAACAGGCGTAGTATACCCCACTCAACCTAGCGGGTCAAGCTGTAGGTGCCTGTCCATCAAATAGGTCGGTGGGCATCAGTTCATCAACCACATGAGAGGTGTAGACAAGACCATCTAAATGGTCAATCTCGTGAGCGACTACTCGAGCATCAAATCCATGAAATAGCTCGTCTTGTACGATCTCTCCTTCTGCATTAAAATAGCTAACTCGCAAATTTTCCCGTCGTTCTACGGTTCCGGCAAGGCCCCATACGGACATGCAAGATTCTCGCTTCTTGTCTTTCTTTCCGGATATTGAGATGATTTGTGGGTTAATAAGAACTATTACACCCCTCTCGGATATCTTGGCGACGGCCACTCTCTCGTCTCGGCCAATTTGAGGCGCAGCAAGACCGACGCAAATTGGGTATGCAGCCATTGTATCCAGTAGATCTTGGACTAGCCCCTCAAGCTTCTTTGTCGATAGATCTTTTACAATCTTAGTCGGAGAAGACAGATATGAAATTTCGTTCTCGTCGCCCCCACTGAGGGCAGTCTGCAATATTGTTTTTTTACTCATTCGGCACTCGTTTCATCAGCAATCTTAGCCATGTCTTCTAGTTCGCTGCCTTTCCATGTCCACCTCACCCGGTAGTGTCGGTAGAGTTTAGGCTTAAGCTCCCAATCAATCGCGCCATGGTTAAACGAAACCTTCTGCGTGCTAAAAGGATACGCGGACTCAATTCCCCGCAGCTCTTCGAGGTAGGCATGAGGTTCGTCGACGTGTTCGCTCGGTATCTCTATGGAAAAACTAAGCTTTTTGGTTGGTTCATCAATGGACCCAGAAGCGAAAGGGGAAGAATCTCGCCAATTACCAAGAGCTGGCCAGCGAACTTCAAATTCGTACTCCTGTCCCTTCTTTATCGTTTGAGGAAAGACCGATCGGTAAAAGGTCCATATTCCAGCCTTGAGCACATGCTCGGTTGATGCGATGCCGAAACTGGGATCTGGTAGCGGTGAAATGCCACCGGTCCATACGAACTTATCGATGTAGGCTTCTAGGTTATCCATTTTTGACTTTAGTTTGACATAACGCTTGAAATACAACAAGCCATCTTGTTCAATACAGTAAGTTATTCGCTTTTCCAAAACGACATAGCTGAACTTGACGTTAGGGTAGTAACAGTGTCGATAGCTAAATCTTCGATAGAAATAGTTAATGCCCCAGGATGCGGCTATCAAGATGGCGATCGCTAACAGTATGCGACTTGCCGTGTCCAGATGATCGACATATGTGTGCACCACAAATACGAGACCTGCACTGATAAGCGCTATTACGACCCAGAAGATTTTTTTTAGAATCTCATCTCGCCATAGTGTTGCAATCTTCTTTATGACTTCTCTTACCACTTTCAGCCTACCTGGGGGCTCGGGCAGCACGATCGACGCGCGACCTGTTCAGATCGAGGGTCTCAAGTTGCCGCAGAGATGTTCGCCGCCTCCGAATCGTGCTTTCACTGTACTTTCGGCGCCGAAGAAGTGCCACGTACTGTCTCACATCAGCCTCCGTCAGGTTGAGCACGTCTTTGTCCCGCGCTACCGCCCACTCGAACCAGTCTTGTAGGTCAGCCCAATACGCCCGCGCAGTGTTGTAGCCGTAGTTAAGCAGTAGATCCTCCCGTCGGTCAGCGAAACGCTGCCACGCCTCCGGAATGTCCTGGGCGAACGGCATCTGGCTATCGGGGTACCGGTCCGTCACCACGAGCAGAATCTATCGCCGATCCACCGAAGAGCGCTATCACGCTTATGCTTTGAGGCTCCTGACCTGCGGGTTTAGCGTCACTTCCACGACCTTCGCTTCCCAGAGGTGCTCGATCGAACACCCGGTTGAGGTCGTGGAAGGAACCCATCCGTGAGCGAACTCAGCCTCTTCGGAGGTACTAACTCGGCTGTAGTTCCGGGCGTCCAGATGGGACGCGCGGTCACCAAAGCCACCAAAAAGAACACCGACCTCGTGCTCGGTCGCGGTGAGGTGGCTTACACCACCGACGCCGTGCGAGCCGGTCTGACGTTCTCGGCGCTCAACAACGTCGGCACGCTTGTCGGCACAGCTACGCAGCTCATGCAGGTTGCACCAGAGGGTGCAGCCTTCTACGAGGCCTGCATTAACGCGTACGCCATGGGCGCGGCTAACTCCATCGCCCGGTTCCAGTGAGACCGACATGGTCAAGGTACTCGTCATCTGTGCCGGGCTCATTGCGCTGCTCGTTGTCGCCTATCTGTTCGGCAGGATCATCCAGCTGGGCGTGACTGGCGGACTGTTTCAGCCCGCCCGCCTGAGAGCACGACAGCGCAGGCAGGTCGCCCTCGCTAGAGCCCAGGCACAGGTCATCTCGGACGGCATCCATGTCAAGCGGATGCTCGACGCCGGAGCGTTTGCAGCGCACCAGGAGATGCTCCGCGTTGCGCAGGAGATTGCAAAGCAACGCAGCGCTCGTCGGTAGTCAGGCATCCCCGCCGTAGGTCAAGACAGCCGGACCAATGAGCCGGTAAGAGCCTGCACTCATCTGGCGCACCTCTCGTGCGCTGGGTCAAAGAGTTCGAAGACGCCCGAGGGGGCGGTGGTTGCACACCGCTCCTCCGGGCGGTCGATCTCCATCGACTTCGGACCTGAATCACCAACCCGCACCCCGTGCTTCACGAAAAACATGAGAAACGGAAAGGACCATCTATGTCCACCCACAAGCCTACAGAGTCTGGCAATCAGGAGCCGTTCGCCAAGGCCAAGAGCCTCACGGCACCCATCGCCCGCTGCAACCCCATCCTCGAACTCGAACTGGTCCTGGCGCGACGTGACCTGGCGACGTTCGTTCGGCGTCAAGCGGTCGAGGCCGAGCAGCGGCTCGGCTTCGGCATCCGCCCGACGCCTACCGCGCCGAACACCTACCAGCAGCTGCGCGGTGCCTACGTTACGAGTGTCGACTCTGGAGTACCGCTGCCGATTTCAAACCTCTACTGCGAGGACTCCATCTACTTCGCACCCAGTGACAACGTCGCCTTCAGGTTCTGGCACGACACAGCGCACGTCGCCCTGGGAGTCTCGTTCTCCCTGGAGGATGAACTCGAGCTGGCGCAGTGGCATCTCGAACAGTTAGAGCGCGCCGGGCTCACGTCCGACACGCTCCCCTGGAAGGTCTTCCACGCCGACACAGTCGGACAGATCCAGCTCATGGGCCTCATCGGCAGATTCCCGATCAACCAGCTGCGATTTGTCACCGATTGCATCGAGTTCGGTCCTGAAGTAGGGCTGCTCGATGAGATCCGTCGTCTGCCGAGTCCGGACGCACCGACCCAGGTTCGCTCCGACATCTTGGTGACGACGTGAATACCCGACTGGCTCACTCGCGCCCACTTCGTGTGCGTCCCGGCACCAGCGGGGACCCGTCGTGAGCGGCGAAAGCGGCGACCCGACCAAGTTTATCGACAAAGTAATTAGCGCTTGTTTCACAATCTTTCTCGGCGCTATGGCGCTCTACGGCGCGGTGAAGATTCTCAGTGCCGTCTGGGTGCCGCTCTGCATCGGTAGCGCGACGCTGACTGGACTGGTCGGTGTCTGGTTCGTCATCCGCCGACGAAGCGGTTGGTAGCAGCCGCTCGCTCCTCGCCACATGTGCGAGAACGTCAGATCGTCAGTGGTGCGGCGAGTGCGGTCATTCGCACTAAATCTAACTGTGCGCCTGGCGGCATTCGCCGCACCACTCAGCGCAACATTCTTTTGCGCGACGAAATGCCCGTCATTTCGTCGCCACTCGACCCCTGAAACCCCTGCACCAATCGGTGTTGTGGAATAGACAAACCCTCTAGACCGTCCGACATATCGGACGCATACTACCTGCAGATATGTCCGACCAATAAGACATGCAGAAACTATCAGGAAAACAAACTCGAAAGGAGGGTTATTTACTATGCCTACATCCAAACAATCTACAAACAATTCGGGGCACCAGAACCCGAAAGCCCGACGTGATTCGCAAGGACGCACGACGGCTCGTTCACGGCGTAGCCGGGAGCGTCACATCAGCGCGCGAGGGGAGCTGCGCGATACGCCCGACCTTCAGAAGATCGCTCGGGCTGTCGTGGCTCTCGCCATGGCGCAGGCCGAAGCCGACGCTCAAGCTCTGGCAGAAAACCAACTTGAAGCCGAATCGGGAGTTACCGGTGAATAAGTCTCGTCTGGCCTGGCGCCAGCTTGAAATCACCGAACCGCTCGAGCCGAGTGCGGTGCGCGCTTGTCTGGTCGGGCTGGCGGCGTTGCCGCATCAGCCTCGGCTGGTGCTCGAAGCCGTGGCACGCGGTGGCTTGGTCGCCTGGCGCATTGGGGCTGGTGACGACGTCACGCTCCGCAAGGCCTGCTTCGTCGTCACGACGCATCTGCCGGGTATCCGGGTCGTCGCTATTCGAAGCAGCGGATCTGCCTTCACCGGCGCCGACGACCTCACCACAGCCGCTCAGCTGCGCATTTCGCGCAGCCGGTATCTCTCACTTGGCGACCGCGACACGGATTCTGTGACGCGGGCGCTGCTAGCGGCGCTAGCCCAGGCTGGTTCGCACGAGACGCTGCGCTTCCAACTCCTACTCGGAGTGCGCACCTGGCCAAAGGCGGCTCCACAGCGCGACGAGGCTCGACCGGCAGCGCTCACTAATAGGGCAGATCAGCACGGCTTCGGCTGCACCATCCGTATTGCTGCGGGAACCGGAAGCGACGCCCGTGCCGCTCAGCTGGTTCGTCAGGTCGGCGCAGCCTTTCGCGGTCTGGAAATAACCGGCGTGCAGATTTCCTTGGGCCGGATCGGTGTCCGCTCGGTCATCAGCGTCAGTTCGCCGTTCTGTTGGCCGCTTTGGCTGTCCTGTGACGACCTGGTGCCCATCTGCGGCTGGCCGGTCAGTAACGACACCGACACCGAACTACCGGGCATGCCGCCCCGGCACCCGAAGCTCCTGCCAGCGCTCAGCGCGCACCCAAGGAGTGGAGTCGTCGTTGGCGACAGCACTAGCAGCCTTGCACGCGGTGTGCGGCGACCAGTCGCTCAGTCCGTCACCGACGCGATGCAACACCGGCACGTCCTCGGCCCGACCGGCGTCGGTAAGTCGACCTTGCTGGCCCGCCTCATCCTGCAGGACCTCGATGCCGGTCACGGTGTGGTCGTTATCGACCCGAAGACCGACCTGGTAAACGACGTGCTGGCTCGCATCCCAGCCCACCGCGCTGCTGACGTGGTGGTGCTCGATCCCGCCGACCCGAAACCAGTCGGGATCAACCCGCTGCCCACCGCTAGCGACGGCAGCGACCCAGATCTTGCCGCTGATTCCATCGTGGCGGTCTTCCACTCACTCTTCGGAACCGGACTTGGCCCACGCAGCACCGACATCCTGCACGCCAGCATTCTGAGTCTCGCCAGGCGAAGTGCCAGCAGCGACGACAGCATGGGCTCGTCGCTGGTCATGGTGCCGACGCTGCTGACGAGTCCCAGCTTTCGCCGCTCAGTCATCGGGCAGGTATCGAAGGCTGACCCACTCGGGCTCGGTGCCTTCTGGACTGGCTTCGAAGCCCTGTCAGATGCCGACCGTGAGCACTCAATTCGGCCACTGCTCAACAAGCTACGTCAGGTGCTCCTGCGGCCCTCGCTGCGGGCCGTCTTCGGACAATCCGCCCCGAACTTTGGGCTCAAGGAAGTCTTTTCCAAGAAGAAGATCTTGCTGGTCAAGCTCGGTAAGGACAGCATCGGCCAGGAGGCCGCTGCGCTGCTCGGGTCGCTGCTGGTCTCACACCTCTGGCAGGTCGCTCTTTCCCGCATCGCCGTGCCAGCCGCGCGCCGCGACCCCGTCATGGTCTACATCGACGAAGTCCAGGACTACCTGCGCCTGCCCGGCTCGCTGGCAGATGCGCTGGCGCAGGCCCGTGGCCTCGGGGTCGGCCTGACGCTTGCTCACCAGCATCGAGGTCAACTCAGTGGACTACTCGAAGACGTCGAGGCCAATACCGGCTCCAAGCTGTTCTTCCGCCTCAGTGCCAAAGATGCCCGCGACGTTGCCAGCTCCTACGGGGACGGCATCCTCACCCGAGAAGACTTCCTGGCACTACCGAGCTTCGCGGCCTACGCCCAACTCCTGGTCGACAACACCAAGACCCCATGGGTATCAATCACGACCCGACCGCTTGCAGAGCCAGTGCGCTCTCCAGCCCAATTACAAGCTCGCTCTGCGGTCCGCTACGGCGTCGACCGCCAGACAGTCGAGGCCGAGCTGCTGGCCCTGACCGAGCCGCGCTCGGCTTCCCCGAGAGTGGCACGAGCTGCCTCGGGTGGCATTCAGTCGCAATCTTCACGGCCTGCGGGCATGGGGAGGGGGCGACCGTCCACTGCACCTCAGCCGGTCGACGGCTCAGTAGGTCAGGAGGCATCAGATGACGACCAATAATCCACCATTAGAGAGGGTGGACGGCTGTCCTCCCGTCCGACCTGCCGCCCAGGGTTCGCCGCTGGCATCTGCGCCGGTCAGCGGCCCAGAAGTGTCATTAGTGGAGCCGAATACATCGTCATCTGCAGTGACGCCTGACTCTTGTTCACCATCACGCCCGGTCGGGCCTCGAACTGGGTCACGGATTGGCTCGAAGCAGCGCGGTCGTCTGCGCGGCGAGCTGGTCCAGCGTGACTGGCGGGTTCTTGAATCGCTTGCTCAGCATCGCTTTCTGAGTAGTCACCAGGTCGAGGCATTTCACTTCAGTGCTGACTTCGTGGCTGGCCCAGTGGCAAGCGCATCGGCTAGAGCCGCTCGTCGCACACTGTCTCGGTTGCACGCCCGTGGCGTCATCCAACTGCTCGACGGACGCCGGGTGGGTGGCCTCGCTGGAGGATCGACCATCTCGATTTGGTATCTGACCGATGCCGGTTACCGGCTTATCCGTGACGGCACGAGTCGTTACCGCATCGGCGTGCCGACTGCGCGCTTTCTCGGCCACACCCTGGCTATTGCGGACGCCCACCTGGCCGTCCTCGCCGCCGCGCAAGCCCTGGCTGGGACGTCAAGCGTTCAGGTTGAGAAGCAAGCCCTGCGCCAGATGCCGGGCCTCGGCGGTGGCGCCGTCACGCTGGCACCAGACCTGCATGTCCAGCTATCTGCGACCGACCAGGCCGGTGCCTACGAAGACCGCTGGTTCATGGAAGTCGATTGCGGCACCGAGTCTTTGCCGACGCTGCTTCGCAAGTGCGAGCAGTACGAGACCTACTACCGCAGCGGCATCGAGCAGGCCGGTGGGGACGATGACTGCGCAGTGGGCTCATCCACTACAGGCAGTCCTTTTCCGCTGGTCCTCTGGATCTTCCACGGACCGCGAGCCGAGGCCCGGCTGGCGCAGCTTCGAAGCCGCGTCTCACGGTCGCAGCGCCTGACGCCCGAGCTGTTTCGCTATGCCACACCGAGCAAGCTGCCCGAAATCCTTAGAACTGGAGGTGCGCTATGAGCCAAACGAAATATCGCACCATCCTGGCCGATCCACCCTGGGACATCGAGCAAAAGGGCAAGCGCGGGGCCGACCAGCACTACCAGCTCATGACCTTGGAGCGGATCAAGCAGATGCCAGTAGCGGACCTGGCCGAAGACGACGCGCATCTCTGGCTCTGGGTCACCAACGCCACGCTCCGTCACGGCTACGACGTCGCCGAAGCGTGGGGCTTCACGGTGCGCTCACCGCTGACCTGGGTCAAGTTCCGTCTTGGTCTCGGTAACTACCTGCGTAACTCCACCGAGCACTTGCTCTTCGCGACGCGCGGTAAGCCTCGATCCACCGATGGGCATGGCGCTGAGGGGATGGCCTCGTCTGCTGGTCGTGGCCGGTTGTGAGCGTGCGGATTTGCCGGGCCTCGCTGTCCGGGGTGTTCCATGGTGGTGCTGGTCGCGCAGT
>JAABUM010003739.1_pt1 | contig 18184 bp, 27 predicted proteins | sample 5559161 | NCBI WGS metagenome assembly JAABUM01 (sample SAMN10711868, study PRJNA513369) | rock metagenome | isolation source: Antarctica rocks | place: Antarctica: Victoria Land, Siegfried Peak nord | reverse complement strand
GGAGGGATGTAGTTGCGCTGTGAGGCGCCTGCTCTTCTTCGGTCGGCCTTCATCGGCGCTTGGTGGCTGCCCATCAGCTGCTCGCTTCGGCGCAATCAATGCGCCGTGCTGGCCCCCAGCGGGATCCACCACGGCGTCTGCAAGCCTCCTGCACATATGCAACTTTTGTGCCTTGGCTGCAAGCCCGCACTGCAGAGTGCTGACGTGGCACCTGAGGGAGCTCTGAATCAGCTCGTGACTCAGATGTCAGAGTCCATTTGGGCTACTTGCATATCTCCTCCGCGGCAAAAACACTTTGCAGTATCCGGTGAGTTGACCGTGCTGTGTCGCCTCCGGATGAAGATTACCCCGATGTTCAATGTTTGCCTTCTCTGTCTAAATGGTGTAGACAGCAACTACACACTCAGCCTCGGTTTTCAACGTCTTGCTGCAAAGGCAGCTTGAAGTGATTGAGCGAATTCGCATTGGCCACCGGTCTGACTGCTTCTCACAGCTTGAAGCAGGGTGTGGCTTTAAAGCTGACACTACATGTCCTGGCACTTGAAAGCGCCACGCCAAGCGACCTCAGCTCCTTGGTCAAATCCCGGTGCAAATCTCGGACGATAAGCTTGACGCAAGCCTATGAAGCCGTAGGCGAGCCGTAGGCGAGAGCGCGCACGCCGGTGTTGTAGGAGCGGCGCGCCACCTCCGGGCTTATGCTGGCCGGCGGCGTCGCCAGCGCCGACTGCGGCAAGCAACAGGCCGCTGCTTGCAAATTTGCACATTACTCCCAGAAAGGCGTGGCAGAGCAGTGATCAGCAGTCGCACCACCACTGCTTGATGTCTGGCTGTCTTTTCATAGGCCTGGTAGATTGATTGCCGTCCTTCCAGCTTCGTGTTGAAATATTTGCACATCATCAAGAGCACCAGCGCCGGCCATGGAGGACCGGTAGCGCGCAATCTCCGCGGCGCCCTGTTTTGACGGCATGCCCTTGATGCGCCTACGGAGTGGAGGTGCTGGATCAAATGGGCTGCAGCCTTCGACAGTTGGTGGAGATCCTGTGTGCATCTCCAGGCAACACGGCCTTCAGCTGCTGCGTCGTCCATGAGAACTTTGAAGGCCATGGCAGAGAAGGGGTATGCCTAACGCAATCCTTGTGGGAGGCTGCGTGCCGCAGTGCGGGTCGTACACCCGCGCCTCCTGCTGCAGGATTTCCGCCAGCACCTGCAGGCAGCAAGTCCGAGGTCAATGCCATGCGGCGGGAGGTACACCGACTCATGCGTAAACGCACAACTGAGAGAGGGAAAGGACAGCAGCGCGCCTCAAAGCTGCCAGAGCTGTCGGTAACGGCATGACCTATGGCGCCACCGAGGCGCGCGCCGGCGGTCTCCTGGATGCGGCCCTCCCGCACGAGCCGCCGCTTATGCCGCTGCAGCTCCGCCTCCTGTTAGAAGGAAACGGCGTGGGCGTTACCTGACTGGCTTTCGTGAACACATAGGCGCGCTGCTGATTTGCTGCAGACTACAACGCGTCCCGCAACTGGCCATGCTGCTGCGCATCCTGCATGGCATTTGAGTTTAAGCGGCAAGGAAGCATCCTCGAGAATTGATGACTTTCCTTGTACTCGCAGGTGTGGGCTGGCAACCGCTGCCGCCACCATGAGGCAGCCACAAGTCAGGCAGGCAGCAGCCCTGCCATGGAGAGCAAGCTCATGCAGCAGCGCCATCGTGCCATCACAGTGCCTGCTCCTGTCTGATCCTGTTGTACTACGTGCTCGCAGGGACGTTGCCAGCCTCTTGACGACGCAGTGGGAGGGTCAGGAGACTTTTGTCAACTTGACTGCGTTAGCTGGCGCTGACATGGCAAGAGGGCCTGAGCCGGCGTCACACTGAAACCCTTTTTTTGACAGACCTGGCCAGCGTCGCGCAGCCTCTATGGTTCTGGCGGCACGGCAGACGCTTCCGCTAATACCAGCCCTGTCACGAACATGGTTGTTTGCACGATTGGTTGCTCCATATCCGGATGGACACAATATTCTATGAATCGGTGAACGGTTTCCAGGAAAAACGTGTTCTTGGCTCAAATTCCTTGCAAATGTGATGCGCATAATCTTCGATGGAAGCCTAGCCTAGTAGGTGCTCGACACACTGCTGCTAGGAACACGAGAGAATGCTGCTGCGCAGGAAGACTGCTTCACGTTCTCGTGCTTTGACATTCTCATTGGTTTACAGCCACAAACTCCCAGCCCAGACAAAAGCCCACAATTCCTGAAGACGGCAGCCGCGGCAGATCTGCCCGCTGTGCAAGCACCTTACGCGCCAGGTCCTCGCTTCGCCGATCCTGCATCGATACAACTGCTTGTCATTTACGGTATTTGACAGAAGTTGTACCCAGATAGCGGGCAAGGGCATGTGAAGGTTGGCACGATTGAACAGCAAGCTGCTGCCCGAGACAAGTATCTGTGAAGGCTAGCGGGGCAGCCGCACCAGAAGATCCAGCGCTGCATTGACACCGTCAAGCTCCCGCTCCATGTCTGCATACGCGACTGACACTGGGTCCTCCGCATCCTGCGTTGAGCACCGCCGGCTCATATCAAGTCAGTCGTACAGTGTAACCGACACAATGGACGCGACGATGATTGCGGCGTTGCCGGCTACTCCAAGGCTCGTACTGCGCTTGAACGAATCTTCGTGCTGAGCGGCTAGACACACCCACAGATGGCGTCCAATAAAGTGAGCGTCACATTCCTGTGATTCAGCCTCCCGTGGCTGAGGTGGTGAGGCAGCGGGCTGCGCTGGCCCGAAGCCAGCCCAATTGAACTGCCCCGACGCCACGGCATCCGCAGCAGCGCTGCTGCCGGCAGCAGGGAGCTGCGCTGATGGAGACGTTCCTGCCTCGCCAGCTGAGGGGAAGCCGCCGTCCCAGCTGAGCTGGCCTGAAGCCACCGCGTCTGCTGCGCTGGTACGCTGCTGCTGGCCAGTTGCCGCGCCACTGCTGCTGCCGTGCAGACAGGCGCCGTTAGTGAGCGGCGCCGCCGCCGCTTCCGACAGCGATAGCTGCTGCAGCGCGTTGTTTGCCGTGCTGCTGGCGAAAGCAGCGGAGGAAGCTGTCAATGCCCGGTGATCCTCCTCTTGCGGAGCCTGCCTGGATTCAGGGTCCAGCTGCTCAACGGCGGTCACGCTGATGGCTGCCTTGCTGTCGCCGCCGCCGCTGCTGCCGCCACCGCGGAGGAAGGCCGCAACGAACTGCATGATCGCGCCGTCGTCTGGGCGCCTGTTTCCGAGCGACGCCTGCGAAGCCGCTGCTTCCTCCTCTGTCATGCGTCTGCACAAAATTCATCGCATGACCAATGCATGAGAGTGGAATGGTGCAACGATGTGATGACGGCTTGCAGTTCTGGCAGAATGCGGCGCAGTGCAGTGACAAAGGCACGGACTACAAATCGAGGTTGCCGCAGGGCGGCGCACCCTTTGACGGCAGGGAGGATCTTTCGCAGCGCGGTCGAGCACTGCATCTCTGGATGCCCCTGCACCGCCAGCACGCGACCGCGGGCCGCGCCCCAGATGTCGTACAGGGCAGTCGCAGATGACGCCAGTAGCACCCCGTCCGGCGGCAGCTGCGTTGCCTGCGTGAGTTGCGGCAGCGGGTCAGCGGCAACAGCGCATCCTGTCCGTCTGCTAGCAGGGAACCGTGTGGCATGTTACAGACCGCTCTGCCCGGCGTATGCAGTGCATTGTTGCATTCATGATGCAGGATGCGTTTGTCATCTTGTACTGTGCACACATGCAAGATGTGCACCTGTGTTTACGCACCTGGTCGCCATGGCTTTCCAGAATCCGGCAGCCACTTGCGCTGGCCAGCTCTGGCGGCAACGCATCCCGGTATGCGGCTTCCCACTGCAGCGCGTCCTCAAAGCAAAGCTCTTCCACTGCAGCATGATTGCAACAATGATGCCTGTTCCTCGCACTGCTCATGAAGCCGTATTCAATCAGGATCGCACCACCCAGGGCTGCATGATTGCGTCTGCAGGCCTGATCACACTTAAGACGCAGCGCACCTGTCAGCACGAAGCGCCCAGAAGGGTTCCTGCCCACACAGCCTCCCAGCGCCCTCGCCAAGATCTGTGATAGCATGGCGCGTGACTCTCAGATTGAGGCACCAAACAGGATCCCTGCGGAGGAGCAATATCGCGAGCCTGCAAATACAGATCGTTTGGAAGCGGTGATCCAATCACACCTGGCTGCCGAAGCACAGGCCGACGATGCGCAGCTGCGGCGGCCCAGAGCGCACCGCCTCCGCCAACCATGCTGCCAGCTGTCGGATCCACGGCAAGTCGTCTGCTGCAGAGTAGTGGCTGCCGCTCAGCACCAGCGCGTCGTAGTGAGAGGGGCTGACGTTCTCCAGGCCTCCCTCGTAGCACTGCGAATTGACAGGACAGTATTTGATGCTTGCGGTATGCTGCGCGAAGCCTGCCAACGGAATCTCGGCGCGCATCTAGCATACCATACCTTTATGACCTCCCATTCAATGTCTCCCAAGCCAGAGAAAACGCTGAAGAAGACCTGCAGTTTACGGAGAGCAGCGCCTAGAGGCATCTGTGCCATACGTCTGGCACGGCATTAGCAAGTCCGGTTTTTCATTCACTGGAGCACGAATGACGCATGCTGCCGCTGTAGACGGTCTTGGAGCCAACAACCAACGCCCACCTGTGCATGTCCTTCCCACTTGTCGAAGTCTTCACAATCAAGGAAGGCAATCAACATAATCGAATCTGCCCAGCGCTACGAGAGATACAGCCAAGCAGCGATTTGCAGTGGCTACTATGGGATGAAGCCTGCAGACAGGGAAGTGCTGATGCGCTGCGCAGGGTTGCTGGGTTTGTGGACGACATAATCACGTGCACGATACATTGCAGGTGCAGCCACAGCAAGAGTCACTGTCAAGATTGCAGCATTGCCAACGCAGACGCAGCAAAGCACCGAGCCGCAAGAAAGACTTGCTGCACTGAGGCAGGCGGAAATCAAGCCCCGCGAGCGGAGGCAGCGTGCGCAAGTGGGCGCGCCATCTGGTGAGACAAAGCTGCAGCAGCTGTGGACGACCATGCTGGCGACCCGGGAGCTGGATCCCCAGCGCCTTCATCAGAAAACTGAGAAACTCCACGACAAGCTCGACGGCAGCGCAGCCAGCGGCAGAACCTCAGGCAGCTGCGGCTGCGAGGCGGCGTCGCGTGGTGAACAGCAGGGTTTATTACAGGAAATCCCGGGATCATCCAAGCACTGTATAGCCTAATGCCCAGCTGTTCAGCAATGTTGAAATGAAAATGGCCCCTGAGTAGGGGCAGCTAATGTGATGTAGAACAGCCTAAATTGCGCGCGCAAATCAGGCCCAGCGCTGGAGCACAGCGTGCGGCAGTCCTGTGCACGCCGCTGGCATCAGCTCGTGCTGTTCAGTAGCGGAAAGGCTTCGATTGAAGTTTTTGGCAGCGGCCTCCACAGCCCGCTGCTGGCTGACGGCAGGGCAGTGGCAACACGGGGCCGGGGCAGGGCCCGGCCCGGTGGCGCAGCAGCTGCTGCTGGCGATCCTCTTATCGATGCAGGGGTCAGGTTGTGTGCATGGATGCGCGGCACACTCATCGGAAATACGCCATCCAGGTGGCGTGGAGCTGGTTCGCCTGGATGAAGCGGAATCCGACGGATGATGCGGCAGAGGGCGCTGAGCCGCAGAGCGTGAAAGCGGACTCGTACGTGCAGCTGGTGTCGCGCCATGTGCTTGAGGATGAAGAGGACACTGATGCCGAGCCTGGGCACGTGAAATAGGGGCATCGAGTCTCACTCCCGCGGCGAGGCCGCAGTAGATTCGTCCACGGCCGCACGAAGAAGACAGGTGAGCTGGCGCTTGCGCACCCCCATGTGAAATGTGCGCTTCAACATCACGCTGCGGCGCACTGCCGGGGTCGTGTGTGGCGCAGGCGGGATGCGATAGCAGCAGCTGTGACACGTTGATATGCGGGTGCAGACCATGTCAATCGGTCTCAGGGCTGGTCCTGTCTGGCAGGCACTCGCCATCGTCCGATGCTCATGCGCGACCAGGCATACCCTATCCATAAGAGTAAAGTGTATGATCTTGGCGGCGGCAGCGTAACTACGTCTTGGCGGCGTGCGCCCGGCCAGCAGCATCGCCTTGACGTCGAGTCGACACACGTAGCCGACGTTGGCATCGATTGAGACTGGAGTTGGGCTTATGGGGTTTAGGGTTTTTTTGCAGCGTCTTGGCATATTGTGTGCGTGCATGAAGAAAGGAGTGAGGGTTACTCGTGACTCAACAGCCGGTGACTAATGAGGTTACGGCTTCGTCGTGCTGTGTCGCTGCTCACGCCTCTGCGACTGTGATGATCGTCCTGAACTCATGGAGCATGCCACATTGTACCCATTTGCACAGTCTCAAGGATCTGAGCTCAGGATCAAGCAGGCCTTCACACAGAACACTCAGGCATGCAAGGTACAAACTTGCGCGACTCTCTTCCGCTCTTGTGTTCAGCACATAAACACTCCGGCTACTCAGCAAGTTTTGCTGCGATCAGCAGAGGTCCCTTTGCGAGGCAGAAGCAGTCATGAAGCACACATCCAAGAAGCAGACGCAGCAGAGCAGCGGCGACGAGCAGCAGGCCGGAGGCATCATGGACTACTGGCGGATGGTGGCAAACAACCGACCATTCATGCTGCTGCTCGTCGGCGAGGTCTGCACGCCCTTCAAACGCTGCCTGCACCGATTCCGTGCGAGCATACATGTCGGAAGTTTTGATAATGATCGCCGGCTTGGTTTTGCGAATGACACACTCTCTAGGTCCCGCTGGCTGCTGTGTAAGTCCTTGGATCGTCTTTTCGTGCAGATCTTCAGCCAGACCGGGAATGAGGTCAATTATATTGCCACCATGTCGCTGGTTCACCGCCTCAGCGGCGGCAGCGCCATGCTGATCGGATTTGTCGTCATCATCCGCGTCCTGCCCATTCTTTTCTTGTTTCCTATCGCCGGAGTGGTGGCCGACAAGTGCGTTTCCCTTCACTGCTGCGCTCCGCCAGCTTCTGCACCATGCAGCTTGTGCGGTGTCACCACATGACGTCCTGACACAGTGTACGCCGCTGCCATCAAGCATCGCACTCTGATTACGAGTGTTGTCCACTGTTGCTACCCGCAGGTGCAGTCGGATCAACGTGCTGGTCTGGAGCTGTTTGATTGCCATGGCGGCAGTAGGGCTGCTGCCGCTGGTGCAGACGCCCGGCACACTATGGTACAGTCTCTGCAAGTTGGTATTTACTGGCTCTATGTAGCACCCTATGCACCCATGATGCAGCTCAATTTCCTCTCAAGGCATTGCACGCGTCAGCATGATGGTTCGTGAATGTGAACCTGACGCACAGCTGCCGTCTCCTCACTGCAGGCTCATGTTTGCGCTGCTGGGGGTGAACTTCGGCACGCTGGCCTTCAGATCGCCGGCCCGGCGTGCTCTCATCCCGCAGCTGGTGCCGCGAGAACAGCTGCACCTGGCCGCCACGCTGCAGGCCTTTGTCTACAGCCTCATCGTGAGCCGCTTGCCTCCCGAACGCCGTGTGGTCAGCCATGTCCTGCCAGCTGATGCCCTTGCGTGCCTACATGCTGAACAGGGGTGCTCTGCTGCCTGGAGTGGCTTGCTGCTGCAATGCGCCACTGACACTGGCTGCAGGATTAGCATATCTAGTGCATCACAGTCTCCGCTCACCTCGCCGACGATCATGCTTCTGATTGCTGCAGGGAGTTGCGGCCGCAAGTCTGGGTGGTTTCATTGTGTCAACTCTGGGTGATGACCGCAGAGCATCATTGCCACATGCCAACCCATGCCAACCGCGCAGCATTGCAGCTGCACACTGACCCTGACACACGCCGTGCTGATGCTCGGCACACAGCCTCTGCGGGTAAACGCAGTCATGAGCAAATACAGGCCTCCATTGCAGGCTCAACGGTGTGCTTCCTGTTTGACGCACTGACATACCTCATCGCGGCAGCGAGCGCCTTCCTGGTTTCAAGGTCTGTTGGCGGCGAGGCTGCCCTGCGGCTGGCGCAGGAGCAGAAAGGGTGGGCATTCGCATGTAGAATATTCTACATCCTGTGCTGGCTGTACAGGCTCCTCCGCCTTGCTTTTGACATGCCGTCATGCCAGTGTTGCTTTTGACGGCAGCTTCGAAGGGCAGGCAGCTGCGCCGCCGTGCCCCAGCGTCAGCTCATGGCATCTCAGGCCAGATGGCGGCTGTTTCATCTGCGCATGCGCCAGGCATGCGTAATATGGTTGGTGAAACGAGCGGCTCTGTCAAGCTGCCAAGGCTTGTGATGCACGAGCTTCCTGCTCAGACTTCCCTGCTCAAAACAGGAGCGGGAGTGTCAGCAGCCAGCAGGAGGACAGCAGTCTGTTGGACACTGACGTGGAAGCGGCGCTGTCACTCAAGGTCGGGGAAAGCGATGTGCACCTCGGCGGCAGCCAGCAGCGGCATAGTAACCATTCCGAAGCAGGTGCAATCCACTTGTTGTGCAGGGTTGTTGGTGGCATGCTTGCAGACCGCAGCAGCAGAGTGAAACGAATCACCTGCAGTGCGTGAGGCCGCCAGCAGCCGCAAGGCTGCCCAACAGCATGTGCAAGGCAGCATCAGGCAAGGCAGTGTGGCAACCCTAAAGATGCTGTTCCAGCGTGATATTTTTTGCTGGTGCGATTATCGCAATCTGATGTCCGTCCGCCACTCCAGGTCTTCCAGGAAAAGAAAGCGAAAGCGGCGAGGCGGGCGTTGCGGCGGCATCGGAGCCTCCCGCCCCCGACACGGCGATGGGCGCGCTGCGGCAGGCGGTTGTGGACCTCAAGGAGGGCTACGCCTACGTGTCGGCGCCTGGCAACCGGGACGTCCTCGCATTTGTGATCATCCGGCCCAGCGGCAACCTCATCTGGGGCGCCTGCGATGTGCTGTACGTCAAGTGAGTTTTGTCCGCTCTACCGTCTAACAGAACTGTTTTCCGACCTGTTGTTCACACTGGTTGCCAGTGCCCAGCGAGCCACTCCTTTGAGAACAATTCGCCGCGGACTGCTTCGCCCTGGCGGCAGACGCGGGAGCGCAATATGCGCATCTGCACGCCAGCTGTGGGATTGGCTGGCGCTGTTTGGTGGCCCAGGCAGTGCCACCTTTGCCCAGCGAAGAATCGTTCCGTTGTCAATGCTTTTCATCAATCGTCTGAGATGTACCTCTGGTTCTGCAGCTTTGCGTGTTGTGATCAGTTTGCGCTCCCGCACAGGTTCTCGGAGGAGCCGTCGATGCAGGTGCGGGACGCGTCGACGACGCTGGGCCTGCTGTTTGCCGGCATGGGGCTGGGCGCGCTGCTGGGGCCCTTCATTTTCAACCCCTTCACGCCGCCGAAGTGAGCCTCCCATCTCCGCCATGCTTTCAATACAATGTTTTGCCCTCAAGGCTGTGTCGAACGAGCTGTCAGAGTTTCCATCTGGGGCTTTCTCGAGACAAGCTGCAGGGTTCAGGGAGGCAGAAACCCACCATCGTCAGCGTACCACTCGGCGTTTCGCTGTTGGGCAGGGTGCGGCCTAGCCGCACCTGCCTCTATTTGTGAGCGTCATGTCGAGCATGGACAGGCGGCTTGCTCCAGCGGCCGGCAGGGATCGACAGCACAGGCATCATGTGGAGCTCCTGCAGTCCCGCCACTCAAGGCCTCATGCAACCTAAAGCTCTCAGAGCATCAAAACTTGAGTTTAATCGCTGACACTCTTGCAGGCAGAGCTACATCCTGCGTTCCTGCGCGGCGGCGTTCATCCTGGCGGCGGCGGGCTACGCATCAATGACAGCGTCGACCAGCTTCGCCTTCCTGCTTCCCAGCGTCGTGCTGCGCGCCATCGGCAATGCTGTGCTGTGGATCTACGCCATCCTGCTCGTCCAGTACCGCGTTCCCAATGACATCCAGGGTGCGCTGCTGCGGCTTGCAACAGTGAGTCCCGATCAGGGCAGTCTGAATGCACCGCCGCCGTGTTGTCAAGGCCCGCAGCAGCCTGCTGGGCGAGCGGCTGCTGCGGTGCGGTGCCAACAGACGATGCGCTGCATGCCTGAGGTGTTGCAGCAACGCCCTTCTGCCATCCGTGGACGACAAAACAGCACGGCTCCTGCCAATCGTTCCTCAGTATGATTCCGCATGCCGCGCAGGGCGGGTGTTCTCCTGGGAGATGGCGCTGTTTGTGTGCGGCGAGATGCTCAGCGCAACGCTCGGCGGCGCGGCCTTCGACCTGGGACTGGGCACCCGCGGCGTGGCCGCCGGACTCACCATCGTCGCCACCGCCCTCTCGGTGCGCTTTGATAGCAGCGCTGATCAGCAGCCTGCGCGTGCAGGCGACCCAGCTGCGTGCTCTGTTTTGCATCGGAAACACTGGACACTCCTCGAGATAGGTGCATGCTGGCTCCCGCCCAGCAGCACATGCATCTTCTTTGAGTCAGAGCGGGCACAGCCGCCGCTGCGGCGTACACTCACTTGGTGAGGTCGCGGAACATCAGGCGCATTGCTGGATGGCAGCCCGCCAGCTGTAGCTGCAAGCGCTGTGAAGTTCTATGAACATGTGATGACACTTACCCTGTGTGCTCCGGCGCCAGGTGGCGTGGAGCTGGTTCGCCTGGAAGAAATGGAATCCGGCGGGGGATGCGGACGAGGGCGGTGACTCGCAGAACGGGAAGAAGGACTCGTACGTCCAGCTGGCGCCGCGCGATGTGCTTGGAGATGAGGAGGATGCAGACGAAGCCAAGGCCGGACACCAGGAGGGAGACTTTTCCAACAGGCGGCAGGAGAGCTGACGCCCCAGGAGAAGATACTTTCAGCTGCCGGACATAGGCAAATGACATGTCAATTCGTTAAACTTGCTTGACCGTCAGACGTGACGCGCACATTGCGCACCTGCAGCCATATATATCAGAGCACTTGTGGCGTGTGCATATTCCTTTGACTGGTTTCATAGCTATGGTGCAATCGGTGATCATCCTTCATGACTTGTTGAACCGATTATTGTAATCGCGGAAGGTCCGGAGTGGGTGATTTGGCCAGTCCAATGCTGCTGCGAAGCTGTCGAAATGCCACGTGCACAACAATGCAATGCATATTGTGTTCACAAACAAAAACAAAAATTGCGCTTGCATCACGGATCCCGACGCCCTCCATCCCTGAAATCGTGGGAATCATGATGAGCGCTCATGTGTGTGCTGCGCCTCATGCTTGTGCCGGACCGGCCGTTCGATCGCCGGGGCTCTCCCGATCCCGGCTCTGCATCACACCTCTGACATCAGCGGCTCCTTCATTGGTGAGTATCTCAGCAGTACAACGTACATCCAGGCATGCTAGCGCGATGTGCACTACCTGCACCTCGCATGTGTATGCTGCCCCACAGATCACAACACGCGGACGGCAGCTGCACAATGCATGTGCGCGACAGCTTCGCAGAACCAATCACCTACATGCAATATCGCAGTGTCGTGTACCGATGACGCGCCATGCCAGCGTTGTGGAGGCCCGGGCGACGCGCGATCGTGCACTGAAGGGCGCCAAGAAGGGCGTCAAGAAAGGTACAAAGATACATCTCCTCCGTGCTGACCGTCTTGGTGGCATCGTGGATGCTTTACTAAAGGCGCTGAGTGGTATATCCAACACAGCACCTTGACACTAATGCCGCAGCCTACTGTCAGACCCGTCACCGGCTTTCCGCATGCACACTGCATGCCATCGACTCGTATGCTGCCGACTGCTCAAGGAACAACCATAAGTCAAGTTTAACGCAGCCGCGGAGGGGGACGCGTATGGCAACCAGGGCGGCGGCGGCAGCGGCGTCGCCTACCTGACGCAGGCGATTGTGAACCTGGGAGGCGCCGTCGCTTTGGCGCTGGCGCCGGATGCGGTGAGTCCCGGACGCATTGTCTGACACATTCCTCAGTCACCCCAGGAGTGCTCACAACGCCTTGCTGTCCCTCGAGATCCGTGCAGCAAAGAATGCACGTTGTCTGGTGCACGGCGTGCGCGGCAGCCGACGGCCGCAATAACACCTCAGGGTGCCACCGGTGCAAAGCTGGGGGGCACGATAATCAACCATTGCAGGCGTGCACGGCCGGTGGGACTGGTGGCACTGACTGTGCAGCGTGGCTGATGATCGCAGGCATCAGACTTCCTGTTCGGACCCGGCGGCGGCGGCGCCTACCACAGCATCCTGCTCCGAATCCTGTCGCTGGGCTTCCTGTCGGCCGCCGTCACCAATTGGGTGCAGGAGGTGGGCTGCTTCTTGTTCGGTCTCCGACCACTTTCACTCAGTCCAGTTGGAACGGAGCATTAAACGTGCGCTGCGTGCCGACTCTGTGCTGCCTCCCGATGCAAAAACAACCAAACTCCATTCTGAGCCAGGCTCCTGCAACGGGTGTGAGAATTACGTGAATCAGCTCAAGTATGAGGGTACCAATGTGCTTCAACAACAGGCTGCAGCAAAGGCGGAGGTGCTGGACGATGACGTGCACCGGCGCGCAAATGCCTCGCTGTCCTTTTTCGCGGCCGCCAACCTGTGCGCCCTCTTTGTTTCTTGCTATAATGCACATGGCTTTACTGCTTTTGATTCTGCACTGATGTAGGAAGTCGTGTTTGCAGCCTGGTGCTCCTACACATGGAGACTGCTTCCTTGCAGCTCCGCACTCGCGGCGTCAGCCTCGCCGCAACAAGATTGAGGACCAGGTGCTGACTGTGCCGCACACTGCAGGTTCATAACGGCCATCACTTTCGTGCCCAACCCGGCGCTTTACCCGGAGCCCGTCCTCCAGCCGGCGGCGGCTGCCGCGTTGGGCGGCGTGGCGCTATCGCAGTGGCTGGTGGCTGGACGCAACTATGCGAATACTTCGAATACTTCGCCAGAAGGGGCCAGTCCAGTTGCAATAATAAAGGTGTGACCACTCCTCTTGACATCTCGCTCCTCCTTGAAGCTTCTGACGTCGACATTCGGGGGCAGCTCTGCTCACCACAGGGATGATGATGATGGTGATGATGGTGGTGATGGTGATGGTGATGGTGATGGTGATGGTGATGGTGATGATGATGATGATGATGATGATGATGATGATGATGATGATGATGTGCTCGCCAGTCTGCGAAGTTCATAATTTAGCGTCATGCGCTGCGGCCTTTGCCGCCACCAAAGTTCCGCGATGTTGCATTGGATCCAATCCAATTCCGGAACCTGAAGCCAAGGTGCTGATGTCACTTGTCAAATGCCAGGCCGCACAGTCAGGCACTGTACACATTACAACAGCCTGAACTTGCTGACTTGTTTTGCGTCCTTCACTCTGCAGTCGTACCTGAACGACCTCAGCAAGCTGGGCGATGTGGACGGCCTCAACTCGGGCATCTACTCTCTGCTCACTGCCGCATTCGTGGGAGCGGGCATTGCATACATCGGCGCACCAGCTCAGGTGCGCTCACGACTGTCAAGTACGAACTGCGGCGGCCTTTCTCTCGCAGTGCTTCTCTCGAACCATGCCTAGCACGACACAGCAGGCTGGTGTCGACTTGATGCATGGGCCCCATGGGCGGATAACTACAGTTCGAAGGTCTCTTCGAGAGGTTTGCGGCATGCAGACGCTGAAGCTCATACAGCATCGCGGCGCCCCACTCACCTGCAGATTGTAATGTTCCGAATGTGCCTGACCTTGAGTAAGCGCCTCCTCACAGACACTGGACCTCATCTTCGGCACCGCGGCCGCCAAATCGCCCGCAGACCTGTACCTGTGGCAGCTCATCGGCGGCGGCGTCGCCACCGTCGTAGCCCCCCTCGCCTACACGCAGCAGGTGTGGTTTCATGCTATATAGGGCTTGGGGTTTAGGGTGCTATATAACGAGATGGACATCGAACGCAGGGAGCAATATCTTGAGGGATCATCCGCACTTATCTTCGCCCAACCTGGGCACGCCACCCACGGTTGCCACGGGGAATTGGGGCTGCAATTCACATACCTGAAAATGCAATCGAGTGTGAGGGGCGCTGTGGGTGTGAGTAGTACTGTGTGCGCCATGCACGCCACAGTTGTTGCAATACTGAAAACATGCGACCACACACAGACACTTCTACGATGTGAAGTTTGAAAACAACACGACCCTCGTGCCTGCAGGAGGCGGCATTGCAGAATAACTTCAGCAGGCCAAACAAGCGAACGCTGATGGCTGGCCTCGCCACCGTCTCCATTGCGTAAGCTGCACCGATTGTCTTACACATTTACTGGAGTCAGTCGCTGCTGCCGCAATACATTGTGCCCCTGGTGATAGCATCATGCCCGCCACTATGTGATGCTGGCATCTGCGAGCTTCTGGCCTTCATTGCGGCCGCTCAAGCGCAAGCCCTGATGAAGATGCATGACCTTGGAAATGCACATAGCTGACGTTGCGTCATCGTTCAAACCTATGCAGGCATACCGCACTCCTAGTGCCGCTGCTCGGCACGAATAACAGCGGCCCGGTAACGCTGCCGTTGTCGGGCATCTGGGTGCTGTCGGCAATCGCTAGCACACTGATCGCCATCAAGCCGAAGGAGTGATGGACGGAGCACCAAGCTATGAGTGGACCGGGATATGACGCACGACAAATATGGTATGCTATGACGTAGGCGTTGCAATACCGGAATCGAATACTGGAGCACATCGGAAGTCGAAGAATACAACACGGCAGTGCAGCAGACAAGGCAACAAGCGACGGAACGCTATGGCAAATCCGATGAGGTGCCCAGCTTATTCTTATCTTTGCGGCATTGCAACCCGGGTCATTCTTCGTGGCATCGTCAACTGCTGGCTTAGTTGTCGCGGCATGCCAACAAGGCTGACCAACATATGCCCCTGTGCAAAAGCTCTGTCTCTCACTTTCTTACTGTAGAATTCTGAAATTCTCAAGCATTTAGGCTGAATTTGGGCGCATATGAAAGCTAGTTGAGGTTCCCAGACGCCCAATATGGCAGGCAACCAGGATTTGGACTCGAGAGTCCTGAAAATCCGATTCAAATCGACAGCCCAACCTGCGCGAAGCGCATCGGAGCCCAGCGAGCGCACGCGGCGGAATGGCACCTAGGCTGCCAGCTGCGGCGAAAGCAAAGGCAATAAGGCAGGCTCAAGCCTATGCGAAGACTGGCCCATAGCCCTAGCTCCCGGGGCGGCCTGTGATGTTGGCGGCGCCGGCGCCGAGCCTCGCAGCCAGAAAGGACATCCGACTTTTCAACAGCAGAGTTGGCACGGTGTTCGAGCCATGTCACACATAAGTTCTTGTGACCTGAGGAATGATGCTGGGCAGATGGTGCAGCCGGTGCCGCCCATCGCTGGCAGGGTCGCCGCTGGGAGCTTCGCTGTACTGCCCGCACACTGCGCCACTTGCCCTGAGCTGAGGCCACGCAGGCCACCGAGACTTGCTGATGACCTTCAAATATGGCTAATATACGAATAGTGAGAGGCGGGACACCGCCGGTGGCTGATGACGATCCCCAGCCGCCAGGCGCTGCCGTTGCCGCCTGCTGAGTCGGGCGCACAGATTGGTCGGTGGCGCAGTGTTCCCTTTCTTTTCTCGACATTACACCCCAAGCCCATCGATGCATGGACACGAATAGGTGTAGCTGTATGGCGATAGCGAAGGCTGGAGGGCAATAAGCAGACCACTGGGACACAACATAGACTAGGCAAGAGCGGTCTGGAACGCTCAGCGGTCTGGCGACGTGCTGTGTTCTGAATATGAGCGATGGCCAACGATGGCGCCATTCTTTGTGTGGCCTTAGATGCTTTGCGTGGCCTTAGATGCTTTGCGTGGCCTTTAGCCACTTAGTAAGTTACGCCGGCGCTTTTCTTACGTTGAGACGTTAACGTTACATCCAAGGCTTATCGATGCCCCTTTTTACTTTTCTCGACATACATCAAAAGGCTCATCGATACATGAACACTAGTAGGGGTAGCTATAAGGCTGATTAAGCGAGGGAAGGCGGCTTACGGCGCAGCTGCTGCCGCAAGGCAAGCGGTGATGTGTTGCCTCTGCCTGTTTGGAAGTTGCTGCGCCCATGTTCCAGCCTCGATGATCATGGCCACAGTTGCGGGTAGCTACAAAGCTGGAACGCGAGGAAGCCAGCAACAAATTTGCGGCTTGTGCAGGCTTGCTGTCGGAAAGGCAAGATTGCAGGTGCATCGTGTTCCCTTTTTACTTTTCTCGACATTACATCCCAGGCTCATCGATACATGAACACTAGTACCGACCGCCTCACTGCCAAAATGTTCCTTTGCTTTGCTTTTCTCGACATTACATCCCAGGCTCATCGATACATGAACACTAGTACCGACCGCCTCCTGCTGCCAAAATGTTCTTTTGCTTTGCTTTTCTCGACATTACATCCCAGGCCCATCGATGCATGGACACGGATAGGGGTAGCGGTTTATGCTGCATGGCGATAGCGAAGGCTGGAAGGCGATAAGCAGACCACTGGGGCACAACATAGCCCAGGCAAGAGCGGTCCGGAACGGTTAGCTGTCTGGCGATGTGCTGTGTTCTGGATATGAGCGAAGGCCAATAATGGCGTCAAGGCCAGGCAAACACACAGACAAACAACCAGGTGTTCATAGAGAGCGCAAATGCACGCGCGATGCCCTGCCACAGCCGTGTCTACTGTCGGAAGAAAAATGTTCCCGTGGATTAATTACGCTGCGGCAACACTGTCTATATGATGTTTGAAGTTAGTGCGAAAATCACCAGCCAATTCGACCAGTCAGTCAATCCGACTAGGTCGCTGTAGTATAACGGTCAGTATCTCCGCCTGTCACGCGGGAGATCCGGGTTCGATTCCCGGCAGCGGCGCAATTTTACGACACACGTTTTATCCCACATCTCTGGGCTGCATTTTCGCCCGGTACTTTCTGCAAGCCACTGTTCTTGTCCTGCTCTGCAACTCAGCCAATCGAGCGGAGTCTTCAGAACATGCTGCATATTGGGCGCTGATCAGAAGCTGTTCATGACGTGGTTCGGGACACTACACTACAGTGTGGTGTCCCGGATCCTATTTTAGCGATTCGCTGTGACACAGTGTTGGGCGCTGACACCTGACTCACTGAACCCCTGACACACTGACACATTCTGACACAATCAGTTGACACTCTGACAAAGCCCCTCAAATGTCAACGCCTGTGTCAGTTAGCCGGAGCTAGCCGACGGCTCTAGGGTTAGTGGCAGCTCAGTATGAATGTTTGAGGAATGGAATCTCTTCGTAAACAAGAGCACGGTCGTGCTTGTGTCAGTTAGCCGGAGTTAGCCGGAGGCCGCGGCTTCTTAGCCGGAGTTAGCCGGAGGCCGCGGCTTTAGGGTTAGTGGCAGCTCAGTATGAATGTTTGAAGAATGGATTTTTTAGTCGTGCCTGTGTCAGTTAGCCGGAGTTAGCCGGAGGCCGCGGCTTTAGGGTTAGTGGCAGCTCAGTATGAATGTTTGAAGAATGGATTTTTAGTAAACAAGGGCACGGTCGTGCTCGCCAGCAGCCAGCAGCCAGAGCTGTCGATTGCACCACTTTTGAGCCGTATACGAGCTTATTTCCCCGAGTTTCTAAGGCAGCTACTATAGTCATATTAGGTCCCACGTGATGTGGCAGCTTGTGTCAAATCTGTATCAATCAGGTCAGTAGGTCAGCGCTGACACTGGTTCTGGCGTTTCGCTGTAGTTTCGCAAAAGTCCAAAAAACGCGCCGCTGCCGGGAATCGAACCCGGATCTCCCGCGTGACAGGCGGAGATACTGACCGTTATACTACAGCGACCTAGTCGGATTGACTGACTGGTCGAATTGGCTTGTGAATTTCTGACCATTTTCAAACAATATATAGACAGTATTGCCGCAGAGTAACTAATCCACGGGAACATTCAAGCCCCAGTGGTCTGCTTATCGCCTTTCAGCCTTCGCTATCGCCATGCAGCATAAATCGCTACCCCTATTCGTGTCCATGCATCGATGGGCCTGGGATGTAATGTCGAGAAAAGCTAAAGGGAACATTCAACCGTTCCGGACCGCTTTTGCCTGGGCTATGTTGTGCCCCAGTGGTCTGCTTATCGCCTTCCAGCCTTCGCTGTCGCCATGCAGCATAAATCGCTACCCCTATTCGTGTCCATGCATCGATGGGC
>JAABUM010003737.1_pt1 | contig 18189 bp, 22 predicted proteins | sample 5559161 | NCBI WGS metagenome assembly JAABUM01 (sample SAMN10711868, study PRJNA513369) | rock metagenome | isolation source: Antarctica rocks | place: Antarctica: Victoria Land, Siegfried Peak nord | reverse complement strand
TCGGATACGAAATCAATATCCTTCACTAAATCAGCATTGCCGCGCCGGGGCCATGCTCTGGGTCGCTTTCCTCGTTTTGCCGCGCGACATCGTGGAACCACGCGAATAGGCGACAAACCGTTTCATCGGCTCCCGTTTCGAGGGCGATTCGCCGCGCGTGGTGTTCCACGTCAAGCCAATGAGTTGGCCCGTGATACGAATTGGCGGGCAACCCACCTTCGCTAAACCGTTCTGTCGCCATAAGCCAAAGGCGAGGCCAATTCTGCGCGCGAAGAGCGGCGTCCATACCGCGCGAATCGAACGCCGCGTCTATAACCTCGCGTTGCACTATTTGATCGCCGAAAACCGTTCCCAGACCATGACTTTTCAACACGTCGAGGTCTAAATTGGCGACATCCAAACGGTTAGGCGAAACGTCGCCAAAATAGGCGACGTTTCCGATTGCGCGCCAGCATGTTGGCCAAAGCGCCCGGTATTCCCACAAGCGGGCGCCGTCGTTTTCGCCGTCGAAACCCATCGTTTCGAGTTGCTGGGCGTAGGCTTTATTTATCGGTTCCAGAGATGATTTGAGTTGGGGGGCCAAAGCGTCCGCCGCTTCGCGTGTAGCATCCATTAAAGAGCGGTGCGTCGCGGTTGTGAAAGAAAAGGTTTCCGCCATCTGCTCCGGGCTGAGAGATTGCGCCCACAGCAGCGCCGCCAAGAAATCTTCGTCGGGCGCCAGTCGGGAAAAGTTGAGAGCGCCGATATGGACGCGAACAATGGCAGGCGCATCGTTCTCGAAGCGCGCGCGAATCGTCGCAAAATGAGGCGCGGCGGCATCGGACAGGTAGGTCGCCCCGCGCGGTGTATCGCCGGGGAAGTGCCCGGTTGGTTCATCCGACTTGAGGCCGTCGCGCTTGATTTGCGCCGCGCGCGTCGCCGTTGTGCCGTGATAGAGGTAGCTGTGAAGCATGGATTAGGGGCGCCGCTTCCAATTGGAAGCGGCGCCTTGAGTTCGAGTCAAAGAACATCACCCGCGTGCGTGTGGCGTCACGCTCAAAACGTGCGTGCTTTGGGTTTCGCCCGCCGCGTTAGTTGCCACTGCTCAGGCGACTTCTCGGAGAAGCTACCCGCTCGCCAGAACGGTTTTGCGAGATTTGGCGGGTTTAGCATCGGCGCCCAAAATGAGAACGGTTTGCGTTCCGTCGTCATGATTTAGCACAAGTTCAAGGTGCGGCCCGTCTTTGGGCAGGGCGCGCACTTCGAGGGCGTTTAATCGACGTTCAAGGGCCGCACGTGTGGGTTTCATGGGGGCGCCGCGCTCAGTTGCGGTTTCACCTGGGCGCTCGATTCGATTTTTGCCACGCGGGTTTTAGGTTTAGGTTGCTCCTTCAAAAGCTGTCCAATGGCCTCAACGCGCGCACTCAGGTCATCCAGGCTATCCAGTTCAACCGCACGGATGCTGAGGTCAAGGATCGCGCGGCTCGCGCTAATCCGGCTCGAAGCGGGAGCGGTTGCATCGGTGGCGACGCTACGCAGCGTCGCCACTGCCTCACTACACGCGCCTTGTAAGGCGGTTAAGGCATGGGAAACGACTTCGCGCCGCGCGTCCCTGTAAGCGCCCAAAAACTCGGTTTCCTTGAGATAGCGAAGCGCCGTCGCCTCGCTGATTCCGGCGACTTTGGCCGCGCTCTCAATGGTGGGGGAGCATAGGAGCGCGGCGAGAAGTTTGTCGTGTCGGGCTGTCATGGGGCGTCACACGCTATCAAATCACGCTTAGAAGAAGTTCGGCCCGCCGCTCAGCTTGGCGGCTTTTGCGCGCCTTGCCTCTTTTTCATTTCATAAGCGAATTTAAACCCCGCGCTGGGATCGGCTCGAATGTCGCGCGCCCATTTTTCGAGCTCATCGCGCGAAAACTCATGGGGCAAAGGCTCGAAAAGGCCGATGGAAAGGGTATTTTTGATGCCTGTCCATTTTTCTTCCTCAGCCTTGGCAGTCTCGAAATCCTTCGCGGCTTGAACTTTGGCGGCTTCATTGGCTTGGAAACGTTCAACGTTGGTTGCTACACGGTGCGCCGCGCGAAGCCGCTCCGCGCCGTCAACAGTTCCCCGTTTAGGCACTTCGTAAAGATAGCCGCCCATCGCGGAGATTTCAGGCGGGATTTTTGAAGCGATTTTGTCCGCTTCGTTGTCGTCGAAGTCGCGTCGAGCGCGTTCCATTTCGTGAAAATCAGGGTTAAAGGTGTCTGCCATTTTTAGGGTTGCTCCGTTTGGGTTGAATTAAAAGCGTTGCGGCAAATGCGTTTGCGCTTCGACTGGCAAAGCGCAACGAGTTCTTGCAGGCGGGCTTCATCAAAGCGATGCTGACAGCGTTTGCCCGTCGTTTTGGGGAACGATTCGCCGATGAACCTCCGCGCCGTGTTGGTGTCAATCCCAACGATCCGCGCGATGTGGGCAGGGGTGATTTGCATGAAAGGGCAACGTTGTAACGTTGATATAATTTTACCTCGCACGCGCACGAATAGCACGCGAACGGAATAAGCGCAAGGGCAGGCCGCGACTTCACATAATTGCAGTTGTGAGAAGTCACGGTTCAGGAACTTCGCCCGCGTCGAGCAGCGCCACGCAAACCGCCAGGGCGTGCCGGTCGCTCGCGTTCAAGCGGCGCCAGAGGCCGGGGCGCTCGCATTCCAAACGCCGCGACGCGCGCCAGATCGAGCGACACGCGCCCGCCATTCCCCGCGCACTCTCAAGCCGGGTCAATCGCTCGCGCGCTTCTTCGATGCTTTGGGCGTGTTCATCGGGTGAGGCATCGGCAACAGATGCGGCAACGGCGCCCTGAGCGAAAACGTTTCCGTGTTGGAGCAGCGAAACGAGCTCCGGTTTGAGGCGCCGCACTTCATCGCGCAGCGCCGGGGTTAGCACGTCGCGCGGTTTTACCCAAAGGGTGCCGCCATCGAACGAAACGACGGCACCGCGCGAAGTCAGGGTTTCGAGCAGTTGCGGGGCGTTCATCAAAAGCCCTCCGCGTCATCGGCATCGGCGCCAACAAAAAGCCCGTTTGTGTCTTGATGCACCTGATGCGCTTTGTAGGGTTCGGAGCCATTAGACGCGCGCGCTTTCTTCGACTTTGGTTTCTCCACTTCCGGCGCTTCGTTATGCGGTGCATCAAGTGCATCCCCTAAAGGGATGATGCACTTGATGCACCTGCAATCACTCGCCTTTGCGCCCTGACTGCATGAAGTGCATTTTTCGCTTGATGCACCTGATGCACCTGATGCACCGGAGCCGCTTCTTCGGTAAAGTGCCGAACCGTTGTGCGTGCCACATTCGCAGATAGCGCCGTCGTTTTCGAGCTTCTTTCGGTATTTCCAGAAGGTGCGTTTTTCGCAAATTGGCGGTTCGGATGCCTCGACTGCTTCCTTCCAGAAACCAACTTTGACGCCGCCAAACTTCTCGCCTTCGACTGCGACTTGATCGAACACTTCGAGCAGGCGCGCCGCCGTTTTGTCGGCTTGCTGGGTCTTGGGGTGTTTGGCCGTTGGAATGTCCGCCGCGCCCGCGAGCTGGAACACAAGCGACGTGACTTCTTCGCCATATTCATCGGGATAAGGCAAAACAACTTCTTCGCCGCGCAGTGCAAAGGGCGCGAACGGCTTGCCTCGCTGTTTCTCGCATGGAACGAACACCGTGTTCGTTGTGTCGTTTTCGGGCCGTTCGAGGGAGATTCGCGCGTCAACGTTCGCATGAATGGCACTGGCGCCGCGAAAACCGCCCGCCTTCGAGTTGTGGTGAACCGCGCAGACGTGGGCGCCACTTCGCACGCCCAGTTGCATCATGCCCGCGACAAACCGCGCCATTTCGTCGTTTGAATTCTCGTTTAATCCGAGCGCGCACTGCGAAAGGGTGTCCAATACGATGAACGCGGGATCGAGTGCTTCGAGTTGCGCGGCAAACGCCGCGACGGTCGCAACATCGGCAATTGCAACGGGCACGCGCAGAATGTGGAAGTTTTTCGGGCGCGCTAATTCGTGTTCCATTAGCCACGCGGTTGCCCGGTCGCGTAACGTGAAAAACCCCTCAGCCGCGACGTAAACAACGGTTCCTTGCTTGACATCGCGCTCGAAAAATGGCGTTCCGGTCGCAATGCAGAGCGCGATGTCAAGCGCAACAAACGATTTAAAAGAGCCACTGTCGGCACTGATAACAGAAGTCGTTTGCTCGACTAATATGTTTTGAACGAGCCACTTCGGGCGCGGTATCGTTTCCAGATCGTCCAGGGTGAACAACTCAAACCGGGGTGCATCTTCGGTTTTCGGTGCAGTTGCAGTTGGTGCAGTGCCTTTCAATTTTGCCGCTCCCAAACTCGAAATTTGGGGAAGTCCGTTGAAGTTCGGTTCCAATTCGCCCGCGTCCAAACCGCTCTTCATCGTCGAGCGCGATTCGCCTTCGCCGTCTTTGGCGGCGTAACCATTGGCGCGCGCCGCGTTCATCAAAGCCGATTCAACTTCTGAGCGGTCTAATCTACCCGCGCCGATGAACTGCCCCAAACGCCGTGCCGTGTCATTCAAGGCTTGGTTGCGGTTGCCCGTCGTTTGGCATAAACGGCCAATCTCAGCCTCGAACGCTTTGCGGGCATAGTTGTCGCCGCCTTGCGATTCGGGCGCGGTGTAGGGCGTTCTTGGCGGTTCCGCTGGCAGTTCTGGCAACGTCGTCGGGTCAAGTAGCGGGCCTTCGAGTTCGAGCCAAATGCGAACTGATTCGCGCGACTTCGGGCAACTGGGAAGATAGAACATTCCCGCCGCGTCTTTGCGTTGCGAGTCGCACTTGTTGCCAAAGTGCCGCGACAAACGCGCCCAGAAGTCGGGCCAATCTTTTGCCGCAATGGGTTCGCGCAAGAATAAAACGAGCCGATATTTGAAGGCGCCGTTTTCAGGGTCATGCGTAAAAGTCGAATGAAGGATGCCCGCCACGCCTTTGCCATTGTTCAAGTGCGAAGCGCGTTCTTCGATTTCCGCGCGCATGGCGTCGCCGTCAAAGTCGAGAAATACAATGGAGGCAAACGAAACGTTTTCATTTGCTCGCGTTGCACCGTCTGGGTAGATCGCGCCCGAAAGAAGCGGCCCGTCTTTGGCCGCGTCGCCGTCGCCGTTCGTTAGTCGCCACTTGGAAAAGAGTTCGCGCAGTTCGCGCCGCGTCAGGGTTGACGCCTTGGGCACGCTGTCGAATTTCTTGTTGAACCGTGAGACGGCAAAAGTTTGGGCGTCGGGGTAGCCGTTTGAGGCCGCGCCGTTCAGGGTGCTGTGTTGTGTTGCGTCCATTTTGCTAAAGAAAAGGCCCCGCTCTGTGGACGCTCAGAACGGGGCCGCTTCGTCTTTCGGCGCCAAAGGTTGCGCGGAATGCGCGCAAAGAGCAACCGTCGCTGCTCTTTTCCATTGGCCCGAAAGGGGCTAAAATACTTTCAACGCATGGGAAATGGCGTCATTCATTTTCCACGCTGGTGTGAATCGGCCCGCTTTGCTCTCTTCGTTTGGCGACTGGAAGAGCTTGGCGGGTTTTTTCGTATTCGATTGTAGAGTTCCTATGAACCCTTTGTCACCTGGACAAGATACAAGTGTTCACACGTGACTTGCATAGTGCATGGAATGCACTCCTAATTTTAAACCAAGGGGAAACCGCAGGGATAGATTAGGGATAACTCGGCTTTCATAGGGATAACTCTCCTACTTATTCCTGTGTTTACCGTATTTCAAGGCCAATCCAGAAGAGCGCCGTCGGCCCGAAAACGAAAAAAGCCCGCCTTTTTAGCCGAGTTGCAGCGGCACTGAAGAAACAATGCGTGTGCGTGGCGCTTGCGCGCGTGGCTTAAAAGGCGGGCGTGACGTTGTAGGACGTGCGGCCCCTTTATGAATTGTTCTATTCATTTTATGAGGTTTGCTCAGGTGTTTCAAGGTGCTTTTTCTCGCTATAAAAATCTTCTACCCCTTGACGATATGCGGTCTGTGCCTCGGTCAAAACGTTCTGTAGGAACTCTTCTTCGTGCCAAGGTGAGTAGACGTGAATGCACTCAAGAAAAAGAACTTTGGCTCTTATGTCGAGATCGCCATCTTGAAAATCTGGCCCGTGTTCGCCACGCAAGAGGCTCTCGCACAAATACGAGATATAAGCATCATCCATGATTTTGTAGACGAGCCTTTTGGTAATCAACTCGACGGATAGTGTGGCTGTCATTGCAGTCGCACTGGCGGATGAGTCCAACCCACCATTCAGAATGAAATCCTGGACGAAATGGACTTCCGCTCTGGCATCTGAGAGAACAGCCCTCCATTGAGGAAGCGGTATCTTCTTTTGCTTGAGATGCACTGTTGCCTCTTCGCATAGCTTCCAGCATTGCTCGCACACCTGATCTTGGGCTTCTAATAACGTTTGCTTACCTATACGTTCTCTTTGCCCCTCAAGTTGATACTGCCCTACATTGGAAAACCAACGCAGTGCGTTTATCTCTTGCTCTTTATGGAACAAAACAAAATCAAAACTTGTTTTCAAGAGATTAGGTTTTAAGAATTCGGGCTTCATCGGTTCATTTTCTCTATCCAGTCAGCCAAGGCCGCGTAGGTCGTCGGCAGGCTTGTTTCTTCGCCGTCCGCTTCGATTTGGGCGCCGTTTGATGCGTGGGCGCCATCATTGACCATCGGCGTGTTTTGTGGGCGCTGTTGGCCGTTTGTCGCGGTTTGGGGTGCATCTGGCGAAGTCGCGGCTGCGTTCAACTGGCGAGGAGCAATCTTCAATGCTTCTCTCAGCGCCGCGCGCAGTTCGGCGGCGTCTCGGTCGCGCTGTTCCACGAGGCCGCGCAGAAAACGAATCTCTTCTTTGAGTTCGCCTTCCCGCTCGATGGAAAGCGCGCCGGGTGTCGCGTCACTGTCGCGCGCCATGTCGCGTTCTACATCCTCGCTTTCGAGTAGCACAAAACGCCTTCCGTTTCTCTCTATAAAGCGAAGTCCGCCCTTATCTAATCGCCTTTGAACGGTTCGCAGTGACACGCCCAAAGTCCGCGCCGCGACAGGAAGCGCGACACCTTGACGCGACACCTTGACGCGACACCTTGACGCGACAAATTGGCGTTTGTCGTGTCGCGTGTCGCGTCATTTGTCGCGGTGTTTGGGTTCATCGGATGAACAGAGCGGCGCACTTGCTGGAAGCGACGAGCGGCTCGATCTCAGTGCGGTCGGCGGTCACGAATTGCACGCTTAAACGGTTCGCCAAGGTGACGCCGAAGGCATCGCCAAGCGCCAGCCGGGGAACGGCTTTGGGGTTCGCCGGGTTGCGTGGCATCGTGCGACGAAACGCTATCAGGTCGGCCATCTCGCGCCAGAAAACGCCGTCCAAGTCGGCCCGCTCGATTAGCCCCTCGGCTTTGAAGTCGGCGATTGCTGTTTGCGCTGCCGCTCGCCCGTGCGTCGCCGTCATCTCGTAAAAGACTTCCGCGAGGTTCGTGCTGTGGGCGAAGATGCCAAAGTCGCCTTCTTCGAGTTGGTCAAAGAGCGATTCCACGACATCGGCGCCGGGTTCGTCGCGCAGAAGCGCCAGCATCGCGCTCGAATCCAAAACCACGCTCATGCTTCGCTTTGGGGCGCCTCTTCGCCTTCTTCGCTCGAACGGTCGGCCATGAAATCGGCGACGGTGCGCGAACTGGGATAGCGGCCCCTCAAGCGCGATACGCCGCGTCGCTCTGGGGCCGCGTCTCTGGCTAAACCGCCGCGTAGGGCATCAAGCGCCGCCACTTCGAGCGGCACGCCCGCGCCATTGGCCGCGCGTTCGATCTGCGCGCTCAGGTCGTTTGGTAGTTCAAGGGTTAATGTCATTGGTTTTCTCTTGCTTTCGAGTTTTAGCCTTAGAAGTGGGCGTAAACGCGAGACGGTTTTTCCAAAATGCTAAGTTCGATGATGAACCGCGCGCCACAAGGTCAAGCGGTTTGCCCGCGCAATTGCTCGAACGCTTCGAGTTGCCCGCGAAGGTGTTGCATCTCGGCTTCTTCGCACGCCAGATAATCGGCTTCGAGAAAATCAAGCGCCTGGCGGCAAATCCGAAGTGTCGCGCGTGTCGAATACGCTGTCCGTGAGCCTTCGCAGATCTCGAAACGGCCATAGGGAAAGGCGGGATTTCCATATTCACGCGGTTTGTTCGCCATCCCGACAAGCAGCTTGGTGGCGGCTCTAAACGAGAGCGGCCCGCCCATTGGGTTTTCCAGCATGGCGAGATCGTCAGGCGAAAAGAGCGGCGTGTCTTCAGGCTCGTTTGGCGATGTGGTGTTTTCAGTTGTTACCATTGGAGCAAACCTCCTTCAATGGCATCGGCCAAAACGAAAATAGCGGCGCGGTCATTCATCAGTTCTTTGAAGCTCACTTCGATCCAATCGAAGGGCAGGAAGTTGAGGTAGCGGTTGACGGCGAAGATTCGCACCTCTTTGTTTTCGGGCGTGATTTTCAGGCCACGCGCGGCGCACGCTTCGAAAATCGGAGCGAGCGGTTGAACCGCTTTTTGAGCAGCAGTTTGAGGACGGGAAGCGCGTTGGATGAACGCGACGTTCGAGGCGATGTCGCGCGCTTTGGCGACGGATGAAGAATACTTTTGCATGAAGGTAAGCCGTCCTGTGGCTTTCTTTCGGGCTGGAACCGTTAGTGCGGTATCCATCCAAAAGCCGTCTCGCGTTAGTAGCGCGGGGCGGCTTTTTCGTTCTCGGAAGTCCGAAAACTTACCTATAAGGTTAACTCTTAACGTAGCGCGTTGCAAGTGCTTTTTCTGCAAAGGGTAAACTTTTCAGGTAAACCTAAAGAGAAATGAAAAGAGAAATTGCTGAGTGCAAGAAGTGCGGCCACGTTTGGCTTCCGCGCGCGGCAACTGGAAAGCCTCGCATCTGCCCGAATTGCAAAAGCGCGCGGTGGGATGTCGGGCCAGCACAGCCCAAAAAAGCGGAGGCAAGCACACCATGACACTGGAACTCAACCTTTCGCCCGAAGTGGAAGCGCAGTTACGGGCCGATGCCCAGGCGCACCATTTACCCGTTGAAGCGATGGCCGCGCAAAAGTTGAACGGCATTTACAGCGACAAGCGCGCCCAGCGGCTACGCGCCTTGGCATCGCTTGGCACTTACGACACGCGCACGCGCGCAGGTCTTGCGTCCACAACCGAGCGCGACGACGACCGGGACGCGCTTTACGATGATGGACAAAGCGAATGAGCCGTTATCTGGTGGACACCAACATCTGGACACGACGCCTTGAAAGCGGCCACAGGCACCACCAGAGCGCCAAAGATGCGCTTCAAACGCTCATCGGGCGCGGCGACGAGTTGTTTGTCACGCCTCAAGTTCTGATCGAACTGTGCGGCTTTTTGACGAGGCCGCTTTTGGTGCGCGATGCGACCGGAAAGGAAGTGAGCGGCGGTTTGGGACTTTCCATCGCGCAGGCGCTGGGCGAAGTGGCGACCATCGAAACGATTTGCGACTTGCTGCCCGACACGCCCGACGTGTGGACGCAGTGGAAGCGGTTGGTGTTGCTCTACCCGCCCCAAGGGAAAGCGGTTCACGACGCGCGCCACGCGGCGGCGATGAAGGTGCATGGCCTCACCCACATTCTCACATTCAACACCAAGGACTTCAACCGCTATGCACCAGAAGGCATCGTGCCTGTTGATCCGCGCACCGTTTGAAGCGTAGTTTCAAAGCCCCGCAAATAGGGGCCTTCCTTGATAGTGCGAAGCTCAACGGGGCTTTGCGGAGCCTTGCGCTCCTTCCTCTTATGACCAAAAAAGAAGCCTGTGAACTCTTGGATGTATCGGAGCGCACTCTCGACAAATATGCGCGCGAGGGGCGTTTGACGGTGCAATACCTACCCGGCAAAACAGGACGCCGGGCCGACTTCGACCAAGACGAACTGGAACGGCTCAAAGTCGAATTGGAAGCCCCGCAACCCACCGCAACGGGCCTTTACACCCTTTCGAGCGATGGTAGCACCGCAACGCCGCAAACGGGCGCAATCGTGCCTCTGCGCGGCTCTGCGCGCGTTGGAAGCGCGGCGCCGCTGCTCGTCTTGTCACCGGAACACATTCCCGCTCTGGCGAAGGCGTTAAGCGACGGGCGCGAGGGCGTGCGGGTGGCCGAGCGGTTGACGCTCGACATCGACGGCGCCTTTGAACTTTCGGGAATTTCGCGCGGCGTGATTCGCGCCGCCATTGCCGACAAAACACTTCCGGCGCGGCGCATCGGGCGCGGCTGGAAGATCGAACGCGCGGCACTGGAAAAGTGGGTTAAGTCGCTGTTTACGGACGGTGACGCATGAGGAGCGTAAAGACCCGTAAAGGGACGCAAAACACCAAAGAATTGAAGCAGAGCAGCTCTGGCGTGATAGACGGTGCCGACATAAAGGAATTGAACCGATGAACACTTTAACGATGGGGCCGCTTCCAGTGAGAGTAAAGCGCGAAGGGGAAAACCTTGTTTTTCGCTGTGGCGTTGTATCTTGTCCCGAAGTTTTAGCAAGAGCGGAATGGCATGGAGATGAGTGGGATTGTCACGCCAGTGAAGGCTACTCACAAAACAATCAAAGCATTTTTGTAAAGACGCGCCGCGCTGTTAACAGAGAGTTCACTATTTACCATAATGAAAAAGACTCTCGAAAGGATTTACGGGAACAGATTGAATTTTTCGAGAAAATAACAAGATTTACTCCAGAACAGGCGAAACAACTACTCAAACAGAAAAAAGAAGAGAATCTAACAGATTCTAAACTTTTAGAGTGGTATGTGTTCTTACTCTGCCGGGAAGAGGGGCGAATCTATGCCAAAGAATCTTTAGAGCGGTATAGAGTAGAAATGGAAACGGGGCGCGCGTCCATGCGACGACGGCTCTACCTCTCGACAGAAGGCGCCCCTCTAACTTTCAAATGCGCGCGGTGTGGCCGTTTGAGTAAAATTTCCCGTTAGCACCGGGCTTAAAACCTTATCCCGATGCAACAACTTCAAAAAGTGCCTACCGAGGCTGTAAAGACGCGGCGTCTCCTTCCTTTGCTCTTGCTCATTCGAGCGCGCAACGGAAGGACGTGCCGCGTCTTTTTTGTTTGGCTTTTTCGGGGAGCTAAACCGCCAAGTGAGCGCGGCGCGTGGCACTTGAAGAAAAGCGAGCGACCCGATTAACAATTAGGTGCCCAAAATGCGAAAAGCCCACACTCGGCAAAGTGCGGGCGACTAACGCGGGCATCGAAGGCGGAATCTTCGATGAATCAAAGTATCCAACATAGCACGCCCGACGGCGCGCATCGCGGCACAGCCCAAAACAACGGGCATAACCCCAACGGCACGCATGAAGCGGCGCCGAACAATTCCAACGGGCACCGCACCCACGGCACGCAAAACGGTGCGGCTTCGCTCGGCGCCAAAGCAGTTCGCCCAGAAAAACCCGACTTGCTCGGCGTCCACTTCGATGGCATCTCCGACGAACTAAAAGAAATTCCACAGTGGGTTTTATGGAAGTTGGAATTGGTTAAAGACTGGCAAGCCAAAGTCGCCAAAGGTGAAAAGCCTTGGACGAAAATCCCTTATCAGTCGAACGGACGAAAAGCCGATTCCACGAAGCCTGAAACATGGAGTGACTTTGGCGCGGTGCGCGCAGCTTATGAGCGCACCGATTTTGACGGCGTGGGCTTTGTCGTGACGCCTGACTGCGGAATCGCGGGCGGCGATATTGACAACGCGCTGCTCGATGACAGGCAGTGGAAACCCGTTGTGGGCGAATCGCAACACCTGCTCGACACCTACTTCGAGCAGTCCCCCAGCGGGCGCGGCGTTCGGTTTTTTGCCCGCGGCCCACTTCCCGATGGACGGCGCAAACACGGTGATTTTGAGATTTACAACTCAGGCCGTTATCTGACAGTGACCGGGCACCGCCTGGACGGTTCACCCGGAACCATTGAGGAGCGGCCCGACGAGATCGCAGCATGGCATCAAAGGCACGTCGCCGACAAGAAGAAAGCGACGCCCAGCGAAACACCCAAAGCGGAGCTGACACCCGGCGACTTGGCGCTCGACGACAACACGTTGCTCGATAAGGCGATAAACGCCAAAAACGGCGACAACTTCGCGGCGTTGTGGGAAGGGCAAACCGTTAAAGGCGCAAGCGAAGATGATGCGGCGCTGTGCTTTTCGTTGGCGTTTTGGACGCGAAAAGATGCGAGCCGCATGGAACATTTGCTACGCGCATCGGGCCGCGTTCGGGAAAAGTGGGATGAAAAGCGCGGCGATTCAACCTGGATTAAAAAAGAAATCGAAAACGCGATTTATCATTGCACCGCCGTTTACGACCCGACGCACCCGGCGCTACGCGCACCCGACCCGGCCAAAATCGCGGCAGCCCAACTCGGCGGCAAGCAGGAAGCGGTCAGGAGTGACGAGCAACTCGTCGTTACCCTTGGCTTTCCTTGCACCGACACGGGCAATGCCGAGCGGTTTGTCGCTCAGCATAGCCACAGGTTTATGTGGAGCACAGCCTTGGGGTGGATGATGTGGGACGGCGCCAGGTGGACACCCGACGAGCGCGGTGTCGTCGCTTCGTGGGAAAAAACGACGGTGCGCTCGATCTACCGCGAAGCCCAAGCGGAAACCGATGAGCGGCGCCCCATTGTTGCAAAATGGGCGGCGACAAGCGAATCCTCCAAAGCGCGGCGCGCGATGATGGAAGCGGTTCAAAAAGATGGCCCGAAGGGGATTCCCTCGGACTTCGACGCCAACCCTTGGCTCCTCAACACCCTGTCCGGCACGCTTGATTTGCGGACGGGCGAGCTATACCCGCACAGTCGAGATGAACGCCACTCAAAGCTCGTGCCAGTGCGCTTCGATGCGACGGCCTCGTGTTCGCTTTGGATTGACACGCTCCTAACGATTTTCGAGGGAGACGAAAAACTCGTCCGCTTCGTGCAAGTCGCGCTGGGTTACTCCCTCACTGGCCTAACGCGCGAGCAGTGTTTTTTCATCCTCTTTGGCAAAGGCGCGAATGGAAAAAGCCTCGTTCTTTCCATTCTCCGCGCGATGCTGGGTGATTATCAAACCCATGCGGCGCCGGCCACACTGATGGCCAAACGCGCCGACGCGATCCCAAACGACGTGGCGATGTTGCGCGGCGCGAGGCTCGTCACAAGCATTGAAACCTCGGAAGGTCGCAAGTTCGATGAGGCGCTTGTCAAAGCCTTAACCGGTGACGACCCTTTCTCAGCCCGCTTTTTCCGCAAAGATTTTTTTACCTTCACTCCTGAGTTCAAGATTTTCCTCGCTACTAACCACAAGCCGCAGATTGCGGGCACCGACGACGGTATTTGGCGGCGAATCCGTTTGATCCCTTTCAACGTGCGCTTCTGGGATGCAGACAAAGGCGAGAGCGGCCCGGCTCATCTGCGCGCTGACAAGTCGCTCAAAGACAAAATTCTGCAACACGAACTCCCCGGCATTCTCAGCTGGGCGCTCGACGGTTGCCTCGCATGGCAACGCGATGGCATTCCCTCGCCTCAATCGGTGCAAAGCGCCACCGACGCCTACCGCGCGGAAAGTGATGTTCTCGCGCAGTTCATCGAAGATTGCGCTGTCGCGGATGCGCGCGTTTCGGTTTCCAAAGGCGACTTCCACAAAGCGTTTTCTAACTGGGCGAAAAATAACGATCTACCGCCCTGCTCGTCGCTATCGCTCACCAATCGGATGCAAGAAAAGGGTTTCGGCGACAAACGCGGCACCGGCGGCACGCGCCTTTGGCTGGGGATTGCTCTGCTTTCACCCGATGACAAAAAGACGCCAGAGCCGAACGGACGCAACAAAAAGGCGGCGTTTTGATGAAAAACACCCTTTTTGCGCCTGACCTAATTAGTGACAGAGTGACAGGTAGTGACGCACTTTTCGGGACAGAGCGCGCGAGAAATCACTTTAGGAGATTAGTTGAAAATCCTGTCACTACCTGTCACCTGTCACTAATTGCCGATGCCGTGATTTTGAAAGCGGATTTAGAGCGGCGCGGTGTATCACTGGGCACATTCGAGGGCGCGGTGGTATGCGATGGCGAGGCGAACGTGATTGACCGATTCGCCGAGCAGATCGTGCGCTGCAAGCGTGGCCTTCTCCATCTGTTCGAAGCCGATGTCGCACCCGCGCACCCATCCTGGCGTGACCGCACGCCAAAAGAATGGACGGCGGCGAATGGCGCCGTTTCACCTGGCGCGGGTGCGATCTGCGCGACGCTGCGCGACTTCGAGCCGTTGTTGCGTCTGGTGCGTGCGAACCGTTTGCCGCTCGGCCCGGTGCGCGTTGAAGTGACCGGGCGCGAATCATTCGTCATCGAAAACGCTGCGGTGGTGGTGGGTGAAGTCGAAGCCGCCTGGACAAAACGCGCCAGAGATTGCGCGCGCGACCGTCGTTTGCTCACTTCCGAAGAAGGTGTTGCGCTGCGCGCTGCATCTGCTCGAATGGTTGACAGTCGCCAATCAAGGCGGTAGCTGGGCCGATCTCCTCGAAGTCGCCGACGAATCGCACGCCAGAGCCACAGCGACCGCAAAGGCGGCACGGCTACGCCGGGAGGCGCGCGAGCGCGCAGAGGTAGCGAAATGAGCTTCAATCCCAAAGCGCCGATGACTTTAGCGGCCATGCGTGCCACGCTGCTCGATGACCAACGCGAACTCAACTGCAAGGTGCTGGACAGAATGAACCTGCCTCGAACCGTGCGGCGCGGCCTGGGACGGGCGCAAGTCGCCATCGCGCAGCGCCTCATTCAAGAGATGTCCGACGCCGATGTTCGCGTTTGTTTCAAGATGGAAGGCGAAGCACGTTGAATCAAAAGCACCTGCACCATTAAGTGGAGGTGCTTCTTCTTTTGTGCATCAATCCCAGGCAGGAAATGCGGCTACCACCATCGTTTGGGCGTGTAGGTTTTGGTCTTAAAATGAAGCGGCAAAAGTGTCTAACCTGACACAATGGGGCTTGCATCAGGTTCGAGCGCGAAAAGTCAGCTTTGAATCCGTCGTTTCAACGGAGTTAGAGGCGCCTACTTGCCTGTTTTTGCCTGTTTTTCAGGCGCCGCTTTCTTTTACGGCGCCGCGCTCGCTATCTCGCCAATGTCCCCTCTGTTGTAAGCGCCCGCCGCGCGTTGCCCATTCATCTGGACGCGCGACAAAAGCCAATCCGTAAAGGCCAGTAAGGAGTGCTTTGTTTTGTCGGCCTGGGCGACAAAAGGGCGCGCTCATTCCATCGCCCTGGGCGACAAATCGGCGCCGAAATTTACTGCACAAAATGAGCATTATGTGCAGTAAGACGCCACCGCAGCGTTCCGCTTAGGCAGAAGTCGCGCCGGTCGCCAATCCCCATCAGGCGAAAAAGGTGTGCACGAAACGGTCGTTTTGTTGACGGGTTTTAGCGTTTGACACCGGCGTCAAACGGGACGCGCTCGACTTGAAAAGCGCCCCTAATTCCGCACTTGAAAAAGCGCGCCAATTCAAGATTTCAAGTCGAGCTAAAAGGCGCTGTTAACCCAGGTTAACAGCGCCCTAAATCAAGCTCGCGCGCCATCGAGCGCGCGCCCAAGCGTGGCGGTGCGCGTGGATCTGGGTTCACCTTTGGCCCTTCAACTCTTTGTAAAGGCAAGTTCACAAAGACTACTTTTGCCAACGGGCGAACGGGCGCCAAGGACGCGCCGATGCACATTCAAGCCATGGCTTGTGTCACAGTGACACAAACATCTTCGCTCGACTCAGGAAGAATCAGGAAAAGGCATGAACTCATGTTCACCTTTTGGCCTTGGTGCCCTTTACTCCAAGCGTGACAACTTCGCCCCAAAGCGTGACAAGAGGGCGCCGCAGTCGAGCGGAACGCTCAAGATTATCGCGCCCGAAAAGGCCGCGTTGGTGGTGTTTGAGGGCGTTGTTTTGGCCGCTTCGGGCCGAGAACTTCACTCGTTTAAAGAGCCATTATCAAGACCAACCTTGACGCAAAAGCGCCGAAAGTTCAAGCCCTGTCTTATTTGGATGCTTGCTTCAACGGCCATTATCACAAGCAACGGCGCGCGACTTCCTACGCTTCAAACGGGCAGCTTTAGGTGCGCCGGGGTAGTGTGAAAAATAAGCATTACCGTAAGTATCACCCACTCGAAAATCTGACCCAGGGTCACATCTCAGGATCATTAAGTGACAAATTAGAGGATCATCGCTCGCGGGCCATTGGCTCAAGTCCTCCTGCGGCTTCTGCTAAGCTTGGCCGTGTTCAAAGGCTTGAGCATAAGGAATTGGAACATGGGGCAGACCGATAGCACACACTTCAAGCTGTTCTACGATGGAAGTAAGTGCGCAAAAACGAAAGCGTTATCACCATTTGAGACGCTTAGAAGCGTTTTGAGTGCTTCGTTTTGAGTGCTTCGCGTAGAACTCCAATTCATGCTTGCACTGCTTCCACTTCTTGCACTTTGGCTTTATAAAGCCATTTTGAGGGTGGAAGTAAGAGACACACTCCGAGGTAAAAACGTCTCGACACCGACTTCGTGAGGCGGGAAAATTTCTCACAGGCGGGTTTTGAGAAGCCTCAAAATCCCCGCGATGCCCTATGCGCGGCCTTTTGGGGCACCCCCCTTTCAAAATTGACGGGTAGGGGTTCCAATGGGCCGCGTGACGCCCTGAAAATTATGCTGAGCGCGCGAGATCGCCACCAGCGCCAAAGGGTTAAGGCTCCCACACTCAAGCGTTTTCACTTTTTCCGAAATGAACCCACACTAATCCTCATAACCCACACAAAGCGCAAAGTCTGGCTTTATAAGGGCCGAAGCCCTATGAGTGTTGGTTACTCCCTACCCCTCATAAACCCTCATCCTTTACCGCGCGGCGATCAGGTTTTCGCTCTATTTCCATCGTTTTGGGGAAGCGCATGGGTGCCGCGAGCTTCCCCAAGGCGATTTGAAAATGGAAACATTTTCTGCGAACACCCCGCCGCGTGGTTTTGGGCGCCCTCGCCATGTAAGGGATGGGGTGGGGTAGGCGTCGCGCCTGCCCACCAATTCCTCCTTTTGAAAGCCAATAGCAATGGCGCGCTCCCTGACGCAAAAGCCAGTCGAGCCTTTAGGTTTCGTCAATTCCGCGCTTAACCGTCCCTTTTGACTTGATACAGGAAGGACCGGTTGACCAAAGGGGCGTTGGAGAGACGCGCTATCAAAAATTTCTTACTGTATACTGTGAGTTAACTCAGCAATACTTGAGTTTGGCTTAACGAAGAAGAGAGTGCGATATGATAAATTGACGGCGTTGTTAGGAACACAGTTTTTTGGGAACTCCCGACGTGATCTGACGAGGACGAACGATGATACAACAGTTTGCACACGCCCGAGCTTACAAGGGTAGCAAAAGTCCATCCGCCTTCACGCTGGTTGAACTCATAGTGGTTGTGGGCATTATTACATTACTGGGAGCCATCCTTTTCTCCGTTTTCTCCAGAGTGCGGCAACAGGGTTATCGTTCTACCTGTCAGAGTAACCTTCACCAGATTGCTCTGGCTATGTAACAGTATGTCCAAGATAATAATGGTCGATATCCATTCATCTCGGATTCTTCTGGAGGATTGTGGCCTTATTCAATCAAAGGTTACATTAATAACGACGAGATATTTCGATGTCCCATCTACGGGTCTTTAGAAAATCCTAAGAGCTACGGCTATCCCCTCAATCAAACCAACTACTTCTACAATACATGGCGGCTCAACGATAGGCCCAACTTCTCAACGAGGCATGAGTCATCGTTGCCACCATCTTCGCAAACATGGCTGAACTTCTGCGCCCTACCTGATGCACCTGATACTCTCAAGGGAGTCGATATAAGCAGTTCGTGCGGACGCATCCTGCATCTTCCACTCCCAACAGATCACTTAGGCGGAACAAATTGGTCGTTTGTGGATGGTCATATCAAGTGGATGACCATAAACCAACTCGCTGATTTGGACTGTGGTAATCCACCTTTAGGCCCAGGAGCCGGTTAAAACTACGCGAACAAGGAGATGATGTTCAACCTTAGCCACCAATCAGATTCGGATACGAAATCAATATCCTTCACTAAATCAGCATTGCCGCGCCGGGGCCATGCTCTGGGTCGCTTTCCTCGTTTTGCCGCGCGACATCGTGGAACCACGCGAATAGGCGACAAACCGTTTCATC
>JAABUM010003736.1_pt1 | contig 18193 bp, 19 predicted proteins | sample 5559161 | NCBI WGS metagenome assembly JAABUM01 (sample SAMN10711868, study PRJNA513369) | rock metagenome | isolation source: Antarctica rocks | place: Antarctica: Victoria Land, Siegfried Peak nord | reverse complement strand
ACTGACGGTGGTTTGCGGCCTCCTCCTGCAAAGCGGCCGCGGAGGACCTACCTCCATCACCAGTGCAGCACCGCAACTCTCGATGCGATCTTCTACATCGCAACCTCCAGTTGCGTTCGTGGCACACGGTCGTCGGCGTATCCGTGCAGGGAGTCGTACTTGGTCCGGCTGTAGGCGGCGAGGTCGGAGTCGCCCGCGCCGACGTGGTCGAACAGCACCACCTGGTGGTCGTCGACGAAGCCAGGGGTGACCTGGCGCCACATCTGCTGGCTGCAACCGAATCCGTGCGCGAACACGATCGGCCGCCCTGAAGCGGCACCGCTGACGGTGACGTTGTTGCGCCGGACGACATCCGGAGCAGTGGCGGTAACTGTCATGGCGGCTCCTGGTCCAGGTGCACGGGTGCGGGGCTGGCGTATGGGGTGGCGCCGCCTCGCGGCGTCAGCAAGGCATCGGCACGAAAGTGGCAGCAGTGAAGAGGCCAACCGCTGCAGCAGGTGCCCCTGCGAATCGGACCGGCACGGGGCCGTGCTGCGGCGCCGGGAGGGTTACGGTCACGGCATGGACCGCCTCGTCTGGATCGACTGTGAGATGACGGGACTCGACCTCGTCCACGACCGGCTCATCGAGGTTGCCGTGCTGGTCACCGACGGCGAGCTGACAGTTCTGGACGAGGGCCTCGACCTGGTGATCGAGGCCCCCGCCGAGGCGCTCGATGCCATGGTGCCGGTGGTACAGCAGATGCACCAGGAGTCCGGGCTGACCGAGGCGGTGCGCGCCGCGTCGCTGACAGTCGCCGACGCCGAGCAGCAGGTGCTCGCCTACATCCAGCAGTTCGTCCCGGAGGCGGGCAAGGCCCCGCTGTGCGGCAACTCCATCGCGACCGACCGCAGCTTCCTCGCCCGCGACATGCCCGCGCTCGACGCCTTTCTGCACTACCGCATGATCGACGTGTCGTCGGTCAAGGAGCTGGCGCGGCGCTGGTACCCGCGTGCCTACTACAACGCGCCGGCCAAGCAGGGCGGCCACCGCGCACTCGCCGACATCCGCGAAAGCGTGGAAGAGCTGCGCTACTACCGCGCAACGGTGTTCGTCCCCCAGCCGGGTCCGACCAGCGAGCAGACCCGGCAGATCGCGGCAGACGTGCGGGCAGCGTCCGGCTAGACTCGCGGTGTACCTCGCTAGCGCGGGGTGCGCGGTGGGTGTAGCTCAGCTGGTAGAGCACTCGGTTGTGGTCCGAGATGTCGCGGGTTCAAGTCCCGTCACTCACCCCATATCGTCAGACCGCTGCCCAGCGGAACCGCACTCACGGCCTTGCTCCTGAGGGCAGAAGCGGCATCGGCCACGTAATGCCCGCAAACCTGGTCGACGTTGCCGCTCAGAGTGCCGCGGAACAACTGGTCCAGCCGGCTCGCGACGCTGTACCGGAGATAGACCTCACCGCAGGAATCGCACACCTCGACGGGCACGTCACGAATCACCGCGACCCGGCCGGCCCGCTCCACGGTCTTGGGCTGAGTCCTGGACACCGTCGTGCCGTCGCACATCATGCAATCCATCAACGTCTCCGCTCCTCAAAGCCTGGCCGCCAGTGGGTCTGGTCGGGCTCGTACACCGCGCTATGAAGATGATGATGCGCTTGTCGTGGTCGACCGCACAGACGATATGGAGTGGCCGAACCCAGCCGCGCAGCAACCGGATCTCCTTTGACGACGTCAAACGCCGTCACCCCCTTGCCGAACGTGAAGGGGGCTAATGCAGAGCTGGCTCGCCGAACCGTTCACGAGCTGCTTGCTTGCTGACGCCGAGAAAGGCTGCAATCTGGGTCCAGGTGCGGCCATTGGTGCGAGCCTTCGCTACCTGCTCTGCAAGCGTCAGGTCGCTTGCAGCTACCGCCCGAAGGGCCTCGCCGATGGCCCGCAAGTCAGCGCCGTCGGAGTCGGGAGAAGCAAGCGCTTTAGGCTCCAGGCTGTCGAGCCAAGCCTCGGTATCAGCTAGGGCCTTCTGAAGCTGTTCGCGTGATCGTGGCATTTGGCTCACCTCAGGAGTCGTAGAACTTCTCGCGTAACCGCACCGCGTAGATCACCACGGGCTCCTCCCCCGGGTCGTCATCGAGAACCACAACCTCGAGCAGCTGACCAGAGCGGCCGGTCCCAATGATGAGGTGCCTGCCACTGCCAGGAACCACACGGAGCGGGTTACGCACCGCGTGCTCGATGTCCTCATCAAGGACCTCGTGCTCTCGGGCGCTGTCCTCATCAAGGACCTCGTGCTTTCGGGCGCTGTCCGCAATCTCCACTACGACAAGGTTACCTTGTCGTGAAAGCGAGAGACAAGATCGCCCTGTCCTCGAGGCGTCGCTTACGGGCCGGCCCCGGGAGCTCCGCTTCCGAGCCCGCTCGCGTGGACCCGACCTTGAGCCGAGGGGACCACGCAGAACGGCTTCCACCCCGGTGGTAGGAAACGGGATGCCCTACTCCAGCGTCAGCTACGACGTGTCCGGCCGCATCGCCTACTTGACCCTGAACCGACCCGACCGGCTGAACGCCATCAACGACGTCATGCCCGGCGAAATTCGCAGAGCAGCCGAGGAGGCGGACCGGGACGACCGCGTGCACGTGCTCGTCGTGCAAGGCGCTGGACGCGCCTTCTGCGCCGGCTACGACCTCACTGACTACGCCGAGGGCGCCAGCACCGGCATTCAGGAGGAGATGCCCTGGGACCCGATCACCGACTACCGCTTCATGAAGCGCAACACCGACGACTTCATGGCACTGTGGCGCTGCAGCAAGCCGACGATCGCCAAGGTGCAAGGGCACGCGGTTGCCGGCGGCAGCGACATCGCGCTGTGCACCGACCTGCTCGTCATGGCCGACGACGCCCGGATCGGCTACCCGCCGGCTCGCGTCTGGGGCTGCCCGACGACCGCGATGTGGGTGTACCGGCTCGGTCCCGAGCGCGCCAAGCGGGTGCTGCTCACCGGCGACACCATCGATGGTCGCACCGCAGCCGACTGGGGCCTCGCCTCCAGCGCGGTGCCGGCCGCAGAGCTCGACGAAGAGGTGCAAGCGCTCGCCGCCCGCATCGCCGCGGTCCCGCGCAACCAGCTGGCGATGCAGAAGCTGGTGGTCAACGGCGCAGTGGAGGCGATGGGCCTCGCAGCTGCGCAGACGATCTCGACCGTGTTCGACGGCATCACCCGGCACTCGGCCGAAGGTTTCTGGTTCAAGCGGTACGCCGAGCAGCACGGCTGGCACGAGGCCGTCGAGTGGCGCGACTCGGGCCGCCCCATCCCCGACGGCGCGGCCGCCCGCACCGCCCTGCGCGAGATGGAGGATGAGACATGACCCGGTTGACCGTCTCCTACTGGCCGGCCGACACCTCGGTGCCGCTCGTCGACTGGACCGTCGGTGACCTGCTGCGCAGCGCCGCGGCAGCGGCCCCGGAGCGGGTTGCGCTCGTCGAGGGCGACCCCCACCCGGCCGCCCGACGCCGCTGGACCTACTCGCAGCTGCTCGCCGACGCCGAGCAGGTCGCCGCCGGGTTGCTCGAGCACTTCACGCCGGGCGAGCGGCTGGCCATCTGGGGGCCGAACTCGGCAGAGTGGCTGCTCGTGGAGTTCGGAGCGGCGCTCGCCGGACTGGTGCTGGTGACGGTGAACCCAGCGCTGCGCGCGAGCGAGGCGCAGTACGTGCTGGGCCAGTCGCGGGCCGACGGGGTCGTGTACGTCGAGCACTACCGCGACAACCCGATCGCCCAGACCGTCGCGGCGCTCGCGCCCGACCTGCCGAACCTGCGCGAGCGACTCCCCCTCGCCGACGTCTGCGCGCTGCGTGGCTCCAGCCCGCTCCCGCCCGTCGCGCCCCTCGACCCGGCGCAGATTCAGTACACGTCGGGCACGACCGGCTTCCCGAAGGGGGCGCTGCTGCACCACCGCGGCATCGTCAACAACGCCCGCCTCTACGTGCAGCGCACCGCCGTGCCCGAGGGCGCCGTCATGGTCAACCCGATGCCGCTGTTCCACACCGCCGGGTGCGTCATGGCCGCGCTCGGGTCGCTGTGGCTGCGCGGCTCCCACGTCCTCGTCCCCCAGTTCGAGCCGGGCCTGGTCCTGGAGCTGCTCGAGTCCGAGCGCAGCACCACCTTCTGCGGAGTGCCGACGATGCTCGTGGCGATGCTCGAGCACCCGGACTTCCGCACCCGCGACCTGCGCAGCGTCGAGGTCGCGGTAAGCGGCGGCAGCCCGGTCCCGGCCGAGCTCGTCCGGCGCGTCGAGCGCGAGGTCGGCTGCGCGATGACGATGGTGCTGGGGCAGACCGAGCTCGCTCCCGTCATCACCCAGACCCGGCCGACGGACTCGCTGGCCGACAAGGCGGGCACCGTCGGCCAGCCGCTGCCCCAGGTCGACATCAAGATCGCGGACCCGCAGTCCGGCGACCCGGTGCCCGTCGGAGCGCAGGGCGAGATCTGCGCCCGCGGCTACCAGAGCATGCTCGGCTACTTCGACAAGCCCGAGGAGACCGCGGCGACGATCGACACAGACGGCTGGGTCCATACCGGCGACCTCGGGACGATGGACGACCGCGGCTACCTCCAGGTGACCGGACGCCTCAAGGACATGATCATCCGAGGCGGGGAGAACATCTACCCGCGCGAGATCGAGGACGTGCTGTTCGACCATCCGGCGATCGCCGAGGCGGCCGTGTTCGGCGTCCCGGACGACAGGTGGGGAGAGTCCGTCTCCGTCGCGCTGCGCCTCTCGCCGGGGATGGCGGCACCCTCGCCTGCCGAGCTCAGCGCCTGGGCGAAGCAGCGCCTGGCGCCGCACAAGGTGCCGCAGAGCTGGTACGTCGTCCCCGCACTGCCTTTGACCGGATCCGGGAAGGTGCAGAAGTTCATGCTGCGCGACCAGGCCGGGAGCGGGGCGCTGGCGTCACTGCACGCAGGCTGAGCCACCCTCGCGCAGGTGCCCGCAACCGAGAGGTGGCCCCCGCGGCGCCGCGGCCCAGAAGGCATGCTGGACCGATGAGGCAGACGCTCGTCCGCGTGCTGTTCGTCGTCCTGACCGCGCTCTACTGCGTGTGGATGTACCGCCTCGTCACCCAGTAGCAGGGGCCCGCCCGCAGCAGCCACCACCCGGTAGTGGCGCCGGCACCTCACGATTGACTACAGCAGTGGCCGCCGATCTCCTCGCCTTGCTGACGGCCCTCACCTACGGCCTCGCCAACTACCTCGGCCCGTTCCTGTCCCGCCGCAACCCGCTGGCCGGTGTGCTGCTGACGAGCCAGGTTGTCGGGCTGATCGGCGGCGGCCTGCTGCTGCTCGTCCGCGGCGGGCCGCGTCCCACGACGCAGCACCTGCTCGAGGGCCTGGCGGCGGGCGCGTGCAACAGCCTCGCGCTCGCGCTCGTCTACACCGCTGCGATCGCCGGGCCGCTCAGCATCGTCGCCCCCATCAGCGCGACCGGTGCGATGGTCCCCGTTGCTGTCGCGCTCGCGACCGGCGAGCAACCGACGTTGCTGGAGCTCGCCGGCATCCCCCTCGCCGTCATCGGCGTCGTGCTGGCTGCCGCCCGCCAGGCCGAGGGTCGACACCAGCAGGCTGAGCCCCGCACCATCGCCATCGCCCTGCTGTCGGCGGTGTTCTTCGGCGGCTTCCTCACCTTCTTCGGCAGGGCATCGGCCGACCACACCTTCTGGGCCGTGTTCTCCAGCCGGATCTCGCTGCTGTTCCTGACGACAGCCTTCGTCCTGCTGCGGCGACCGCCCGTCCGCTTCCCCGTCCGCGAGCTTCCGGTGATGACCCTGCCGGGCATCCTGCTGCTCGCCGGCACCGTCTCCTACGGCATCGCCACGACCAAGGGGCTGGTGAGCGTGGTCGCCGTCCTCGCGACGCTGGCGCCGGTGGTGACCGTCGGCCTCGCCGTCAGCCTGCTTCACGAGCGGCTGGCGCGGCGCCAGCAGCTCGGCGTCGGCCTGGCGCTCCTCGGCGTCGTGCTGCTTGCGGCGGGCTGAGCCCTACTGGCCGCGGAACACCGGGGGGCGCTTCTCGGTGCGTGCGGTGCGCCCCTCCTGGAAGTCCTCGCTCGCCCAGCAGGCATCGAAGGAGCCGCGAAGCTCAGCGTCGGCGAAGGTACCCGGCAGCGGCAACCCGGCCCGCAATGCCCGCTTGTTGTAGGCGAGGGTCAGCGGCGCCAGCTCCGCCATCTGGTGCGCCAGGGCGACGGCTGCCGCGAGGGGACCGTCAGGCGCGTCCTCGCCAGCCGCCACGAGGTGCTCGACGAACCCGTGTCGCGCTGCCTCGTCGGCATCGAGCCGCGCCGCTTCGAGCAGCAGCCGCGCGGCCGGCCCGGCTCCGGTGAGCTGCGCCAGCCGGGCGACGGTCCACGGGTCGACGGCGAGGCCGAGCCGTGCGGTAGGAATGCCGAACACCGCTGTTGGTCCGGCCACCCGCAGGTCGCTGGCGAGGGCCAGCTGCGTCCCCGCGCCGATGGCGGGTCCGTTCACCGCCGCCAGCACGGGCAGCGGGCAGGTGACCAGCCCCGCGAGCGCGCCGTACAGCGCATCCCGGAAGGCCTCTTCGTAGACCGCCTCGAGGTCGGCCCCCGAGCAGAACGCCGTGCCTGCTCCGGTCAGCACCACGCAGCGCGCGCCACCGGCAACCGCGGCGTCGAGCTCGGCGGCCAGGGCCAGGCAGTGCTCGATGTCGAGGGCGTTGCGCTGGCGCTGGCGGTCGATGGTGAGGACAGCGACCTGCCTCTGCGTCGAACGGATGATCACGGTGAGGCTCCAGGACACGCAGGGGGACGGTGCCTCTGCAGCCTGTCAGACGAGCGACCCATCGGAGCACGAGCGCGGTCCGCCACGCAAGATGGTGCCGTGGACGAGCGCGAGGTCGCGGGCCGCCGGTACAGCGAGCTGCTGAGCGACCGTGACCTGCTGCTGCTCTCGGGTGGGCGCGCCGACCACGCGGCGGCCCTTCGCCGGCAGCCGGCGCTGCTACCTGACGTGCTCGACCGCCCGTCGGTCGCCGACGAGGTGCTCGCGACCCAGCACGACAGCCGTGAGCAGTTCCGCTACGTCTCGCCCTTCCTGCTGTTCGCGGCCGCGGTGCATCGGGCGAGCTCCGGGCTCGTCGGCGCCACGCACGTCCCCGACCGCACCGGGCTGCGGCAGCGCGTACCCGTGTTCGACGCCCCGCAGCTCGCCGCCTTCGCCACCGCGCCGCCGCACAGGCTGTTCCTGGCCGAGCTGCTGACCTCGTACTCCCGGTTGGCCTCGGGGACGACGATGCGGCGCACCGAGCAGGGCTGGCGGCGCCGGCGGTGGGACGAGCTGGACCTGCCGGCACTCGGCAGCCTGCTGCACGACCTGCCCGAGCAGCAGCGCCCGGCGGTGTGGCGCCGGCTCGGCGACGGCGCCCTGTTCCTCGCCGGGGTGTTCCCCGACCACGCCGAGCGCTCGCTGGGCCTGGTCGAGGTCGCCCGGCTGCAACGAACGACCGGGCTGCGGATCTCCTGCGCCGACATGGGGGCGATCCAGCTGCTGGAGGAGGTCGCCGGGCGCGCGTACGAGCGCAGCGGGCTCAACATCCCGTCCGGTGTGGTGCAGGCGCCGGCGTTCGCCCGGCGGGTGCTGACCCTCGTCGCCGACCGTTACCTGTTCCCCGGCGCGTCGACCGGTCTCGCAGCCCCCGGCGCCTGAGCGCCGCCGCCGGCCGTCTCGGTCGGGACGGCCAGCGACGGCAGGTGAGTCGGCACTGCGTCGCTCCCCCGCGAGCGCGTCACGATGATCACCCCGGCCGTCACGGCGACAGTCGAGAGAACCAGCAGCACCACGTCGACCGGCCGGGTCGAGAGCTTCTCGTGCAACAGGACCAGCCCGACGAGGACGGCGACGTAGGGCTCGACGATGGTCAGCATCGCCAGTGGGCCGGGCAGCTCGCCCGCCTGAAAGGCGTTCTGGCTCAGCAGGAAGCCGACAAGCCCGGTCCCGATGAGGACGGGCAGCGGCCAGGACGTCAGCGCCAGCAGTGGGTCGTCGACGCGGGTCGCCACCAGGCGCAGCAGCGGTGCCGAGGCTCCGAACAGGACGCCGGCTGCGGCGGCGAGCGCGATGGCACGGCTGCGTCCGCGAGCCCGGTGCGCCACGAGCACCAGCACCAGGGTGACGGCGGCCAGCGCTGCGGCCAGGATCATGCCCTCCCAGACCGGCACGCTGTCCCGTCCCGGCTCGGGATGACCGGCGGCCAGGAAGACGGCCAGGCCGGCGCAGCAGATGCCGGCGCCGATCAGCTCTCCCCGCCGCGGGCGCCTCTTGTTGACGGCCGCGGACACCGGGATGGCGATGAGCAACCCGCTGACCAGCAGGGGCTGCACCAGAGCCACCGCCCCGAGCCCGAGCGCGACAGCCTGCAACAGGAAGCCGGCGAGGTCGCCTGCGGTCGCCGCCCACCACAGCGGGGAGCGAATGAGCAGCAGGATCAGGCGCGGATTCATCGCCCGCGTCGTCTCCATCTGGCCGACCGCACGGTGCTGGGCGACGGCGCACAGGGCAAAGCACGTCGCGGCGAGCAGCGAGACGACGGCTGCCAAACCGGTCATCGGACCCCCACTGCCGCGTCGAGGTGCTGCCCCAGCGAACGCACCGCGAGCCCGGCATCGGCGCAGAGCTCGACGACCCGCGGGAGGGCGGCGAGCGTGACCCGCCAGGAACCGGGCGAGGAGGTGCAGTCCGAGTCGTGGAGCAGCACGGTGCCACCCGCGCGTAGCGAGGGCCGCAACGCATCGAGCACCGTCGCGGGGGTGGCGGTGGGAGCCCAGTCGACTCCCCATGCGGTCCATAGCACCGTCCGGAGCCCCGCGGCTCGGGCGCCGGTGAGCGCGCCGACCGACAGCTGGCCGAAGGGCGGCCGGTACATTGTCGGAGCCGAACCGGAGCGCTCGGCGATGACGTCCCGGGCCCGACGAAGGTGACGGGAGGCCGCGGGGGGCAGGCGCAGCAACATGCTGCGATGGTCCCAGCCGTGCACCGCGACCTCGTGCCCGGCCGCCACGACCTCGGCGGCGAGCGCCGGTGAGCGGGCCACGAGCGTACCGAGCATGAAGAAGGTGGCGCGCAAGCCCAACTCGTCCAGCGCGTCGAGGAAGGCCGGCGTGGAGACCGGGTCGGGGCCGTCGTCGAACGTCAGGGCCACGCCGTCGCGCCTGCCAACACCAGAAAGGGTTGGCAGGACCCGGTTGCGCGCCTGTCCCCAGGTGGTGATGACCGGTGCGCCGTGAATGCCCGCGGCAACGGCGCCCGCGAAGAGCGCCCGCCTCATCGGCGCTCGTCGACCAGCTCGGTGACCGGCCGGCCCGTCAAGCCGCCGGCGGTGACCGCCCGATCCAGCGCATCGAGCTCGGCGATCAGCCGCCGGTCGGTCTGCCCCCGCGCGTCGACCAGGACGATGGAGCCGCCGACGGCCCGGGAGGCGTCGCGGGGATCCCGCACGACCAGTGACGGAACCAGCAGCCTGTCGTCGTGCAGCCACTTGAGCCCCATGTCGACGGCGTCGGGTTTGCGGTCGTCGACGAGCACCAGCGGGTCGATCGTGCCCCTGACCGGGAGCCGCACCGACTTTGACCCCAGCTCCACCAGGGGCAGCCCCGATGCGCGGAGGAGCGCGACCGAGCCGGGCTGCCGCGCGAGGTAGTGCCGTCCGACTGCCACCCCAGCGCGGAGCCGCCGGAGCCGGTCGAGCACGGCAGGGTCTGCCATCGGGCGCGGGTCGGGACGCACCACCACGAAGACGCTGTGCTCCTGCGTCGGCCCGGTGCGTACCACGCCGATGCCGCGGGCACTGGCCATCGCCACTCCCCCGGTGCTCCCCCACAGGATCGCAACGCTGGCGACGAGCGCGCCGACCGTGCGCCGGGTGCGGCGCTGGCGAGCAGGGACGAAGGCGGGCAGTCCCTCGTCGCGCACGAGCAGGTCGACCTCGCCAGCGGGGTCGGACCGGAACAGCGCGGCGGCGGCGCGGCGCTGCACCTCGGCTCCCCCGACCAGCAGCCGGCGCAACTGCCGGCCCAGGTCGGCGGGGTCGCGCACCCACGCGGCGACCCCGGCGCTGTCCATGGTGTCAGCGTTGTGCCTGCCGTGACCGGGGATGCTGCGGTAGGACAGCACCGGCAGCCCCGTGGCGAAGGCCTCCATGCACGACAGGCCGCCGGCGTTCTGCACGAGCACGTCGCTGGCGGCCATCAGGTCGGCCATGCGGTCGGTCCAGCCGAGCGCGACCACCCCGGGCGTCCCCGTCAGCTCACGCAGCAGTTCCTCGTTGCGACCGCAGACGACGACCGGGGTCGCAGCGCCCGTGGCCAGGATCTCGCGCGCGGTCTGCGCCACCTCCCCGACGCCCCACGACCCGGCGGACAGCAGCGCGAGGGGTTCGTCAAGCGGCAGCCCCAACTCGGCGCGTAGGGGGTTGCGACGGTCCGGGTCACGGCGCCGCCGGAAAGCGGCTGGCACGAGCGGGCCAGCGACGACGACCCGACGGGCACCGAGGCGACGGGCCTGCCGAGCGCTCTCGTCGGAATTGGCCAGGTGCAAGTCGACGTGGGCATGAACCCAGGCGTGGTGGACGGAGAAGTCCGTCAGAAAGGTGACGAGCGGAACGCCGAGCTCGCGCCGCGCCCGCAGCTGGCCGAGCGTCTGGCTGGCAAGGGGGTAGGTCGACACGACGACGTCGGCCCCGCGGGCCAGCCAGCGCCGCATCGACCGACGGGCCCAGCTGCAAGCGAACCGGGTCAGCATCCAGACGAAGCCGCCGCGCTCCATGGCCCAGTACAGCCAGTTGTACGAGGCGGGGATGCGCTTGAGCATCCCGCCGTAGCTGACCTTGACGAGCCAGCCCAGGGGGCGTACGGCGGCAAGGTAGTCGCGCACCTCGACGTCGTAGCCCTGCGCCTCGAGCCGCCGCCGCATCTCGTGTGCGGCGCCGTCGTGACCAGCGCCCATGCTGGCTGAGACGATGATCGCTCGTCTTCGATCAACACTGGACACAACTGCTATAGTGCCATGCGCGCCCTGCTCGGCCGCGTAGCGCAGTGCCCATAAGCGGCCCTAGACGTTGCCCTCGAGGAAATCGGGCGAGGCGGCCGTGGTAGTTTCAGTGCTGCCATCCGGGCGACCTGATGGCACGCGCCGCTAGCTCAACTGGCAGAGCAGCGGACTCTTAATCCGCGGGTTGGGGGTTCAAGTCCCTCGCGGCGCACCCGTCCTGACCTGCAGTTCACGTATCTAGACAGACCGAGTCGAGAGGCGTCGGCAGCCACTCCGGCAGCCACGGTTCGATGGTCGCTCCGTTCGGGAGGTCACCTACAGGTGCGCTCGAGTAGCGAGGCGCTGACCTTGACGCGGATGCATGGCACCGCCGAGTCGGTGAAGACTTTCGGGGTGTCCTCCTAGGCCGGGCCTTTCATGCCGCTCGGGGCCACCGTGTTGATCATATGAGAAGTGCTCCTGACCAGCAGTGATTCGACTTGTCGACGGTCAATCCCGAGCTGGAACAGGAGCACCTTTTTGGTGAGCAAGCGTGACGGGTTCTACCCGAGTACGGGTGTCGACGCGGCGGGGCGGTTGACGGTGTCGCAGGCCGGTGCGGTCCTGCTGCTGGAGACGGTCCGCACCCTCGGGCTCGACCGGGGGCTGTCTGCGGCGATGGCTCCGTGGCGCAAGCCGCTGGCGGTCCACGACCCGGGCAAGGTCGTGTGCGACCTGACGGTGATGCTGACCATGGGCGGTGACTGCCTGTCCGACGTGGCGTTGCTGCGCGAGCAGCCCCGCGTGTTCGGCCGGGTCGCCTCGGACCCGACGGTGTCCCAGCTCGTCGACGCCCTGGCGAAGGATGCGGCATGAAAGGCCGGGCTAGCTAGCCGTCGTCGCGCTCCAGCACCACCCGCCACGCCGCCCGCCAACTGCGCTCGAGCGAACCCCCCGCGCGCTACCCGGAGCAGGGGGCTACATGTGTGATCACACAGCCGAGCCTCCCAGCGCTGGACAAATACACATACCAGTCACTGTTCACGAGTCCTAATCTGACCAGGATGGCACTTAGCCCATCCAGTGGAGCACAACGCGAAGGGAAACGTCCGTGACATCAGCCCAAGGCGTAGACGAGACAAGCCTGTCGAAGCTCTTTGGAAACAACGCGCGGTTGTTCGATCTATCGCAAGAGATTTCGAAGAATACCCAGGTACACCCTCTGCACCCGCGGGTGGAGGTCTATCCGTATGAGACGCACCCCAACTCGAAAGTCACCCTCAACACCGGGTTCTCGTTTTCCTCGAGCCTTCTGATCATGTCGGACCATGCCGCGACCCATGTCGATTCCATCAGCCACATGAGCCCAGACCCGAGCGCCCCGACAATTGACCAAATGCCCCTAAGCACCTTCTGCGGAGATGCAGTGTGTCTTGACTTGTCGCAGAAGGAACCGCGCTCGGGGATTACGATCTCCGATTTGCAGGAGTCGCTCGAGTCCGCGCAGACCGGCTTGGTCGAGGATGACATCGTTCTGCTATACACTGGCCACTTTGAGCGGACAGCGGGCACGGACGCCTACTTGGACGAGTTCCCTGGGCTTGAGCCGGAGAGCGCTCGGTGGCTCATCGATAACGGCGTCAAACTGTTTGGCAATCAGGCCATGAGCGTGGATGTGCCGGGGAGGTACGACTTCCCCGTGCACCAGGTGTGTGCTCAAACCGGCGTGACACATCTGGAGAACGTTGGCAGACTACAACCACTAGCAGGCAAAAGGTTCACGCTCTTTGGCTTCCCGCTTAAGATCATTCCCGGAACGGGCTCCCCGATCCGCTTGGTGGGAGCAATTCAAGAGTGACCATCCACCACACGGTCCACGGGGACGGACCTAGTACCGTTGTCCTTCTTCACGGAGGGACCGGTGATTCGCAAACTTACTGGGCTGCTCAGGTCGAGGAGCTAAGCAAGAACTTCCGGTTGCTTTTGATGGACCATCGCGGGTTTGGACGGTCCGACTCCCTAGAGGAGTTCAGCATCGCCGGTTGCGCTTCGGATGTAGTTGCACTTCTGGATGAGTACTCTGTTCCTTCCGCAGACCTGGTTGGATTATCACTCGGAGGAGCCATCGCGATACACACTGCACTCGCGAGGCCGGATCGCGTAGGCAGGCTCGTCCTCGCGGACACATTCAGCAGCGTTCGGACCGAGCGCTTCCAAAGGTTTATAGACTACGCGTTGATTGCTTCCCTCAGAGAGGGAGGCCACGACCTGATGTTCAACATAAACCTTATCTTCGCGCACGGCGAGCGCTACCTGGCCGATAATCGCGACAGCTTCTCTGAGGCTATGACTGCCTGGCGGGAGACCGAGGTGGACCGCTATGTCAAGTCGCTCCAGGCTATACGCGACTGGGACGTTGACAGCCGACTCGGGGAAATCACCGCTCCATCTCTGGTCATTTGGGGCAGCGACGACATCGAGGTGCCTCGCGTATACGCGGAGCGACTCGCAGCAGGTCTCCCGAACGCTATTCTGACGGTAATACCAGAGGCGGGACACAAGTCCTGCGCAGATGCCCCGCTCGCCTTCAACAAGCTTGTTAGGACCTTTCTCCTGCCGAGCGGCTGAACGGCAGTCAGCGGGCAGGCCACCGGCGGCCCATCGAGATGCAATAGACAGAGAGGTGCCAGTTGTGAGCGAAACTCGCAGGCTTGGAAAGCCGCCCACGCCTACGGCATCAGCCCCCGCTGGAGGGGAACAAGAGGAGGGGCTCCGAGAGGAAAGCAGTGGTGAGACAAGCGGAGACAACCGTGAACCTGGCGTGGGTAGGACGATTCGCCACTACCTAGGCCAATACGCGGTCGTGCTTGTCATGATCTCACTCTTTCTGCTTTTTTCCCTACTGAAGCCAGACACGTTCTTCACGACCAGCAACGTGGAAGCGGTTCTTGCGACTCAAGCAGTCTTGGTGATCCTTGCCATGGGTCTAACTGTTGCCCTAGCAGCCGGGGAGTTCGACTTGTCGGTCGCCGCCATCGTCGGCCTATCCGCAGCCGTGCTTGCCTTCCTCACCTCGGTTCACCATTGGCCAGTTGGTCTTGCGATCCCGGTTGTTTTCTTATTTGCGGTAAGTATAGGTGGACTAAACGCCCTTTTTGTCGTGAGGTTCAAAGTCAACTCGTTTATCACGACCCTGGGCAGTGGCACACTCGTCACCGGGCTTGCCCTGGGGATCACCGGCACGACGACCATTGGCAATGTACCGTCATCACTGACGGATCCCGCGGCGCAGTCGCTGGGCGGGATCAAGCTTCCGGTGTACTTCGCCATAGCCTTAACTCTGCTCCTGTGGTTCACGTTGGAATACACCGTATGGGGGCGTCACCTGCTCTTCACGGGCATGTCCGCTGAAGCGGCACGGCTAGCCGGGGTGCCCGTGGCCCGGATTCGGTGTACATCCCTCGTCCTTTCTGCTGGCTTTGCCGGTGTCAGCGGGATGGTGCTTCTAGGGCAAACAGGAGCCGCAAGCCCGACGTACGGCGCCTCCTTCTTGCTGCCTGCTTTCGCGGCTGCGTTCCTTGGCGCGACGACAATCAAGACCGGCCGCTATAACGCGTGGGGAACCTTGGTCGGCGTGTACCTGTTGGCCATCGGGACTACCGGCCTACAGATGCTCGGAGCAACCAACTGGGTGAGCAACGTCTTTAATGGGGGCGCCCTCATGGTTGCCGTTGCATTCGCGGTCCTCGCGGCAAGAGGGCAGCAGAAGTAGTAGCACGGGAGTAGCAGCAGGCGTTTAGTGTTCAGGTCCACCAACGCGAGAGAGAAGGTTGCATGAGCTTCATGCGAAAGTGCGCGGCCCTCCTTGTCGGCCTCTGCACGCTTACCATGGTTATATCCGCCTGCGGATCTTCGTCATCCGGACCGAAGGGAACCTCCAGTGCCAGCGAAGGAGGTAACGCTTCCAGCACGGGCATTGTCAGTAAGTGCGATGCGATGATTAGTCAGGCGTCGCAGCCGCTGACTTGGTCTGCGCCTGGGCCCCCGCTCGACGCATCCCAACTCAAAGGCAAGAACGTGTTGTTCTTGTCCCTCAGCCAGTCGGTTCCTACCATTGCAGCAGAAGCCACTGCGACCCAACAGGCGGGCAAGTTGGTCGGCATAAACGTTACGGTGTTTGACACCGCCGGCTCCGTCAGTTCGATGCAGCAGGGTATCCAACAGGCAATAGATACACATCAGTCCGCGATTATTCTCTTAGGCATCCCTCTCGACGTTACCGCCGCTGCTCTGAAGAAGGCGCACGAGGCCGGGATTAAGATCGTGAGTGAGCTAAATAATGAGCCTACGGTCGGCGCGCCGGGGCAAGGTGCGGGGCCCGATGTCTTCGGAAGCACCGGACCGGGGCGGTTTACGTCTGGCGAGCTGCTTGCGTGCAAAGCTGTCGTTGACAAGGCAGGCAAGGCAAATGCAGTTATCTTCGGCGACGAGGAATTGACGACGGCGGCGCCGCCCGAGGTCGCCGGCATGGAGGCAATCTTAAAGCAGTGTTCGGGATGCAAGTACAGCAAGAACAGCACCCCTACAGCATCTTGGGAGTCGCAGCTTCCCAGCAAGGCGTCCTCGGTCGTTCAGGGCGACCCCAACGTTAACTATCTGTTGCCGCTCTACGACGGCATGGCGATCTTCATGGTCTCAGGCGTCAACCTCGCCGGCGCAGGTAGTCGAGTCGAAATTGCGTCGTTCAATGCAGTCCCCGCCGCCTTGAGCATGGTGCAGAAAGGGAGTGTGCTCGTCGCGGACCCGGGGCAGCCGAACGCTTGGATGTCATGGCAAGGGCTGGACCAGGCGATGCGAGGCATGTTAGGTATGCCGCCGGGTAACCCGGTCGTTCCCACGCGCTTCTTCGACAAGCAGAACCTGCAAGGCGTTGACGTCAATGACGAGGGCGGTCTCTTCGGAACTGCGTACATAGCCGGGTTCAAGAAGTTGTGGGGTGTTGGGTAGCCGGTCGCGAATCAGCCAATAACCCCTCCACCTGTGGCTCTCTCGTGGCGTACGAGACCAGGAAGAGCCACGGGTGGAGGGCATACAAACGACGGAGGCCGAAATCACTAATCTACCGGCGTTAGCGGTCTCAGGGCTCAGTAAGCACTTTGGACCGGTCGCGGCGTTGCACGACGTGAACCTGGAGATCATGCCCGGGGAGATTCATGCGCTTGTAGGACTGAACGGATCCGGCAAGTCAACCTTGATCAAGTGCTTATCGGGCTTCTATCGCCCCGACCACGGGTCTGTCCATATGAATGGCCGTCCCGTCCGTCTGCCTGCCAGCACGAGTGAATTACAGAGCCTCGGGTTGAGTTTTATGCATCAAGATCTTGGGCTCGCCGACGGGATGTCGATCCTGGATAACGTCCGCGTTGGACGTTACCGCACTCGACTGGGACGAATAGCCTGGACTTCCGAGAGGCGCCTGGTCGCGGTCGCTTTGAGTCGCTTCGGAGTTCGCCGCGGAGTAGACGAAAAGGTGGCTGTATTGGCGCCGTGGCAGCGCGCCGTCGTCGGAATGGTTCGTGCACTCCAAGTCGTCGAGGACGGCGGCCGTCCAGGGGTGCTCGTCCTTGACGAACCGACGGTTGCATTGCCCGACCACGAGGTCGAGATGCTTTTTGCAGCCGTGCGGCAGGTTGCGGAGATGGGAACCGGCGTACTCTTCGTTAGTCATCGAACTGAAGAAGTTCTGGCGCTAAGCAACCGTGCATCGGTCTTACGCGGGGGGCGGTTGATCGATAGTCGTCCCACCGCGTCAATCTCGTCATCAGATCTCATCCACATGATTGTCGGACGCGACTTAGGCGAGCTGTACTCAAGCAATAGTCATGGGGACACTGGGCCGGTCCGGATGACCGTGGAAGGGCTTTCGGGGGGTGGTGTCGAGAACGTGTCGTTCGCCGTCGCCGCCGGCGAGATCGTAGGCCTAACCGGGCTCGTCGGAGCCGGACATCACGACGTCCCCTATCTGCTGTACGGCGCGCAGCACGCCACCGGAGGCGCGATCCACGTTGCTGGCAAGCACATATCGAAGCCCTCGCCGCCGAGATGTCAGAAACAAGGCCTCGTCCTCGTGCCCGGCGATCGTGCGCGACAGTCCGCATTGAATGCGGCGACTACGCGAGAGAACCTCACGACGACGAGTCTGAGTAAGTACAAACGTCGGGCTGGCGCCTTAGATTCCCGCAATGAGCGTCGCCACTGCGCTCGGTTGATAGAGGAGTTTCAGATCTATCCCAAGGATCCAGAGCACGTTTTCTCTGGCTTGAGTGGTGGGAACCAGCAGAAGGCCATCTTGGCACGCGTCATGCAAGGTAGCCCTCAGGTATTCTTGCTGGACGAGCCCACTCAGGGGGTCGACGTAGGAGCAAAAAAGCGCATATTCGAGATAATCAGTCGTTGTGCGCAACAGGGGGCCGCCGTCGTCTACGCATCGGTGGAGCATGAGGACCTGGCTCACCTATGTGATCGTGTGCTTGTCTTCCACGGAGGGAGAGTTGGTACCTCCTTAAGTGGGAACCAGCTGACCAAGGAGAATCTGCTGAAAGCCTGTTACGCCGCTCCAACGGTGCAGTAAAACCGTGGCTGACTAGTTTTAGTCTCTTCCCATCGCGCCGTTGGTGAGCCACGAAGTTCTCGTGCGTCGTAACACGAGGCGGGTGGCTCGAAGGTCAAGACCTTTCGGTTCTTCTGCTCGCTTCGCCGGCACCTTCGTGCAGAATTGGGACCGGGCTCTGACCTCGCCATATGCCAGCAGACAGACTCCACCGCGACCACTGGGCCACAAATACTCAGCAGCCGACGCCGTGGAACCCGAGGCCGCTACTCGTAGCAAGGCACAGCGGGCAGCAGAAAGCACTTGGCAGACGAGCGCACTTGCTCGTGCGTGCGAGGGTCTCCCCGATGCGCAGGAGTTTGAAGTGGCAGGTGTCAGTGGTGCAGAGTAACGCTGGGTACCGGTGTTCAGCGCGCACGAGGCCGCGCGGTCTTCCGGGTCGGGTGGCCGGGGGGAGTTTCACCCCCCGGCTCCCACGGAACCGTGCGTGACAGTCTCCCGTCACACGGCTCTTCTCATCCAGGCAGCAGGTAGTGGCGCATCCATTGCCAGTGGGCGAAGC
>JAABUM010003735.1_pt1 | contig 18198 bp, 19 predicted proteins | sample 5559161 | NCBI WGS metagenome assembly JAABUM01 (sample SAMN10711868, study PRJNA513369) | rock metagenome | isolation source: Antarctica rocks | place: Antarctica: Victoria Land, Siegfried Peak nord | reverse complement strand
ACGGGTCAACTACGGACCGCGACTCGGAGAGCCGAAAGGGCTCATCGGACCGGTGCAGCTCGATGAACAGCCCCTGCTGAACTGGGATGTCCTGCTCCTGAACCTCGACAGCATTGACGGCCGGCTGTTCAACGACGCCACAGCCGTCAACGGGCCGCTCGTCGGTCCCGCGCTGATACGGGCGCGGTTTGAGGTCGCCAGCCCAACGGATCTCTTCCTGGACACCGGCCACTGGGGCAAAGGCGTCGCCTGGATCAACGGCTTCAACCTCGGCCGCTACTGGAGTCGTGGCCCGCAGCGCACCCTGTTCGTACCTGCAGGACAAATCCGACGCGGCAAGAACGAATTGATCATTTTCGAACTGCAGGCCATGACAGAGACTCACGCAGCGTTCGTGGCCGCTCCTGTGCTCGGACACGAGGAAGAATAAGGCGCGCCGGGCCCCGTGCTCATAGTTCGTTCCCATCTGTCCCACAAGCCGAACGCTGACCGGAACACCCGGCCTGCTATCGGACCAACGTTGAAGCCCTCATGATCACGCCGGGCACAGAGTCCCGTAAGACCCGTCCGCTTTAATGCCCGGTGAAGGTAGCTCAACCGGTACAGTCCGATCTTGGCCGCGATGCTCATCGGATACGCCCGCTGTTCCACCGACGACCAAGACCTGACCGCGCAACGCGACGGCCTCACCGCACTCGGCGTCAAGCCCAAGAGGCTCTACGTCGACCACGGCCTCACCGGCCGCAACCGAGACCGACCCGGCCTGCGCGAAGCGCTCGCCGCCTGCCGCGCCGGGGACACCCTGGTCGTCACCAAACTCGATCGGCTGGCCCGATCACTGCCCGATGCCCGCGACATCGTCGAAGAACTCACCGCAGCCGAAGTGAAACTCAACATCGGCGGATCGGTCCACGACCCGAACGACCCGATCGGCCGGCTGCTGTTCAACGTCCTGGCCATGATCGCCGAATTCGAATCCGACCTCATCAGGATGAGAACGAGGGAGGGCATGAAAGTCGCCAAAGCCAAGGGCCGGCTCCGGGGCAAGTCACCGAAGCTCAGCGCTACCCAGGAGACACACCTCGTCGGACTTTACCGAGCCGGAAAACACACCACCGCCGAACTCGCCGAACTGTTCTCCGTCGGCCGGTCCACCATCTACCGCGCCGTCGAACGCGCCGGCGGCACCAAAGTCAACTGACCACCAGGCTCTCATCTCGGCCCGATTGCGCCGATGACAGCACCGCCACCCTCGGACAACGTCATGTGACAACCTGACGAGCGAATCCGGTGACAACTTCACGACGCTTCACAAGTAGAAACAGCGATTCCGGTCCAATGCTGGTTCTCGGCTTGTGAGCTGTCTCGAAACCTTGGTTCTGGGACGAACTCAAGGTTTGCTCGGGGATCGACGAGATTGGCCTCACCCAGGAACTCATCCTTGTAACCCCCTTCGCCGTCGCGCGTGGCGGCGGCGAGACCACAGGGACTTGAATAAATGTGGACAAGCATTTGGCCGGAGCAAGGATCCGGGCTCGCGTCGGCGAGCTGATTGGGCTGACACGAACCCGGCTCGATAGAATGGGCGGCGGGGCACCGTATACATCTACTTCGAGTGACGGCTGGGTAGGGGCGTCGAGAAGGGTCACGTGGTGGCCATCCCCAACAGTTGTGACACGGCGCTGCCTATGTACCAAGCGGGCAGTTCCTGGTCGTAATTGCCACTCTGCTGAACTCGACTGCCGCTACAGTCCAGTGATCCTGAAAGGCCCAACGAAATGACGCCCAAGATCCGGATGTACCAAAGCAGTGAGCACGACACGCCCGGCGAAGCTGTGAAGGCCGCGGTGAAGGTAGCGAACCAGGCCGCCGAGATAGATGGCCTGGACGTGGTGAGCGTCAGTCACTCGGTCGTCGAGATAAAAGTTCAAGAGACTGTCCCGCACCGGAACTGGTTCGTTCATCGGGCCTGAATGGCGTGGTGCTCTGGCCGACTTCTCAACTGTGCAGGTGTCCCTTGTCCTTTCATTGCTGCTCGCGAGTGGTCACGCCACGCGGCGGATTGTATGGAAGGGGCGTTCCGGGCTGGTGCCCTGCGGGTGCGGGCAACGGGTCTGATGGCTGGTCTTGGTTGAAACTGCGTCGGCCCGGTCCGAGGACGTGGCGAGGGATCAGCGACACCGCGGCGGCCGCCACGTATTCGGCGGCGGCAATGACCATGATGGTGAAACTGGGCGGCAGGGCCGCCAGGAGGTAGGACAGGGTCAGGCCGGCCCACATCGCCGCCACGGCCAACAACCCGGCCAGGGCGAACGCCGCCCAGGGTCGGTCGGTGAGCCGCCGAGCGGCAGCGGCGGGTGCGGCGAGTAGGCCCAGTAGCAGTAGTGCGCCGACGGCCTGGCTCGCTTCGCCGGCGGTGGCGCCGACGATGGCCAGAAACAGCGGCCCCAGGATGCGGACCGGGACTCCGCGGCCGGCGGCGACGGCCGGGTCCAGGCTGGCGAACAACAACGGCCTGGCGATCAGCACCAGCACCACGATCAACCCGGCGGCGATCCACGCCGAGGTGGCGGCCGCGGCGGCGCTGATCCCGAAGATCGACCCGAACAGCACGGTGACGTTGGCGTTCCCGTTGGCCGTGCTGCCGCTGCCGTGGGTGGTGTAGTAGGCCAGGAAGAACACCCCGAGCCCGAGCATCCAGGCGAAGGTGGTGCCGATGACGGCATCGTCGGCGGCGCCACGACCGCCGAGGAACCCCAGCACCAGTCCGACGGTGATGGTGGCGGCGAACAGCCCGAACCGCAGATCCACCCCGGCGGCCAGCGCGGCCAGCGCTCCGGCGTAGGCGACGTGGGACAGGGCATCGCCGGCGAAGACCTGTCCGCGGAGGACCACGAAGAACCCGACCAGGCCGGACAGCAGCGCGATCGAGGTACCGGTCAGGAAGGCGTGCTGCATGAAGGGGTGCGACAACATGTCGCCGATTCCGGTCATGCCGCGCTACCCGCCATATCCCGATCCACGACTGGGCTCCTGGCAATTCTGATGGTGCCGAACCGGTCGGCCAACGCTCGATAGGCGGCGGCCAGCAGGAACGCGGCGAACGCCAGGGTGGTGACCCAGAATCCGATCGGATACGGGGAGAAGAACGCGATGCCTTCCCCGAGCCACGTCACGACCAGGGCGATCCCGATCGACAAGGCCACTCCGAGGGCGGGTCTGGCGGTGAGGCGGGTGGCGGTGGCGGCGGGGGCGACGAGAAGGGCGAACACCAGCAGGCTGCCGGTGATCTGGCTGGTCCCGGCCGCGGCGATGCCCAGCAGCAGCAGGAATCCGGTGGACACCCACCGCACCGGGACCCCGCGGGCCGTGGCGACGTCGGTGTCGACGCTGGTGAACAACAACGGCCGGCCCAGCACGACGAGCAGCAGCAGCGCCACCAGCCCGGCGACCAGGAGCACGGTGACCTGACCGTCGGCGACGCCGGTGATGGTGCCGAACAGCAGCGTGTTCAATCCCGACAGGAATCCTTTGTAGAGGGAGACGAACAGGAACCCGCAGGCCAACGCGAAGGCCTGCAAGGTGCCGATCACCGCCGATTCCTCGCCGTAGCCGCCGACGCCGTTCTGGGCGCGGCCGGCCGAGGGCAGCGCGGCGATGATCAGCGCCCCGGCGATGCAGAACCCGAAATAGCCGGCCACGGCGCTGATCCCGAGGAGGGTGGCGCCGGCGGCGCCGGGGAAGCCGACGACGGCCAGGGTGTGCCCGACGAAGCCTTGTTTGCGCAGCACCATGAAATATCCGATGGCCCCGGCGGCCACGGCGACGATGGTGCCGGCCGCCAGCGCGTTGACCATGAAGTGGTAGTCGAAGATCTGCCGGACATCGTTCACCAGGTTCCACGTCAACCCGTCGTCGGTCATCGGTGGTGCTCGGCGGGGCTGTCCGGCTGCCCGACCACGACCAGGCGTCCGGCCCGGTCCCGCAGCACGTCGATGGGGGTGCCGTAGAGCATGGTCAGGGTGTCGGCGGTGATGACCTGCTCCGGGGTGCCCATCACGGCGCCGCCGTGGGCCAGGTAGATCACCTGGTCCAGGTAGCCCAGGATCGGGTTGACGTCGTGGGCGACCATCAGGACAGCGACATCCTGGCTGCGGCAGACGTTCTGGATCAGCGCGGACACGCTGGCCTGGTTGGTGACGTCCAGGCTGTCCAGCGGTTCGTCGAGCACCAGCAACTCCGGGCGGCGGATCAGCGCTTGCGCGATGAGCAGCCGTTGCTGCTCTCCGCCCGAGCACTGCCCGATCGGCCGTTGCGCATATTCGGTCGCTCCGACGAGGTCGATGACCTCACGGACCCGGTCACGGGTGTGGCGGCCACGGGCGCCGAGCAGCCAGGCGGGCAGCGGCACGCCCCAGCGGTCGCCGTCCAACCCGAGCCGCACGATGTCGACGCCGCGGATCCGGACGCTGGGGTCGAACGCCCGCCGTTGAGGGAGGTACCCGATGCGCTCGTTGCCCCGGCCGGGTTTATCGCCCAGCACGGTGATCTCGCCCGAGGTCACCGGGATCAGCCCCAACACGGCTTTGAGCAGAGTGGACTTGCCGACCCCGTTCGGGCCCAGCACCGCCACGAACTCGCCGGCTTGGACGGTGACGGTGACCTCGCTCCAGATGGCCCGGCCGCCGATGCTCGCCCCGGCCCGATGGAGCGACACCACCTCCGGCCGAACAGGTGGCCCGGCCGCCGTTTCACCGTTGCGCGCAGTCACCGGGATCGCTGTCGTCGCCGCTCGTCCGACCGGCTCGGTCACTTGCCGGTGCCCTGTTTGAGCGCCGCTTCCAACTGCTGCAGCTGTGCGACCTGCCAGTCCTGGAAGCTGGCGGTGGCCGGCGACAGGGTTTCGGTGACCGCGGCGACCGGGATGCCCTTGGCCTTCGCCGCCGTCACCTGGGCGGCGACGTCCGGGGTGGCGTTCTGGCTGTTGAACACATACACCTTGATCTTCTTGCCGCTGATCTGGTCGTCGATGGTGGTCTTGTCCTGCGCGGAGGGGTCGGTGCCCTCACTGATCGCCTTCAAAAAGCTGGCCGGTGTCAACAGGTTCAGCCCCAGAGCCTCGGACAGTGGCGCGAAGATGCTTTCACTGGCGCCCACCGGGGTGCCGGCGTACTTGGCTTTGATGTCGGCGATGATGGCATGGTATTTCGCCAATGCGACGGTGTCGAAGTTTTTGCGTTGCGTGTCGAAGTAGGCCGCGTCGGCCGGGTCGAGTTTCTTCAGGTCGGCGGTGATGGCATCGGCGACCTTGTTCACATCCGTCGGGGAGTACCAGCGGTGCGGGTTACCGCCGTCGGGGATGCCGACCAGTTCGCCGACGGTGATCACGGCCCGGTTCGGGTCGGGGCTGGCTGAGAGGGCTTTGGCGGCCCAGGTGTCATAGCCGATGCCGTTCTGCACGAACAGTTTCGACCCGGCGATCACCCGGCCGTCCGCCGGGGTCGGCTCGTAGGCGTGCGGGTCGGTGTCGGGGTTGGTGATGATCGAGGTGGCCTTGACGTGATCACCGCCGAGCTGGATCAGGATGCTGCCCCACGCATTGATGCTCGCGGCCACCGGGATCACCGTCCCAGAAGACGGCACCGACGACGCAGCCGGCGAGGATGCCGCGGGTGCGGGTGAAGACACCGGCGCGGACGTCATCGCCGAGTGCGAAGAGCCGGCCGACGGCGAAGTCGGGACCACCGCGGACGGCGGAGAAGATGCAACCGCCGCGGGGGCGGAACTGCTGGCGGATGGCGAAGCCGTACTGGACGAGCCGCAGGCGGTCAGCCCGACAGCCAGGACCACCGCCGCGGCGGGCAGGAACGCGGACCGACGAAACATCACAGAACTCTCCAGGGTGGGCATTGCGCAGATGGATGGAGGGCGGCTCGATCCGGAGGCGTCGTCGCCGGCTGGACCGTTACGTGGAGCTAACCGCGTATTGATAGTCGTTGTCAATATCAGTGATGCTGGCTACGCTGCTGTTATGGCGTCGCCAGCTGCCTCGCAGGAGCCAGTGGAGCCTGCCCAACTGACCCGCGGTACGGTGCGGGTGTTCTCGCTACTGGGTGGTCACGACCGACCCATTGCCGCGCAGGAACTGTGGGCTCAGATGAGGGCCGCCGGTGACACCACGGGGCTGGCCACCGTCTACCGGGCCCTGCATGCCCTGGCCGCCGCCGGACTGGTCCACCAATTCCGTCACGACGGCGAGACGACCTATCGGGCCTGCGGCCCCGGACATCACGACCACCTCGTCTGCCGCACCTGTGGTCGCGTCCAGGAACGACGCACCGCGGAATTGGACCGCCAACTCGCACAGCTCAGCGAAGACGGCTTCACCGCCGAGGACTGCCTCATCGAAATCTACGGCCGGTGTAGCACCTGCAGCTGAAAGGCACCACGGAGCCGGTCGGTAGAACGTGATGCACGAACACTCAGGCGGGGTACCCCGAGTCCACCATGTACAGGAATGCGAACGCCTATCGATGAGCTGCGATCGAAGGGGCGCCAATCCGCGGCAGCCACGGGCGAGCGACGATTGCCTGAGGGGATCACCTTCATGCCGACCCTGCCGGTCACCCCTTCCGTTTGATCACCCGTCCACCGAGGGCCCCGCCGACTACCCAAGATGCGTACCGTTCAGCGATCGGTGACCGGGCGGGGGCGCCGTCACTGGGGACTCCGTCACGGCCGCCCTGCGCCAGACGTGCACGACAGCTTGAACGTCCCCGACGTGGACCACTGCGGCCGGGCGCAAGATGGATTGCAGCACGGCTGTGACGCGCATGTACTTGGTGGGGCCGGAGGTGGCGTTGTCCTTGCCGGGCGCGGCGGCGCTACCGCTTACCCGGGGATGGCCGTTCCTGAGCAGGTCCGTTCCGAAGGAGGCCAAGGAATGCAGATTCGTACAGTGCAGCTCGGGTGCGTCGACATCGACATCGCCGACGAGTTCTACGGAGCATTGCTCGGTCTGAAGACATCTCGGGTGGACGGGAAGTTGCACGTGTCCGCCGGCTGGACGGAGATGGTTCTGACCCCGGCTGCTGTGCCGCCGGGCGTTCAACATATCGCGTTCACCATTCCGCGGAACAGGTTCGCCGAGGCCAAGCGCTGGCTGACCGGCCGGCTGACTCTTCTGCGTACCGACGAAGGAGACGAGTTCGAGGGCCCCACGCTGTGGAACTCGCGGTCGCTGTATTTCGAGGACCCAGATCGCAATGTGCTCGAGTTCATCATCCGGCGGGAGCTTCCGAACGACGTCTCCGGCGCGTTCAGCGGCGGCGACGTCCTCGGCGTGAGCGAGGTGGGCGTGCCCGTCGCCAACGTGGCGGCATTCCGGGATGCCGCATGTGCCGGGCTCGCGCTGGAGCCGTACTGCCAGGGCGGACCGACTTTCCGACCGATCGGCGATGTGAACGGTCTTCTGATCGTCGTGGAGCGCGGTCGCGCCTGGTTCCCCACGGACTTGCCGGCGCAGGAGATGCCATTGGAGGTCACCATCGAGAGCGGTCCGCACGCGGAGCTGGAGGCGAACGACTCCTGCGTGATCCGAGCACGCTAGTCCCCCGTGTGCTTGGACCGTTGGTGTTGCATGGGTGGAATCTGCTCCGTCAGGGATCGCTGACCGGGCAGCCTTGGTCAAAGGTCCAGGACGAAACGCAGTGCTTGGTCAATCGTCCTCGTCTGGTCGGAGCCGACCATCCCCTGGCGAGACGAGAGTCGCTCGACGGAGACCACTCGCAGCTGGTCACAGCGGGCGTACGAGGTGTGGTCCAACCCGCTGCCTTCGGGTTCCAACTCGACGTGGCTCCGCAGCCCGTAGCCGGTGGTCGTGATCGGTACGACGACCACAAGGCCGCCCGGGCCGTTGTTGAGGATGTCCACGGACACCACGACGGCCGGTCGCCGAAACGCCGGCTCGTGACCAACCGGCCGACCGAGGTCGACGTGGTAAACCTCTCCGCGCCAGATCAAGCCAGCGCATCCCACTCGTGGCGCTCGAGCATGTACTGCTCCCACAGTGCGGGGTCATTGCGCAGGCGCTGGTAGTCCCCGCTGAGGCCCCGGAGAAACTCTTGCCGTTCCAGGGCGTCGACGGCGTCATGCACCACGTCGATGATGGGGGCCTGACGGGCTTTGGCCAGCGATTGGAGGCGTTCGGAATCCGGCCGGCGAACTCGGACGGTTGTTGTGTCTGCCATTCGCTTATTGTAGACGAAATGTAGACTCCATGGACCGTAGGGGATCCCCAACGAGATCTCGCGAGGTTGGCCAGTGGCGGCAGGGAGGCTGACCGTCGCACCGGTTGTCGTTCCTCGTACAAGGGCGGACCGGGTATCGCCGACCGTCGTGATGGAACAAAACGGTGCGCGACCACAATGACATCGTGAGCGCTGATTCGTATGCCGACACACCCTCGAGCGGCTGTTTGCGACCTACGAGGATCGTCACACCTTCGCCGTCATCGAAGACGTCGCCACCGAGTGCCGCGAGCAGCTCGCAGGCCAGACGCCGCCCGGTGCTCTCCTGGAGCTGCTCGACCGACTCGCGCGACAACGACTAGACGATCTCCCGCCCACCCGACCGGACCGGTGACCTGATCGGCTGGAGGGTCTCTAGCGCCCGTGTGACGACCTGTCGGGGCTCGGTTGCGGCGGGGTGGGTCAGACCCGGTGAGGGATCCGCGCGGGGTCAGTGCTCGTAGGGGTCCGACGGCTGCGCGATGGGGCTCATCGAGGTGACGTCGACGGTCGGCACGTAGTCGTTATCGGTATCGGCGGTGCCGGGTTGGGCGCTGATGACGGCGGTCACCCAACTGTTCACCGGGTACTTGGCTGCTGCTTGGATGTGGACACGCATCGGGGTGGCGTCGGCGGCGCAGCAGCTGATCGTCATCCGGGCCAGCGAGTAGCCCGTCGGATAACCGTCGCCCGGCGGCGCGATGAAGCCGACGACGGTGATGTCGTTGTTGGAAGCGGAGTTCGCGCCGTCGTACAGCGCTCGCAGGACGAAGTCCTTGAGGGTCAGCGAAGGATCGTTGCCGGCCGTCAAGGCCGGGAAGGACATGGTCGGCCGCTGCTTTGCGAAGGCCTTCGTCCCGACCGCCGAACCGCTGCCGTCGTTCGGGGCGTACCCACCGGCGCTGCCGCCGGCGCCGACATCGGCCCCGGTGCCCGAGGGCGCTGCGACCCCGCTGAGACCGGCCAGCGCCTGCGAGCCGGCGTTCCGGCTCACCGCGGCCGCGCCGAGAGCCGGGGGCGCCAGCAGGAACAGCACCAGGATCGGGGCCATGATCAGCCAGGGCGCCCTCGACCGCTCGTGCGAGTGCCCGTGGGCATCGTCCCCGTCTCCGTGGCTGTGGCCGTGGTCGTCGCCCGGACCGTGATCGGCTTGGGCGGAAAGAACGTCAGCTGCTGCGGAACCGTCCGAGAACTCGCCCGATCGCGCATGCGCCACGGCGAACCGGGCCGACTCCAGGGCCGCCCGGTCCTCACGCGCCTGGTCCGCACGCCAGTCGTCACGGAGCCCGACGATGATGGACAGCACGCCGACCAGGATCAGGATGACGCCCCCGATGACCAGCAGGGGCCCGTAGCTTGGCTTGACGTACGAGGTGTACCGGCCGCTGACGGTGATGGAGATCATCAGTCCGCCCAGCAGCGAGATCAGCACCGATTGTGTTGTTTTGTTCATCTGTCGCTCAACGCTACCCGCCGAAGAACAACAACCCGGTGCCCACGCCGACCGCGATGGCCACCACGAACGTCACCGGTGCGAAACGGACCGCGAATTTGCGGCCGAAGGTCCCCGACTGCATGGCGACCAACTTGATGTCCACGGCGGGGCCGACCGCCAGGAAGACCAGTTTGCCGACCACCGGGATGGTGGAGAATGAGGCCGCGACGAAGGCGTCGGACTCGGAGCACAGGGCCAGGAAGAAGGCCAGGAACCCCATGGTCACTACGGCCAGGAGCGCATTGGAACCGACGTGGGCCATGAACGCCCGCGGAACCAGGGTGTTCAGGGTGGCCGCGGCGGCCGCACCGATGACCAGGAAACCGGCAGCCTGGGTGAAGTCCCCGCGCATGGTGGGAAGGAAGACCTTCAGGCCCATCTCATCCGCCTGGACATCCTTCGCCGGCTTGCGCAGACGCGGCTTCATCCACTCCGGACGACCCAGTTTTTCCCAGATCCAGCCGACCACCACCGCGGTCAGCAGCCCGGCGACGAGCCGGGCCCAGACCATCTTCGGTTCGGCCTGGAAGGCGACGGCCGTGGCGACCAGCACGATCGGGTTGATGGCAGGTGCGGACAACAGGAAGGCGAAGGCGGCCGACGGACGTACCCCGCGGTTGATCAGGCGATTGGCGATGGGGACCGAGCCGCACTCGCAGCCGGGCAGAGCGAAGCCGCAGACCCCGGCCAGCGGGACCGCGAGGGCCGCATTGGCGGGCATCACCTTGGTGAAGAAACTGGCCGGGACGAACGCGGCGATCGCGCCGGACACCAGGACCCCGAGCACCAGGAACGGCGTCGCCTGTATGCAGATCGCCAGGAAGACGGTGGCCCACCCGGTCGGCAGGACGTCGCCGAGCCACCTGGCGAGCTGGGTGCGCAGCAGGATCGCGGTCAGCAGGATCAGCCCGAAGATCTCCAGCGAACCCGGCCTGTAACGCGGCCGGGATGCCTTCGCCTGCCGGACGCGGGAGTGGGAGTGGGAGTGCTTGAGGTCTGTCATCGGCATGGCCCGCCCTCGGCGACTACGTCCGACTCGGCACTGTCGACGCCGAACACGCCGCCGAACCGGCGTTGCCGCGAGGCGTAGATCTCGCACGCACGCCACAGGTCACGGCGGTCGAAATCCGGGAAAAGGGTGTCCAGGAAGACCATCTCGGCGGCGGCGGACTGCCAGAGCAGGAAATTGCTGGTGCGCCGCTCGCCGGAGGAACGCAGGGACAGGTCCACGTCCGGCATATCGGGCTCGTCGAGGTACTTTGCCGGCATCACTTCCTCCACCCTAGCCGGGTTGATCCCGCCGGCCGGCACCTCGAGTGCGATGGCCCTGGCCGCGTCGGCGATCTCCGCCCGACCTCCGCAGTTGACACGATCGGTCGACCAGCCCGAACACTCCTGTCCAAAATTGTGCGCCCAGACCGGTGAAGGCCCACGTGATCACCGCAGGCGGTCCGGGTGATCAGCTCGTCCGGACGTGGTCGCGGCATGGTCATCATGTGTGCATTTGTAAAAGTTGACTGGGGCAGGTCTTTTCGCTGATCACGCGTCGACCACCCGTTTGGTTGAAGACCTACCCTCTCCCGCCGACGCAACGTGTGGGTTGTCTGTGGCGTCTGTCGGGGAGGGGTGCAAGGTCCGCCGAACGAGGGGGTCTGCAAGCCTGGGCGGTGACGGAAAAGGGGGTGCGGGATGGGTGTTTTCCCACGGAGGGGACAACCTCGGTGGGCAGCTGCGGCGCTATCGGCGACGGGCTGCTCACCTCGGCCAGCAACGCTCACCGTGGCGGGGTCGGCCACCCGCGGGCCAATCCCAGGTCCGAGCCGCTGAGCGGACCTGATCGCATGGCGGAGATGAACCTGCAAAGCCAAGTACATCGATCAACGTTGCCCGCGCTCCAGCACGGACACGCCCGCACAGCAAAGGTCGCCATCAGCACATCCAGAAGGAGTTGAAGTTGCACAACACCAGCACAGATGAAGCTGTTTCCCGCCGAGATCGAGAGCGAGATCGCCGTCACCACCAGCGACATCCCACGCTTGGACGACCGGCATCCCCCCAATCGACTGCCGGCCACCGACCCAGCAGCAATGTCACAACCCATGATGGACCCCGCTGGCCTTCTCGCGGCCTACGACAAGCAGCTTCGCACTGACGCCGAGACACCGGGTGCAGTCGCCATTACCAGCCACGGGGCGCTGCGCCTGGCGACCTTCCTGGGTGGCCGCGGTTTCATCACCTATCAAAATCTCGCCGGCGCGGGCGCCGACGCGATCCGTCGACTCGTCTCAGAAGCTCTTGCCCACTACCGGGCCGACCCCGACATCGTTCGGGTCGAGTGGAAAACTCGTGGTCACGATCATGCTCCAGGACTTCACCAGGCTCTGTTGCGGAACGGGTTCGTGGGCGTAATAGGGCTTTTGTGGTCTCCTCGGAGATAGATTGACCGAAGACCTCGTCCTGCATCGCGCTCATCGCGCGGACGTCGGCCTCATTGGTGACCGTACGCAGAGTGACCTTCTCGGGCAGGGCAACATCGGCGGCAAGTAAGCGTGCTTCGCCGATCATGATCGATTCCGGCTTATCCGGGCCTCTGACTGCCCGCAGCGCGTCCTCGACGCCGAGGTGGTGCAATACGGCGACCATCGTCACCACGTCGAAGGGCCCGGTCGCTTGGGCCCACGGTCCATCGGCGACCGACACGTTGGGCAGGCCCGCGCAACGCCTCGTCGCTTCCCCCCGCATCGTGGCATCGATGTCGATACCGATCATTCGGTCAACGTGAGGCGCGAGGACAGCGAGAAGTTCACCCCGGCCGCACCCGACGTCGAGAACTGTGTGGCAGCGCTCTGGCAGGTTCGCCACGATCCAACTGCGGAAGTGATCGTTGTGACTCCATGGGTGGCGTGCATTCAACCGCTGCATCCCGGCTGCCAGAGCCCCGCCCGCAAAAGCGCTCGCGAATCTTCGACCCGCCATGAGGCCGATCATCGCACGGTGCGGTGCTGCGGCGGCCAGAGCTCCGGGTGCCCCTGGGCGATCGGCAACCGACACATCGACCAGGCCATTTTGCAGATCGGCCCGTACGCCGTCGCTTGGATCAGGCATCAAAGCGGACGAACGCGCGCAGTGGGCCGGCCGGGTGCTCGCTGGCCTCGCGATAGCCGAGGGCTTCGTAGAAGGCACGCTGCGCAGCCCCGTCGTCGGTGAGCAGCACCTTCTGGCGGACGGTCGCGTAGGGAGTCAGCGCCGCGTGGACCAGCGCCGCTCCGATTCCAACACGTTGGTGGTCGGGGTGGACCAGAACGTCTTGCAGGTAGGCGATGGTGGCACCGTCGGAGATCACCCGGGCCAGGCCGACCAGGTGCCCGTCGACACGGGCCACCACGATTCGGCTTGACCCGGCCAACGCTGCCTGCAGGACCTGCGGGTTGTTCGTATACGTGGTCCACTGCACGGCACGATAGAGCTCGAGTACTTCATCAAGATCGAAATCGACCACGGCCAGGACGCTCGCCGAGCGGGTGGGCATGTCGTGGACTCTAGTCAGCGGACAGCGACCGCCGACCAACGTCCGTTTGCCGATCGGCGAGCGGGACGCCGACGTCGCACCGGGGAGCCCTCGTTGCTGCGTAGACCTTCGGTGGTGACAACTACGCGAGCGAAGCCGGTGACAACTTCACGACGCTTCACACTTATCGATCAATTCCTTCTGCGGCCACGCCTACAACACCTCACCTCGATGCAACGACCGCCTGCGCCCGCCGAACCTTCAAACGGCACAACGCGTGGCCGACGGGGCCCGACCATGTGGGTGCCCAGCTCGCTGAGATCGGTCATTCCCATAAAAGCCCGGCGGGTGCCCGCAGCTCGGCTTCCCCCACACTTGCGGCCAGCCGGAGCGCCGCGCCGGTGGGCGTGGCTGGCCCGTCTGGCGGGAATCCTGTGTGGTGTGAGCAGCCGATTTCGAACCAGCAAGCACCTTGGTCCAGCGCTGGACGTCGTGGGGAGTTCGCCGGGTGTGGCCGCGCCGGTTCGGGCGCAGGGGCCCAACGATCCGCCGCAGGTCGACAGCGGCCGGCCGGTGATCGCGGCGTGGCACCAGTTCCGGGCTGGTGAGGAGCCGCCCGCCCGGCACCGGCGGTACCGCAAGGTCGCCGGCCGGACCTTGTCCAAGGCCTGGGGTGATTCGCTGTTCGGGTTGAGCTCGCAGGCCGCCTTTTGGTGCGCGCTCTCGACCGCGCCGATGCTGCTGGCGCTGTTGGGACTGGCAGGCTTGGTGGCCCCACTGTTCGGACCCGGCACCCTGGCCATGCTGCACAGCCAGATCGACCGGTTCCTGCACGGTGTGTTCAACCCCGAGGTCGCCAACAACCTGGTCGGAAACACCGTCAACACCATTCTCAACGCCGGCCGCGGCGACGTCATCTCGGTGGGTTTGGTGGTGTCCTTGTGGGCCGGTTCGTCGGCGATCTCCGCGTTCATCGAGGCCATCACCATCGCCTACCGGCAGCACGAGTTCCGGCCGGCCGCGCTGGAGCGGCTGTTCGCGCTGGGCGTCTACCTGATCGCGTTGGTGTTCGGCATCATATTGCTGCCGCTGCTGGCCATCGGACCGCAATACCTGATCAGGTTGCTGCCGGCGCGGTGGCAGGGCACCGGCGCCACCATCGTGTCAATCAGCTACTACCCGGTCACCGCGGTGCTGCTGATTCTGCTGCTCGCGACCTTGTACAGGGTGGCACCCAAACGCAAACACCCCTGGCGGCGTGGGCTGCCCGGCGCGCTGCTGGCCGCGGCGGTCTTTCTGATCGCCAGCTTCGGGCTGCGGCTGTACCTGTCCTACGTCTACACCCACGGCCTAACCTACGGTGCGCTGGCCACCCCGATCACGTTCCTGCTGTTCTACTACTTCGCGTCGATGGCGATCATCCTTGGCGCCCAGTTCAACAACGCCCTGCTGGAGTACTACCCGCTCCACCCGACCCGACCCGAAAACACCACAACGGCCGCCTGCGAAGACTCGGCCGCCCTTACCGCGGCCCAGCCACCCCCTGGCTCATCAGGGCCGCGGACAACCCGCGGTGTAGCCGCCGGCGACTGACCTAACCCTGTCGTTCGCGGCGTCTTAGATCTTTCCCGGGCTGCTTGATGTTCGCCCACATCACCAATTCCTTGGTCGGCGATCGCGCTGCTGGGCCGCCGGCGAATTCAGAATTCGGCCCCCGGGCCCAGCTCTTGGAGGCGAAGTTCGGTTTCGATCTCGTCGATCAGCTTCGCGACCGTACCGGCCAGCGCGGAACCACCCAAAACCTTGAGCTCGGCGACCATGCTCCGCTTGTCCGCTGGGGCCGCCAGACGCCACGTGCGGCTGATCCGGCCATACACCTGTTGTGCCTGCTCATCGTTGACCTCGCTCACCTGATACCTCCGTGATTGCTCCAGTGCGTCCTGAACATCATGCACGCGCGCCCGCACGTCGCGGGGGTTCCTCCATTGCTGACCTGGACCGTCACCGGCAATGCACGCCAAGGGCACGTCGCCGGTCAGCACGTTTGTCCGAAGAGCAACCGTTGCCGGCAGAGGATCCTGGGAGCGGGGTCCCGCTCGGCCACCTTTCTATCCCGGTCGGCGCGTCGAGGGGTCAAGCCCGTCGCTACGACATTTACTGGTTTCCGCTCTCCCAACCATTTCCAACGACAGGAACCGACATGTCCTCTCCCCATGTCCCCGACCGGGCCCCGTTGCCGGACGACCCGGCAGCGGCCGGTCACAACGACCTGGTCGGGCAGCCGCACGAACCGGAGGCTGAGGGCCCCATCGCCGTGGCCGAGGAAACGGCGGCAACGATCAGCACCCAGGACGACCCGATGGGTACCCCGGGCCGGCCGTTCAACTGGCAAGCCCCGTTCTTCGTCGCGTTCGCCGCCACGTTCGGGATCGCCGTGGCCTACGGATTGATCCAGTTGTTCTTGATCGCCGGTAACGTGTTCCTCCTGATCGGGCTGGCCCTGTTCCTGGCCGTGGGGATGGAACCGGCCGTGTCGTGGCTGGTCAAACGCAAACTGCCCCGCTGGCTCGGCGTCATCATCATGTTGGCGCTGATCCTGGGCATCATCGCCGGGTTCATCGCCGCCGCGGTCCCAGCGCTGGTCACCCAGGCTCAGCAGTTCGTCACCAACGCGCCGAAATATCTGCAACAGGCGCAGGACAAACACTCCTTCATCGGACAGCTCAACGCCAAATTTCACCTCCAGGACAAGCTCACATCGCTGCTGTCCTCCTCCGGATCCGGTGTGACCTCCGGACTGCTCGGCGCCGGTGCAGCGGTGTTCTCCGCGGTCGCCGACGGACTGATCGTGCTGGTGCTGACCATCTTCTTCCTGGCTGACATGCCCCGGATCCGGCGACTGCTGTACCGACTGTTCCCACACTCCCGCCGCCCCCGGGCCATCCTGATCGGCGATGACATCCTGGCCAAGGTGGGCGGCTACGTGCTGGGTAACGTCGTCATCTCACTGATCTCCGGCGTCCTGACCTACGCCTGGCTGCTGATCTTCGGTGTCCCCTACGCCCTGCTGTTGGCCATCCTCGTCGCCATTTTGGACCTGGTCCCCGTAGTCGGCTCCACCATCGCCGGCGCCATCGTCGCCCTGGTGGCCCTGACCGTCTCGCTACCGATCTGTCTTGCCACCATCGGGTTTTTCATCCTGTACCGCCTCGGCGAGGACTACCTCCTGGTCCCCAAAATCATCGGCAAAGCCGTCGATGTTCCCGCGTTGGTCACCGTGGTGGCCGTACTGATCGGGGGAGCGCTGCTAGGCATCATCGGCGCCCTGGTGGCCATCCCCGTCGCAGCAGCGGTGCTGCTGTTCGCCCGGGAAGTCCTTTTCCCACGTCTGGACCGCACCTGAGCCATCTGTCCGGGCGTAGATTGCAGTAGCTCAACACCGGCTGGCTCCTACCACCGCAGCAGCCCCACCTGCCGATCTCAAACCAGATCAACGACGGTCGCCGCCCTCTGGGCTCCAACCCTCCGGCAGCTCCCGAAGAACCCACTACCGATAGATCGGCCGCCCGAAGAGTTGCATGGTGGCCCCGGCGGCAGAGGGGGTCTGGGGGTCTGCCGCCAGGGGCCAATTCGAGTGGAGTTGATCAAATGATGTGTTCAGTGCTCGTCCGATTCAACACCTCCCTTTCCTGGCTGCTGTTCATCTGAAGGGCGCGTCAGGCGGTGAACGCCCCCGGCCCGGATCTTCCGCGCCTCCGACGAGCGTGGCGGAGGTCGCCCGCGGTTTTCCTGGCACCCACTGCCGCGGCGATGACCGGGCCCGCCGCCCGCACCGCATCGGGGACGTGGTGCACGGCGGCCGTGTCGCCGGAAATTCCGCGGCGATGATCGCCTCGAACTCCTCCCGCAGCAGATCCTCATCCAGCCACAGCCCGAGAAACACGCTGGAGTCGGCTGTTTCAACCTTGACCATGTGGCACCCCACCCGATTTGGCTGAAGGGGTCAAGCGTCGACGAGTTGCCGGTCCTGCTGCCCCGGCTGGTCGATCGCGATCTTGCGGGGCTTGGCCTTCTCGGCCACCGGGATCCTCAGGGTCAGCACCCCGCCGTCATACGCCGCCCGGACCCGCTCGGTGTCCAACGTGTCGCCCAGGATCAGTTGCCGACTGAACACGCCCCGCGGGCGCTCAGCGGCCAAAAGTTCCCGATCACCCTGCAGGGGTTTACGTTCGGCCTTCACGGTCAGCACGTTGCGTTCCACATCGAGGTCGATCGAATCCGGGTCCACCCCGGGCAGATCGAACTCCACGATGAAATTGTGGCCTTCCCGCCAAGCGTCCATCGGCATGGCCGACGGGCGGGCCAAGGTGCCGGGTGTTCCGAAGACCTGCTGGCTCAGCCGGTCGAACTCCCGGAACGGGTCAGTGCGCATCAGCATTGCTTCCACCTCCACAGACAGTCAATTTGGTCGATGCCCTATCCGTCATCACCGGACCTGATGTGTGGTCCCCGGTGATAAATCGTTTATAACGCGGGCGCGAAACGGCCGCAAGTGTGAAATTCATGAGAAGACAATGAGTGGTCGACCGACCTCCCCGCCGACGCTGTATCGCGGTTCGACCCCCTTCTCTGGGTGTCTACGGCGAATCCGCCGTCGCCCAACTCGCCGCCTTGCCCGGCCAGACATCCGATTCTCGTGCTGACCCGGCATCTACCACGGGCATACGTAATATGGCATCGGGTGGGACTTGTCCTTGTGCACGATCAGTGTCCGGTCACCGATCCGCATACGGGGCATCGCATTCTCGCCCTCACCCGTCAGTCTTCTAGATCGAATGCCTCGTGGAACGCTCGCGTCAGTTCGTACTCCTGTTGTTCCAACAGCGCCCCGATAGGGCGCACCAACA
>JAABUM010003733.1_pt1 | contig 18205 bp, 10 predicted proteins | sample 5559161 | NCBI WGS metagenome assembly JAABUM01 (sample SAMN10711868, study PRJNA513369) | rock metagenome | isolation source: Antarctica rocks | place: Antarctica: Victoria Land, Siegfried Peak nord | reverse complement strand
ACCAAAGAGGCCATGGCCGCTGTCGAAGCCCAGGTCACGCGCTTGCCGCACCTGGCCAAGTACTTCATCGACATCCCCTCTTCCCCTCCCTGCCTCCGGGAGACGTAGCTTTTGCCGCGTCCCTTATCACACAGCCGGGCGCTCCGACGATGTGTCCCGGGAGTGGCCCCGGCACCCCACAGGGCGTGGCCCTCCGCTTCCAGCCCCAGAACGCTAACCCGGCACCGCAGATCGAAGGTCAGGACCCGCAGCCGGGAATCGTCAACTACTTCACTGGCAACGATCCGATGCAGTGGCATACCAACATTTCCACGTATGCCAGAGTGGTGTACCATGCCATTTACCCTGGTATAGACTTGGCCTATTATGGCACGCAGGGGCAACTTGAATATGATTACGTTGTGGCCCCAGGAACTGACCCTGGGGTGATCCTGTTGAGTATTGCAGGCACACAGAGTCTGCATCTGGCTACCGATGGTTCGTTGTTACTCACAACTAACAGTGGAGAACTCCGCCAGGCGGCCCCCGTTATTTACCAAGAGGTGGCTGGTGCGAGGCAGCTCATCAGCGGCGGCTATATGCTCTTGAACGATCATGAGGTCCGCTTCACCGTCGGAACCTATGACCGCAACAAGGACCTCATCATCGACCCGGTGCTGAGCTACTCAACATACTTGGGGGGCAGTAGCAACGAGTCTGGGAATGCTCTTGCGCGTGATGGGCGTGGCAATGTCTATGTCACCGGCTATACCTATTCGCCAGCGTTCCCAACCACCTCTCTCACAACTACATTCGGTGGGGGATCCGACGCCTTCGTCACAAAATTAAACGCCACGGGCACTGCAAAGCTCTACAGCACCTATTTTGGTGGTGGCCGAAATGATGCGGGTAAGAGCATCGCTCTTGATGGCGTTGGCAACGTCTATGTCACGGGCGACACGTATTCTGCTGACTTTCCGGTCATTCTTCCCTATCAGAGCACGTTCCACAATACGGCCTGCAGTTATGTGGCAGGGGGCATCTGCCCTGATGCTTTTGTCACGAAGTTGAACACCGCAGGCAACGCACTCCTCTACAGCACCTATCTCGGTGGTAGTGGCGTCGAGCAAGCACAAGGCATTGCGGTCGGTAGCGACAATAGTATCTACGTCACTGGTGGAACCAATTCCCCAGACTTTCCAGTTGTCAACGCGCTCCAGAGCAACGCCCATGGCACCGCTGAAAATGCCTTTGTGACAAAGCTGCAGGCAGACGGCAGCCCGCCTCTCTACAGCACGTAACTTGGTGGCACTGCCGCTGGCAGTGGAAGCACCAACAGCGGAAGTCTAGGTTTGGCTATCGCCGTTGATAGCGCCGGTAACGTCTATGTGACCGGCATGACCAACTGCCGCGACTTTCCGACACTCAACGCAGTACAAGGCTCTTTCGGAGGCGCCGTTAGTAACAGCGGTGGTGTCTATGGCGATGCCTTTGTAACCGAGATCAACCCACTAGGAAGTGCATTCGTGTTCAGCACATTCCTCGGAGGCAGCGGTGGGGAGATCGGGCAGGGCATTACCACGGATAATGCCGGCAACGTCTATGTAACGGGGTGGACAGCGTCCTCTGACTTTCCAACAAGCCACCCGGTGCAGCTCACGTACGGTGACGGCACATGTGTGATCAATGGAAGCAGCATGGGGTGCCCCGATGCATTTGTCACCAAGCTACAAGCGAGTGGTCGTTCTGTGGCGTATAGCACCTACCTTGGCGGCGGCGATTCGGACATGGGCTTTGCCATTGCTGTCGATAGTGGCGGTTCAGCTACTGTTTTAGGGAGTACGACATCGCTGAACTTCCCAGTGAGGAACGCACTGCAGGGGAGCTATGGCGGCGGCGCAAGTGACGCCTTTGTAGCGAGGATGACTCCCACCGGCGATAGGCTCATTTACAGTACCTATCTCGGAGGTAACGCGGAAGATGATGGGTACGGTGTGGCAGTAGACGATGTGGGCGCTTCTTACATTACCGGTTCTACAGCATCATCTTCCTTCTCGACACAGGGGGCGGTGCAGATGTCCAATGGGGGCGGTTTTGATGCTTTTGTATCTAAGATCAGCCCCACCAGCAGCGGTGACGTGCCCTGGCATCCGCATCACGTCGCGCGGTTTAGTGATGGACTGAGCGCCAACGTCGATCTGAGCGATGGCCATGTGGACGTAGCAGCCAGCGATATGAGCATCCCTGGGAAGGGGCCGGACCTGACGGTGGGGCACACCTGGGATAGCACGCTGGCTCAAGCACCCCTCACCATCACGACAGCGGCGGGGCAGGGTTGGCAGAGTGACCTGACCCTGAATATCGGCGGCGTGCTCACCGGCACGGTGGTCTACACAGACGCCACAGGGGCCATCTGGCCGTTTGTCTACACCGGCACGGTCACGGCCCCAGGGCCGTACACGGCCTATGCCTCGCCGCCGGGGTTGCCCTGGCAGCTGACCACCGCGTCGAATGGCTATACGCTGACCAACATCCTGACCGGCGATGTGCGGGTCTTCGGAGCCAGCGGGTACTACGGCGGCACGGTGGATAGCTATGGCAACAGTAACAGCCTGATCTACGGGAGCAGCGGTATCACCGAGACCAACAGGGGCGTGGGCGCGCCGGCGGGGCGCAGCCTGAATCTGTACTACAACGCGGGGGGGCGCTATGGCCAGATGCAGAGCCCGCTGTGGCACAGCGGAGCGGTGGATGGGCAGGGGCAGCGCCTGGGCCAGGATGTTACCTATGGCTACAACGCGGGTGGGCAGCTGACCGGCCTGACCCGGGGGGCAGGGACGGCTGACGCGCTGGCGGCGGGCTTTGGCTATAGCGGCACGCAGATGGTCACGGTGACCACGCCAGCGGGCCACGCCTGGCAGTTAGGCTATGATAGTATGGGGCGGCTGAGTAGCATGACCAGCCCGGTTTCGGGCACGGTGGGCCAGGCGGGCTATACATCCAGCTACACTACCACGTTCACCTACACGCCGGGGCAGACGGTGGTGGTAGAGGGAGCCAGCAGCAGCGCGCCGCTGACCACGACGTACACCCTTGATGGGCAGGGGCAGGCCACGGCGGTGGCCGATGGGCTGGGCCACACCACCAGCAGCACGTATGACGCCGACCACGACGTGCTCGCCAGCACCGACGCTAACGGCAACACGACCACCTATGGCTACCAGTACGTGGGGCCCGGCGCCAGCAGCGGGCTGGGCGGGCCGGTGGGGTTGGTCACCCAGACGGTGCGGCCCCCGGTAGCCTATGACTGCATCCCCCCGGGCTGCGCGGCCCTGGGCGCGGGCGACGCGGTGACCACGACCGAGACCTACACGGTGAACAACGACCTGGCGACCACCACCAACGGCAATGGCTGGGTGACCGCCTATGGCTACGACAGCCACCATGGGGTGGTCACCACCACCGAGCAGCTCACTGTGCAGGGCACGGGCTGCCGCCGCCCGCCGTGTCCCACCAGCGTGGTGCGCCCCCAGACGGTGGTCAACCCGCGCGATGGCATCGCCCGGCGGGGCAGCCTGACGGGCTATGACGCCTCTGGTGAGGTGACCGCTACTATTGACGGGCGAGGCATTGACGCCACGGCTGATGGGGTGATCACGGTGCGCTTCGACGCGGCGCAAGCCACCTGGCGCTCCACCTACGATCCTCTGACGGGCGACTTGCTGAGCACGGGCACACCGCCGGTGACCAGCACGCGGCAGGTGGCGCCGGCCGTGCCCAGCACCTGGCAGCTGCTAGCCAACCAGCCGCTGACCACCACCTACGGCTACGACGCCGATGGCAACCAGACCAGCATGAGCGACCCCAGCGGCACCACCACGGGCTACAGCTACGACCACCTGGGCCGGCGAGTGCAGACCACCCTGCCCAGCGTGCCCCTCTACGACGGCACGACCGCCGCGCCGGTGCAGACCACCGCCTACGACGCCGAGGGCAACGTGGTGCAAGAGGTGGACGGCAACGGCGGAGTGACCCAGAGCAGCTACGATCCGCTGGGGCGGTTGGTGAGCAGCACCAGCGCGGTCAGCGGCACCCAGCTGATCACCTACACGGCCACAGGCAAGGCGGCGGAACAAGATGAGGTGGGCAACCTCACCCGCTACGCCTACGACGGTGCGGGACGTCTGACCATGGTGACTGACCCGCTGACCGGCACGACGCTCTACGGCTACGATGCGGTGGGCAACACCACGGCGATCACCGCCCCTGGAGGGCTGGCCATTGAGGAGCAGGCCTACGACGCGCAGAACCGGCTGATCCGGGACACGGCGGAGGGACCGCTGGGCGCGGCGGGGCCGGTGACCAGCACGCTGGACGCCTACGACTCTGAAGGCAACGTGGTGCAGACGCAGGCGGCCAACGGGGACGTGACCTACCGCCAGGTAGACGGGGTCAACCGGGTCACCGAGGTAGACCTGCTCCCGGGAGCCAACCAGCTGACCCTCTCCCCGTGGCGGGTGCAGACCTGGAGCTACGACGACGTGGACAATCTGGCGCAGAGCACTGACGGCGACCAGCGCGCCCAGAGCAGCGTCTATGATGGAGCCAACCGCGCCGTGCTGGGCTATGACGTGGGGACTGGGAGCGGGCCGATCACCACGACCCAGGCCTACGATCCGCAAGGGCAGGCGATCACCACCACCACCCAGAGCGGGGCACAGCCCCCGGTGGTGGACCTGGCCGCCTACAACGCGGCGGGGTGGCGCACGCGGACGCAGAACCAGTACGACCCAGCCAAGCCACGGGCGCTGTACACCTACGGCTATGACAAAGCGGGGCAGCAACGCACGCAGCAGATCAACGGCAGCAGCGCCTACGCGGTGACCACCACGCTAGACGCCGAGGGGCTGGCGCGGGCGATGACCGAGACCCTCGTGCCCACCAGCCCGGCCACAGCCACCTGGAGCTACTACCCCACCGACCAACTGCGGAGCAGTGCCGTGGGCACAGCCCTGACGACCACCCAGTTCTATGACGGGAACAGCCGGCTGGCCCACTGGGAGGCGCGCAGCACCTCAGGGGCGACCACGCCGCTCTCGCGCAGCGTGGACTACGGGCATCTGCCCACGGGGTGGACCAGCGCGGTGACCAGCACCAGCGGCGCAGGCGCGCCGAGCGTGCAGGCCTACAGCCATGATCCGCAGGGCCGGCTGACCAGCACGCAGGGGCCAGGCAGTGCTACGGCGAGCTGGAGCTATGACAAAGACGGCAACATCCTCCAGGCGGTCAGCAGCGGGGGTGTGACCACCACCTACGGCTACACTGGTACCAGCGGCGTGGCTGTGCCCACCGCGTGGAAGCCGGGGGAGCTGCTGTGGACCCAGGCGGGTAGCGCTCCGCCCACGGTGTATGGCTACGACGGCAGCGGGCACACCACGGCTATCTCCACCACCAGTGGGTACAGCCTGACCCTGGGCTATGATCCCCAGGGGCGCCTCGGCGGGGTCCACGCGCTGCAGGGGCCGGTGCAGGTCACGCAGACGCAGAGCTACAACGCCAGTGGTCTACGCAGTGGCTACGCGGTGACGCGCACAGGCACAGCCCCCCTGACCCTGAGCGAGGCGTTCATCTACCGCGCTGGGCAGGTGGGCAGCCTGGTCAGCATCTCCAACAGCGTGGTCACCACCGACACCTTCGTCTACGACCAGCGGGGGCTACCCCTGGCCCTGATCCACAGCCCCGCGGGAGGCACACCGGCGCGTTACTGGTACGTGCTCGATGGCCACGCCACCGTGGTGGCCCTGACCGACAGCGCGGGCAACGTGGTGGACAGCTACAGCTACGACGCCTGGGGCAAGCCCCTCTCGGTCAACGAGCAGGTGACGCAACCCTACCGCTACGCCAGCTACTGGTACGACACCGAGCTGGGCTGGTACTGGGTGCAGGTGCGCCACTACAGCCCCAGCCTGCAGCGCTGGCTGCAACCCGACCCCTCCCGGCAGGATGGTACGCTCTCCTACGTCTACGTGGGCGATGACCCCGTGGATGCCATTGATCCAGCGGGGACCTTCATCATATTCCTGCCTGCTATCTGGTATGCCGGTGGTGTTGCATTCAGCGTGGTGGGCGGCGTTCTAGTGGTCTGTCAATTGTTATCTGAGACGTTGATGGCCTCAGGCAGAGGCTTCAGGCAACGTGTCAAAAAGGGCTTGACGAACCACTAGTCGCCAATGCAATCGTCGCCAATGCCAGCATCTCTACAGGTCACGAAGCTCCTGCGTATCCAGGCGGACCCGTGGCTCAAGCTGGCCCCACGGCAACTCCACAGCCTGGTGCTACTCCGACACCGGCCAAAGAAGTGCCGGCGCCACCCTCAGCGAACCAACGCAGGAAAGATCGCTGCTCCTACCCAGGCCCCTACAGCTATCTGGATGGAACCGACAACGTACGCATCGAATCCGGCCGGGTGTTTTCATCTGATCAGAAGAGGAAGATCCTTCAGGCTAACAGGGCGCGGAATGGAGGGTTCCTACGCTCAGACCTATCAGGTGAACCGTTAGTACCACCGATGGGAGGAGTACGCTATGTCCCCTATGTGGCTCACGTCGATCACATCATCCCCAAGACAGCGGGGGGAACTAAGGGCTCGTCAAGCATTAAGTTCCCAGTATCGACGGCACCGTGCAAGCGGCGCTCTCTCTCCAAAACGGGAAGTTATCTTTTTACGGCTCCTAACAGCTACAGCAATGCCTGCGTCTTATCCGGAGACGAAAACCTTCATAAGTCAGATAACTAAGGAGTGAGAAATCATAGGAGGTGTACCCATGACTGCTGATCCAGAACCTCTGCCATCACGCTCTCAGCTCTACTGGGGAGCCATTCTCGTTACGATAGCTCATGCGCTCTGGATTGCTGCTGATCCTCTACTCGCCAACGAGGCTTGGTGGGATGGTGAGTGCTATCTCCGCAATGACAATGAAAGTACGTATGGTGCCATCGCCTTCGGCGCGGATCACGTAGTGGGTCTCTTTTTTGACCTCGATAGTCCCCGCAACCCGCTCAGAGGAGAACGTGCTGATGACGAAGGAATACTCCTTACTGGCATGCCCGAGAAGCTCGTTGCTCTGGCTTATGAACAACTGGTACCCCGCCTCATGTTCTGGGGTGAAGGACGCGCTATTGTACCGATCACAGCAGCATTCTGGAGCAATGGAGATGATCTGACGAGCGCGGAGCCCTGGTCGGAGGTGATCAAACACGGGGCGCACCTTGTCGCAACAGAGGTCAGAGCGCCAGACGAAGCGCTTACGGAACTACAGGAGAACTATCAGCTCTCAGAGGGACAAGTAGCTCTCCTGTGGTCGCTGTATCGCCGCCGACGAGAGGCTCCCCAAGTTCATATCATCCTCAATGATCATGAACGTGCTACCCTCCTTGACAAGGGAGGCGATGGGTTGCGAGAGTGCCGCACTCTGTTGGCGGCAGTAGGGATCACAGCCTAATTCTCACTGGCTACTCTGGTGACTTCTCCACTGCCCAAAACGGGGCAAATACGACGCAGAGCGGCGCACAGCCCGCAGTGGTGGACCTGACGGGGTACAACGCGGCAGGCTGGCGCACGCGGACGCAGAACCAGTACGACCCAGCCAAGCCACGGGCGCTGTACACCTACGGCTATGACAAAGCGGGGCAGCAACGCACGCAGCAGATCAACGGCAGCAGCGCCTACGCGGTGACCACCACGCTAGACGCCGAGGGGCTGGCGCGGGCGATGACCGAGACCCTCGTGCCCACCAGCCCGGCCACAGCCACCTGGAGCTACTACCCCACCGACCAACTGCGGAGCAGTGCCGTGGGCACAGCCCTGACGACCACCCAGTTCTATGACGGGAACAGCCGGCTGGCCCACTGGGAGGCGCGCAGCACCTCAGGGGCGACCACGCCGCTCTCGCGCAGCGTGGACTACGGGCATCTGCCCACGGGGTGGACCAGCGCGGTGACCAGCACCAGCGGCGCAGGCGCGCCGAGCGTGCAGGCCTACAGCCATGATCCGCAGGGCCGGCTGACCAGCACGCAGGGGCCAGGCAGTGCTACGGCGAGCTGGAGCTATGACAAAGACGGCAACATCCTCCAGGCGGTCAGCAGCGGGGGTGTGACCACCACCTACGGCTACACTGGTACCAGCGGCGTGGCTGTGCCCACCGCGTGGAAGCCGGGGGAGCTGCTGTGGACCCAGGCGGGTAGCGCTCCGCCCACGGTGTATGGCTACGACGGCAGCGGGCACACCACGGCTATCTCCACCACCAGTGGGTACAGCCTGACCCTGGGCTATGATCCCCAGGGGCGCCTCGGCGGGGTCCACGCGCTGCAGGGGCCGGTGCAGGTCACGCAGACGCAGAGCTACAACGCCAGTGGTCTACGCAGTGGCTACGCGGTGACGCGCACAGGCACAGCCCCCCTGACCCTGAGCGAGGCGTTCATCTACCGCGCTGGGCAGGTGGGCAGCCTGGTCAGCATCTCCAACAGCGTGGTCACCACCGACACCTTCGTCTACGACCAGCGGGGGCTACCCCTGGCCCTGATCCACAGCCCCGCGGGAGGCACACCGGCGCGTTACTGGTACGTGCTCGATGGCCACGCCACCGTGGTGGCCCTGACCGACAGCGCGGGCAACGTGGTGGACAGCTACAGCTACGACGCCTGGGGCAAGCCCCTCTCGGTCAACGAGCAGGTGACGCAACCCTACCGCTACGCCAGCTACTGGTACGACACGGAGCTCGGTTGGTACTGGCTGAGTAGCCGACACTACAGTCCCAGCCTGCAGCGCTTTCTGCAGCCCGACCCCAGCAGCATTGACGGCACGCTCAGCTACGTCTACGTGGGCGACGACCCCATCGACGCCTACGACAGCTTTGGCTGGGGCTGCACGCCCTTCGACGGGTGGTTTGTCTTTGGGGGTCTGGCCTGCGGGGTGGGGGCGACAGCGAGCGGGCTGGGCAGCCTGGCCCATGGCGGCTACGACATCGTGGCGGGCGACGACATCACGGCCATCCTCAAGGACCCCAACCCGCTGGCCAAGGTGGTGGCGGTGGTGGACCTGGGCAGCAACGCGGTGGTGCTGATCCCCTTCGCGGGGGAGGTCTTTGAGGCGGCGCACCTGGCGGCCAAGGCGGGGCTGGTGGGGCGCAAGGTAGCCATTCGCCTCCTGTCCAAGGACGATGTGCGGCAACTGCTCAAGAAGGCGGGCCGGCGGCTCACGGGCGATGTCAAGGCGGCCTGTCACTGCTTCCCCGCCGCCACGCTGGTGGTCACCCCTGCCGGCCTGCAGGCGATCAGCACCCTGCGCGTGGGCGATACGGTGCTGGCGGAGGACCCTCAGCGAGGTGTGGTGGAGCGGGACACGGTGCAGGCGCTCATCGCCGACCCCGCCGCGCCGCTGTTGTCCCTTGAGCTGAGTGACGGCAGCACCATCACGGTCACCGCCGATCATCCCTTCTGGGTCGATCTTGTACCAGGGCTGACAGCCGGTGGCTGGCTAGAGGCGGGCAAGCTGCGCGCGGGCGATCACCTGCGCACCGCCAGCGGCACGAGTGTCGCCGTCACAGCAGTACGGCGAGGTGTGGGGCACGCAGTGGTGTATAACCTGAGCGTCGTACACGATCATACCTTCTTTATCGGCGCGGCCCAGGTGTTGGTGCATAACTGCATTGATGACAAGTTTTACGCACAACTTGAGCGGCAGCTGGCTGCGAGTGGCCCCAAGAGTATTCTAAAGTCACTGCGTTCATTGGAAGGACGTTTAGCTGAGCACGAGGCGAAAGTGGGAGAGCTCGACTTCAAGAGCTCTGTCGAAAGGGAAATCAGAACGTTCACAAGGCAAATCGCCACGCTCAAGCAATTCATCAGAGACAGGGGAATAACATGAGCGAAACTGGTTCTACAATGCTGTCCATCCTAGAAAATCAGGCAGAGGAGCTACGGAAGCGTCTCATCGCTCACAATCTCATGTCGGACGAGGACGCAGAGGCATTCGCGTATGGCTTGCTCCACACTGCCGAGTCTCTCGCGACAGTTTATGGAACGCTTATCCCCAACATGTTAAGGGAGCCTGATATCTCAGCCGAGACAATGGAGAGTCAAGTGCAGGATATTCGTGAGGAGTTTCGGCACATCAGCTATCATATACATGATGGCAAACTAACATACCTATAGTTAGTAGTCGTCCATTTACTACCGCCACATTGGGCACAGCCGTAACAGAGACGCAGCGCTACGACGGGAACAGCCGGTTGGCCCACTGGGAGGCGCACAGCACCTCAGGGGCGACCACGCCGCTCTCGCGCAGCGTGGACTACGGGCATCTGCCCACGGGGTGGACCAGCGCGGTGACCAGCACCAGCGGCGCAGGCGCGCCGAGCGTGCAGGCCTACGGCCATGATCCGCAGGGCCGGCTGACCAGCACGCAGGGGCCAGGCAGCGCCACGGCGAGCTGGAGCTACGACAAGGATGGCAACCTCACCCAGGCGGTCAGCAGCGGGGCGGTGACCACTACCTATGGCTATACCGGCACCAGCGGCTATCCTCTGCCGACAAACGCGAAGCCAGGGGAGCTGCTGTGGACCCAGGCGGGCAGCGCCCCGCCCACGATGTACGGCTACGACGGCAGCGGGCACACCACGGCCAGCTCGACCACCACGGGGTACAGCCTGACCCTGGGCTATGATCCCCAGGGCCGCCTGGCTGGGACGCATCTGCTGCAGGGGCCGGTGCAGGTCACCCAGACGCAGAGCTACAACGCCTCAGGCCTGCGCAGTAGCTACGCAGTGACCCGCACGGGCACGACCCCCCTGACCCTGAGCGAGACGTTCATCCTGGGCTCAATCCTTACGCTAACGGCATTGCTCCCAAGTTAACCAAGAATCCCGTTTGCCAACAGGGCAGGACGGTCTTACACAGGGCGCGTAACGTATCGGTGTGCCAGCTCCTCACAGCCGCGGTTCTTCTTTCATGCTGAACACAAGGCGTCTCCGGTGAGCCGACCTCACCGAAGCGCATCAGGAGCGCCTGGGTGGCCTATCCTTAGACAAGTTACGAACCCTGTGCTTACCATCGAGCAAATACTTGACATATCTGGTGAGGCCAGCTATACTATGTTTGTGGGCAAGATAGGCCCTGGTATCAACCCTCGTCGTTGTCCCTTCCTCTCCGGCGCCGCTGGCAGTCAGGAATAGCACGCGAGACTCGAAGACCCTGACGTTGCCTAGCCGCCCCAACCGTAGATGCGCCCCAAGAGCGCATGCCGAGAGGAACCAATGACCTACACCGATCAATCCCTGACCTGCCGCGACTGTAGCCGCCCTTTTGCCTTCACCGCCGGTGAGCAAGAGTTCTACGCCTCCCGTGGCTTGCTCAACACCCCTGGCCGCTGCCCGGAGTGCCGCGCCGCCCGCAAGGCCGGCGGGTCCTACACGGCCAGCTCAGCCAGCCCGGCCGGTGAGCGCGGCGGGTACGCCGAGCGCGCCCCCCGCGAGATGCACGAAGCCCGCTGCGACTCCTGTGGCGGCGTGGCCCGCGTGCCCTTTGTGCCGCGCGGCGACAAGCCGGTCTACTGCAGCGCTTGCTTCCAGCAGAACCGCGACAGCAGCCGCTACTAGCCTGATCTCGCCGCGCTAACCGGCACGGCGACCGTCTCGCCTGTAAAGGGGCCAGGGGGCACACTCAGTATTTGAGTGTGCCCCCTGGCCCCTTTATCGTGTCCGGTCCTGGTAGGGCCACGCTGCTGCACCGGGCGGGGTAGCCCTGCGTCTGGGGTTCACCTGCCGCCGTGCCCCTGCCGCGCCACCAGCTCATCCACCATCCCCGCGCTCAGGGTCGTGGCCATATCCGGCCGCTCTCCCCGCGCCAGGGCCGCCAGCACCGCCTCCCGATCCTGCCGCTACCACTGCAGCGTCATCCGCGCCCCTCCTGTCTCTTCCCTCTCCGCCTCCTCTTATGCTACCCCTGCATCAACTCTGCACCCTTATCTCCAAATGTCTGATGTATCGCGCCCCTGCCGCTGGGGGACCTGCGCGACGCCGTGAGCTAGGCGGCCAGGACGCCGGAGCGCCCATCCCAGGCAAACAGCTGAGCCTGCACAGCGGCAATCTCGGCCTGGCAGGCGTCAAGCTGCGCCTGCAGAGCGCTGGCAGCCAGGCAGTGCCCCGTGCCGTGGCCGGTGGATAGGGCCGCCGCGATGTCCTGATAATCGGACAACAGGTCCTCCAGGCTCCCCTGTAGGTGCGCGCTGCTGACCACGGTGACCTCGGGGCGTGCGCCGCGCGGCGCGGGCATGCTGCCCACGGGGGCCATCAGGGTCAGCGAGGAAACCGCGGCCGGGTTGAACTGCGTTGCTGGGGTGATCCGCGTGCTCAGTGTCATCATCCGCCTCCTACCATGGCTCTTGTGGCGGATCCGGGCATACGAAAGCCACGGACCCGTCGGCAAATCGGCCGGAGTACGTGGTTGATGCACGCAGCTCCTCGGTTCGGTAGCTGGGCTGACTCCCGGGAGGAGCCCCCTGGCTTTGCGTCCCCAGCTCACGCCGGGTTTGCCGTTTCGCTCGATTCGCGCTGTTTATTGTCGCCGGGGGCAACCTCGCCACCCCCGATACATCCAGTGTATCCCGTGACCACCGCGCTGTCTATCCCCTATTCAGGCTAGCGGCTTCTAGCCCGAATGGGCTGTAGCCGTGGCCAGCGCGTGACGTGTGGCGCCGTCAGAGGGCCAGGACGCCCCGCTGGCTATGGTATACTGGGAGCCTAAAAACAAATGATGTGGGGGGAGCGTCCTGGGATGCTCTCCATCGGCTCAGGACCTCACTCGATGCTTTCGGAGAATGCCCTACACCGGCTGGGCCAGGCCTACGCCGCCGCCGGCCACCAACTCTACGCCGTGGGTGGGTGCGTGCGTGACCTGCTGCTGGGCCGGCCTACCAGCGACTACGACTTCACAACCGATGCCCTGCCCGAGACGAGCAAGCGGCTGCTGGGCGCCCTGCGGCCCGACGCGCTGTACAACGTGGGCGAGAAGTTCGGCACCATTGGGGCCCTCCTGGAGGGCCACCGCGTGGAGGTGACCACCTTCCGTGGTGAGCAGTATACCGCCGAGGGTAAGCGCCACCCCACCGTCACCTTCGGCGTGGGCCTGCGCGACGACCTCTCGCGGCGCGACTTCACCATCAATGCCATGGCCCTGGATGTGACCGTGGCCAGCCATGCCCTCGTCGGCGCTGGCTCACCCGCTCCGGAGGCCGTGGCCGACCGGCCCGCCGCGCTGGTAGACCCCTTTGGGGGCCAGGACGATCTGCAAGCCATGCTGGTGCGCGCCGTGGGCGATCCCCTTCAGCGCTTCAGCGAGGACCCGCTGCGGCTGCTGCGCGCGGTGCGCTTCGCCACCCAGCTAGGGTTCACCATCGAGCGGGACACTGAGGCGGCCATCGCCGCCGAGGCGGCCCGCCTGGCCACTATCTCTACCGAGCGCATCGCCGAGGAGATGAACAAGCTGCTGCTGGCCGACCGGCCCGCGCGCGGTATCCGCCTGCTGGTGGCCCTGGGCCTGATGCCCTCTGTCCTGCCCGAGATCCTGGCCATGATCGGCATGCGTCAGAACAGCGAGTACCACCACAAGGATGTCTATAACCACGTGCTGCAGGTGCTGGATCAGACCCAGCCGACCCTGCACCTGCGCTGGGCCGCCCTGCTGCACGACATCGCCAAGCCAGCCACCTTCTCCGTGGTGGACGGCAAGGTCCATTTCTACAGCCATGAGGTGATCGGCGCCTCAATGGCCCGCGCCGTGCTGGCCCGGCTGCACTTCGACCACGTCTTTGTGGATGAGGTCAGCGATCTGGTGGCCAAGCATATGCGCATCAATACCTACGGGGGCGACTGGACCGATGGGGCCGTGCGCCGCTTTATGCGCGAGGCCGGCGAGCAGCTGCCCAACCTGTTTGCCCTCTCCCGCGCCGATGTGACCAGCCACCGGCCCGAGCGCGTGGAGGCGGTCATGCGCGGCGTCGCCGAGCTGGAGGAGCGCGTGGAGGGTATCGCCGCCCGCCAGGAGGTGGCCAAGTTGCACAGTCCGCTGGACGGCAACGACCTGATGACCCTCTTTGGCCGCACCCCCGGCCCCTGGATCAAACCGATCAAGGACTACCTGCTTGATTTGGTGCTCGATGGTCAGCTCGACCAGGACGATAAAGAGACTGGGGCCGAACTGGCCCGCGCCTTTGTGGCCGGGCAAGCCCCATGACCACCACCCCCTTCCCTTGTGAGCGCCCGCGGCAGGCCCGCCGGTGAGCCTGCTGGGCACCCTGGACCTGGTGCGCCGCGTGCTGGAGCTGGAGGCGCGGCAGGGCTACCGCAACCGCGCGGCTACCGGCGGGCTGCACCGTTTCTTTGAGGCCCAGTTCGCCCAGCACGACTACACCGAGGCCACCTGGCCGCCCGTGGAGCGCCTGCTGGGCGGCATGCGCCGCTACGAGAAGCTGGGCAGTGAGGGCGAGCGGCACGCCCAGGCCCAGATCATCCTGCGCGACGCGGCCGCCGCACACGCCGCGCTGCAACAGGAGCCGCTTGGCGCGCCGGGCGCGCCACCCCCGCCACCAGCGGCCACCACGCCAGCCCGGGCCGCCCAACCGGTCAGCGGCCCCACCCCCGCCGCGCCCCCCCCGGCAGACCGCACCAGCGCAGGCCGGCGAGAACAGGACGCCCCACCCGCGGAGCCCGACATCCCGACAACGCCTGTGGCCCCACCGGTGGTGGTTGCCCCCGGCGTGCCGCTCACCGCGCCGCCGGCCCCGCGCCCCGAAGGGCTGACCCTGGATTCCACCATCGCCGAGGCGCTGGGCATGCGCGCCCAGGAGGCCAACAAGCTGGCCAAGCTTGGCCTGTGTACCGTCACCCAGGGCTTGCTCTACTTCCCCCGTGAGCACTACGACTGCCGCAACCCATTGCCCATCCACCGCCTGGTCCCTGGTGTACCCACCACCCTGGTGGGCACGCTCAAGGCGGTCAGTACGGCCACGGTGGGCCGCCAGTCGCTCAAGATCACCGAGGCCAAGGTGGCCGACCGCACCGGCGTGATCGTGGTGCGCTGGTTCAATCAGGCCCACGTGGCCAAAGTGCTCAAGCCACACGTGGGCAGCCGCATCGCCGTCAGCGGCCAGCCCGAGGTGTTCAACGGCAAGCTGCAGTTTAGCCCGCGTGACTACGAGTTCCCCGACGAGGACGCCCTGACCCACACCGCCGGCCTCGTGCCCGTGTACCCCCTCACCGAGGGCATCACCCAGCGCTGGCTGCGCGGCGTGCAGAAGCGCCTAGTGGACCTATGTCACCCCCTGCTGGACGACCCCCTGCCATCCGGGCTGCGCGAGGTCCACCACCTGCCTGGTCTGGCCCAGGCGGTGCGCTCCTACCACTTTCCGGCCTCGCCGGAGGACCGCGCCGCCGCCCGCCGCCGCCTGGCCTTCGAGGAGCTGCTGTACATCCAGTTGGGTATGCTGGAGCGCAAGCACCGCTACCAGAACAGCGAACGCGGCGCGGCCATCCATGCCCCCGGCGCGCTGGAGGAGCTGCTGAGCGCCCTGCCCTTTGCCCTGACCGGCGCGCAGAACAGGGCTATCGCGGCGATCACGCGGGATATGGCCCGGCCCGTGCCGATGAGCCGCCTGCTGCAGGGCGATGTGGGTTCCGGCAAGACCGTCGTGGCCGTGGCTGCCCTGCTGGTGGCCGTGCGCGCCGGCTACCAGGGCGTGCTGATGGCCCCCACGGAGATCCTGGCTGAGCAGCACGCCCGCGGCCTGACCCGCCTGCTGGAACCGCTGGGCGTGCGCGTGGCCCTGCTGACCGGCAGCCTGACCAAGACTCAGCGCCTGGCCGCCTACGCCGGGGCCGCCCAGGGCACGCTGGACGTGCTGGTGGGCACCCACGCGCTGATTCAGGAGGGCCTGGCTTTCGCCCAACTGGGCGTGGCCGTGGTGGACGAGCAGCACCGCTTTGGCGTGCTGCAGCGCGCCGGGCTGCGCCAGAAGGGCTTTGCTCCCCATATGTTGGTCATGACAGCCACGCCGATCCCCCGCACCCTGGCCCTCACCCTGTATGGCGACCTGGATGTGACCGTGCTGGACGAGCGCCCGCCCGGCCGCCAGCCTATCGAGACACGCTGGCTGCCCTCGGCCAAAGTGGCCTACACCTTTGTGCGTGAGCAGATCACCCTGGGCCGCCAGGCTTTCGTGGTCTGCCCCATGATCGAGGAGAACGAGAAGGTCGAAGCGCGCGCCGCCGTGGCCGAACAGGAGCGGCTACAGCGCGAGGTCTTCCCCGACCTGCGCGTCGGCCTGCTGCACGGCAAGATGAAGCCAGCCCACAAGGAGGCCGTGCTGCGCGAGTTCCGCGACGGCGGCATAGAGGTGCTGGTGGCTACCTCGGTCGTTGAGGTGGGCATTGACATCCCCAACGCTTCCGTGATGGTCATCCAGGACGCCAACCGCTTCGGCCTGGCCCAGCTACACCAGTTCCGCGGCCGCGTCGGCCGCGGCGCCGACAAATCGTACTGCTACCTGCTGGCCGACGAGGCTGGCCAGATCGCCGCGCAACGGCTGCAGGCGATCACCCGCACCGACGACGGCTTCGCCCTGGCCGAGGAGGACCTGCGGCTGCGCGGCCCCGGCGAGTTCTGGGGCACCCGCCAGAGCGGCCTGCCCGAGCTACGGGTCGCCCAGCTCAGCGACACCGCCACCATCGAGCAGGCCCGCCAGGCCGCCCAGGACCTCTTCGCCACCGACCCCCTCCTTGAGCAGGCCCAGCACGCCCTGCTCCGCGACCGCCTGCGCGAGTTCTGGCGCACCGAGAGCGAACTCAGCTAACACCCCCCCCGTTGTAGGGGCGGCCCCTTGCGCGCCCCCGCCTGTCCTGCCTGGTGTCTATCACCACCTCGCTCAGGCCACCCATCTTGTTAGCTCGCCGCACGGTTCCGCCCCCACCAGAGAGGATCCCTGGCTTGGCCGCCCAGCGCGCGGGCGCCCACACCGTTTGCCTGCGCGGCCGGGGGCGTGCTAGGCTGGGCCATCGGCGCCGCCTCCGTGCTGGTCACCGGGTCGGCGCTGTGACCCAGCGGATCCGTCACCTGCACTGCCACGGTATAGGGCAGGCCAGCCTGAATGGGCAGGCTGATCGCCTGGATCCCCGTGACCGCCAGCGTTGAGGTCACCGGCGGCCCGGTTGCCACGGGTTGGGGCGTGGTGGTAGTCAGCGGCGCCTGGCCCTGCCAGACCGCCGTGCCCGCCCGGTACAGCGTGACCATCGCCGAGGTCAATGGTTGGCGCGGCGTCCACGACCACACGGCCTGGTGGGTGTGCTCCACAAGCGCGCCCGTCACCGTCAGCGGGGCCGTGGCCGGGTACGTGCGGGCAACCATCAGGCCCATGTTGCCGAACAGTGCCCACGACGCCAGGAAGTGTGGCCAGGAGTCCCACCGCTCACCGTCGAAGGGGTCCAGGAAATGCACCCGCCGCGCGTCGTAGCCCACCACCACCCGCGTGTGCTCGTGCAGGATCAGCCGCAGCCGCTCCCGGCCCACCCCCACCGTGAGCGCCGGCCACGGGCGCAGCCGCCAGGTCACCCACACGACCACGGGCTTCTTGAGCACGCCCACGCTGTAGCGCAGCAGCGCCGGGGCCTGATCCCCGTTGATCACCGCCGTGGCATAGCCCAGGCCCTGCAGCTCATCGGCCAGGGGCAGGGCGTAGATGCCGTAGTCGCGTAGCCCGTTCTTCAGCCGGGTCACCGCGCTGTACGACCCCCGGAAGCCCCGCCAGGGGTTGGCGTCGTAGGGCAGCGCCGCCAGGATGGCCTCCTCGGAGAGCTGGCCCGCTGTGGCCATGGAGACCGCCGCCGCCTCACAGGAGAGGCGGTGGCGTTGATGATGGAAATGGTAGCCGCTCAGCTCGGCCCGCTGGGGCAGGATAGGGTCGGTCGGGCTGATCAGCACGGGCTGGCTGGGCAGCGCGCTGATCGGCGGCAGGGGCGACGTCTCCGCGCCGGAGGCCCACCGGGGCGCCGACCCCACCCCCACGACCAGGCAGAGCAGACCCAGGCCCACCCAGCGCCACCAACTCCGCCGCGCCGCTCCCCCCGCACGTACCCCCTCTTCTTGTACACCCTGCCCCAACCTGAGACCCGCGTGTATG
>JAABUM010003731.1_pt1 | contig 18208 bp, 21 predicted proteins | sample 5559161 | NCBI WGS metagenome assembly JAABUM01 (sample SAMN10711868, study PRJNA513369) | rock metagenome | isolation source: Antarctica rocks | place: Antarctica: Victoria Land, Siegfried Peak nord | reverse complement strand
GGTCGTTAATCTGCTCGTTCGTGATGGTACAGTTCTCGCTCATGCATCAACGGTACCGCATCCTCTACCCCACGTGAACTCGGTTCCCAAATACGCGAATGATAAGTAGAGGACTCATCGTCCGGCGGTGGGCTCCGACGACCACACTGGTCCGTGGGAGTGGCGGCACGACCTCTTGACCAGAGTAGAATACAGCATAGGAGCCGTGCCGGACACTCTGTCTGACACAACGTCACGGGTGTAGGGGCGTCCCCCCACCCGATCAGCCCTAGGTGCGGGAGATACCCCTACCGTCAGCAAACATACGTATCGGGGCCGCGGGCGCCCACAAGGGGACGCCCCTACACAACGTCAGCCCAGTGCAGACCGGGCGCGGTTCGGCCAGGGCGCGGGGGACGCCCCAGTGTGGGCGTGGAGCGCCCCTACACGTACACGGGCCAGACCGGGTGCGGGGAATGCCCCTACAGAGCCGCAAAGTGGACCGGGCTCGGCCGCCCACAGGGGACGCCCCTACATACCGTCGTCGGCATCCCTGTACGGGGTGCCCGCTGAGTCGCGGCGGCTCCAACCAGGTGGCCCTGTTGGGGCAACGGGTGGGGCGGTGGGGTTAGCGGGCCACCAGGCTCAGCAGGGCGGTGGGGGCCGCGCGGGCCTGCAGCCAGCGCTCCAGGGCGGCGGCGGGCAGGGCCGGGCTGTAGTGGTAGCCCTGGCCGATGTCACAGCCTAGCGCGGCCAGCACCGCCGCCGTCGCCGCGTCTTCCACGCCCTCGGCCACCACGCGCAGGCCCAGGCTATGGCCCAGGTGGACCGCCGCTGTCACAATCGCCGCGTCCCGGCTGTCCGCGCCCATCTGCTGCACAAACGAGCGGTCCACCTTCAGCTCGTCGGCGGGCAGGCGCTTGAGGTAGGCCAGGCTGGAGTAGCCCGCGCCAAAATCGTCAATGGATACCCCCACGCCCAGGGCGCGCAGCCGGTTCAGCACGGCGCGGGTATACTCCGGGTCGGCCATCACCACGCCCTCGGTCATCTCCACCTGCAGGCTGGCCGGCGGCACGCCGTAGTCGGCCAGCCTGCCGGCGATCGTCTCCACCAGGTAGGGGTCGCGCAGGTTGGCCATGGATAGGTTGACCGCCATGTTCAGCGGCTGGCCCCGATCGCGCCACAGGCGGCACTGCCTGATCGCCTCGCCCAGCACCCACCGGGTCAGCGGCCCGATCAGCCCGCTCACCTCGGCCAGCGGGATAAAGCTGTCCGGCGGAACCATGCCCCGGGTAGGGTGTGACCAGCGCACCAGCGCCTCCACGCCGCACACCTCACCCGTGGCCAGCTCTACCTTGGGCTGGTAGTACAGGGTTAGCGCGCCCACCTCAATGGCCACGCGCAGGTCGGCCATCATGGCCAGACGCCCCGCGCTGTGGTTGTCGTGGGCGGCGTCGTAGAGGGCGTGGGGCTGCCCCTGGCCTTTGGCCACATACATGGCCACATCGGCCTGGCGCAGCAGGGCCGGACCATCAAGGCCGTGATCGGGGTACAGGGCGATACCGATACTGGCGTCCACGTGCAGCGGCTGCCCGGCCACGGTGAACGGCGCGTCCAGCGCCGTGCCCACGCCGGTGGCCACGGCCAGGGCCGCCGCGGCGTCGGCGCCAGGCAGCAGCAAGGCGAACTCGTCGCCGCCCAGGCGGGCCACCGTATCCGTCGCGCGCACGCTGGCGCTCAGGCGTGCGGCCACCTGGCTCAGCAGTTCATCGCCGTGGCCGTGGCCAAAGGTGTCGTTGACCTCCTTGAAGCGGTCCAGGTCCAGCAGCAGCAGGGCCAGCGGCGACCCGTCACCGGCCAGCGCCTCGCTCAGCCGGCGATCCAGCAGGGTGCGGTTGGGCAGGCCAGTCAGGGCATCGTGTAGCGCCTGGCGCTCCAGCGTGGCCTGAGCCTGACGGGCCGCCGTGATGTCCTTGGCGATACCGTAGATGCCCACCGCCTGGCCATCCACCATGATGGGCAGGGCGGTCACGCTGATCTCCAGCCGATGGCCATCCTGGCGCAGCAGGCCCATCTCCAGGTTGCGCTGCTGTTCGCCGCCCACGGCGCGGGCAAAGCGATTGACCACCCAGGGGTGATCGTTGGGCGCGATAATCTCCAGGAAGTGTCGCCCCAGCAGGTCGTCGCTGGAGCGCCCGCTCAGCTCCTGCGCCGCCGCGTTGAGGCTGCTGAACGTGCCGTCTAGGGCCATGGCGAACACGGCGTCGGGGTTGTAGGCGAACAGCGACTGGTGGCGCTGCTCGCTCTCGGCGCGCTGGTGTTCCAGGCGGCGCCGCTGCAGGTTCTGCGCCGTGGCGGTGGCGACCGTGGCCAGCCCCTCCAGGGTGATTGTGTCCAGCGGCGCGTGGCCGCACAGGATCAGCACGCCCAACGTGCGGCCTTCGGCCAGCAGAGGGTAGGCGGCGCAGGCCACAAAGCCCCGCCCCTTGGCCCAGCCATGGCCCTCCAGCAGGCCCATGCTCGGGTCGTCGGTCACATAGGGCTGGCCCTGCAAGACTACCTGGCCCAGGCGCGAACCGGCCAGGGCTAGGCGGGCCGTGGGGTCGTCCAGGTCCGCGCCGACGCCCGCGCTGGCCTGCAGCGCCAGCGTGGCCCCGTCCTCGTCAAGAGTCCAGATCGCCGCGTAGGCGTCGTCCAGACCCTCCAGGGTCAGCGCGCAGCAGCGCGGCAGCGCCTCACTCTGACCGCCGCGTCCGGCCAGCGCGGCGGCCACCTCGGCGCGCAAGGCGATGTGGCGGCTGCGCTGCTCTGCCAGCTCGGCCAGCTGCATGCGCTCGGTGGCGTCGCGGCCGGTGACAATCAGGCCGCCCACTGTGGGGTCCTGGCGACGGTCCACAACCAGGATCTCGATGGCCCGCCAGCTGCCGTCGGCGTGGCGCACGCGGGCCATAATGGGGGCGTGCTGGCCGGCGCCATCGCCGCTCAGGTGGTCGGCCATCAGAGCCCGCAGGCCGGTCATCCCGGCGGGGTCCAGCAGGGCGGCCCCACTGAACCCCACCAGCGTCTCGGGGGCGTAACCCAGCAGCGGGCCGAACGACGGGCTGGCATAGCGGATCAGGCCCCGCCCATCAATCACCGTGGTCAGGTCGCCAGCCTGCTCGGTCAGGGCGCGGTAGAGGCCTTCCCGCGCCCGCAGCTCAATGGCCAGACCCTTGCTGTGCTGGCGCAGCAGTCCCACGATCCAGCCGATGAGCAGCAGAGCCGCGTTGCCAAGGATGTTGCCGCCCGTGAACATCTCGGCAAGGCCCGTCGGCCCGGCCAGCGGATAGAGCAGCGCGTTCAGGGGGAGGGTCGCCAGGGCGGTTAGCACGCCTCCCCACGGACCAAAGCGCCATGCCGCTAGGATAATCGGCCCCAGGCCCAGGATGCCCACGACCGGGCCAAGGGCGGCGTGAATAGGCAGGAAGAGCGCCGTATAGGCCACCAGCGTGCCCGCCAGGGCTAGCCAGCCCTTCCAATCATGCCCTGCCGCCCCTCTGCCACTCATGTTCTCTCGCTCTCCTAGGTCAGCCGCCAGCCGCACGGGTCACGCGCCCTCATTCTACTCTGTATCGGCGCCCTGGGGTTACTCTTGAGGCTTCAGGCTAGCCATGACGCAAGTTCCGCGCTGGGCGCCCACTGCCCAGCACTTGACAACCTCATTGCGCCGATGTATTATAGATATATCGGCGACATATCTAGACGCCAATGAACGATTATCTAAGGAGCAAGTACAATGGAGAGACATGAAGCGCCGCGGGGTCCGTGGCATGGTGGCGCGGGGTCTGGACAGCCCTGGGCCAGCGCTGGAGAACACGGTCATGGGCATGGGCATGGGCATGAAGGCCACGCTGGTGGGCATCGAGCCAGCGCCGTGGAGCATGAGCACGGGCGGCGCGGCGGACACCCTGACGGGCATGGTGGGCGTGGCGAGGGCCGGCGGCCCGGTTCGGGCGGCGGTGGTCATCATGATGGCCGTGGTGGGCGGGGCGGGCCGCGAGTGGGCCGCGGCGACGTGCGCGCGGCGACCTTGTTGCTGCTGACCGAACAGCCGCTGCACGGCTACCAGGTAATTCAGCTGATCAACGAACGCAGCGGTGGCGTGTGGCGGCCCAGCCCCGGCTCGGTCTACCCGGCCCTGCAGCTGCTTGAGGATGAGGGCCTGGTGCGCGCCGAGCAGGACGAGGGCCGCCGGGTCTTCCACCTGACCGAAGCCGGGCAGGCCTATGTGGAGCAGCGCCGCGGCGACCTGACCGCCGCCCGCGACGCGGTGACCGAGGCGGTGGACGCTGGGGCCGTGGAGCTGCGCGACCTGGTGGGCCAGGTGGGCCTGGCCACGGAGGGCGTGCTGCGCGCGGGGGCCGCCGCCCAGGTCGCCGCCGCCCGCGCGGTGCTGGTAGGCGCCCGCAGGCAGCTCTACCTGATCCTGGCCGACGATGAACTGGCCGCTGGCCCGCCAGCGGCTGGACCCAATCAGGGTGACGGCCTGGCCTAAAGCGCCGGTCAGACCTGCGTTGAGGGATCTCTGTAGGGGCGTCCCCCGCGCTCGGTCTGGCCTGGGCGCCAAGGGCCGCCTGGCCAGAGCGCGAACCTCTCATGTGGCGATTGCTCCACGACTAGAGAGCGTCCACCGGGCCATGCGATGCCATCCACTGGCTGTGTGTCGGAGGGTTTATCCGACAGGCCACCCAGCGCCACGTAAATATAAGGAAACGCCTATGTTTGAACCAGTCTTTGGCTACCACATCAGCCTGGCCCACCACGACGACCTGTTGCGTCGGGCCGAGCAAGCCCGCTACAGCCGCCAGGGCCGGCCGCCGCGCTGGAGCGCGCTCCGTCGGGCCTGGCTAACCGGCTGCGCCGCCATAACACACGCGGCCCACCGGCGGGTTACCGCCCTGGCCAAGGCGCTCTCCAGGGCCTGAGCGCCCCCGTCCTTGCGCTGCCCCGCTCCGTCCCCCATACTACCCAGCAGGAGCCCCGCCCGCCCTGTGGCTCCGGAAAGAGCCGCCATGGCCGCCCGCCGCATCTCCCACGACAGTTGCTCAAGGAAGCCCTCACCGCCTTCCTGCCTGACTTCGTCACCCTCTTTGCCCCCGAGCAGGCCGCCCTGCTGGACTTCTCCGAGGTCCGCTTCCTGGACAAGGAGCTGTTCACCGACCTGGCCGCGGGAGACAGCCGGGAGGTGGATGTGCTGGCCGAGGCGCCCACGCCGTGACGGCGGTCCCCCGCGGCTGATCCTGATCCACGTGGAGATCCAGCGGGAGCGGCAGGAGGACTTCGCCCAGCGCATGTTGCGCTACTTCCTGATGATCCGGCTGCGCTTCCCCGACCACGCCATCCTGCCGCTGGCCCTGGTCTCCTACCCCACCACGGGGGGTGTCAGCGTGGCCAGCGCCACGGTGGTTGTGGCCGGTTTCACCACGCTGGTGTCCAATTACATCGAGATCAGCCTGCCTAGCCTAGACCCTCAGGTGTACCTGGAGGCGCCGCAGCCGCTGGCTGTGGGTCTGGCTCCGCTGATGCGCGTACACCGGCGGGGCAAACGAGACCGCCTCTACGAGGAGTGCCTGCGCCGCCTGAGCGCCCTGGAACAGGCAGGCGCGCTGGACCCGGCCCGCCTGTTTATCCTGCACAATCTGCTACGCACCTATCTGGACCTCACCCCCGCCGAACGCCACCGCCTGCTGCGCCGCCTGGACGAGGAAGGAGCAACCATCGTGAAGACCACCGAACTGACCTGGGCCGACCGCACCCGCCTGCAGGGCCGCACGGAAGGCCGCACCGAGGGCCGCACGGAGGCTATCCTGGTGGTGCTGCGCGACAAGTTCGGAGCCGTCCCCCCTGACCTCACCCAGCGCATCCGCCGCACTACCGATCCGGCCGACCTCGACGCCCTGCTCCTCCGCGCCGTCCACGCCACCACCCTGACCGACTTCTAACCGGACGCGCGACAGGGCATCTACCTCCTCCTGGTGGTCAGGGCAGGCCCCATGCGTCCTCAGAGGCCTGGGCTACGTCTGTACCCGCGCGTCCCCAAGCAGACACGCGCCGCGATGGACTGAGCAGCGATCCCGCGCGGTGCTATGATAGGAACAGAGGCAGGGCAAACGCCAGCCCCGCCGGAGGAGTAGCCATGCCGCCGCCCAGACAGGACTTCGATCAGGCGCTCAAGCGGCTGTTGTCGCGCGGCCACGCGGCCTTCCTGGCTCTGGTGGCTCCCGGGATGATCTGGCAGGCCGCGCTGTCGCCCGAGCTGCCCGCCACGCCCCGCCAGGCCGATCTAGTCTGGGTGGTGCTCAGCGCTGCCGGCCAGCGGCTGCTGTTGCACATCGAGCTCCAGCTACGCGCCGAGGCGGACATGGCCGAGCGGGCCGCCGAGTACGCCATCCGGCTGTGGCGACGGGAGCACTGCCCGGTGCTGACCCTGATCATCTACCTGCGGCCGATGAGCGTCCCGGCGCGGTCGCCGTTCGTGATGGCCTGGCCGGGCCGGGAGACGCTGCGCTACAGCTTCGATGAGCTGCTCCTGTGGGAGACGCCGCGGGAGTGGGTGCTGAGCTCACCGGCTGTGGAGCTGTGGCCGCTAGCCGGAGCGATGGCTGGGTCCACGGTGGAAACGACGCTGGAGGTGGCCGAGCGCATCGCCGGGGCGGCCCTGCCGCCTCCGGAGCGTGATGAGTTGTTGCGGGTGCTGGTGTTGATGGCGGGGTTGCGGCTGCCGGCTCGCGCCCTGGGAGAAGCGTTGCGGAGGAGACCGATGATCGAGGATCTGTGGAAGGAATCGAGCCTGGGCCAGGCCCTGCTTGATCTGGCCGAGGAGCGCGCGCGTGAGCAGGGCAAAGCCGAAGGCCTGGAGGAGGGCAAAGCCGAAGGGCTGCGTCAGGCCACCGAGCTGGCCCTGGAGGGGCGCTTTGGGCCGCTCGACGCGGACCTGCGCGCCGCGCTGAGCACGGCCGATCAGGATACCCTGCTGGACCTGGTCGCCCACGTGGCCACCATCACGCTGCCCCACACCCGCGCGCGGCTGGGCCTGGGCTGAGCCAGCCAGGCGGCCAGTCTATGCGGGATCTGGGGAGCCCAGTGGGCGCCCGCCCCGGGGAAAGTGGCCCAACGGCGGGCCAGGGTCATCCAGCCGTGGGCGGCCGCCAGGAGCGGTCGCGCCGGTCTGGCTGGCCGCTGTTCGCCCACGCGCCCGCCGCCGGGCGCTCAGGCCTCCACCAGGCGCACCGCCAGCAGGTAGCCCGGCGACACCACCTGGTCGCGCACGTCGCGCACTGCCTCACCCAGGCCATCAAAGCGCACCTGGTAGCTCTGGCCGGCCACATCGGTATAGGCCAGGGTCACCCCCACCCTGGCGTAGCTGGCCGCCAGCGCGTCGTGGATAGCTTGCCCGCTCAAGCCCAGCGGGACCCCGCCGTAGGTCTGTAGGTCGTTCAGCGCCAGCACCGCGAAGGCCCACATCCTCTTGCCCGGCCCCAGGTCCACCCAGCGCTCCGCCCCACTCACCGTCAGCGTGCTCCGCCTGATCCGTGGTCGCTGCACGTGGTAGCTGTGCGGCGCGATCAGGTAGCCCTGGCCATCCAGAATCACCTGGCAGTCTATCCCCACCGTGGCCATACCCACCCTCCCCCGCGTTTGCCCCCCTCTCATTGTGTAAGATATGTCACCTCAATGGTAGACGCTTATCCACTAAATCTCTGTCCGCCTGGGCGGGTGTCGCCAGGGGCAGGGAGTATGGAGGGGGCATTCCCTTGTGGGCGGCCCAGGCCTGGTTTCCCGGCGCCCCGCTGATGCCTCCGACGATGCGTGGGCGGCCCACTCCGACCCAGGGCCTATATGTGTAAAGGGCATCCCCCGCGCCCGGCCCCCGGGGCTGGCCAGCGGGTCAGGGGGTGGCGCGCAGCCAGTCCTCCAGGTCAGCGGCGGATAGGGGATGGCTGAAGAAGTAGCCCTGGGCCAGGTCGCAGCCGAGCGCGATGAGGTGCTCCCAGATGGCCGCCTCTTCCACGCCCTCGGCGACCACACGCAGCCCCAGGCTATGGGCCAGGCTGATCGTGGCGGCCAGGATGACCCGCTCCTCAGCCTCGGGCGCGGCCGAGCGGTTGATCTTCAGCTCATCCACGGGCAGCCCCTTCAGGTAGGCCAACCCGGCCTGGCCCGTGCCAAAGTCGTCCACGGTGATGGGCACGCCCAGCGCGTGCAGTTCGCCTAGCACGCGCTGAGTGGCCAGTGGGTCGGCGATCAGGGCGCTCTCGGTGATCTCCAGACGCAGCGCATGGGCAGGCAGGGCGAACTCCCGCAGCAGGTCGGCCACGGTAGCGGGCAGCGCCCCATCGGCCAGGTTGCGCGCCGAGAGGTTGACCGCCACGGGCATGATCAGGCCGCCGTCACGCCAGACGCGGTGCTGCCGCAGGGCTTCGCGTAGCGTCCAGCGGGCCAGTGGGCCGATCAGGCCGGCCCCTTCGGCCAGGGGCACAAACTGATCGGGCGAGATCAGGCCACGGGTGGGATGTAGCCAGCGCGCCAGGGCCTCCACGCCGCGGATCTGGCCGGTGGCCAGATCCATTTCCGGTTGGTAGTGCAGGGCCAGCGCCTCATTGGCCAGGGCGAGGCGCAGGTCGGCAATCAGGGCCAGACGGTCGGCGGCCGCCGAGTCTTGCCGGGGGGTGTACACGGCGTGGGGCTGATTAGCCCGCTTGGCCGCGTACATAGCCAGATCGGCGCGGCGCAGCAGGGCCGCCGCATCGGGGCCGTGGTCGGGGGCCACGGCCACGCCGATGCTAGCCTCCGGCGTGATGGATTGGCCAGCCAGCAGCAAGGGCGTGGCCAGGGTAGCGGTCACCTTGGCCACCACGCTCATCGCGCCGGCCTGATCGGCGTCGGGCAGCAGCAGGGCAAACTCGTCGCCACCCAGGCGGGCCACCGTATCCACGGCGCGCGCGGCGTGGCGCAGACGGCGGGCCACCTCGCGCAACATCGTATCACCGTGGTCATGACCAAACGTATCGTTGATCTCCTTGAAGTGGTTCAGGTCCAGCAGCAGCACGGCCACGGGCTGATCCAGGCGGTGGCCCACCAGCAGGGCCTGATCCAGGCGATCCTGAAACAGGCTGCGGTTGGGCAGGCCAGTCAGGGGATCGTGCAGGGCCTCGTGGCGCAGCGCTTCTTCTACGTGGTGGCGATCCGTCACATCGCGCCCATTGCAGATGAAGCCGGCGATGGCCGGGTCGGCCCGCGCGTCGCGCACGCGGTACTCAATCCAGCGCCACGAGCCATTGGCGTGGCGGGCGCGGCACTCCAGCTGGCGGGTGGTCCCTCGGACCAGGCTACGCCGCACGGTGACCACCTCGGCGGGGTGCAGCAGATCAAAGGCCGATCGGCCCAGCAGGTCGTCAGGGGCGAAGCCAAGCACGCCGCGGATGGCTGGGCTGACATAGGTCAGCATGCCCGTGGCCGTCACCACGATCACCACGTCGGTCGCGCCCTCTAGCAGGGTGCGATAGCGTTCCTCGCTGGCCCGCAGGGCGTCCTCGGCGCGTACCCGCTCGGTGGTCTCCAGGGCCACCCCAACCATGCCAATCAGCGCCCCGGCGGCGTCGCGGATGGGGCTGTAGCGCGTCTCATAGGCCAGGCCGTCGGCGCGGCGGGTAGTCGTGGTAAACGACTGGCCACCCAGAGCACGGCGCACGCGCCCCTGAAACTCCTCATTGGTTAGCGGCAGGGAGAAGATAGAGCGTCCCAGCACGCCCTCGGCGGCCAGGCCCAGCCGCTCCAGGTTGGGGCCGGCGGCCAGGGTGACCACGCCGGCGGCGTCGGTAGCGAACAGGACCACCGGGACGTGCTCCAGCACGGTTAGCGTACGCGCCTCGGAGGCGGCCAGTTGCTGCACCAGGCGGCGCTGGCCGCTCACATCGGAGAAGATAGTCAGGGCGCCGGCGCGGTGACCGGCGGCGTCGCGCAGGGGCACGGCGGAACTGTGGACCCAGTGTTCGCGAACGCCCTGGCTGTCGGAGACGTGGTAGAGCACCTCGCCCTCGGCCACCTCCTCGCCGGCCAGGGCGCGGGCGCTGGCGGTGCGCTCCCTGGGCAGCGGCTGCCCTGTCTGAGGGTCGCGCAGCTCAAACGTGACATCTGGAGCAGGTAGCAATGAGGCCGGGTTCAGGCCCAGCAGCCGCCGGGCGCTTTCGTTGGCTAGCACGGCGCGCCCCGAGGCGTCCAGAACGACCACGCCACTGGGCAGCCGCTCTATGATGGCCGGTAGGTCCAGATCCGCGACGACGCCGGGGCTGACGCGATGGCGCCGAGCGAGGGCCAGATGACCCCGCGGAACGAGGCGGCGCAGCTGCTGATGGGGCGTCGGCCGGCCACTCTGCCGCTCCGTGCTGAGATCTCCCTGGCTCACCCGTGCCCCTCTGTTTTCCTGGCGCCGATCACGCGGAGCCGAACACCCTACTCAGTAGCTCTCTCCAGCATACCTGAGCTTCTTGTTGCGGTCTATTCCCCATCTGGGTTACGACGCGAACAGCCAGATGGGCCACCCCCACAGACCAGGCGGCTCCTATCTGAGCCGGACATGGCGCATTGGCGCGTCCCGCCCCTACACGTGCCGAAGCCCCTACCACCGTCCCCGCCGGCCGCCCGGCGCCCGCCATCAGCCGCCGGGCGGCGGCAGGGGCAGAGCCATGGTAAAGGTAGCGCCCTGGCCGGGTGTGCTGGTGGCCCAGATGCGCCCACCGTGGCGCTCCACGATCTGCGCCACGATGAACAGGCCGATGCCCAGACCAGAGACACTGAGGCCGCTGGGATCACCGGCCTGGTAGAAGCGCTCAAACAGATGGGGCAGGTGCTCGGCGGCGATGCCGATGCCCTGATCGCTCACCGCGACCCACGCCTCGCCGTTGGCCCGCGAGAGCGACACGCTGATCTCCCTACCATGCGGTGAATACTTGATTGCGTTGGAGAGCAGGTTGATCAGCGCCTGGCTGATGCGGTCGCGATCACCACGCAAGGGTTGGTCCACGGCCCCATGCAGGGTGATCTGGTGATCGGTGGTGGTGGCGGCCAGGGCGGCGACGGCCTCCTGAGTCACCTCGTCGAGGCTGACTACCGTATCGGTGAAGACCAGTTTACCGGTCTGGATGCGCGAGAGGTCCAGCAAGGAGCCCACCAGTTCGGTCATACTGCGGGTCTGGCGCAGGATCACCGCCAGGGCGCGGTCCAGGTCGGTGTCGCCGCGCTGGCGCACCCGCTGTTGCAGCAGCTGAGTCCAGCCCTGCAGGGCGGTCAGGGGCGTGCGCAACTCGTGGGAGGCCATCGAAATGAAGTCGTCTTTCTGGCGCTCCAGGCGCTTGCGTTCGCTGATCTCCAGCACCACCACGCCCACGTAGCGCACCGCCTCATCGCCGGGCAGCCACACGGGGTAGAAGCCAGTCAGCCAGTGGCGGGTCACCCCCGGCGCGGCGGGCGTTTCGCCGGTCACCTCCAGGTCCAGCACGGGGGCGCCGGTGGCCAGCACCTGATTCAACACCGGCGCTACGGTGAGCGCGTTGACCGGCAATAGCTCCTCGACGGTGCGGCCCAGGTGTTCAGCGGCGGGGATACCGTTGATAGTTGCCAGGTGGTCGTTGATCCGCACGTAGCGCCGCGCGGTGTCGAAGAAGGCGAAGCCCACCGGCGCGTTGCTCAGCAGCGAATCCAGCAGGGCGGCCGCCTCCTCGGCGGCGGCGCGGGCGCGGCCCTCGGCGGCGCGCAGGCGCTCGCGCTCTTCCTCCTCGGCTCGGCGCTCGGTGATGTCGGCCACGATACCCAACATGTGCGAGGCCACCATGCCGCCCCGCGCCCAGATCCAGCGCGGCTGACCGTCGGCGCGGGTGATCCGGCACTCGAAGTCCCAGGCGGCGCCGCTGGCCAGGGCGCGGCTAAAAGCGGCGTCCACCTGGGCCCGGTCATCGGGGTGGACATAGCTCAGGAAGCGCTGATAGCTCCAGTCGGGCAGTGGCGTGGGGTGGCCGAAGATGCGGTCGTGCTCGGGCGAACGGGTGGCCTGGCCGGTCGCCACATCCAGGTCCCAGTAGGCCACACCCGCCGCGTCCAGGGCAAAGCGTAGCCGCGCCGCCTCGTCTGGCGCGCCTAGCTCACCCCCCTCACCCTGCGTCCCTGGGTCACTCACCTTGCCCGGCGCGCTCATGCCGCTGGTTGCCCCTCTCGCCTCGTGTCGTTGGCTCGTGCAGGATTCAGATCACCTTCTTTGTCGCACAGGCACTGTCGTGCCCCCGTCCCGTGCCCTGACCGTGTAAGGTCAGGCCCGCCGCCCATCACACCAAGCCGGCTGAGCCAGCACTAGATAGCCCTATGATGCCCTGCCCGGAGCGCCCCACAGCACCAGTATACCAGAGCCGCCAACCCCCTACCTCGCTCCTCGGTGGATTAGTTACTCCATTTATGGTGACACTTATGATACAACAAGAGGGACGCTAGGTAGACCGGGCAGGACGTAGAGGGGAGTACTAGAGAGATGGCCGTACCGGGGAGCAACCCCCCGCCGCTGGACGCGCGCAAGCGGGCGCTGATGGTGACCACGCGGGGGCTGATACGGGGGGATCGGCCCACGGCGTTGGTGGCGGTGAGCATTGTTGGGGGGGTGACCACGTACACGCTGCTGAGCGGGGCGGTGTTCCGGCAGCACATGGTCAGCGACCAGACCACGGCGCTGACCCAGGGCAGCAGCCAGGTGGACGCGCTGTGTGAGCTGCCCCTGGTGGACCCGGTCAGCCTGGTGGCCAATGATCCAACCAAGATCGCCTATCTGGCCCTGACCGGCACGGCCACGGCTGGGGGTGTGGCGGCGGCTGAGAAGTATGAGCTGCTGTCGTACAAGCGGGGTGGCATGGTGGTCAACCGCTACGTCTGCCAGCTGCGCCGGCTGCGCTAGCGAGGAGAGAGAAGGGAGGGTAGGGGAGATGGGGATCGGGCCGCCCACGCAAGCGCAGGCCGTGGCCCTGCTGCGCCAGGACATCTTTGACGAGCTGGCCGATGTGCCCGCCGGCACGGCCCAACGCTTTGCCGACACCGACCTGCAACGGGCGCTCGACCGTGCGCTGGACAAGTACAGCTTTGTGGCCCCCTACCTGCAGCAAATCGAGCTGGCCACGGCGGCGGGGATGCGCACGTATCCCACGCCGGCGGGGGCCTGGTGGGTGGAGACGGTGGAGTACCCCACGGGGCAGTACCCGGTGCGCTACGTGGACTTCTATGAGCGGGCCACGCCCACGATCGCCGCGCCACCCTACCCCACGCCGCAGCTCCTGCCCACCCTGGCTGACGGGGGGGTGGCCGCTCCGGGTCCGGGTGTGAGCGGGGGCACGTATCGCTACAAGATGAGCTACCTGACGCCGGGCGGGCAGAGCATCGCCAGTGTGGAGACCCTGCCGATCACCGTGGCCGCCGGGCACGCCATCGCGCTCAGCGGTCTGCCGCTGGGGCCAGCGGGGGCGGTGAGTGGGCGGCGGCTGTATCGCACCACGGGCGTGGGGGTGGCGGGCTCGGAGCACGCCTGCGCGGACCTCCTGGACAACACGACCACGGCCTATGTGGACACCACGCCTGACGGTAGCCTGGGCGCGGGCATACCGCTGGTGGCCGACGCGACGGCGGGTGTGGCGGCGTTCACGCTGAAGCTGTCGAGCTCACTGCTGCCGGTGGACACCAGCGGGGTGATCACGGTGCAGATCGCCAGTAAGCACGTGCTGAGCGGGGCGGGTACAAGCATCCTGCAGTGGCACCAGGAGGCGGTGCTGCTGGGCGCGGCGGCCTACGCCCTGCTGGCCTACCAGACCCCGACCAACGACCTGTTCGAGTACCAGGACGGTGAGATGCGCGACCGGGTGGATCAGAGCGCGATCCCGGCGCACTGGCTGAGTGTGGGGCAGAGCCTGATGGACCGCTTCAAGGCGCGACTGGAAGAGATCAAGCGGCAGAGTGACGCGGCCGTGGCCAGCGTGGCCCGGTGGGGTGACAAGCCAGCGCGGTGGGACCGGCTATGAACGGGAGCGGCGATCCTTTAGGCGGTGGCGGCGGCAACGCCGGCGACCTGCTGGAGGAGATCGCCCTGTCGCGCCAGCGGGTGCGCCGTGCCGCTGGCTTGGACGATGACCGCCCCTTCAACCGCAGCCTGACCGCCCTGACCCGCCTGCTTGATCTGCAGCGCCGCCTGGGCCACGCCACGGCCGCCCTGGAGGACGCGCTCGTTCAGGCCGGCCTCACCGCTGTGCGCGATGCGGCGGGGCGCGACGACCCACCACCCGGCTAACCGTCCGGCGCCGCTCATGGTAGCGAGTGCGGTCAGGTCGGACCCTCCAGGCCTCACTACCCCTCATGTGACGAGTGCTCCCCGACTGGTCGCTTGTCACTCCTGCCTTGAGCAATCCATAAGGTATCGCCGCTGACGTGCCACGGCCCAGCCTGGGCGGCCAGCGCCTGGCGCAGCCCCCGCGGCAGGGTGATCGTGGCCCACGGATGCGGGTCCGAGCTGACCATCCAGGGGCTGTGTGTCCTCGCGCCGCGGCTCGGCGGGCCTGCCACCCGGGTGTAGGGGCGGCCCCGCGCTAGCGGTCCACGTCTACCACGCCGTACTCACGGGCCACCTCGGCGGCGACGAGAACCCGGCCTGACCGGCCCATCACCTCTGGGTCGGCGGCCAGCGCGGCCACCACGCGCCCAATGAACAGGGGCGGCTGCGAGGCCGTCAGGTCGAAATGCTCCGCCGCGCGCAGCACGCCTTCGGTGCGCGCCAGGCCTGGATAGAGCGAGACGGCGGCCACGTGATGCGAGCGCAACTCGTGGGCCATGCAGGCGATCATGCGGTCGTCGTCGGCGGCGCGCTGAGCGGCGGAGAAGGAGGTGGTCACGATCAGGCCACGCCCACGCTCGATCATCAGCGGCGCGGCACACACGCTGGCCACGTAGTGCGCGCGCACTCCCGCCCCAAACATAGCCTCCCAGCGCTACCTGGCCGCTCAAACGCCCCATTGCGCGCCTCCTCTCGCTCCCCACCACCCTACCGTGGGTTGGTCAGGGGTACGGAGGAGCATACCACCCCTGCCCGACAACTATCTGTCAGCCTTTATAGCTCTCTAGGGCCAGCTGTACCATCATGGTCCTTTGTTAGGGATAGTCGGTTGGATCGTTGACTAGAAGGCCCTCAGCGCTGGTGACCTGGCTCTGGGCCGCATCGGCCGATACGAAGGTCAGTGTGGCCAAACCCAGGGCCTCCCGTGTCTCGGCGATTAATAGCGCGGCAGCTAGATGAACCGCGTCGTATCCGCGTAACCCGTGGCGCTCCGCCAGGTCCATCGCCCGTTGGGCCGTCTCCTCGGTCACCTCCACGATGAGCAAACGGCGCTGCCAATGTCGTCGAAAGGCATGGCGCGCTTGGTCGGCGTCAGCCGGGGTGAGTTCGCCGGTGCGCGCCTTGCGCGTGAGCGCGGCAATCGCTTCAGGACCGGACAGCCGCACGGTGTACAGGTCGTGGCTGGCACGCCGCGTCATCAGGTTCAGCATCCAGGCTGAACCTGGCTCAAGGGTGTAGCGTTTGACCAGGGCACTGGTGTCCAGATAAAGTGCCGCCATTAACGTCGTTCGCGGATGATCTGCTCCGAGATCGCTTCGCCCCGCGCCACCACGGGCTGGAACGCATCATCGTCTTCGTCGTCAGCGGCCGGTGGTGGCGCAAGCAGCCCGGCGGCCCGCAAACGCTCTTTCGCCTGCTGCTCAGCCGCTGCTATGTCCGCGCTCCCGACCAGAGGGGCATGTACCTCCACCCGTGTGCCCTCGACCAGGTGGGCCTCGCCCTCCAGTTCAATGTGATTGTCTCGCACTACTCCGTAATAGATGGTCATCTATCCTTCTCCATCGTTATGCCGATAGCCCGCGCGCCCAGGCGCTTATGTCCTTCCAGTCTACGTCATGGACGCTTGTAGGGGCATGGGCGCTGAGCCGGGCGAGCCGCCCACGCCAGAGGATCATCGGGAGGCCGTGCCATGAAGGGGCACCGCTATCGTCCGCGCACCTGGATCATCCGGGGGTTGATGACCAGCGCCCTGCTGTGCTGTGGGGCGGCCTATAGGCGCCGGGCCGCTCTCCCGCACCCAGACACGACCAACGAGAATGGTCCCAGCAACTTGGACACGCCGATGGTCTAATCGAAGGTGATAGACTGCACCACGATGAGGAAACAGTACGCCGCGATGTTCACGGCCAAGGTCGTGCAAGTGATCGTGCAGCGACCACAGCCACGAGGGGATGCTTAATGACCAAACGCATCATTGTTGACTTCAACACGATGAACGCGGACCCCGAGGAGCGCGTCTACCTGCCGACGCGGGGCGACGCGCATCTCCGGCAGATTGTCCAACCGGGGCTTCACCTTATTCTGTATGAGCCCTTCGACTTCGAGGTCGAGGCGGTTGTGGAATACGAGCCTGCAGACAAGACCTGGTATGGCCGACCGGACTGGTCAACGCGGCGCAATCTGGAGTCGGACGCGCTGCATTGCTACTGGGATGTGGGCCACCGGATCGAGCGGTGGCGGGAGAAACATGGCGACAACACGCCGCATGAAGCAGTCCTGCGCAAGGAAGCGGCAACCGTGTGGACGCAGCTAACCGACGACGAGCGCGCCTACCTCCAAGAGGGCCTCCCCCGCTACGCCGACTACGGCCAGGCGCGCGATGAGTGAGTCGTAGGCACGAAAAAGCTCGATGGGTGTGCGACACTGAAGGCGCCACCGTGAGGGAGCAATGGGGGCCGGAGCGCGCTATGGACGAGATTATCTTTGTCGTCGAGGAGGCCCCTGAGGGAGGCTACACCGCCCGCGCGCTGGGCGCCTCCATCTTCACCGAGGCCGACGACCTGGCTGGCCTTCATGCCCAGGTTCGCGACGCCGTGCGCTGCCACTTTGACCAGGGGCAGGGACCAAGGGTCATTCGGCTGCATGTGGTACGCGACGATGTCATCGCCGTATGAGGCCGTCTCGCGATGTCTCAGGAGACACCCTGGCAAAAACTCCAGCGGCGCGGGTACACCGGTCTCGCCAGCCAGAAGTATGACTAAGCGCCTCTGACCTTGTCCTGGAGCTGTTGTGGCAGCTGGACCAACCCGCTTATGCGCAGTCCTAACACCTCGGCTGTCTCACACATGCGGTCATAGCCAGCCCCATCATACAGCCTGTGTTCGTCACGCTGCACTTGCTGCTGGCTAACGCCAAGGGCGTTGGCCAGGTCCTGCTGTGTCATACCAGCAGCAATACGGGCGGCAATGAGCACGCGCGGCACGTCCAGGAGGGAGTTAAGGGGCATTTGGACGACCAGACCTGCCTTCAACCGCTCATATTCGCGCAGTTCTTCACGTAGCTCTCGTGCTTGCTCCGCACTCTGGGCATGCATAGCCTGCTGGATGATAGGGTCGAGGTCCTCACCTCCATCTGATACCCCATCGGCTCCCGACTCAAAAGCTTCCAGCCACTTCTTTGTGTTGTGATATTGCCGAGTCGTGCTGATCATCCCGTCCTCCTCATAAATCCAGGCCGATAATCCCCTTGGGCGTGCCATCACGACTCTGCTGGAAGAAATCTATGTACGTCATGCCAGACACAGTAGCTGGAACATCAGATATAAAGAACTCGCCATCATACTTCAGTTTCTGTGCCCGGCGGTCGAGCAGGACTGGGTCGAGCAACACACCCCGCACCCCCGCCCGTTCCCAACAGACATCAAAATCTCCCGGGTACTTCTTATCAGTCACAAAGCTGCCGTCGAGATAGGCGCGCCGGCAGCCCGCCTTGCCAAGATCGTTCAAACCACGACGCAACCCTACGAGCATTCTTTGTCGCCGAGGTGTTCCTCCAAAACGCGCCTCCACCTCCTCCCAGGTGGCCATGTGGATGCCTGGCGGCAGGAGGCCATCGTCCGTGAAGGTCGGGATCACGGTATGGCCCTCATCATAGCACAACTAATATGATGTATGTGGAGCAGGGTGCGACTCCAGCAGAAGAGTAGCACAGGACTCAGCCTCTCAGTTTGGCCAACAATTCAGGGTCTTGGGCACTTCTCGTGGAGCCAGAACGGCGGTGGCGCTCAGGAGACGTGGAGCACGCGCTGTTTGAGGAGATCAAAGCCACAGCGGCCATAGC
>JAABUM010003730.1_pt1 | contig 18212 bp, 32 predicted proteins | sample 5559161 | NCBI WGS metagenome assembly JAABUM01 (sample SAMN10711868, study PRJNA513369) | rock metagenome | isolation source: Antarctica rocks | place: Antarctica: Victoria Land, Siegfried Peak nord | reverse complement strand
GTGCGCGTGCCTGCCGGCGGGCGACCGGTCACAGCAGCGGAGCGAGCGGTGGATTGTGCAGCCAGGCGGCACGGCATGGTGTGCGCACCGCTGCTGCTGCGGGGGATCAGCCGGCGCCTGAACACCCGTTCTGTCAAGTGGCGGCCTCGGCCGACATGGCCCTGCCAGCGAGGGGTCAGCTCTGTCCGGCAGCGGCGCGCTCTTGTTGCGCGGCGGCATATGGTGGGCGGGCCGCAGGCAGGCAGGCAGGAGGGAGGTGGCCGCTGATCAGGCAAGCTCGGCTGGAACCGCCCCTGGTGGGCGGGGACAGTCGCCTGCCGCCTCTGCGGAACGCCGCGCCTCGGCGGTCCGCGGCGCCTGAAAGCACGGCGGAATGCTGGGGGCAGAGGCGCGACGACAGTGTGACGAGCGTCGGCGTGCGGCGGCAGCCAGCTTGGAGGGGCCCGTCGGTTGCAAGTGCTGGCGGTGATATGTGCCTCGAACGGGTGCTCGCTGGCATCTGGGATCTGGGATGCAAAATTTGCTTCGCATTGCAACCTGGCAACGCAGCTGGCAGCTGCATACGTTTGCCTGCAGTCGGTGCAAGAGCCCCAGCGCTGCAGTCTGATGGCGACTACATATACCGGTATGCGCAAGACACAGCGCTCTGTGGTTTGCTTTGGTTTGCTAGACGGTCTGGTACGAAATCGAAGCACAGTGAATCTACCTTCCTAGTGCCCGCTCCATTCACAGAAACCTTTGTTGAAATTATGTAAGCGCCACACACCAGGGTCCTGCCCTCGGTCCTGTCTTCAATAAGACTTCTCCACCCTGACTCCAGCTGCTTGTGTCCTGCGCATCGCAACGATTGGTCAGGTTTCATGCGTCAGGCACATAGCACACGTTCCATGGCCACACATATGATACTGCCATCAACAACTCCGGGATCTTATCTACCCTATCTTACTCTATCTTACCTCAGCACTCGGGACAGGGAACCCGGGTACCACCATGAACCACAGTGTGGAGTTGAGCAGCCACATAGGGTTTAGGGTTTAGGGTTACCTCAGCCAGCCAGCCAGCTGCCAGTCGCAGCCAGCCGCTGGCTGTTCACCAGGCACATCGCAGCCCTCAGCAGCGTGCCGCCGGCCCGCATGCAGCCGCCGCCCTCAGCCGGCGGCGGCGCGCCGGACCTGCGGGAACGCCGACCACCAGCTCCCCTGCAGCGGCTGCGGCCCCTTGCCTCCCTTGGCCGGCCTGTGTTCGTCGCGACGAAGGTACTGAAACTTTTTCCTGCTAAAACCCTAAACCCTAAACAGGTAGGGCCAGGCCGCCGTGCAGGCGACGGCGCACGGCGTGGCCTGCCTGCAGTGATGCAACGCGGCAGGAGTGGAGCCAGGGTGTGAAACTGTGTCTCGGGACTGTCTGCCGGGCACCCTGTGCTGCGAACCTCTGCCTGCGCTGACGTGTGACGCGCAGCGGCGCATCTCAAAAACTGGAAGCCCTGTTGAGCGCTTGCGAGATCTGCACGGACAGCCCAGAGGACAACAGCATGCTTTTTCGCCTGCAGCGGTCCCAGTGCCATGCCACAGCGCGGCGAACAGCGGCAACATTGAAATTTCAGCAGGTCGAGGCGTGTGACCTCAACATGACACAGGAACGCTGGCCGATGATGCCCGTACATCCATAGTCCGGCAGCGTTTCCCGTGTGCAAGCAGGGCGGCGGCGGCGGCGCACCTGCCAGGGCGCTGCTGCGGCGCCGGCGGCTGTGCTGTCGGCGGCGCGGCCGCGGCAGCTGGCGGGCCAGCATCCTCGCCTTCCAGCTGCCCGCCCGTCGCGGGCGCGTGCTGCCGGCCCTGGGCTGCCGCGGCGAGAGCAACCGCCTCGTAAATCTGCACGCAACAGCAGATCCACGATGAGTCGCCAGGGTGTGCCGCGCGCTCACACGAGCCCTGTTGGCATCATGGCACAAAGGTTTTAGGGTTTAGGGTTTTAAAACCCTAAACCGCACCTCCCCCGTGTAGTGCCTGAGCTGCGACGTGTAGGCATCGTCCTGGTCGACTGTGTCGCCGAATGGCGTCGCCCCACAGGAACTCAGTTTCTGACTGTGATGATTGCCAGAGGCAGAAAACCCTAAACCCTAGATCATGTTGCACGCGCCTCGTCTGCCAGGTGGCCGCAGCCAGGCGTCTGGCGGCACAGCTGCGCCGAACGCGCCGCAAAGCGGCTGCCAGGTCCCTCCACAAATGCCGCCGTCCTGGCCTGGTCTGCCAGCTGGCGCAGCGGGGGTCGCGCCGCTGCTTCGACGTTCCCGGCAGCATCTGCAGCCGCTGCGGTGTTTGCAGCGGCGGCTCGGGCGGCGGTATCCACAGTGGTGTCGTCGAAGAAGGGTTTAGGCCACCACCAGCGGCGCGCCTCGACGGTCGCCGACACCGCAGATTCCGCCTGCGGATGGCGGCCATCATCTGCACATGCAGCAGTGGGGGTTGGTGGGCATGGTGATGACAGCTGGCCTCCTGCAATTCACGCCAGGTCAGCAGGCCGGGGCAGCTGATGGTCGAATCTGCCCAATGCTACAAGCACCTGAACACAGGTTTGCGAGCAAAGCAGCCTAGCCATGGACGCGGAGGCCTGACCACGCTGCACGCCTGCATCTGCAAGCGCAAATGACACTGCTGCTGGTGGTGCCTCGCCTGCGTCATCGTGAAGCCGGAACGCGTCCGCGGCCAGCGCACGCGCGAGTAGCGCCCAGGCTGCTGCGACGTCGCCCTCGAGGGACTCTGAGGACGGCGCCGTCGGCGAGCCCGGCAGTCGCATGTCCAGAAACAGCGCCGCGCCTGCGGCGGCAAAGCGTTTGACCCTGTCCTGTGTTTTGGAGCCGTTCGAGTCGACCACGTTCTCGCTGAGCGCGCTTTGCTGCCGAGCGGATAACATGGCCGCAGGACATTGCCTGCGGATGTGCACAAAGCTGCAATCCCGGCCTCTGCAGGCAGTGCCTCTGCCATGCTCCTTCGGTCCCCATTCTCTCACGAACGATCCGTTCTCAGATTAAAGCAAAAGACCCACACCTTCTGCTGCAGCGGCGTGGCAGTCGCCATCGCCCGGCTGCGCCGCCTCGTAGGTCCGACGCAGCGCGTTCAGCGCGTCGCCAGAGGAAGGGTCGCATCGCACCACAGCAACGCAGCCCGCCAGCTGCCCGGCGAGGCCTGCCGCTGTGGCGCCGTCGCCGTCTCGCGGCTGGGACTGCTGCTGCAACGGCGCCTGCAGGAGAGGCCATGAAGAGGTTCATGAGCACACCGAGGCGCTCACGCTGACAACAAGCACAATTGGGCCGGCTGGTGCAAGCGCATGCCACAGCACCAGCTTCTTGCGGCAGGCAGATGCCGCGAAGATGCTGCATCATCATGCTGCAGGCTGCGCACCACAGCTGGTGATGAAAACACCTGCATGCCCTCATCCGTCAGCCGTCGCTGTGGTTTCCGTCCCCGGACGATTTCGGCAGCCTGTGTCAGCGTCGCGAGGGCCCGCCAGGACCTATGCTCACCCTGCTCAGTAGATCTTATCTAGATAGATTAGATTGGCAAGGCCAAGGCTGAGGCCTTGGCTCAGTCGAAGCTCACCTGCTCTCCATGCGCGTCTGCCGGAAGGCCAGTCTCAGCTGCCCGCGCCAGCGCCAGCAACGCCTGCATGTCCGTGTCGTGCGGCGCCGCAGCGGCGGCGGAGGCGGCAAGGGCGGAGGCGTCGGCGGCGCGGCCGCTCGCCGCCAGCAGCTGGAACAGCAGCCACGTCGGCAGCGGAGCTCCCGGCCGCAGGTTCACGGCTTCCTGTGTGAGATTCGGCAGGAAAGGCCTGGGAAAGTGCAGCAGGGCTGTGCGTTTGTGTCTCTCGGTTTCAAAACGCGATGCGGACAGCGGCGCGCCGGCAGCGGCGCGCCTGGCAGAGCTGTCCAGTTCCACTGCCTTCTGCAACATGGCTGCGGGTGACAAGAGGAAGGTGTGCAGAGCCTGCTGCGCTAGAGCCAGCAGGCTGTGCCAACCATCCAGGCAGAGCTCATGCAGTTCACATCGACGGGCTGCGCCTTGCTGCAATGTGTAAGCAGCACCGTGCCAGGCCATGCTGCCACCTGCAGTCTTGAGCAATCGCCGACTTGCAGTGCCCGTGTCACCATGCTCGCGCTCTGAGCATCAGCTCCATCAGCCTGCTGCCACAGCACGCGGGGCACTCCAGTGGCAGCCAAGAAGTCTGAGGCAAAGCGCACAGCACGCCAGAGTTGGCCAGACGTGGGCTCGGGAACAGCGATGGCACCAAACTGGAGTCGCAAGCCAAGTCCCTCACCGGGTGTTGATAGTCTGACGAGTGCCGATGTCGTGTTGTGAGGCTTTGGCACTGCTGGCTATGGCACTGCTGGCGATGACACGCACTAGGCGATGTGCTTCACAACCACGGTCATCCACGGTCGACCCGCGCCATGACCAGAGACGAAAGAGAAAGTAAAGAATGCAAAGCTTCCTTGCAGGTGCCTGTCCGCCGTGGCGGCCACCGCGAGCATGCGGGCGTCCAGCGACCGCCACGGCTCGCGGTTGTGCAAAAGCAAACGATTGATCTGGTGACAGAACCAGTCTGAACTACCGCACCTGCAGGTGCTTTTCCGCCGCGGCGCCCGCCGCGAGCGTGCGGCCGTCCAGCGACCGCCACAGCTCCTCGTCATGCGCGTACAGCCCCCCTGGCGGCGTCGGCGAGCCGTGCAGCTGCAGCGACGCGCGCTCGACGCCCTGCAGCAGGTCAGGTGCGCCATGTTCAGTGATGTCAGTGCAGCAGTGCTTGCGTTCCCACACGCAAGAACCTGCCGGCTGGAAGCCGATCTCTATTTTCTTGAGGCTCGAATTCTGCAGATCTCGAGACTGGGCCAGCTGGCTGACCTGGGCCAACACGGCATGCTCCAGCTGGGCGGGAAGCACAGCGCGAGTAGGAGTCCGGCCGCTCTTTTTGGCACGCTGAATGAGTTCATTTCTGAGTGGCTGGCCGCAGGAGGCAGGACACCAGGCAGAACAGAACAAATTTCAGCTTATTCTACCCTAAGCCTCTCTTCTGCCCTAAACCTCTCTTGCCTCTCTTCTACCCTAAACCTCTCTTCCACCCTAAACCTCTTATTCTACCCTAAACCCTAAAATAGGCAGGCTTTTTTTAGGCTGGAAAAAAAGTCGACATATTTGATTTGGGCTTAGGCTGACTCGCCTGAGCCCATGAGGCGTGCTTGAGCTGGCCAGCGAGCAGCGCGCGCGTGTAGCGGTCTGGCCGCTCGTGCTGCGCTGTCGGCGCCGCGGACAGCAGGTCGTACGCCCGGTCGGCATCCCCCTGCAAACAAGGGATTTATTCGTGTTGGACAGAGCGAATGCTACGGAGTTCTTGACCATTCCGGACTGGGGTTTTGCGAGGCGCTGCATGGCGTCATTCATCGTGAGCACCGGCTGGGGCTCCTGCTGCTGCCGTGATGAGTCACGCAGGGCAGGCGATGCAAAACCAGGCGATCTGCGGTGTGGACAGGACAGGCAGCCGACGCGGGTGAACACGCAAACAGCTTTGACAGGCGTTCGGTCCCAGCGCTCTGCCACATCTCCCCGCAACCTGTCGGGTCATCGGATCACACTGTCTCTCATAGGCGTGCGGGTCGACTTGGCTTGGCAGGTACACTCACCTGGGCAGGTTGTGTTTGAGAGTCGCGCCAAATTTGAGCAGCTGCATCCTGGAGTTTGCATCCCATGCATGTTTGAAGCCAGCGTACCTGTCTTGGTACGCTAGATCGGACCTGAAATGTCCTTCTGTATGCAGTCACAGCAGCAGCCCGGCACCGGCAGGCGACCTCAGCCGCGCGCGTGTCAAGCCGCCGTGACAGGAGGCCGTGCATCAAGCACATGTGAGCTTCCAGGGTTTGAGGATCTCCGCTATCTTATCTGCGGCGCGGCAAGGCAGGCAAATTCCGGGTGCTGCGGCTCGCCGAGTTGCCAGGAAGGCTCATTCAAACAAGGCTTGAAATTTGAAATTTGAAATTTGAAATTTGAAACTTGAAGTTGTATGCCGCCACACCTGCAGCGCCGCAAGGCAGGCGACCTCCAGGCGCTGTGGCTCACGGGCAGCAGCGGATGTTGCCTGCTCTGCCGCCAGCCGCCGCAGCCGCTGCTGCTGCTGCGCTGTCGCGCCCTGTGCGCAGGTGCTCACAAGGGTTTTAGCGTCTAGAACACCCTTGACTTCGATGCGATGAGCATCCTGCAACGCATACGGATCTTCTGCAGCGTGCGTCGCGACGGCGCCACCTGCTTCGCCACAAGCCGCCGCAGCCTGCTGCCGCAGTGCAGGCGCGCCCTGTAAGCGCATGCACAGCGGCGTGTCATGACGCCAATGCCATGTTGGCTTTGAGACGATAATGTGGAGACCGCTTCGGCAGACGCCGCCTGCTCCGCCGCCAGCCGCCGCTGCCGCCGCTGCTGCAGCGCTGTCGTGCCCTGTGATCAGATGCACGAAAGCAGCAATGTCAGTGAAAACTATCAGGAGGTTGCGCTGCGGTTCGCGTGCTCTGCCGCGGCTGTGCCGCCTGCTCTGCCGCTAGCCACCGCAGTCGCTGCTGCAGCGCCGCCGCGCCCTGTGCAAGCAAAACCAAACCCTAAACCCTAAGGGCCGCCCAGTTGTGGCCTGTTGCACAGAGCACAAACTGCCGCAGAGGTGATGCATGACGCGGCCCTAGTCTTCCCCTCTGCCTTGTTTACCACAGCTGCTGTCCTGCCGCGTGAAACAGTGATGGCTCCAGCTGCGTGCTGCTCGTCAGCCGGCATCAGTGCAGCACGGCATTTGCCCATTCGAGCACTTCTGCATCACCTGAGGTCGACATGGCAGCAGCTCACATGCGGTCGCAGGCGCGAGCATGTTGCGCGCCGTGCTCACCGGCAACCTCGCCTCAGGGCACGCAGCGTTCGACTGAATTGAATCGGATCGCACCTGGGCACGGCGCGGCAGCAGCTCCCCGCGTGGCTGCGAGCACGAGCGCCTTGCTTGCTTGTCGTCCGATTCCGCAGGCCTCAGGGAGATACAAATCTGGACAGGTTTTGACTGAATTTTTCAGGGAAGCACCTGTGGCCGGCGCGGCAGCAGCTCCCACGCGGCCGCGAGCACAAGCGCATTTCGCGCCGCCCGCCCCGGCACGCCCGCCTCGTTGTCATTCAGCTGCGGGTCCTGCACGTGGCAGTGCAGAGCTCGAGCAGGGCTCGTTCTTTTCGGATCTCCACCCTCGAGGTATGCGAATGCATGCGACATACTTGGCCACCTGGGCACTGTGTCATGTGCATCAGCGCATTGTTTGCATGCTTGCAAGGGCGGCCGGCGCACGGCTCGTGCAGATCGGAAGGCACGGCAGAGAGATTGCCGCACCTGCGCGGACAGCAGCGCGGCGAGGCTGGCGGGCAGGCCGGCCCAGTCGCCGCGATGCGGGCACTGTATTCGCAATGTATTATGATGCAACGTATACAACTGTCAGCCAATTGCCGCACCTGCGCAGACAGCAGCGCGGCGAGGCTGGCGGGCAGGCCGCCCCAGTCGCCGCGCAGCAGCTGCTCCCGCGCCAGCGCCTCAAGATTCGCCAGGTGCTGCTGACGTACCTGTCAGAATGAGTCAGTGAGACTGGTCATGTCACGACGTTTTTGAAGTGTGCGGAGAGCTTTGCAGCTGCGCCCAAACCACCGCCTTCAGATTCGCAGGTGCTGAAGCAGAACCTGCAGGGTGCAGAACCTGTGGTTTGCTATGTTCATGGTTCTGCATGCCATCGGGGGAGTTGCTACGTGCAGATTGTGCAGTCTTGCTTGGCTGACAGGAGGTGGTCATGCCTGCGTCGTTGCCAGCCAGCAGCAGCGCTGCACCTACGGCGTCAGGTTCCTGCGGGCTATGTCACAGCTTGGCCGTGCCCCCAGCACACGGTTATGTGCACGAACTCACCCGCGAAAAGCCGACGGCGTCCCAAGCCTGCCGGCGGTGTTGGTCCGACTCCTTGTTGGTTCTGCGTGGTGAGGAAGCCGCTATGCTAACTGATGCGACTGATGTGCACGATCTCTTACTGCTGCCGACGTACATGTTTTTTTGAGACATGCTTCAAGCATGGTGGCGCACAAATGCCATGCAGCACACCTCGCAGACGGCCCATCCTCCCCCATGGCGTTTGAACCAGGGCCTTGAGCTTTTAGAATCAAGTTCGTTATCCCTTATGGGCCTTGAAGAGAATGCGATCCCTGTCGCGATTTCGAAAATGGCCCGAGCTCACGCAGGATTCACAATAGCAAACGCATGGTTGTCTCAGTGCAACGCAATATTGAGCTCAATCTATCTCTTGCAGTGCTGTGTGGCTTATGAGACCCCGTTGCGTATGGCGCAATCTTTTTTCATGGTTGGCGAGTTGTAACCGAGCCAGACTGGCAGTGGCAGGGCAGTTGTGATGCTTCCAACATCCTGAACGAAGCCTCAATTTCACGGCGGTGCAGACAAGCTCACAATACAATCAGGGCGGCAGCAGCGAACGCTTGGCGTGATCGAACTCGAGTCCGGTTCTTGCTGTTTTGCGCTGCTGCTTGTCAGCAGCATCATGCACCGTCTGGCTCAGCCACCGCCGTTGACTAGTCATACGCTACCCAAACAGCAGGTGCATATACCCGCAGACATCCTATAAAGATACAGCAGCGCAAATATGGCATAAGATCGACATGAAAAACTCTCTTGCAGCATGGGAGTACTTCATTTCCCCATCAACCATCATCATCGCGTGCATGACATCAACCCGCCGGAGCAGTGCCGTTGATGGCAGCCTTGGCGACGGGTGCGGCGCACTGGTAGCACTGCAGCACAACAAGGAAGACGTCAGGAATCGCACCGCGTCGAAAGCATGTGACTACAGGACATCAAGAAGTTTCAGGAATCGCATGGACTGAAAGAGTGTGCAATATGCGGAATGAGACGGCTGGCAGGGCTTGGGGTAATGCGTGTGCGGAAAGCTTTAAGGATTATGCGTTGGTTCGACAGTAGGCGAAAATCTGATGACACACCTTGGCAAACACGCCCAGCGTGTGGACTTTGTCGATAAAGTTTGAGATTGCACTCCACATGCCGAACCCGAGACCTGTGATTTGGCGGATGGGCGTCACGCCAAGAAAGGGATCTTTCGGGCAATTGTTGGGAATTTCACACGCTGCGACTACCAGCTGGCAGAAAACAGGTACCCACATGGGAGCTGATCCTCAGGCAGACAACGACGGCTCACCAATGGTGGCAAAGACGACGACGATCAGCACGTTGACGTTCTGCACAATGGTCCAGCTGCGGAAGATGAACCTGCACGCACGTGGACAATCACGTCAAGAGGAGGGGCTGTGTCGCTAAGAATGTCCAGATGTATATATTGTTTGCCTGCGCTGTGGCGATGAACAACAGGACGCAGGCAACGGACCTGGGCGGCTGCTTCAAGGCCTGTCGCCGGGAGTCAGCCTTGCGGTAGACCCTGCAGATCGTAGTATACAAATCAGTAGGGATGCTCGCAAACTTGTACAACTTTTGGGCACCGAAACCATTGTAAGGTTGGTCTATTCGTCAGATATCCTCTGGAGAAAAATTTGCCAGCATCCTCACCAGAAGTGAGTAGCTGCCGGCAGCACGAAGGCGGTCAAGGTGCCAGCGAACGCCCCCATGAAGGCATTAATCACCTGTGGATTACAACCTAACCTCAGTATGGCAAATGCACTGAAGCACTCAATGTAGGGGTCCTTATCGGTACACAGCAACGCTTGCACACTTCAAGCATCGCCACGTGCACACATGAAAACCACGTACGCTGTAAAATGGAAAGGCTATGCCAAAGAACCAGACGAGGGCGGCTGCGGACAGTAGGAAAAGACGTCGGAGGGGTAAAACACATGTCGGGTCGAGTACCAAGGGTGGTCAAAGTGCAACGTACGTAAATAACAGAATGTGATTGGCACATGCCATCTGCTACACTGCTCGTCATTGCATTGCAACGCACCGACGGGCAGGCGGGCCAGGATGCGGAGCGGGTACGCTTTGTCGTGCACCTTGAACAACTTCTCAATCTGCATTGGTATTTGAAAAGGTGTATATGAGCAGAGAGTTTAGTTTGCATTTGGTATTGTGGAGGCATGGGTAATGTGGCACGACTGTTCAGCCACAGGCCATCCCGCACAGATTGGTAGTTCCTAGAAAGTCGTTGCAGGTGCGCACCATGAAGAACACCGGGCCAACGTAGATGACGTACGCCACGCACTGGTGGATAAGCATCAGCACGATGGAGGAGTCCCTGCGTTGAATGGCAGCACTCAGGTCAACTCTTGTGGACTCAGAGAATGATTCATTGATGACGCCAATCAGAATGCATCCGAATGCCTGCGGCAGGCTTTGCATTAGGCGACATGTAGAAAGCAAAAAAAAAAGGAAAAAAAAACCTCCAGCCGTTGTCGGGTAGCACGCCGTACACGTTGTCTGCAGAGTCACAACACCGCATGAGATCACCGCAGTGCAGAGCAGCCCTCTGCTATCCACATGCCAGCTTGGCGGAGTCCATTCCCCAGATAAGCTGTATCATAACGATTGCTTCAAGCTGCAGGACATACCCTTTGTCGCATTGGCAGCTCCGTACGCCAGTACCACCAGGATGGAGTGCGGCACGGTTACAATGTACTGCAAGGCATGGAACATTGGTGATGTCAGAGATATTGTGCTGTCAGCAGCTTGTTGGCGACGATGTGCAGTAGTTGAGAGCAGGATTGCACAGGAACAGACGTGTGCAGAGAGGGGTTTAGGGTTTAGGCGGTGCCCTCAACGCACCGTGAAGAGTGTCGACCAGGGATAGACCCTCGGGTACTGCAGAAACAATACGAGACATTTCATTTCGTTTCAGCATGTGCTGTCGGTATGCCAGAGGCCTAGGACAGCACTGGCGCACACGATCAAGAGCTCATTCCGTTGCGGATGCTCTGAGCTTGGCGGCGTCAGCATAATGTCACCTTGGACGGCTTCCACATCGAGTCCATGATCTGCACAGCAGGGTACCAGCGTCAGTCCCACTGAGGGCGGGCCATTGCTGCGCTAGCAGGAGGCGTACGAAGCAAGCACTGGTGCCGAAGGTGCACATCATCGGAATGCAGGTGGCGCTGGTGGAGTCCATACCTCGAAGCTCATGCCTGCACGGCAGCACAACCAACGAGTCAGTATGCCGCGCTCGGTTCAGTCCAATATCAATGCACCGTACTTTTTGAGCAGCGAGGTGCTGCTAGCATCCTCATATGTGGACGGCGGTCGTTCGTGGCAATAACTGCTGAGAGGAAAGCTCACCATGGCCGCCAAGCGCGGACAGCATGACGTTGAGGCCGAGGAAGAAGCTCTTCAGGCTGGTGGGGCCCTGAGTCCAGTTGGAGCTGTCGAGGCCATGGGAGGCTGCTGTGATCCAGGTGTAGATGGCAGTGTACGCGGTGCCTGCAATCAGAAAGAACTCTGTTTTACGGCATGCGTCCAATACCGTGGCTTTTCTTGCACGCCGCTGTTGTCCAGATGTAGATGGCGATTTACGCGGTGCCTGGGTGATGGAAGCCCGCCGACACGCCCTCAGACAAGGTTGGTTCCGATGCGGCCAGGCCGGCATGCGCCAGTCGGGTACAACCTACTTCAGACTGCATGCAACATGTCGTTCGACAGAACCATTGTGGAGTCGACAGAAACCACTATATATGAAGGCAAAGAAACATTCCTGCTGGTGTTTTGTCACAATTCTATGCTCGTGTACTGTCACAGATGGAAGATTATGCCAAGTGAGTGAGACAAAGGGAAATGCAGAAAGAAATCAGCGGCGCCTCACCGACGAGGCCCACGATGCACAGCACGCGCAGGTGCTTGAAGGTGGGGATGAGGACGAACACGCCCGACAGGATGGCGCCCCAGATCAGCGAGTAGAACCTGTTGTACGAAACGACAATCTTCGTCGAAGATGTCATCAGCCACAATGCAAAAGTTCGGGCAGCATGCATCAGGCCAGTCCAACGCGCTTCGCTTCACAACAACATCAAGTGCGGTGTTACGGCTCCGGGGCTGCGCGCCTGCATGAAACCGAAATGCAGTACATGAAGTATCGCAGATATGCCACCGATGGGCAACAGTCCGGGCGAGTCGTCAGCACGCACCTCTTGCTGTGGTTGTCAGATAAGTAGTAGGTGTCCGCACTGTCGCACCAGCACAGCAGCGTGTCAGCTTCGAGTCTGCCAGGCGGCACTCGATGAGACACAAGCACGTTCAAGGTGATACTGATCCATTTTTGACAAGCAGAAGCTCAGGTGCTTGTGCTCGGGCGCTATGTGCACTACACTTCACTGGCCCGAGTCTTTTCTGGCTCGGGAAATGGGGCAGAAACAGCCTGAAAAACTAACGGAGATGTCTTGCTACGGGGCAGCCACAGCCAAAGAGTATACATTGAGCCACCCACCTGCAGGCGATGATCTGGGCGATGCCGGTGGACAGCAACCCGATGATTGTGATGATGAGCGTGCAGTAGCCAAAGAACCTACGCGCGCGCATAGGTAGATTCAGATTCAGATTCAGATGATTAACGTTGCGCTGCCAAATCAAAATGAGCTTACCACCGATCATGCATGTTGCAAAGACCGGGACGCAGCCCTGCGCCTGTATGTTCACGGCTGCCAATGGCGGCATTGACATGAAAGCCAATGGCGGCATTGACATGAAAGCAGGCCAAGAACCTCTCAGCACCTGTTCGTCAAGTATCCTACCACCTCAAAGTATTGAGTGGCCTGGCGGCGCTGTTTCGTGCCCGGTGCGTACCAGCTGCCCTCTGCCAGCTGCGGCGCAGAATGGATTGGTATACTGACACTGGGCGTCTGATTTTCAAACATAAATCACAGTTGCGCAAACACAGGCATCACTTCTGCCGAATTGAAGTGATGCAAGAGAAAACGTATCCGTATGCTCTAGAGCCAATGAGATGTATGCTAAGAAAAAAATACAGCGAGACAAGAGTTCAAGGCGCACCTTGCGGCGCTTGGCCTCCACGTACAGCGAATTGGCGAGGAAGATGGTCCAAGTGGAGATGGCGCCAAAGGCCTGCAGCATAAGGGTCGATGCTTGTACTCAGTTTGAGAATGTGTGTCCAGCAGACACTGTGTCTCCAGCAGACACTGTATCGCACGTGAATTGCGGAACTTGACGGCAGTCAGCGGCACATAGACTGACGCTGACGCTGAAACCGTGCAGCCGCATGCCGGCGTGAGGTTTGTGCGCACAGCACAGCAACACGACATGAAAGACGAGAAGGTAGGGAAAAGGCTTACGATCATGAGCGGCAGGCCGGCGGCGGCGGAGGTGAGGTACACCGCACGCGGCAGCGACAGCATGACCTGCCCGATCTGCGCGGCGCTGGAAGTGAGCCAGGCGTCCACCTTGGAGCCTGCATGGCCGGCCCAGCCGACCGTCCAGAACGCCTGCCACGGCGTCAGGTGATCTGCGGCGGGAAGTCGAAGCGATTCTTTAGAAACCAATCAATCCTGGAGCTTGAAAACCTTCGGACGAGACGTGAGCAGTTACGCAATAAGCGCCATCGTCCTGAGGACACGATCGTGCAGCGGCACAGTTTCCATGCATTCCAGTAGGAAGCGGTGTGCAGCATCTGAGACACTGCGAAATCACCGTAGCTCGTGTTGTCGACGCCGACCTCCTCGAGGGCGGTGTCAGTGCTGGTGGGAGACACCTTGTACAGGTCGTCCTGCGTCACAGCAGTGGGATGATGAGGTCGTCAGCAGCGACTAGCGGCTCGAAACGCGTTCATACGGCAGACGTCTGTCATCATTCGTAAATTTCTGGAGGGCTGCCAGCACATAGAGACATTTTCCGCTGCTGATCCGCAGCTCCTGTGATCGTGGCTGATACAGTGAAGCAATGCGGTAGCAGCACAGATGACTCACCCCGCGGCCGCCTTCAGCATCTTGGTCGTGCTTGGTCGCCATGTCGAGCCGCCCTGCTCAGCAGAGCGCCGCCTGCCGACGTTGAAACAGAAGATCAGAATCTCCCGAGCTCGTCATGAGCCGCCGGTGGGAGGCTTGCAGTGCACTGACGGGCTCCGGCCACGTTTTCATCAAAGGCCTCTATTTGCCGACGCCGGCAGACAGCGCCTGTCACCAATCAAATTGAGTCCTGTAGATGAAGGAGATATCAGCGCTGGCGTTGCGAACACAGGGAAGCTTGGTCTGGCCCGGGTGCCGATGGCGGCACCGGACATGCCTCGGAAGAGGTCAGACAGTTGTGACAATCACCGCGCGCAGCTGAGCTGGTTCGCAGAGACACAAACGCCTTCAAAATGTGATCTGATCAGTGAAGCGGCGATGCGGCTGTGCCCGCCGAGTGCGTCCGCCGACCCACCAGAAGAAGTTGTGTGAAAAAGGACCCCGCAGGCAGCGGCGGAAGAGGCTCCTGCCGCCGGGGCTACGTACAGGCTTGAACACCGCAGCGCTTACATATTAACACATTTCCAGGAGGTCAGCGTGCTGCAAGCGAGGCTGCACCTGGATGGGGCGGTGAGGTATTTTGCCCTGTGAGGTCGACACGTGCGCCCTCCGAGCTTTCGTCCCCAGCTCTTCGCGGCTGCTATGCTTGGAACGCCTGAATCTGCGAGAGAACCTTGTGAGGAACGTCAGTGAGTGCTGTTGTGCGCCAGCAGGATATAACATCCTTAGACCTGAGAAAGCAAACACGTGCCCGTGCTGGAAACACGTTGTGCCCGCCCTTAGATTCTCATGGGTGCTTCTAGCAAGATCTGAAGGATCGCAGCGCACCTGTATATGTCAACTGGTTGCTACGAACCTGCAGTACCCGCCCCGCTGCAAGCTGCAGCGTGAAGTCGAAACTGCACCTTCATTGAACAGGTTTCCAAATCCTGCTTATAACAGCCGCCGCAGCCATGGCGCTGGGCCTTGCCTACGACACGGCGGTGCTGGGCGATCTCAGTCCGCAGGCGCTGATCCAGCAGCACTACGCGGCGGCGCCCGACCTGCCGCTAAAGGCCGTCGGCACAAACGCCGAGCCTGCAGGCGTTCGGTGAGTCGCTTTATCTACGTTGCCGACCCGGACTTCCACTCGAAATCGCCTATTAAGATGAGGTGACTGCAGCCGATCTGATATCAAGGCAGCAGCAGCGGCCGCCCTGCGCCCTCGATCCGTTCTGTCGGTGGGATGACAAGCCGTGAACATGTTCTCATCAGGCACTCGCCCGAACGGGAAGCCGATACATGCTTCCGGTGCATGCACGATTTGAAGAACAAGAAATATGAGGCCGGGTCATCATGCGACACAAATTGACTCGTGCACAGCGGCTGGACGACATGCATGGAGCAGCAGCCTGCCCAGCTGCAGCAGCACTGTTGCACAACTCCATGACTCGGTCAAAACTCCTCAGAATGTGGCCCCGAATTTGAGGAATCAAATCAGCGCCACCATCATCGCTTTTACGCCGCCGCAGGCACTAGGGACAGCAGGGCAGCGTGGAGCCGCTGACCATCATGGACGACCCCGCGGCGTCGACCGCCAAGGAACATCTGGTGGATTTGCCTGAGCACCACGCATGTTCTCATGGCGATGCCACTTCTGCTGCAGGCACTCAGGGCCGCAGGGCAGCGTGGAGCCGCTGACCATTATTGACGACCCCGCAGCGTGGACCGCCAAGGACTTCCCGGACCTGGAGCGCCTGGTGTACACCTTCCCCCCTGAGGACATCGCAGAGCTGGACGCCGCTGTGCGCGCTGCCACGCTCACCGGCAAGGAGATCCAGGTGCGTGCAGCGGCACAATCTCTTTTTGTTTACACCCCGGCGTCGCATCGGCACACTTGCCTGCGGACGGGAGGGTCTTTCTCATGCGCACCTGTCACCTGTTCAGGGGATCGCCAGCATGCATGGACGAGTCGATGCCCGCAGCATACACGGCCTACGCAGATTGCCTTTGCCGGCAGACGCGTCCCCGCTTGTGCATCTGCAGGATGTGACAAGGGAGGACTTCCAGCTGCCGACGCTGGGCCCTAAGCTGGCAGGCTTCCGTGACGAGGTGTGTTCCAAGACAGGAAACCACCTGCACTCGTGATATCTGCCGGTCCGCCGTCCGCAATGTTGCCTGTTATTGTTGGATATGTGCGCCTCGCTGCTGCCGTCTTGCCCAATGACTGCCAGCCAAAGACTTCCGCCAGATGCACTTGCCAAAACACACGCAAAACACATGTGGCACACTAAAAGATTGCTAATCAAGCCCGCACAGGTGCGCTTCGGGCGGGGCTTCGCTGCTGCGCGGCACGCCGTGGAGCGCTACAGCCAGCGCGGTGCTCCCAATCAGGATCATGACACATCCGCAGTGAACATGTGCCCACGCCTCGCTGGTGGCGCGCGCGCAGGTGCGCTTCGGGCGGGGTTTTGCGCTGCTGCGCGGCCTCCCCGTGGAGCGCTACAGCCAGCGCGAGTCGGTGCTGGCCTACTGGGGCTTCGGCCTGTACTGGGCGGGAGACTCCGGCAAGGTCTGCAGCCAGAACGCCAAAGCGCACATCGTGGGCCACGTCAAGGTGCGGTTCTCTTGACTCCTTGCGGCATCAGCTATGTTCTCGACACTGTGCGGCGGGGTCAGTGAGCCTAGGTGCATTACGCTGCATAGCCGCAGCCCAGTACGCTACGGTCTCGTGCAGACTCTCACAGAGACTTCTCCAGTGCTGACGCAGTGCTGACGACACCCGAATCTGACATCTCAACATGCAGGACATCGGGCACGACCCAAAGCGCCCAGACACACGCGTGTACGCTACCGCGCTCGCGCAGCCCTGGCACACCGACGCCGCCGACATCGTCGGTGCGCTGCATTCCATGCTCCGAACGACTGTCATTCCAAGCTGCAGCACGCTGCATTCCCCTGCTGCATTCCCCTGCGATATAATATCCTGAGTGATCATCGCGCACTCAGAGCCAACGCCGCAAAATGCTGCCACGTGCAGGTCAAGTGACAGGCTCTAGCCTATGCAATTACAAACTACATCAACTTGTGCAGGTCTTCTGTGCCTGAAGACTGCCAAGGCCGGCGGCGAGTCCAGCTGGTCGTCCAGCGTGTCGGTGCACAACGAGCTCATCCGCATCGGGCGCGCCGACCTGGTGGAGGCCCTCGCCGGCCCCTGGTCCGCTCCTAAAAATCTCCTACACCACTCAATTTTCTCTCTTTACTTTTTAGAATGACAGATAGCATGTGGTCGTGGTTATTCTGGGTTGCCGTCAACTCTCATGCTGCAATGCGCATCGGGTGCTTTGACCTGGTGGAGGTTCTAGCTGGCCCCTGCTGAGTGCGCATATGTGTAGTGACATCAGCTGAGCTCCTCACTTGGTTCTTCTTCAAGGTTGCGAATATGGTATCTGAAGGACGTGGTTGATGCAGCTGCACCTGATTTGTAGCTCAAACAGCAGGGAGGAAGCTGCTTAGCGGCTGGGTCGTGCAATCTGTCTGACGACGTCTGACAGCAGCATATCGCATTCGGACCCGTAAGCTGCAATTTGACAGATTTGATTGACGAGCCCCATCTTGTGTACTCGCAGGTATGTGGACCGGAAGGGCGAGATCCCGGAGGGCAAGAAACCATACTTCCGCCTGCCCATCTTCAACTACCACAAGGTGCGCTTTTCCTTTGCTGATCCCATCGCGATCGTCCTGATGCGTCTAGTGCAGCATTGCTGCTGAGCCTGTCGTGTCTTAACGCGTTGCGCTCATGCAGCCGGTCACTGGGAGTCATCGAGACGTCATCGCATGCATGCGATTTTGCCAAATACAACATCCATGCTGTGCACTCGCAGGGCTACCTGAGCACCAGCTACAATGCGACGTACTACGGTGATTGCCCTCCCCCACCCGATTTCCCTTTGGAGCCAATGTGCAGTCTCAAAACGATGCGGACCGCGCCGGAGCGGTCGCCGTGCTCACTTGCACCAAGCCCGACCACTGTCACATTCGCCTGCCTGGACTCTGACTGTGAGTACAACTGCATGAAAAACTGACCGCCCTGTGCATTGCATGCTGCAGAGCTGGCGCAGCGACACCCAGAGGTGCCACGCCTGACCGACAAGCAGCGTGAGGCTGTGCGCTACTTCAATGCGCTGGCTAAGGTGCGGCGCCACATCC
>JAABUM010003728.1_pt1 | contig 18218 bp, 8 predicted proteins | sample 5559161 | NCBI WGS metagenome assembly JAABUM01 (sample SAMN10711868, study PRJNA513369) | rock metagenome | isolation source: Antarctica rocks | place: Antarctica: Victoria Land, Siegfried Peak nord | reverse complement strand
GCCACCGTAGAAGTCAGACATTGCCCGGCTCGGGAACCCCCCTTGCGATCAGCCGCCTACCTCGCCCCTTGTATGCAGCAGGGCGGCCTCAGTGCAGCCCATCCAGCAGCGTTGAACAGCCCTGGTCAAGCCCTCAAGCTGGTAATGGGGCTTGAGAAAGAACTTGGCGGTATAATAGCCAGGATTGTCATCGACGTCCTCTAGCTCAACCTGTGCAGCCGCAAGTGGATGGGTCGCCTTGTAGTCATCATTGCTCGTGTCCGGCGTGCCGTCAACATACCGCATCAACCAGCTCTGCAACCAGTCTTTGAGCTGGGGCTTTGATTTTTGGCTGCCGATCTTGTCCCGTACCATGCACTTCAGGTAATGGGCGAAGCGGCAGGTTGCAAACAGGTAGGGGAGACGGGAAGCCAAGTGTGCATTGGCCGTTGCCGCGGGGTCGTCGTATTCCTGGGGCTTTTGCAGCGACTGCGCGCCGATAAACGCCGCGAAATCGGAGTTCTTCTTGAAGATGAGCGGCATGAAACCGTTCTTCGCAAGCTCCGCCTCGCGCCGGTCAGGTATGGCGATCTCAGTCGGGCATTGCATCGCAACCCCGCCATCGGCATCGGGGAACGTGTAGGTCGGAAGACCTTCCACCGCCCCCCCGCTCTCCACGCCGCGAATGTTCGAACACCAACCGTAAAGCTTGAAGGCCCGCGTTACGTTCGTTGCCATGGCATAGGCCGAGTTGCACCAGGTAAAGCTGCTTCCGTCTCCCCCTGATACGTTCTCCTCAAAGGCAAACTCGTCCACCGGCTCCGTCTTCGCGCCATACGGCAAGCGCGCCAGGAAACGCGGCATGCACAGGCCGAGGTAACGCGCGTCCTCGCTCTCCCGAAGCGACCGCCAAGCGGCATACTCGGCAGTTTGGAATATCTTGGTCAGGTCGCGCGGGTTGGACAGCTCGTTCCAATCTTCCATCTGCATGACGGTCGGCGCGGCGGCGGCGAGAAAAGGCGCGTGCGCCGCGGCTGCAACCTGCGCCATATCAGCCAACAGCTGGACGTCCTGGGGGGAGTGATCGAAGTGGTAATCGCCCACCAGAAGCCCAAACGGCTCGCCGCCGAACTGGCCGTACTCCTCGTCGTAGATGCGCTTGAAGATCGGGCTTTGATCCCAGGCGGTCCCGCGAAACTTCTTGAGGTTTCGGCCCAACTCCTTCTTCGAGATGTTCATCACACGGACCTTCAGGGTCTCATCGGTCTCGGTGTTGGTGACCAGGTGGTGCAAACCCCGCCACGCCCCTTCCAGCGCCTGGAAGTCAGGGTTGTGAAGGATAGAGTTGATCTGCTCGGTCAGCTTGGCGTCAATCGCCCCGATCATCGCGTCAATGGATTGCAGGCTGTCGTTCGAAACCAGCGTCGTGTTGGCCAGGGCCTGCTGCGCCAGCGTATGGACCGCGGCCTCGACAGCCTCCCGCGCCCTGGCGCTTTTCGGCCTGAACTCGCGTGTCAGCAGCGCCGAGAACTCCGATTCTGCTTCGTTGACCTGGGAGGCCGCTTCCGGGGTGGTGGACTGGGCTTGCGACATCGCCTAATCCTCTCCGCTCTCGGTGCTTGTCGGTATCGCCTGCGGCTTTGCAACCGCCAGAGCCTGCAGCAGCGCCGGGTCACTCAGCGCCTTAGTGATCAGGGCCTCAGCCCCGGTCTTGCCATCCATATAAGTCATTAGGTTTTGCAATTGCGTTCGGGCTTCCAGCAGCTTTGCCAGGCTGTCCACCTTTTTCGCCACAGCGCCAGGGGTAAAATCATCTATGCTCTCGAACGTAATGTCCACCGCCAGGTTGCCCCCCCTGGTCAGGGTGTTCGGCACATGGAACGCTACTCGCGGCTTCATAGACTTCATACGGTCGTCGAAGTTGTCCACGTCAATCTCAAGCATCTTTCGGTCGGCCACCGCAGGCAGCGGCTCCACCGGCTTGCCAGAAAGGTCAGCCATCACGCCGACGACGAAAGGAAGCTGCTGCTTCTTCTCGGACCCGTAGGTCTCGACGTCGTACTCGATCTGCACCCGGGGCGCACGGTTGCGCGCAATGAACTTTTGACTGCTTGCCTTAGCCATCCTGGCCCCCTCGACCACTTATCCCAACTTAGCGCCAAGTCCGGCCGCGCCGCAACGACCACCGGATGACATTTCAGGCATCTTGCTGCGGTCCCGCAATGACTTGCGCCTGCTGCAATCCGTCGGGCGCCAAATCGCGCAAGATATCTATGAACGGCAGCGTCGCAAGCCGGCAGGCACGGTCTATCAGCAGCGGCAGCGGGCTGGACGGCTCGTTGGCGCGGAAAAAGGCGGCGGCCAGCTCCAGCGCGCGCAACGCGTCGTCGCGGCTCGTCAGCGCGGCGATGGACCTCAGCGACGCCGCGCGCGCCGGCTGGGCGCCGCCTGCGCGCACGGCGGGGACACCATTCCCGCCCGGACCGGCCTCATCCAAGCCAGGGTCGTCCGCCAGGGTGGCCTCCGCGTCCATCTCGGCCTCGGCCGGCTGATACCGGACGAGGTCGCGGCCGATCTCCTTCAACAGTTTCCTGACATCAATGAAGTCTGGGCCGCTTCCGGGCGCCGCGCCGTCGAACGCCGCGGTGATGCCCGGCAGGTCCTGCGCGAGCGCCTCCACTGCCGCGGCCAGCCGCGCCAGCTCCTTGGCGTCGGTTGCAGCGAACACCCCCCGCATCGCGGCGTCCGTCCAGCGTTCCCGGCCCGGCTCGGCCTCCGCCGCGCCGGTCAGGATCGCGATGTCGCGCCAGCTTACAGGCCCGGTCCGCGGCGTGGCGGCAAGCGGCAGGTCACGCAACGGGCGCAGCACACGGGCGGAGTCCTGCAGCAGCAGCAGCGCATTGGCGCGTTGCAGCGGATCGTTGTCGTCCTCCGGATCGAGCTGCGGATGCACCGCCGTCCACATGCCTTCCAGGTGGACCCGTATGGTCCGCACCACGGCGGCGTACGCCGGCAGCCCCTGCTGGCTCAGCTCGGCCACTGCCAACGGCGCGAACACCCGCAGGTCGCGCGTGCGCTCCAGCAGCAGGCGGGCCAGGCGCACCGTCTCCTTCCAGTCCGGCGGGCTGGCCGGCTCGATGACGCTGCCATACTGACTTTCCGGCTTGCCCTGGGCCGCACGCTCCATCTCGCCGAACATCGCGTCGAGTTCCAGGTTGGGACCGGCAGGCGGCTCCTCGGCGGGATCGGGCAGCAGCAGGGGTTCGATCATCGTGGGCCGGACCTTGCGGCCTCACGCAGGGCGAGTCCAGGCTGTCCGGCGCCTCGGGCGACTACTGCACCGTGGGGCACCGGAACTCCATCAGGGCAGTGCCGGCGAATGGGTTGGGATTGGCGCGCAGGTCAAACCGGACCTGCCGGTCGCTGCCAAACGACAGGGCCACCCGGTCCCCGGTACCGGCCGTCTTCGCGCGCGACATCAGCCGGAACACTGCCCAGGGACCGTCCGCCGATAGCGTGAGCAGCGGCGCAGCATCCGTGGACGTCATGGCAAGCCCGGTCCGCCCCCCGGCCTGCGCGCGGCCCGGCCATGTCACGGCAGCCGGACGGGCCGGCGCGTCGCGCGTGGCTGTGATGGCGGTTCCCTCCAGCGTCAGCACCGCCGACGACGCCATAGGGTCCAGCACGCCCGGCGTCACGTCGAACCGCACCAGCGGCCGGGCGCTCCCGGCCGGGAAGAACAGGTCGCGGATCGCCGCCGCGCGCTGGAACTGCGCCAGGTCCGCCGGGGTCACGGGCGGGACCATGCCGCCCTCGGCCGGCTTCAGCTTCCAGGGGCGCGCGGCGGTGTCCACATAGGGCTTGAGCTGCGTGTTGAAGAAGGCATCAACGGCGCCGCCCGGTCCCAGCAGCCGTGTGAAGTCGTCCAGGGACGCATCGGCCACCGCCGCCGGCACGAAGGGATAGCGGTTGGCGATCACCGTCGAGCACAGCGCCGCCGGGCCGCCGCCGACGTTCCAGGCCGACACCATCGCGCCGCGCACCCCGCCGTCCCGCAGCGCCGCCCCGGCCGTCGCCAGCGACACCAGCCAGCGGGCCAGCGGCTGCGGCTGCCGGATCGCCTCCGCGCGCAGGGCCGCCACGGGGTCCACGCCCACCGCCAGCGCCACCGGGCGGGTCGCGCTGGCAGCCTGCTTGGCGAGCTGCTGCTGCAAGTCGCCCAGCGGGCGCAGCACCTGGTCAATCGCCGCCGCGCTGCCCTTGCCGAACAGCAGGCGCAGCGGCTGGGACTGCTGGTCAATCACCGAAACCGCCGCCGTCGCCGGCCCCGGCGGGGCGCCCGCGGCCGGGGCAAGCTGCTCCGCCGCCACCGCGAGCATGTTGCGCATCGGCGATTGCGGGGCGGACAGGATGAACAGGTCCTGCGCCGCCTGCGTCAGGCTGCGGAGCGGCGCAGGGTCGAGGTCGGCGAGCAGGGCGGTCCAGGCCGCTGCATACTCCGCCGCATACAGCCCGGCGATGTCGGCCTCCAGCGTGCGGAGCCGGGGGCTGTCGGGGGCTATCGGCTCGCCCAGCACCCAGCCCTCCGCCGCCGCCTCCCGCGCGGCGCGCGGCAGGGCGGGCAGCACGTCCTGGCGGAACCCCTCGGCGGTGAACAGTCCGGGGATGCCGTCGTTCAGGTCCCGGCCCGACAGGCGCAGGAACACCTTGGCCCCGGCAGGCCCTAGCACCTCATCCGGCCGCACCGGCGGACGCTTGCCGGCCACCAGCGGCTTCAGGCGCGAGTAGGCCCGCTGCGCCAGCGGCACCTGCCCGATGGTCGCCCGCGCCGACGCGACCAGCGGGCCGTCGAGCGCGATGGCCGGCAACGGCTCCCGCAGCAGCGCGGCGAGGTGGAGGTCCACGGCAGCCCTTGCCTTCGCCGCGTCGTCCCCGGGCAGGGACGCCTCCCAGTCGCGGGCGAACCACTCCTGCACCAGCGCGGCGTCCAGCGGCCCGGCGCCGCCCAGCATCAGGTAGATGCGCGTCGCCTCGTACAGCGCCTGCCCCTGGCCCAGCGCACCGCGCATCACCGTCTCCGCCCGCCATAGCAGCCGGGGGAACAGGCCATAGGCCAGGGCGTTGCGGTAGCGCACCTGACCCGCTGCACGCAGCTTCGCATCCTGGTCGAAGCCAGGGGCGAAGCTGGCGGCACCTGGCGCCGCCCCGGCTGCGGCGCCCGCCGCGGCGGCATCCAGCCAGGGGCGCAGCGCGGCGAAGTCCGCGTCCGCCACCGGGTCCAGCGGCAGCGGCGAAGCCAGCCGTCCCTCCCCGGCCAGCATGTCCCGGGCGTGCGCCGTCGCCGCCAGGCTGGCCCGGCGCTGGCTCCACAGCAGCCCGGCGCCGGCCAGCAGCGCCAACCCGCACGCCGCGAACCCGGCCGCGCGCAGCAGCAGCCGGCGCCGGGCCGCGCCGGGGCGGTGCAGCACCAGCGCCGCCTCCCGGAATACCACGTCGCGCAGCAGCGCCGCCAGGAAGTAGGACCGTCCGGCCTCGGGCCGCAGCCGCGCCGCCCGCCGCTGGTCCAGCCCGAACGCCTGCGACATCGCGCCGATCAGCCGGTCAACCGGCGTTCCCTCCTGCGTGCCCGATGTCAGGTAGGCGCCGCGCAACAGGGGCGCCGTGCCCGACGCGCCGGGGCCGAACGCCGCCGCCATGAATGCGTGCAGCGCCGGCAGCAGGCTGGCCAACTGCGCCGGGAAGCCGGCTATGACGGACCGCACGTCGGCATTGGCCTCGGCGTCCAGGCGCAGCAGGGCGCGGCGGTCCAGCCGCTCCTGCACCGGCCCTAGCGCCGCCGCCGGCATTGGGGCCTTCAGGGGCAGGGTCACACCCCACACCTGCTCCCGCCCGGTGCGGTCCAGGTCGGCGAAGAACTCGCTGAACCCGACCAGCAGGTCCGCCTTGGTGAACAGCGCATAGACCGGCAGGCGCACGCCCAGGCGCGATTGCAGCTCGTCCACCCGGCTGCGTATCGCGCGGGCATGGGCCTGCAGCAGTCCCGGCGCATCGGCCGCCACGTCGCTCAGGGCTACGTCGCTCAGGGCGATGGCGACGATCACGCCGTTCAGCGGCTGCTTGGGACGGGTGCGCCGCAGCACCTCCAGGAAGGCGTTCCAGCCCGCCCGGTCCACCTCCCGGTCGCTGTCCTGCGTCGTGTAGCGCCCGGCGGTATCAATCAGCACCGCGTCGGCGGTGAACCACCAGTCGCACAGCCGGGTGCCGCCGACGCCTGCAACGGCGCCGGGACCAAGCTCCTCCGCCAAGGGAAAGGTCAGCCCAGCGTTCAGCAGCGCCGTGGTCTTGCCGGCGCCGGGCGGGCCGATGATGGCGTACCAGGGCTGCTCATACAGCAGGAAGCGGCGGCCCTTGGCCTGGCGCATCCGGGTCAGCGCCGTAGACAGCCGGGCGCCGACCGCCGCGGCCTCGTCCGCCGCGGCGCCGGTCACGCCGCTGGTCAGCACCAGCTCCCGCCGGGACCGGCGCCAGTCCAGCAGCAGGTTGCCGGCGGCCCAGGCCAGCAGCAGCGCCATCATCCCGGCAAGCCGGGCCGGTGCCGGCTCCAGCGGCGGCAGCAGCGGGCCGAGTATCCACAGCACGCCGCACAGCATCTGCGCGCCGACCAGGGTGGCGCACCAGCGCATCAGGGACAGCTTGAGCGTCATGGGCCGGCGGGTCTCATACGCTGGCGGGTCTCATGGGCAGGATGCGGCTCAAGGCTCGCGCGGGATGACGATGTCCACGCGGCGGTTGCGCTCCCGCCCCTCGGCCGTCGCGTTGGATGCGATGGGGTCGGCGTCGGCCCGTCCGTCGGCCACCACGCGCGCGGGCGGCAGCGTGCGGACCAGCGCGGCGCGCACCGCCCTCGCCCGCGCCACGGACAGCGCGAAGTTGGAGGGGAAGCCGACCGTGCGCGTCGGCTGCGAGTCCGTGTAGCTCAGCACCTGCACGGTCCCGCGCTCCCCGTGCAGGGCCTGCGCGATCCGGTCCAGCGGGGACGCCGGCCCCAGCGCCGCATTCGGGCGGGGGAACAAGGCGCTGGCCGGGACGCGCAGCACCGTCGCCGCGGGGGTGCTGAGCACCTGGACCTCGGCGGCGCCGGCCAGGGCGGCCCGCAGGCGCTCCGCCGCACCCGGCAGGGCCGGCGGCGGGAGCGGGGGCGGCGGGGTTGCGGCAGGACGGACCAGGGCCGGCATGGCGGCCGGCACCGCCGTCATCGCGGCTTGATAGGCCGTGTCCGACGCGGCGTTCACCTCGTTCAGCCAGAACGCATACAGCCCGGCCAGCACCGCCAGCACGGCGCTGGCCGCCACCCAAACCGGCACCCCGCCCCGGCGGGGCGCCGCGGGCGCGTCCACCCCGGCAACGGCGTCCGATAGGGCCGGTGGAACCGGGACGCCGGCCGTTACCAGCTCGAAGACCCGGTGGCGCACCCGCTCCAACTGGGCGGGGCCGTCCGGAGCGTCCCGGTAGGGTCCCATCATGCCCAGGGACAGGCACATGAACATCAGCTCCACCACCGGCAGCGACGCCGGCATCGTGTCGCGCAGGCGGCGCAGCTGGTCGAAGAAGCCGCGCCCCGCGCTGTCGTCCCCGTGCAGCTCGACCGCAAGCGGCTGGTCGCGCCACCGGCCCCGCGCGCCCCAGGGCAGGTTCAGCACCACGTCGTCCAGCGCGGCGCACAGCGCATAGTGCGCCAGGCGGAGCTGGTCGGCCGGCACCTTGGCCTCCTTGGCCCGGCGCTCGAAGGCGCGCAGCTCGCGGCGGGTGCGTTCGCGCATGTCGCCGGGGTCGGGTGCGGTCGCGGCGTTGCGGAGCCGGGCCAGCAGGTGCAGCAGCGGCGCAGCGGCGGCGGCGAGCGGCGTGGTGCCGGTGCGGACCGCTTCCAGGTCGGGGCCAGCCGGGGCCGGCACGACCACGGTAGCGGCAATGGCAGGGGCCGGCCGTCCGGCCCGCACGCCGCCCGGCATGGGACGGATGATGGTGCGGTCGGGGTCGCCGGGTTCGGCAAACGGGTTCTCGCTCATCACGGCGCTCCCTGTTCCCATCGGCTACCACCGCCGGGTCAGGCGATCAACGCCACAGGGCAACGATAGCGGGCTTGCAACGGCATCGGGCTTGCGGCGGGCCGTCAGCGTTCCGCCGGCGGCTTTGCGGGCCTGGCGTGGCATGGCATCCTGCCGCCGGGCTGCCGGCCCGCGGGACGCCCGGCACCGGAGGAGATGCGGCGTGGCGTTGGTGCCCGACCAGAACGTCATGACCGTGGACGAGCAGGGGCGCGTCGCGCCGCCGATCTTCGCCGCCGTCGGGCGCGGCGTGGAGAACCGGCCCGGCGACGTGTTCGTCATCCAGTCCCTGCTGAACGACCGCCTGCCGCGCCCGCACTCCGAGGTGCCGGTGACGGGCACCTCCGACATCGGCACCGTGCTGGCCATCGAGGCGTTCCAGGCCGTGGTGCTGCGCATGGTGCCGCCGACCGGCCGCGTCGAGCCGGGCAGCGCCACCTACTACGCGCTCGCCGCCCGGCCGCTGGTGCAGGAGGCCCGGCCCGCCAGCACCGGGCACTTCGGCCGCGTTCCCGCCGAGGTCGTGGAGGCCGCCATCAGCTCCCGCACCAAGTGGAGCGTGCCGGCCTCCATCACGCTGGCGCAGTGGGCGGTCGAGAGCGCCTGGGGCGTGTCCATGCCGACGGACAGCAACAATCCGTTCGGCATCAAGGCCGTCGGCGACCAGCCCGCCGTCGAAAGCCGCACCCGCGAGGTCGTGAGTGGGGAGAGCATCACCATCAGCGCCAAGTTCCGCAAGTTCGCCACCCTGGCGGAGGCGTTCGACCAGCATGGCCGGCTGCTCGCGACGGCCAGGGTATATGCGGCGGCGATGGCCAAGAAGGACGATCCCGAGGCGTTCGCCGACGCGCTGACCGGCGTATATGCGACGGACCCGCAATACGGCACGACGCTGAAGTATGTCATCAAGAATTATAACTTCACTATTCATGACAAATAGACCCATGATAAGCGGTCGGCGACAGGACGTTACTTTAAAGTTATAACATGGTCGGGTGCAGGCGCACCGGCCGGGCGCAGAGAAGGACGCACCCATGTTGAAATCGTTGGAGCACAACGAGCACGCCGGCCACATGGCGCATGGCGGGCATGGCGACCAGGACAGCCACAGCGCCGGGGATGCCGACAAGGGCAAGCTGTTCTCCGCTCGGCTCGCGGCGCTGCTCGTGTCGTGCTTGGCCGCCGGCCTCGCCATCTCCGAGCAGGGGGCGAAACATGCCGAGATCAAGGTGATGGCCCGCCTGGTGGACGCGACCGACGCCTGGGCGCAATACCAGGCCAAGTCCACCCGGGCGACCACCGCCAAGGACTTTGTCCTGCTGATGGGCGCGCTGGACCCGGCAACCAGCCAGGATGCCGCCGACCGCCGCAAGCAGGCCATCGCCGACCTGAACGCCGACCAGGAGCGCTACGAGCACGATCCCAAGGACGGCAAGGAGGCCATCGCCCACCGCGCGCACGAGATGGAGCACGCGCGCGACCATGCACTGGAGCAGACGCACGCCTATCACAACGGCTCCGCCGCGTTCGAGCTGGGCATCGTGCTGGCCACCGCATCGGCAATCATCGGCTCCCGTGCCCTGATGTGCATCGCCGCCGGGCTTGGCGTGGTCGGGGCGTTGTGCGCGGTTGCCGGCTATGTCGCGCCGGAGTGGGGAAGCTTCTAACCTCTTCTTCGTCAGCCGCGGGCGCTGCGGGCCGGCATCGGTGCGCCGGCCTGGCCCGTGCCGGCCGGCGCTGCGACCGCCGGGCCGATCAGCGCGAAGGGCGCCCAGAAGTAGGGATGCACGAACTCCGCCGGCAGCGACTTGCCGGCACGCTCCAGCAGCTCGACCTGCGTGCCGCGCAACGCGCCGGCAGCGCCCAGGCCGGGTTCGGCTACCAGGCGGCGCAGCGTGTCCGCCACGATGTAGGTCGCGGCCTGGTCGCTGACCTCCCAATGGGTGATCAGCAGCGCGCGCGCCCCGCCGAAGAAGAAGCTGCGCGCCAGGGTGGATAGGCTCTCTCCCCCGCCCGAGGCCCCGTCCGCCCCGCCGGAGTTGCAGGCCGACAGGATCACCAAGTCCGCATCCAGCTTGATCCCGGCGAGGTCGGACGCCTTCAGCAGCGCGGCGGAGGCGTCGCGGGCGCCCGGCGGCGCGCTGGCGACCAGCGCCGGCTCGCTCTGGCACTTCAGGTCGGACGGCAGCAGGGCGTGGGTGGCGAAGTGCAGCACGCGGTAGTCGGACAGGTTCGCCCGTTCGACCGCCGGTGCCGTGAAGGCGGCGCCCAGCAGGCTGTCAGACGTGCCGCCGCCGACGATCTGCCGCGCCAGGTCCAGCTCCTTCTTGGCCGACGGCAGCGGCGGCAGCCGGGCCAGCAGCGCCGCGCTGTCGCCGCAGCCCGCGGGGAAGCTGCGCTGCGCCTGGGCCAGCGTCACCGGGCGGAAATCCCCGAAACCGAACCAGGGCTTCGGCGCCCGCGACCCGGCGGCCACCCGGCGCAGCGCCACGAAGTTGCCCGCGGACGGCACATGCCCAACCGCTATGCGACGCACCAGCCAGGGCGCTGCCCCCAGGGCCGCAGGATCGGCCGGCCCGGTCAGCAGCACGCCGAGCGGCAGGGACAGCAGGCTGCCGGTCGGGGCGACCGTCAACGCCTTCACCCCTTCCAGCTCCCGGAGCAGGTCGCCGAACAGGACGGCGTACAACCGTTCGGCCGCAGCGGCGTCGAAGGCGGGCAGCGTCGGCTCCATCCCGCGGCGGATGCGGGCCACCAGCGGGTCAACCACCCCGGCGCCGCCCGCGATCCTGCCGACGCGCAACTGCCCGTCGCGCAGCAGGAACGTGTAGCCGCCATTCGGGGTGAGCACGATCGAGGCAAACGCCTCGCCGGGCCGCAGGGCCTTCAGCACCTCGTCGGCCGAGGCGGCCTGCTGCACCAATTGCGAATAGTTGGGCGCCGCGGCCTGCAACGCGCTCTCGCGGCTGGCGAGCGCCAGCAACGCCTCGCCCTCGTCCTTGTCCAGGACGGCGACCTGGGTCTTGGCCGAGGCGGCGCCCTGCCCGGTTTGCAGCAGGTTCTCCCGCCGCCGCCGCACGTCCGCCAGCCGGGCCGTGGCGTCCTGCTGCTCGCGGATCGCCACAGCGACCTTGCCGTCGCTGCCGCCGGCGGCGAGGCGCGCGGAGGCTTGCTGGATTTGCTGGCTCGTCGTGCTGCCGCGCACGAGCTGCGCGGCCTGGAACATATCCCGCAGCAGGTCCTGCCGCCCGCCGCCGCCGGCCGCATTGGCGGCGAACGCCTCCAGGCAGCCGGTCATGCGCTCCGGCTCGAAGGCGGAGCGCAGATCCAGCAGCACCTTGATCGCGGCTTGGCACACCGGGACGGCCGCGCCGGGTTGCCCGGCCTGCACCAGTTGCTGCGCGCGCAGCAGCTGCACCAGCGCCAGCGGCCGGCTGCCGGGGTAAGCGCGGGCGAAGGCGCTGTCGCTGTCGCGGAAGCCTGCGATGGCCTGGTCCAGCCGGCCGGCGCCGGCTGCCGTCACCGCCTCGGTGCGCGACAGGCGCGCGAGCAGCTCGGGCCGCCCCAGGCCGCCGTTGCGCGCGACCTCGGACGCGGACGCCAGCATGGCCTGTCCTTCGGCCCGGCGGCCCGTGTCGCGCAGCACCACGGCCTGGAACCTGCGGGCCTCGACCAGGCCGGACAGCGCGACGCGCGTTTGGCGCTGCAGCGAGGTGGCCAGCACGTCTTCCAGCCTGCCAGTTCGGACGGGACGGGACTGCATGGCGTCCGGCGGGACGGTGGCCAAATAGCCGGCGTCGGCCCGGCGCAGCAGCAGCAGCGCGTCCTCGAACCGTTTCTGGTTGTAGGCGTGCAGCCCCTGGTAGTGCAGCAGCCGCGGGACCAGCAAGGGGTCGCTGCCCTGCCGCGCCGCGAGCGCCTCCGCCCGGCCGAACAGCGCATCGGCCTCGGCGTAGCGGCCCTGGTTCGAAAGCTGCAACCCAAGGTGCATGGCGGGATCGGCAACGTTCGGGTCGTCCCGGCCCAGCGCCTTCTCCTGCAGCGCCAGCGCGGCGCCATAGGCGCTCTCCGCCGCAACGGGGTCGTCCACCAGGTTGGCGCGCGCGCCTTGCAGCATCAGCGAGTCGAACTCGCGCACGTCGCCGGTGGTGCGGGACTGCGCGCCCCGGCGCTGCGCCTGCAGGGCCTGGACCGCCGCGCTGGACACCACCCGCGGCGTCTCGCGCCCGGACAGCACCGCGACCGAGTGCTGGATGGCCGGCAGCGACGACACGACGCCGTCCGCAACCCAGGTCCGCCCGCCCGATACGGTCGCCAAGGCCAAATGCGGCCAGCCGCCGGCCAGCCGGGTGCATTGCATGACCAGCGCCGGCTGCCCGCCCAGGGTCGAGGGCTGCGGCGCGGCGCAGGCGTAGCTGGCATCCAGGTTGGACCGCCAGCTTCCGCTGCCGATGGCGGTGGCCAGCGCCGATGCGTCCCCGGCGCCGGCGGCACGCACCCGGGCGCTGGCCTGCTGCCAGGCGCCGCAGTAGATCTCGCCCGTGTCGCCCGAACTGGCGGACTGCACGCAGCCCTCTCCGACCTCGTTGGCCCCCAGGTCCACCGCCTGCTCCAGCCGGCCAAGGCCGGCGCCGGTGGTGTAGGCTTCCGGCGGCGGCACGGCGCACGCCGCCAGGGGAAGCAGCAGCAGCAGGTGACGCATCGGCTACAGGCCCTGGTCGCTGACGTTGGGGACGATGAGCTGGTCGTCGTCGTCCTGCTCGCGGAAGAAGGACAGGCTCAGCTCCTTCAAGGGGTTGCCGACCGGGACGGTCTGCGGCGTCAGGACGATGCAGTTCACGCTGGCCACCGCGCAGGAGTTGATGCGGTAGCTGCGGCTGGCGAACGGGAACACCGTCGAGGACGCCGCCGCGGCGTTGCCCTCCAGGCCGCCGACCCGCGCCTGCAGGTCGGCCGAGCCGGCGCCGCCCGCCGCGTAGATCAGGTACAGGCTGCCGACGCTGATCCGACCGCCGGTCGCCGCCCCGCTGCCAAGGTCGAGGATCAGCGTCGAGGCCGGCGCGGACAGGCTGCCGAACGTCGCGGTGCCGCCGCCGCTGGCGAGGGTGACGCGGATCGTGCTGCCGCTGCTGCCCGGCGCCGCCGCGAAGGTCGTCGCGCCGGTCTGGGTGAAGCTGCTGCCGGCCTGGAAGAACGCCCCGGCGGCGGCGGTGGCGGCCGTCGGCAGCGCGGACTGGCGCGTGCCGGTGGGCTGCGCCGCGCCGGCCGTGGTGATCGTGCCGCCCTCCAGCCGGATTGCCGGGGCGACGATGGTGATGAGCGGCGCGGCCTCCCCGCCGGCGAGCGTCGCCGTCGTGCCGGCGCGGACCGATAGGCTGTTGCCGGCCACGACGCGCCCGCCCAGGCGCGCGGCGCCATCGGTCTGCATGACAACCCTGTCGGCCGCGCCGATGACGCCAGCCAGCGCAATCTCGCCGCGCCCGCCATTCAGGCCGACGCTGCCGGCCGTGCTCAGGATCGTGCCGGTCACGCCCATGCCGTTGGACCGCACCGTGACCGCACCCGGCGCGGACACCTGCCCGTCCACGAATGCCGGCCCGGCCGCGGTCAGGGCAACGCCCGATCCGCTGACCGTGCCGGCCGGCGCCAGCGCAAAGGCGCCCGTGCCGCCGTCAAGCGACACGGCGCCGCCGGTCACCCGGCCCAGCACCTGCAAGCCATTTGCACCCACCGTCACCGGGCCGCCGCTGAAGACCGTGCCGGCCAGCGTGGTCGCCCCGTCCGAGGCGATCAGGACGGAGGCGCCCGACACGGCGCTTGCCGGGCCCAGGGTGAGCTGGCGCGCTGCCTCCAGCCGGACGCCGCTGCCGGCGGCCAGGGCGGCGTTGACCGTCAGGTCTCCCTCCGCACGCAGGCTGACCAGCCCGTTGTCCGCGCGGATCGCGCCGATGGCGGCCAGCGACCGGCCGTTCTCCAGCCGCACGCCGTCCTGCGCCGACACCGCGCCCAGCACGTCAACCGCGTTGCCCGTCGAACCCGCGTCGAACTGCCGGGCCGCCACGGTCAGGACGCCCGCGGCCAGGGTGCCGCCCCGCTCGACGAAGGTGCCGGGCGTCTGCACGACGACGGTTCCGCCAGCCAGGCTGCCGCCGCCCGCGAGGATGACGTTGCCGCCGTTGACGAGGGTGATCGTCCGCGCCCCGGCCTGGACCGGGCCGGTCACGGACAGGTTCGGCGCGTTGACCAGCGAGAAGTCGCCCCCGCTCGTGAAGCGGCCCAACTGCGACACTTGGTTGCCGACGCCGCCGAGGCTGGTGGCGCCGGCGGTGGCGCCGCTCAGCGTCCCCGCGATGATCGTGCCGGCCGGCTGCTGCGCCAGGCTGCCGGCGGTCAGCACCAGCGTGTTCGCCCCGACCGCGATGTTGCCGAGCGCGAGCGCCTGCGCGCCGTTGTTGAACCGCAGGTCGCCGCCGCCCACGAAGCTGCCCAGGGTGCCGACACTGTTTGCCGCCGCGGACAGGTCGGTGCCGCCGGTGACAAAACCGCTGAGGCTGGATGCCGTAATGCCGCCCCCTGCCGTTTGGCTCAGCGACGCCGCCGAGATGATCGCCTGGTTGCCGGCCGCGTTCAGCCTCCCGGTCAGTATCAGCGCCGTCCCGTCGTTGTTCAGCGTAAAGCTGCCGCGCGCCGTGAACGCGCCCAGCGCCTGCACGGCGTTGACCGCGCTGCCCAGCTCGGCCGCGCCGTTGGCGCTGCCGGTCAGCGTCCCGGCGGTGATCGAGCCTGACGTGACCTCGCCCGTCGCCGGGTTGCGCGTCGTGACCTGCCGCAGCAGTCCGGTGGTGAGCGTCACCTGGTTGGACCCGGCGTTCAGCGGCCCGGCCAGGAGCAGCGCGTTCGACCCGTTGTTCAACGCGAAGTCGCCGCCGCTGACGAAGGGGCCGAGGGCGCCGACCGTGTTGGCGACCGCGCCGAGGCTGGTGGCGCCCGTCGTGCCCCCTTGCAGCCGGCCGGCGGTGATGGTGGCGGTATCCAACTGCGCCAGGCTGCCGGCCTGCAGCGTCAGCGTGTTGCCGCCGACGTTCACCGGGCCGGTGAGCGTCAGCGCCGTGCCGCCGTCGTTCAATCCGAAGTCGCTGTTCGTGCTGATGGCGCCCAGGGTGCGGACCGCGTTCGCGGCGGCCGTGAGGTCGGTCCTCCCGGTCACGTCGAGCAGCAGCCGGTCGGCGGTGATGACGCCCGGCGCAGCCTGCTGCAGGCTGCCGGCCCGCAGGCTGACGGCATTGGCGCCGGCGTTCAGCGGGCCGTTCAGGGTCAGCGCCGTCTGGCCGTCGTTGAGGCTGAAGCTGCCGCCGCTGCCGAAGCCTCCCAGGGCGCCCACCGCGTTCGTCGCCCCGCCGAGGTCGGCGATCCCGAGCGTGCTGCCCGACAGCGATCCTGCCGTGATGGACCCGGCCGCGGATTGCTGCAGGCTGCCTGCGTTCAGCGTGACGGCGTTGGCGCCGGCGTCCAGCGCTCCGGTGATCCGCAAGGCCGTTCCGCCGCTGTTCAGCGCGAAATCGCCGCCCGTGGTGAAGCCGCCCAGGTTGGCTATCGCGTTGGACGCCCCGGTCAGGTCGGTGCGGCCGGTCGTGCTGCCGGTCAGGGTGCCGGCGGTGATGATGCCGTCCTGGGTCTGCTGCAAGCTGCCGACGGTCAGGCTTATGGTGCCGCCAGCGGCCTTCAAGGGACTGGTCAGGGTCAGCGCGGCCCCGGGATCGTTTAGCAGGATGCCGCCGGGGCTGGCCACCGTGCCGAGCGACGCAATGGAGTTCTGGCCCGGCAAGGACAGGCTGGCAGCGTCCACGCTGAGCTGGTTGGCGACGATCCGCCCGCCCGGCGCCTCCACGACCGGCCCGGACGCAGCCAAGCTGACCACGCTGCCCGCCAGGACCCCAGTGGGCGAGATCGCGAGCGTGGCGCCCGGTCCCGAAAGGGTGATGGCAAGAGGCGACGCCGTTGCCGATGACGCCGACAGCGAATCGGATGCAATGCCGGACCGCACGACGCCGGTGACGGTCAGCCCGGCCGCGCCGGGGGCGTCGTTGAGCGTGAAGCCGTTGCGGGCCTGGTAGTTGCCCAACTGCTGCACGTCGTTCGCGCCGGCAAAGGTCACCGACCCCGCGCCGGCGAAACCCCTCAGCTCGACGGCTGTGACCGTGCCCCGGGCTACCGTGTCGCCGGTGGAGTTCAGCTCCACCTGGTTGGCCGCGACCGTTCCCAGCGTGATCGTCCGGCCATCCGCCCGCAGCTCCGCCGGGCGGGCCGCGCCGGGGTTCAGCGCGGCGTCGTAAGTCGAGCTGGACACCTTGGTGTCCAGGCCGGGAACATGGACGGTGTTCGTCAGCACGCCGACGGACGAGGCTGCCGCGCCGCCCAGGGCGGACGGGCTTAGCAGCAGGTCCAGGCCAGGCTCGATCACCTGCACTTGGTTGCCCGACAGCACGCCCTGGATGGCCCGGCTGCCGCCGCCGTTGCCTTGCAGGCGCAGGACCCCTCCGGCGGGCGGCCGGGCACTGCGCGTCATGGTCGAGCCGCCGTTGCCTTGCAGGCGCAGGACCCCTCCGGCCGCAATCTGGGATGAAGTGTCCTGTCCGATCCCGCCGCCGGCCAGAATGGTCGCGTCGCCGCCCGCGGCGATGAGGCCGCCCGCCAACTGCACGTCCCCGGCTGCCGAGATGACGGCGTTGCCCTGGGCACGGAACTCGGTGGTCGTCAGCAGGGAGCCTGCCGTGGCCGTCAGGCTTCCACGGGTGGCGATGCGGCCCGCCGTGACCGGCGCCAAGGCGACCGACAAGGAATTGCCGGCGTAGAGGTCGCCGTTGCTGAAGCCGACTGTGGCGACGGCCGAGCCGTCGGTGACAAGGTTGCCGGCGTGCAGGGTGCCGCCGGTCATGGTGGTCGGCCCGCCGAGGACGGTGACGGCATCGCCGATCACCTGGCCGCCCAGGATGCCGAGACCGCCTGCCACCGTTATGCTGGGGGCGTTGATGGCTCCGGCGGAAACCTGCGCCTGGTTGGGACCAATCAGTTGCAGGCTGGTCTGCGCGCCGATGGTGCCGGTGCTGGCCACGTTGCCTGCCGTCGCGGCCAGCGCCACCGTCCCGCCGCCGATCTCGCCGGGCACGGCAATGCTGCTCGCAGTGACGCCGACCGTTCCGGCCGTAACCCGCCCCTGCACCGTCAACGGCGTGCCGGCAGCCAGGTTGAAGGCGCCCTGGTTGGCGGCGAAGCTGTTCAGGGTGGCGACCCGGTTGCCGCTGTTGGACAGGTCGGCGTTGACCGCACCAGCCGTCGGCAGGTCAACGCCCGCCTGGCCCTGCAGGCTTGCGGCGTTGAACGGGGCGGTTTGCGCGATGCCGGCCCTGCCCTGCAGCGTCAGCGCCTCCGTCCCGGTGCCGACCGGGGCGTTCAGCGACAGGACGCCCAGGCTGGTCAGCGTTATGGCACCGCCTGGGGCGCTCAGGGAACCTGTGACCGCCAAGCCGGTCTTGGTCGCCACGGCCAGCGTGCCGGCCGCCGACACCTGGCCCACCGCACCGATGACGTTGCCGTAGCCCGTGTTGAAGTAAGGTGTGCCCGGCACCGCCCCGCCTTGCAGGACGAAGCTCCCGCCTGCAGCGCCGTTGACCGACGGCACCGTCAGCGCGCCCGAGGCTCCCTGCACGACATCGCCGACGGCGAACAGGCCGAGGCTGCCCACTCCGCGCGACGCCAGGTCCAGCGGCCCGGACAGCGTTATGCTGGACGCCGACCCGGCCGGGACCAAGGCGCCCTGGATCGGCTGAGTCGTGCCGATCTGCAGCGCCGCCGCTCCAGGCCCGGCCAGCGCCAGCAGTTGCGCGTTGGTCAGCGCCAGCCCGTCCGCGCCGCCGGGCAGGGCGTCGCTGACCTGCACCGCCTTTCCTGCGGTGCGCGGACCGATGGCCAGCACCGGGACCGCAGCCCCTCCGCCGGCGAGGCTTCCCGTCCCGCCCACCCGGTCAATGAGCAGCTCCACCCGCGGCGCCCTGAGCGTCCCGCCGTCCGGGACCAGGGTGCCGGTTTGCAGCGACACCACGCCCGTGGGCGCGCTGATGGCCCCGGAGACCCGGA
>JAABUM010003726.1_pt1 | contig 18224 bp, 20 predicted proteins | sample 5559161 | NCBI WGS metagenome assembly JAABUM01 (sample SAMN10711868, study PRJNA513369) | rock metagenome | isolation source: Antarctica rocks | place: Antarctica: Victoria Land, Siegfried Peak nord | reverse complement strand
CCCCGCGCTCCCGACCGTGACAATAGTCCCCGCGCTCCCGACGCCGACAGTAGCCCTGCCGACGGTACCCGCGCTCCCCGCACCGGCTCCGGCGGGAGCGGGACACTAAAGGGGCATCGCCCGGAGCGGCGCGGGTACGAGGTGTGGCCGCCGTGACCGAGCGGCGAGCGGGGCAGCTATCGGCCGGCCTGCTGCCTGTAGCGCGGCCACTGGCGACCCCTGTGCTGGCTACGTGCCTCATTCTCCCCTTTTCATTGCAGCGGATGAGGCACGTAGCCGGCACAGCCCTCGCTCTCCTTGGGCTTACCCTAGGAGAACTGAATGACCCTGGTTCACCACCGCGTGCCGGCCTTGTACGGTCGCGTAGCCACGCCTCACGCGCTCACGGTCCCGTCCCATCTTATGCCTTATGGAAGGTCGCTGTCCGGGCGCTGCGTGAGACGACAAACAGGTCCCTGGGGTGGCTACGTCACTCATCCGGACGAAAAATACAGCTGGGATGAGTGACGTAGCCTCCCCAGCCTGTCACTGTCGGTTGAACGGCCAGTACAGCCCCTATGACCGCATCGTCACTGCTATCGCATATGCATTTGCCCAAAGCAATCGCCTGAGCCCCCAGCACCGACGTCATGTCCCCACGTAGGGTGTGTCGTGGGGCACACGCGCCTGTCGCCGACGAGCGCTGTACCGTCGCTGTGCTTCCCGATTCCGCTCCGCACGCGCCGACTGTTCCGGTGATGGCGGGGGAGGGGTAATCTGTAAGAGTCCGGCATCCAGGAGCAATTGGACATCCGGTTTCCACGTCACCTCTGCGCGCAGCCACTTCGGTTGTCGCTCAGGCAGGCGCTCGACGATGCAGGCTGACGTCACGAGGTCCAGCACGAGCGCCCGTAACCCCACACCATCGCCCCGCGCCAAGAAGGTATCGATTCTAGTGGAAATCTCGGTCGCGGTGAGCTGCCCATGCAACGCACGCAGGGTATCTATTCGGATGACCTGTGGCTGCGGAGCGACAAGCACACGGAACGTGGCAATCTGCGCGGGCGTTGAGTCCTTATCCATCAGGTTCATCAGCTCCGCCTGATCTGTTAGGCGATCGCGCGTGACGGCTAGAGCGCGCTGGCCGTCGCCCGTTTGCTCCCACTGGTCGTTGCCCTCCAGGCGACGCGCAACCTGCGGCGTCCATGCGTCGCTGCGCAGCCGCTGTACCTCGCGGAGCAAGGCTTCATCGGCGATGACCCCCCCGTAGCCCATGGCAGTATGTGCCCCGCTGCGAGTCCCCTTGCGCCGCTGGTACCAGGAACAGCGATAGAACAGGCCGGGTTCTTGATGTGAAGGGGTCATGGGGCCGCCGCAGGATACGCAGACGAACAGTCCCACCCCTAAGGAGTCTGCGTGCCGCTGATAGCCCGGCCGCGTGAACGCGGCCGCGCGCCGTTCTGCTACACGGTCGAATGTCGCACGGTCGACGAGCGCCGGATGTCGTCCCGGCACGACGAAGGCGTTCCCCGGCGCGGCCCGCTCGTAGCGGCCCTCTGGTTGGTGGTTGTAGCGTACTAGTCCGCAATAGAGCGGGTTCCGCAGCAGCGCCTGGATCGTGGCGCAGGTCCACTCGACCTTGGAAGGCGGGGGGGGAATGTGCGGGTCGCTGTTCAGCCACTCGACGAGGCGAATACGTGACCAACCGCCCGCCGCGTACCGTGTAAAGATTTCTCGCACGATGGGCGCGTACACGTCGTCGAGGATTAATTGGCTGGGCGAGCGACGCCCCGACGTGTTTGTGAGCGGTGACACGCGCGTGTAGCCTAGCGGCGCTGGTCCCTGGTGAATACCCTGGCGCGCGCTGCGCTCCTTGGAGACGCGCACGCGCTTGGCTCGTTGGCGACTACGCTCCTCGACTTTCCCGTCATGTGGGAAGGGCGGGTAGGCCGCTGCGTCGAGCTGCTGATTGGGTAGTGGGCGAGGCGCGACTTCAGACAAGTCGTCTTCCATCCCGTGGCATATCATTATCTCCAGCTACCTTATAGACATGTCGTGACCAGTCACATTAGCAGGCCCGATGCATCGGTGTGTGCAGAAGCGAGCTAGATCACCCACATGAGTCAAGTAACCGTCGTGTCGCTCCTGCCGATTGGCGGAATGTCACTCTCTGTAGCCACCGGGACACGCGCTTAGTGCTCAAGACCGTTGCCCACGACGCGCTGCGGAGTACAGACGGAATTGGGACGACGGGCGGAACACCGTGCAGGGAATACCGGAGCTGCCGGCGACGTTGTCTAGGGCAATAGAAACGACTTCCTGTACAGCAAGCGAGGCGTTTCGCCGGCCGATGCGACAACTTAACGCATCGCAACGAGCTGCAGCAGCTGTCCTCGCTCTCTACCTTCCCACTATCACGGGCTCATCGGCTCCCTTCTCCGATATTATAGCGCAAGTGTAACGCCTCCTGTCACGTTGTAGCAAGAACAAGAAGGAGGTGTAGAGCGCCCCGTGTTACCTCATAACTAAACCTGCTTTTTGATGGGGTCGTTGCCTCATAATAACCTTTGGTGCTAGTTGAAAACACCGTTTTCATTGCGTCCTTGCTACTAGTGACTGACAAAAGTTGCGTTGACGAGCCTCATCAGGGGCAGGTAGCTGTTGAGATACGGGTGGAGCAGCGCATAGATGCGCTCGAGCTGCGCGACCGCCTCCGGCCCTTCGTAGCGGTCGTAGCCGATGAGCTGGCGGACCACGCCCCTGTTCTTCTGCTCGACGTGGGCCTGGTCGTTCTTGTGGTAGGCCCGGCAGCGCGTGAAGGTGAGCTCCTCCTGGGTGCAGTAGCGCCGGAGGTGGGCAGTGAGGAACGCGCTCCCGTTATCCGAGTCGAGGCCGCGGATCGGGAAGGGGAAGCGCTCCCGGAGGGCTCGGAGCGCGGCGAGGACACCGAGTTGGCTCTTGATGACGAGGGCAGCGCATTCCGTCCAGCCGGTGGCGATGTCGGTCGCGTCGAGCGTGTGGACGTACTCCCCCGCCGTGGTGGTCCCGCAGTGGGCGACCAGGTCGATCTCCAGGAACCCGGGCGCCTCCTCGTCCCAGGGCGTGTCGGTGCCCCAGGGCGTGTCGGTGAGGATCGGGATCTGGCTCTTGAGCAGCGAGCCCAGCTTCGTCGTGGCCAGGCCATGCGGGCGGTGGCGCCGACGCGCTGCGGCCAAGCGATGATCGATGATCGCCGCGCTCAAGGAGCAGACGGCGGCGCGCACCTCGGCGCCAAGGGCGAGGGTCCCCTCGCGTTCCAGGGTCTGGATCAAGGCGGGCAAGGCTGCCGCCAGGCGCTTCCCGCAGATCCAACCCGTCGCCTTCGCCGCGCCCTCCAGCGCCCGCACGACCTCCGGCCCATACATCGGCGGTCGCCCGCCCCGGCGCAGGCGCGGCCCCCGATACGGGAGCCCCACCCGCAGCAACGTCTGCGCATAGCGCGGATGATAGCCCGTCACGACGGCCACCTCCGCGATGATCCGCCCCTTCTCCACGCGCCCCGCCGCCCGGTAGCACCCGTGCAGCTTCGCGATGACCTCGTGCTTGCTCTCTTGCCTCACCGCCATGTCCTCCTCCCTTCAAAGAAAGACAGATGTGGTTATGAAGCAACGACTATCCCTTCAAGCAGATTAGTTTTGAGGCAATGCGCCCCGTCACCGCCACGGCCTCATCGATCAAACGTGCTTTCGCCATCCGTCCCGCCCCATGGTAGCCGCGCCGCAGCACCTCGATGACCTCATGCTTGCTCCCTCGCCTCACACCCATGTCCTCCTCCTTCTCAGAAAAGCACTTTTTGCTGTGAGGCAACGACTTTCGTTCGCGTACTTTATTTGTGAGGCAATGCGGCATCTTGACAGGGACCCCTCCTTCCTGTATTCTTGGTGGCACGCACCACAACACGTTCCGCCGCTTCGACCGAGAGGAGCACAATGTTGTTCATGCGGAGCCGATGGGCATGAGATATTCATCGACGCGGAGAAACGCTGAGAGGTTTACCGTGCAGGATGACGGCACGCGCACGACGGCCTACCCTGCCTGCTGCATCGCACGCCGTATTCCAAAGGAGTCGGTCTGTAGTTCTTTAGAAATGACGGGAGCATAGAAAGTATGAACAGCACCGTTACTCGACAGCCAGCACCAAGGACAAGGCATCGATGGAACCTGGAGCGGCGTGAAGCTTTTTGGTTCTACGTGTTTGTTTGCCCGTGGATCATTGGCTTTATTGTCTTTCAGGCTGGGCCGATCCTCGCCTCCATTTATTTCAGCTTTACCGACCTGACCGATCTCAACCTGAACCAGTTGCCGCATTGGATCGGCCTAGCTGAATACCAGCGGCTCTTCACATCGCTGGCGTTTCAGCAGTTCCAGGACTCGTTACGCGCCACGGCTATCTACGTCACAATCAGTGTGCCCGTGCGCGTCATTTTTGCTTTGTTGGTCGCGCAGTTGCTCAATCAGAAGATCCCGTTCCTGCGGGTGTTGCGCACCATCTACTATATCCCAACGGTCGTAGCCGGCGTGGCCGCCGCTCTGCTTTGGGTCACGTTGTTGCAGCAGAACAATGGTATCATCAATCAAGCGCTTGGCGTCGTGCATCTGCCACAACCTGACTGGTTGGGTAACGGTACCACGGCGATGGGAGCCATGATCGGATACTCGACCTGGTACCTGGGGACGGCGATGGTCGTGTTCCTGGCCGCGATTCAGGGGGTGCCAACTGAACTCTATGAAGCCGCTTCCATGGATGGCGCCGGACCGATCCGCCGCCTACTGCAGGTCACCATCCCCATGATTTCCCCGGTTATCTTGTTTACCACGGTGATCAGTTTGATTAATGCGCTGCAGGAGTTCGTCGCCCCCGCCGTCCTCACTGGCCAGGGTGGGCCCGCCGACGCCACTCTCCTGGTTGGCTTGTATTTGTACCAAGTTGCCATCGAATACACCTTCCCGCGCCATGGCGCCGCCGCCTCGGCTATTGCTGTGGTCCTGTTTGCGACGGCGCTCGTGTTGACGGTGATCATCTTTCTGGTGTCGCGTCGATTCGTGTATTACGCGGGTGAGCGTGAGGGGGGGCTATGAGCGCGGCTGATGTTCCGGCGTCGACAAGGTCCGCCGAGGTGACGTACAGATCTAAAGAGGCTACCGCACGCCGCCAACGAGCTCTCGCTCTGCGCGGCGTCTATCTCCTGCTCGCGCTGGCCGGCGCCTTCATCATGATCTTCCCCGTTTTTTGGCTGGTGAGCACCGCGCTGAAGCCGTCTAGCGAGGTGTTCACCAATCCACCCATCCTGTTCCCGTCCCATCCGCAGTTCCATAACTTCCCCGATACCGTGGTCTCGCCGGCGCTCCCCAATGGCAACTACTTCGTCTACATGTGGAATACAGCCTGGTACACGGCGCTCGAGGTCTTTGGCGATACGTTCGTCGGCGCGATCGTGGCCTTCGGCTTCGCCCGCTTGCGCGCCCCCGGCTCCACGCTACTCTTCTTCCTGGTGCTGGCTACCATCATGGTGCCGTTCCAGGCCACCTTGATTCCACAGATCGTGTTGTTCAGGACGCTCGGCTGGTTCGATACGCCCTTGCCGCTGATCGTGCCGACCTTCTTCGGCAACGCGTTCAACATCTTCCTGCTCCGTCAGTTCTTCCGCGGCATCCCACGCGAGCTTGATGAGGCCGCGACCCTGGATGGGCTGGGCTACCCTGGCATCTTTCTGCGCATTATCCTGCCGCTCTCCAAGCCCGCGCTGGCCGCCGTGGCCGTCTTCTCCTTTGTGTTCCACTGGAACGACCTGCTGCAGCCGCTGATTTACCTGAATACCACGAGCAAATACCCGGTGTCGGTGGCGCTGCAGTCTTTCTCCGGCGCCTATGGTCTGGCCCTGTGGAACCAGCTCATGGCCGCAGCGCTGATCAGCGCTCTCCCTTGTTTAATCCTCTTTTTTGTCGCGCAGCGCTACTTCATCCAGGGCATCGTGGTTAGCGGTGTCAAAGGATGATGTGACGACGAGAGCGTAGGCACGATAGTACGCGGAAAGGGGGTGGTTCAACAAACTTGCACGACCTGGTAGCGGCCGCGTTGATGCGGCTAGCACAGGACACGATGTGGTACTTTTAGGTCGTCTTTATCAGGAAAGGATCATCAACGTCATGCGTTTCGCTTTTAGCAAGAAGCTCGGCCTCGCGGCCGCGGCTACGGCCGCGTTGTCGCTGCCCGTGCTGGCGGCCCCCAGCGCCCACGCCGCTCGCCCGGCGACGAGCGCGAAGGCCACCACCACCCTTCTCTGGTTCATGCGCGTCGACCCCAAGGAGAATCCCTGGGAGCAAGCTGAGGTCAAAGGCTTCGAGAAGCTTCACCCCAATATCCACATCAACTTGGTCACGGCCCCCAACCCCAACGGCGCCTTCGACGCCAAGTTTAACGCGCTGATCCAGGCCGGCACCCCCGCCGACATCTGGTCGCACTTGGGCCAGGCCGGCTTCGCCGACTACTTCCATCGCGGTCTGCTCTTGAACCTCGACCCCTTGGTCAAGAGCACCCATTACTCGTTCGGCTCGACGCCGATGAACCTGGTGAATACCTACCGCAAGCCGGGCGGCCTGTACGGTATCCCCTCGATCACGCTCGACTCCTACCTGTTCTACAACAAGGACATCTTCGACGCCTACAACAAGCTGCACCCTAGCGCCAAGCTGGCCTACCCGCCGACCAACTGGGATGACAAGAGCTGGACGTGGGCCAAGATGACGGATGATGCCAAGAAGTTAACCGGCGTGAAGGCCAACGGTGCCACGGCCTATGGTGTCCTCCCGAACCTGTTCCCATTCATGGGCTATGCCTGGCAGGCCGGGTCGGAGATGTTCAATCAGCCCAAATCCTATGTGACGGGCGCGCCGACCTCCATCACCCTGACCGACGCGAAGACGGTCGGCATCTTCCAGGACATGCAAAACTTCTTCAAGCAGAAGATTGCGCCCCCGTACTCCTCGGTGAAGCAGATCGGCAACACCGGCGCCGACCCCTTCCAGTACGGCAACATTGCCATGGAAACCACCGGCGGCTGGGACTTCCGTAACCTGCTCGGTGTCAAGTTCCACTGGGCGGCGGGAGCTATGCCGTGGCTGGTCACCAACCGGGACACGCTGTTCACCGATCCCTACATGGTCGCCAAGGCCAGCAAGCACCCCATGGAGGCGATGGAGTTCATCCAGTACCTGACCAACGCGCAGTCTATGTCCGCCTACGTCAAAGGTGTCGGCTTCACTCCCTCCAACCCGCAGTACCTGGGCCAGTGGTACAGCCAGTACTCCAAGATCACCGGCCAGTCGGCCGAGCAGCTACAGACACTGGTCAGCGGCGGCCGCAAGTACGGGACCGAGTCGCCGAACCACCTGATCAACAGCTTCAGCCAGGTTCACAACGCCATGGTGCCCTACGAGGATAAGATCTTCTACGGCCAGGGCTCGGCCGCGTCCATCCTGTCGCAGGAGCAATCGGCGGTCACCGCCATCCTGCAGCAGAATAACGGCGGCTAAACCTCACTCGTCCGGCAACGTGTACTGTGACAACTAGGCGGAGCCGCCCCCTGGTGGGGGCGGCTCCGCCGTTTATGCAGCGACTGCGCGGCCTCATCCCCGACCCATGCTAATTGAGAATGGGGGCACTTTGGGGAGCGAGAGACCATGAAGAGCCTACTAATTGGCATTCCGGCCGTCGCACTAGCGGTCGTTCTCTTGTTCGTCGTCGAAACTCGTTTCTTGGTGGCACCAGACACGGTGTATACGGTCGCGCAGGCGCGAGGTGGCATGATACGCTGGCCACGATTATGGGTGGGGCGAACGGTCTTGGTGCGCGCTCGCGCATTTCCCCTCGGTACGAACTGTCCGCCGAGCATTCCGTGGTGTACTAACGTGGTGCTGGCGGACGGCGATTCCCCTCTCGCCACTACGCACACCCTCGTCGCCATGGCGGCCGGCCCGGCGCGGCCCGACCCGTTTTGGAGCCTACTGCACCGTGTCCCGCTGGTGGATCACATGATACCGCAGCTACAACAGGTGGATTGGAATCACGTCGCGACATACCGCGTCCATTTGAGCGCGCAATCTTTCACTCCTTGCATACAGCCGTGTATAAACATTCAACTCGCAGGCATGGCTTGGTAGCGGCAGCAGACGCCAGCCCGTCACCATAGCGGTAAAGTGTATAAACATTCAACTCGCAGGCATGGCTTGGTAGACATGCTTATACGCCTGTGCTGACCTTGCATAACTGTCACTTAGGCGCTTTTCGTGACTACGTCCATCATCCGCCGGTACATAGGCACGGATGACGTAGCACTATCTTTGCACCTTTCAATTATTGTCAAGTGAAAGCGCCTCTGCGACAGTTTTCGCGATCAGCGACAGGGTGTGTCAATGGTCACGTTAATGAGACTCCGTAATTGACGTTTGTGAGGCAGACGTGAGGCGAGCAAAGGATGGCCATCACGGTAGTCTGTGTAGCCTCGAGGAGAGCGGCGTGGGCTGCGCCGCCCTCCTCCCCCGGCCCTAGGGGACGACGCGTCTGGGCTGAGGCGCGCCGTCCCTTCACCGTACTCCCTCCTCCCCCTCCTGCCGCATAGCCCGATTGGCCCCCGCACGGCCACTACGGGCCGCAGCTCCCCGCCTCGCCTTCTGCAGAAGGGCTACAGAGTGAAAGCGCCGGGGGAGAGCACTGAGTCTTGATCCTGCGTCTTGAGTGTCGGCAACGGGTGTCCCCTCACGGCGGCAACTGCTGTCCCTTCTACCGCCCTCCCCCGTCGGCATCTGGCGTCCCCTCATCTAGAAGGACGGCCGCCCCCCACGGCCGCCGGCGGTGTGACAGAGCGTGGAGCCGCCCCCGCGCGCGCCCCTGGAGCGCCGCCGGCGTGGCCGCCCCGTTCGCCACCGGACCGAGGCCCGCCGCTCCCCCTCTCCCCCGCGTCCCGTCGCGCGCCGCCCTGGCGACGCGCTGGTCTCCACGACGGGCCGCACGGTAGGGCCGGAAACGTACAAGGGTCTGCGATTGCACGGACCTAACAATGGACTTGTCCTTATGACCGTTGACGTTTTTGGGGCGCCGATATCCCACTTTGAGTGAGCTCCAACATGAAGAATGATGACTCTAAGCTGTAAACGTTGGACACGTCTTACCCTAGCGAGTTCACCTTCACGTATCTATCCCATCCATTTATTTCATGATGGCTGCTGAAGGTGGCCGCCCCAAAAACGTCAACGGTCATGAGGACAAGTCCACTAACAAGATGCCCCCTAATAATCGTCGGTATCTGGCCTAGCGCACCGAAGAATCATGTACCCCCTCACCCTCTATTTTGCCCATTTTACGCTTGTAATTGAGGGTACGCACCTGCTATAATGGAGGTGTGAGGGGCGTAGGGCTCCTACGGACGGAGAAGCGATGAAGGAGCTTCGAGACATGACACGGCAACAGCAATGGCGACAGAACAAGGCCACCGCCCGCGCGGCCACCATCCGCAGGACCGGGAAATACACCTTTGAGATCGGCAGCCGCACCCGCCCCGGCCACGTCCACGCCATCAACGCGCTGCGCCTCGAATGCACCTGCGAGGCCGGCCAGAAGGGCATGCGCTGCTGGGCGCTCGCCCTCGCCCTCATGATCGAGCAGGGCTACCGCGCCGTCACCCCCAAGCGCCCGCGCCCCACCACCCTGCCGACGCCCGCGCCCGCCCGCCCGGCCGGGGCCGCCGCCCTGCTGGAAGCCTTCGGCCTTTAGACACAAAGAAAGTGGGCGGGGGATGAAGGCCCCCGCCCACTTGTAGCCGCACCGCGCAAGGAGTCAACCGCTTATGAAGACCCAAACCGCAGCCAGCATCACCAGTATACCGCCCCGCCCCCGCACCGCCGTCGCGCTCTACGACGACAACGTGTCCATCACCACCACTTTTCGTCCCGGTGATCCTATCGGCTCCACCGAGGTTGTCCCCTCCCTCGACGGCCTCGACGCCACCGCCTACCTCAATCTCCTCGACTCCACCATCGCGCGCCTGATCGCCTACCGCGACGGCTACCGGCAGGCCATGGACATGGACGCGGACGCGGACGCGGACCCGACGCCCGTCCGCGCCCCGCTTCCCCTGCCGCTGCCCGCCCGCTGGTACGCCTGGTAGCGCCCGCCGAGGGCTGGCACCCCCGCCAGCCCTTCCCCTAGTCGATGGAGCATAGGCCGATGACCGCTGAGACCACCACGGAGCGCACGAACCCCACCGCCGACAATCTCGCCAAGATCGACGCCTGGATGCAGCGCCTCGCCGACGAGACCGACTAGGCCGCCCACGGCACCGAGCTAACCCGTTACCTCACCACCCTCGCGCGCTTCTACAGCTATAGCGCGCACAATTGCATGCTGATCGCCCTGCAACGCCCCGACGCTACCCGTGTCGCCGGCTATCGGGCGTGGCAGGCCATGGGCCGCCAGATCACGAAGGGCGCGAAGGGTATCGCCATCCTGTGCCCCGCCCCGATCAAGGGCAAGACCGAGCAGGGCGACGACGCCGTGATCGCGCTGCGCTTCCGCACCGGCTGGGTCTTCGACCAGGCGGACACAACGGGCGACGACCTCCCCGCGCTCACCGTCCACGCCGTCGAAGGCGAACGCTACGCCACGCTCCTCCGACGCCTCATCGAGATCGCGGAGCGCGGCGGCTTGCGCGTTGCCTTCAAGGATCGGCTCGTGTGGGACGCCAACGGCGTGAGCTACGGCGACGGCCGCATCGAGTTGAAGCGCGGCAACCCGGCCGGCAACCTCTGCAAGACGCTCTGCCACGAGATCGCGCACGAGCGCATGCACCGCGCCGAGGAGCGCCGCACCTTCACCACGCAGCAGATCGAGTGCCAGGCCGAGGCCGTCGCGTACTGCCTCTGCGCCACGCTCGACGTGCCCACGCCCAACACGCCCACCTACCTCGCACTCTACAAGGTCTCGCGCGCCACCCTGGCCGCCAACCTTGACGCCATCCGGGCCGGCGTCGCGGCCATCATGGGCGAGATCGCGCCCCTCATCGACGCCGAGGCCGCCTGAGAATCGACGGGGGAAGGCTAGCCCCAGGCCCCACGCCGCTAGCCCTCCCCTCCCCCATAGCGAGACAGGAGCGACCGCCAATGGAACCGCTAGAGACCGGACAGACCGCGCAAGACGCCGCCACGAGCGCGCAGGCCGCCGCCATGGTCGAGGACCCGCCGTCGGGCGCGGCGACGCCGATAGACGCGCCCGCGCCGGCCCCCGCCGCCGCGCTAGCCGAGTGGCGCGAGATCGCCGTGGCCGACATCGCCACCGACGGGCGCAACCCCCGCACCCTGTTCGACCTCGACGGCGACGCCGGCCTCCGCGAACTGGCCGCCTCCATCAAGGCCCACGGCCTCGTGCAGCCCATCACCGTGCGCGCGAACCTCGACGCCGAGGACGGCACGCCCCCTATATCCTCGTGGCCGGCGAGCGCCGCCTGCGCGCCACGCGGGACATACTCAAACGGCGCACCATCGCGGCCATCATGCGCCACGACCTCACCCCCGACACCGCCTTGGAGGCCACCGTGCTCGAAAACCTCCAGCGGCGCGACCTGCACCCCCTGGAGGAGGCCCGCGGTCTGGCCGCCCTGCGCGCCAGCCGGGGCTACACCGCCGAGCAGATCGCCAAGAAGCTCGGGCGCTCCAAGGCGTACATCAAGGATCGCTTGAAGCTGTGCGACCTGCCGGCGACGATCCAGGACACCTACCTGCGCGACACGGCCGGACGGCTCACCCTGACGAAGATGCTCACGCTGCACGAGTACACCCACGGCGGCCGGGACAACAAAGGTTTCCCGCGCCTGATCGAGGCCATGGCCGGCGACATGGCCAAGGGCCTCAACCCCGACGCCCACCCCGGCGCCATGGCGAGCCTGCACGGCGACCTCGTCAAGCGTATCTCCCACTGGCGCAACGCGCAGGGAGGCGCGTGGGGCGGCCACTACTTCGACACCTACAGCGTCTGCCGCACGTGCCCCTTCGCCGCCTACCGCTCCCCCTACGGCGACTACGAGGGCTACTGCCTGATGCCCGACCACTACGCCGCCTTGCAGGCCAAGGGCCAGGCCGCCTATGAGGAGGCCGAGGCCGCGCGCCAGAAGGACGCGCCCGCCGCCCTGCCCGGCGCCGACCCCGTGAGCGCCAGCAGCTATGCGCACCCCGCCGAGAAGACGGCGGCGCAGAAAGGTTAGGAGACGCGCAAGCGCCGCGCGCAGCAGAAAGCCGACTATATGCCCAACGTCCTGGCCGTGCGTCGCGCCGTGGATATGATCCCCTCCGTCGAGTCCTGCGAACTCGGCACCCTCGCCGCGTACGCCCTCGCGCGGATCAGCCTGGGCAAGGAGGATTGGGCCGAGATCGCGCGCCGGCACGGCGTAGACGCGGGCGCGCTCTCCCGCGCGGGCGGTGCCATGCGCCCGAGCGCGGACACCATCACCGCGCTGCGCCGGCTTGACCCGCTCGGCCTCGTCAAGGCCACCGTGGAGGCGCTGCTCATCCGCCAGGCCCAGGCCGCGCGCGACTACGAGCCCGACGACTACCGTAGCGCCGGCCCCGATCCCGTCTTCAAGCTCTACACCGGCGATCAGACCAGCGCGCTCCCCGCGTCGCCCCTCCCGCCCCCGCACAACACTGAGGACGCCGAGGGCACACCCGCCCCGGCCCAGGCCCACGACGCCGCCTGAGCCCTATCGCACCGCCCGCGCCGAGCTGTCACCCCACAGCCCGGCCCCATCCCCATTGCTACCCGAGAGAGGATATTCCATGGACACCGTTGACATAACGCCCACGCCCGAGGCGTGCCGCCAGATCGCGCATCTCTTCCGCGCGCAGCAGACCCACTCGGAGGAGATGGCCGCGCGCGCCCGCGACGCCCTGGACGGCCTCGATGACGGCGAGATCGGCCCGTGGGACCGCGCGCTGCTCGCCGCCGCGTTCGCGGCCCTCGGCGATGGCGAGCGCGCCCGCGTCACGCACATGCGGGAGGGCCTAGACGCCCTGGGCCCCTACGCCACCGAGAACGGGCAGGAGGACTTACGCGATGCGCCACAACCCCATCGATGAGGGCCAGCGCGCGGCCCTCCGCCGCCTGCGCCGCGCGCAGCTCGCCGAGGCCCGCCGCATCCGGCGCATCGCCGCCTCCGCCTACCGGCTCACGCCGGCGCACCTCGCCGCCCCCTGCCGGGTCGCCCCGCTCGCCGAGGCCCGCCAGGTGGCCATGTACCTGATGCGCACGCGCTTAACATGGCCAACGCTCGGCCGCGACGTGCCCTTCCCCAGCGCGCGGATCGGCGCGCTGCTCGGGGGCCGGGACCACTCGACCGTGCTGCACGGCGTCGGCGCGATCGCGGCGCGGCTGACCGGCAGCCGGCAAGAGGACGCCTATCTGCGCCGAATGGTCGGCGCCCTCACCTCGGCGCTCGACGCCGCCTACGAGGGCGAGGAGGCGCTGCACCGACGGGCCGCCTAGAGCGGAGCGGATACCGGGGCGGGTGACATGTCCCCGCCCCGCATGGTGATACAGACGATGAGGAGGACACGACACCATGGACACCAAGCGACACGAACTGCTGGTTATCCTGGGCCACGCCCTGGCCCAAGTCGTCGACCTGCACGAGCGACAGGGGCGGGCCACGCTCGACGCGCCGCAGCGGGCCGCGCAGCCCCTCCCGCTCGCGGAGTGGGCCGCCGACAGGATCGAGGAGTGGGCGCGGTCCCCGGACGCGACGAGGCCCGCCTCGTGATAACACCTCGGGACGTCAGCGACGCCAGCGCCGCGGCGCCCGACGTCATAGGAGAGGAGAGAGGAAGCGGCCCTAGTGATCATGACGCCCGTTATAGCATCCCCGGACCCGCCAATCCCGCCAGGACATCGCGCCACGCGGTACGCTACGGGTATGGGTATGCCCAAGAAACGCGAGGGGGACGATCCCCTCTACACGACCCCCCGTTACACCACCGCCCAGGTCGCGGAGATCCTGGGGATCGATCAGAAGTCCGTCCAGTCCGCGATCGCGCGCGGCACCCTGAAGTCCGAATTGCTCAGCCCGCGCCTCCGCGTCGTCTCGCCGGCCGCGATCGACGCCTATCGGGAGCAGCACCTGGGGCAGGTGGGCCGCCCCACCCGCAAGAAGCAACGTCTGACGCGGAAGGCGAAAGCGGCCACGATCGCCAAGCCGACCGGCCCGGGCCGGCCGGCGGAGAGGGACGCGCGCGCCGGTGCCGCGTCGCCGACGCCCACCGCAGGAGAGGAGGGGCCGCATGCCGCGAAGGACCGATAGCTCGGCAGACGGAGCGGAGCGGCGCGCCGCCCCCGCGCAGCTGCGGCCCCCTCGCGCGCCGGGGGCGGGCTTGCCACACTCGCGCGCCCTGCGGCGGAGACCGCGGCGACGCGGGCGATCGCGGAGATCCGCGCCTGGGAGGCCAGCGCCGCGCGCGCGTGGCTCGCCGGCGGGGCCTGGGCCATCATCCAGCGCGACCCGCACGACGACGTGGCCACCATCGACGCCGAGGACCCCGACTATGCCGGGGCAGTCGCCGTCTTCGATGACGGCAGCCGCCTCGCGGAGACGGCCGAGGGATGGGTCCCGCGGGCACGCCGGCGTGCCCGCCCCGCGGGTTAACATACAAGACGACATAGGGAGGCCCGCATGAGCAACGTAAAGATTATCGCCATCGCCAATCAAAAAGGCGGGGTCGCTAAAACGACGTCCGCCCTCGCCCTCGGGACTGCCTTGGCCGATCGTGGTCAGCGCGTGCTGTTAGTCGATCTCGACCCCCAAGGCAGCCTGACCAACGCAGTCGGCGTGCCCCCACATACCCTGACCACAACCCTCTACACGGCCATGACCGCGTATCTCGCCGAGCGGGACACCTTCACGCTCGATCCCTATCTGCACACTCTCCAACCGCGCCGCGACTTGTTGCCCACCAACATCGGGCTCGCGCGCGCGGAGGTCGACTTGCAGCACGCCGTCCGCCGCGAATACGTGCTCGCCGAGATGCTCGCCGCCACCGTGACACCCCACGACGTGGTCCTGATCGACTGTCCGCCGTCGCTCTCCTTACTGACGATCAACGCGCTGACGGCGGCAACGGCCGTCGTCATCCCGGTCGTGCCCGAGTACCTCGCCGCCTACGGCCTTGGCTTGCTCATGGAGTCGATTGCCGAGGTGCGCAAGTCGAAACTCAATGCCACGCTCCAGATCGCCGGTGTCCTCCTGACCATGGTGGACTACCGCACGCTCCACGGGCGCGAGACGGCGAAGGCGGTGCGCGCCCACCTCGCGGGACGCGTCCCCCTCCTGGGCGAGATCAAGCGCAGCATCAAGGCGGCCGAGGCGGCGGCGCACGGCCTCTCGATCACGGACTATGCGGCGGAGAGCGATGTCGCGCTCGCCTACGGAGAGGTCGCCGCGGCGTTGCTCACCGCGTGGGGCGTGGACGAGACGCCACGCCCGGTCGAGGAGGCGACCCATGCCTAGAGAGACGACGACACGGCCACCCGCGCGCAATCCTCTGGCCGGTTTCTTCACCCCTCAGGCCGCGGGCGTCGAGGACTTGGCCGACGCCAAAGTGATCGATGTTGCCTTGATCGACCCCAACCCGCACCAGCCTCGTCGCGCCTTCGACCAAGCCGCGCTCGACGAATTGGCCGCCTCGATCCGGCGACACGGCGTGTTGCAGCCGCTGCTCGTGCGCCCCGACAAGGCGCGCTACCAACTCATCGCCGGCGAACGGCGCTGGCGCGCCGCCCAACGCGCCGACGTGACGGCCGTCCCCTGCATCGTGCGGGAGATCGACGACGCCGAGGCCGAGGTGCTCGCGCTCCTGGAGAACGTGCAACGGCAGGACCTCGATCCCGTGGACGAGGCACGGGCCTACCAGCGCCTGATAGACCGTCTCCATCTCTCGCAGCACGCCCTCGCCGTGTCCCTGGACCTGAACCATACCTACGTCCGCAACCGCCTCCTCTTGATCGAGGACCCCAGGATCGAGGCGGCCGTGCGCACCGGCGCGCTCGGCGTCACCGTCGCCCAGGAGATAGCCCGCAGCACCGAAGAAGAGCAGCGGGCGGCGTTGCTGAAGCGGGCCGAACAGGGCGAACGGCTGCGCGTCCGCGACGTGAAACCGCCGGCGCGCGTCCCCGACGCGCCGCTGGGTGAAAATAATTTTCAACAGGCGGCGGCCGATGCCGCCCCCACAGAGATTGAAAATAATTTTCAACCCGTCGGCGCGCGCGCCCTGGCCAGCCCACGTCACACGGCCGAGCCCCCTAGCCAAGACCACCACAACTATCTCGCTACCGAGGGTGACCGCGACACACGTCACGCCCAGCGAGACCGTACGGCCGTTTCGACAGATGAGCAGATACCTACGTCGACGACGTGGGTGCGCGCTGAGGATGTGCGATCGTTTGTCCTACTCCAGGCTGGCCATGGCCGTGCGGACGTGGACCAGCTACGGGCCGCCCTGTGGGCCGACCTGGAAGCCTTGGGCGGGTAGATACGGTATGGCCTACCTGTTCGCTGCCGACTCAGGCGACCCCACGCCAGCGCACGTCACCCTGACCACGGATCGCGTCACGGCCGACGACGCCGGCCCGCTCGCCGAGGCCCTGCACACCGCCGGCGTCGCCGTCGAGCGGCATACGTTCCTGCCCGCGTGCGACGACGAGGCGCACCCCTGGGGCGTGCTCCTGCTGGCCGCATCCGGCCCGCCCCTGCCCCTGGCCCACCTCGTTGCTCCCGCGACGGCCCCAGCCGGCGTTGCCCCCGCGCTCGCCGCCGCGCTCGGGAGCGGCAGCCGATCGGCCCCGGCCACGCTCCAGCTCAAGGCCGACGGTGTGTTCGTTTCGATCAGGGGCCGGGTTCTTATCGACATAACAACGGCGCTCGATGTGCTCCCGGCTCAGCTCGCGCGCCTGGACACGCGCCGGGAGGAACGCCGGCTCGTGTACGCTGAGGGCGCCTGGCGCATCGACCCATGAGAGGGGACACGCGGTGCAAGACGACATAACGCACGCGACACCAACGATGGAACACGACAGAACAACGGTGACGACCGAGATCCCGCTGGTAACAGAAACTGCTGTGGCAACGGAGACCGCCGCGGCGGTCGCGACCGTTGCCGCGGCGAGGTCGCCGCGGCCGGTGTCCTACGTGTCCGTGCCCCCCGCCGTGTGGGCACTGGCCCGCGGCATCGCCGCCGTCCTTGGCGAAACGCTGCCCCCGCCCGTCCGCACCATTACCCGCGTCGTGGACCGCCTCGGCCCTGACCGCGCCCGCGCCCTCCTCGGCCAGGCCCTCACGAGCGAGGCCAGCGGCGGCCTGGTGCTCCCCGACGGCCGCCGCCGCACCCCCGGCGGCACCTTCTTGTTCCTCGTGCGCACCGCCCCCGACCTGAGTACGGACGACCGCGCCTCCATCTTCCCCAAGGCCGGATACCACGTACAGGGAGCGGGACGCGGTACACCGGCGTCAGCGTCGCCCGCCCCACCGACGCCTGCCCTGCTGGCGTGGACGGACGACACCTACCGCGCGCTTGCACCGCAGCTACAGCAGGACACCCCAGGGAGGGCTACCGCCGTGAAGATCACCGTCATTGGCCGGCCTGGCACGGCCGTCGAACAGGGCCAAGCCATCGTCGTCGCCCTCACAAACGAGAAGGTACCAGACCTGCCCCAGGGGCTGCCGGAGCCGCCCGCCGGCACCCACTACACCGTCTTCGTCGCCCGCAAGCCGTGGACAAAGGCGGCCGAGGCCCTGGCCGCCGACCCCGAGGATGCGGCCATCATCGAGGGCTACGCCGCCCTCGACCCGCGCGTGGAGGGCATCGCCGTCTACGCCATCAGCGCCACCACCAAACGCCTACAGACCGCCATGCGCGCCACCACCAGGGCAGCGCCACCCTGAGAGCCCCGAGCGCAAAGCTCTCATCGCGCGTTTCCCTGGCACTGCCGGCAATGCGGCGACAGGCTGTCACGTCGGAGCGTATGACACGTACGCTGCCGTGGCTCACGGCGTGGTCTGCTCTGGCGTGCCTGCCACCCTCTCCGCGTGACCAGCGGCCTGCGTATAGGACGCCTGAGGGTGGACAGGGAGAGCCAGGACGATTGTGGCCCTATGGATAGGTAGACGGCAGCGTAG
>JAABUM010003725.1_pt1 | contig 18225 bp, 21 predicted proteins | sample 5559161 | NCBI WGS metagenome assembly JAABUM01 (sample SAMN10711868, study PRJNA513369) | rock metagenome | isolation source: Antarctica rocks | place: Antarctica: Victoria Land, Siegfried Peak nord | reverse complement strand
GTCGAACCTCCCGTACGCCGCCGCCTGCTCGTCGCTGAGGAACTCCACCGGCACGCGATCAACCTACGAGCCGACCCCCACCAGCCCGCTACCGCCGGATCCTGTACCGCTGCACCTCAGACCCCGACACCGCCGGGCCCCTGGCGGACCTGGTCGTCGACGAGCGGCTGGCCCGCTGGACGGGCCGGCTGCACTGGGCCGAAGGGCAGATCGGCGCCGCCCGCGACGCCGCCGGGCTGATCGCCACCTTCCCCTCCGAGCAGGTCGGCCGGCAGGTGCTGCGGGTCGCCCGGCAGCTCGGGCTCGAGCCCGCGGAGCTCACCAGCGTCGTCGTCGACACGGTCAGCCGGGATGCTGAGGCCCCGGGGCGACTGTCGCGGCGGAACCGCCGCGACGACCTCGACCGCGGCCAGGGCGCCGACGCAGCGCGGATCACGGCGCCCAGCGCCGCGCAGCTGGCCCGCGCCGGCTACCCCGCCCCGCTAGCCACCTCAGCCCGACGGGCCGCCGCCGGCGCCCCGGCCGAACCGTCCGGCATTGCCGCACCGCTAGTCGAGCCGCGACGGGTTGGCCACAGCCGGTAGCCGCCTCGCCTTGGGCGCCTTGGCGCCCGGCGGACAGTCTCAGTGGCAGACGGGTCCTACGCCAACCCTGAGGACGCGCTCACCTGCGGCGGCGGGGCGCCTACAGCGGTGGGACCGGGTCGGGGTCGGTCGGCGATGGGCCGCGTGGGGGCCATGGTGGCTCGACCGGGGTGATCGGGTCAGGTAGCAGCGGGTCAGGCGGGGGAGCGGGCGTGGGGAGCGTCATCTGGACCTCCGTCGTTCGTGGACGTAGCCCGAGAAGTGTGCGGTTCCGGCATCCGTACGACCAGTGACAGCTGTGCCACGTCAACAGCGCAGGCCAGCAGCATGGGCAGGGCGACCAGAGCTGGCAGGACAGTCTCCGGCCGCGCCTGGAGGTCCCAAGCGCGACCGAGCACCCGGTGGGGCTCGTTTCGCGGGCTAGCTGTGTCAGGCCGAGGCAACCGACGAGCAGCGTCACAGGGTCGGCAGAGAGATCGACGGAGTCACTGTCGAACCAAAGGCGTCGGCACACCAGCGACCGAAACGGGAGGCCCCCTCGCGATCAGTGACGCCCAACGGCCAAAAGCGGGCGCGCTACTTCTTGGCGGACGCCTTCTTCTTGGCTGCCGGCTTGGTGCCGGCTGCGGCTTTCCGGGCGGCGACAGGCTTCGACGCTGGTGCAGCCTTTGCCGCTGGCGCACTCTTCTTCTTTTCGGCGGGAAGGGAAGCAGCGACCTGCGCCTTGTAGGTGGCTCCCGCCTTGAAGCTCACGCCCCGGCTCGCCGCGATCTGCAGTGCTTCTCCGGTGGCCGGGTTACGACCGGCCCGCGCCGACCGGTCCATCGGCTGGAAGCTCCCGAACCCTGTAAGGGTGGTCTTCTGCCCCGCCGCAGTAGCCGCCACGATCTGATCCAGTACCGCGCTCAGCGTGGCGTCGACTTGCGCACGCGGCAGCGCCGTCGCGTCACTGACAGCGCTGACGAGCTCTGCTCGGTTCATTAGCTGGTCCTTCAATCTGGGCGCCGGTCCCCAATCAGGCAATTCACACCGACCGGGGCTGTTGATGCCAGATCGTGGCACGTCCGGCCGGTAACAGCACTTTCCACACGCCGCACGGGCACAACCTCGACGATCTTCCTAGTGGCTCGTCTGCCGGGACGGTTGGCGTGGCTGCGGAGGCTGCCCGGCGCTCGGCGTTCTCGAGCTGAGTGCAATCAGGCGGCCGTCAGGGAGTGACGTTTCGGTGGATGATCGACCAATGGGGTCGTAGCCGGCGCGGGTGCGAAGCGGGGGCGGCTCAGCGACCGTAGCGGGCCTGGGCAGTCTGCTTGGACACACCCAGCATCGCGGCGACCGCGGCCCAGGAGTGGCCGTCTGCCCGGGCGGCGCTCACGGCTTCGGCGAGTTCTGCCTCAGCGGCTACAGAGCGGCGGAAGGCATCAGCGATCCGGTTCAGTGGTTCAGCATCACGCCATGCCGGCTGCTTCTTCTGGTTGGCGAGCCGCTCGGCAATCTCGTCGGCGACCCGCTCCTTCTCGGCCACGGTTCGAGCCATAGTCACTCCGCGCTGTCGAGGTGGAAGTAGCGGTCCAGCTGCCCGGGTGTCGGGTCGCTGTCGTATCGGCCGGAGCTCCGAGGCGCAGCGCGCGGCGCCAGCGCTGCGGACCGACCTGGCACCGTTCGGGTGTTGTGCGGCGAGGGCAGCGGGGCGGCAGTGGCTAGCTCGGGGTCGCGTGCCTTGCCTGTCGTCACGGATTCACTCGCAGCGTTGGGCAGGTGGTGCGGCGGTCAGCGGCAGGCAGGCGTGGCGCAGCGTCCAGATTCCCGAACGCCAGTGCAGCCCGGTGGCGGTCAGTGGGGGCACGTCGATCCGCCAGAACGTGACCAGGGGCATGTTCAGGGCCACGACCAGCGCGGCGCGGATGACGGCGGGGTGGGTCACGGCGACGGTCCGCTCGGGGGTGCGTGCGGCGTGGTGCATCCATTCCCGGGTGCGGCTGACCAGGTCGCGGACCGACTCGCCGCCGTGTGGCGCCGCGGCGGGGTCGGTCAGCCAGGCGAGCAGTTCCGGCTCGGCGATGTCACCGAGGCTGTAGCCCGCCCAGCTGCCGACATCGAGGTCGCGCAGCGCGGGATCGGGTGCGGCCGCCAGTCCCAGCAGGTCGGCGCTCTGCCGGGTGCGGACCTCGGGACCGCACCAGCTGATTTGGTCGGCGCTGACGGAGCCAGCGGCGGCGGCCCGGCGGGCGCCGGAGGCGTCCAGGGGCTCATTCCGGGGGAACGCCGCCGTCCGCAGCGCGGCGGTCTGCGCGTGGCTGATCAGTGTCAGCCGCAGGTGGTTCAGCGCTGCCGTTCGACAGCGCGGTCCGGCGCCGTCTGCCGGGCGGGCGTCACCGCCGGCCCAGCACGGGCACCGTCGCGGGCTCCACAGTTGCGGGGTCTGGCTCGCGGGCCTGCAGGGCGCGTTCGGTCAAGGCCCCGAACAGCAGGCCAATGGTGGCCCAGGCGGCCAGCTGGGTGGCCGCGGACGAAATCCGGAACTGCCACAGCGTCGCGGCCGGGAACCCTGCCGGGGTCTCGTGAACGCCCGGCAGGACGACACCCATGACGGCGAGGGCGGCGACGCCGACGACCAGCGCCGTGATGGCGGCGTTCCACGCGCCGAGCCTGGCTGTCCACTGCCGGGCCAGCAGGACGACGCCGACGACGATCAGCACCGACGCCGTCAGCATCAGGAAGTACAGGTAGGTCCGGTCGCCGATGGTGCTGGCGTCGCTGGCCCCGGGCGGGTTCGCCGGGTACTTCAGCGCCGGCAGCAGGTACAGGGCCAGGAAGCCGCCGGCGGCGACGCTGGCTGCGGTTGCCCGCACGCTCAGGCGCCCGAGCCGGCCCTGCGCCACGCTGTACACCAGCGCAAACAGCCCTCCCAGCGCGACCCCGTAGGTCAGGGACGCCACCGCCAATCCGGCGGTGCTCTGCACCGTCCGGCTGACCATCGCCGGTTCGGCTGCCTCGCCCCGGGCGGCCGCCGCAGCGGACTCGAACGCGATCCCGGCGGTCAGGGAGTGTTCACCGAGCAGCTTGGCCACCAGGAACGCCATGAGCCCGGCGACCAGGCCGACGAGCGTCCCCCGGATCAGCAGGGTGCGAGGCACGGTCCGCGCCTAGTGGCAGGGGAAGCCGAGCAGGTGCCGTCCGTCGTGCACGAACTCGTGCACACCTGCCCCGGAGAACACCGACGTCGCTCCCTGCTCAGCGCCGACGAAGTACATCAGCATCAGCATCAGCAGGCCGGCGAACAACGCCCACGGCACGATCGCCTTCAGCGGGATCACCGGCAGCGCCGGCAGGGCGGGCGCGTCCAGGCTCGGGGCGTTCAGGGTCGCGGCGTGGGCCATGGCAGGACCTCCAGAGAGCGATCGACGGCAACAGCAGGCGAGCACCGGGACGGTTCGGCCGCCCGGGCGGGTTCTGCCACAGCAGACGAAGTAGACCAACAAGCGGACGGTGCCGTCAAGTCTGATCAGACGATGAGGTGTGCTCGGGCGGCACGCCGAGCGTGACAGCGACGGAGCTGGCCCACTAGCTGCGGGCGAGTCGTCCCGATGCGTCAGCCGGGTGCGCCGCCGCCTCCGGCATGAGCTTATGGAACAGGTCGTGCACCTGCTCGTCGGCGAGCTGGTAGCGGATCACCCGGCCGTCGCGTTCGGTGGTAACCAGGTCGTGCGCACGCATCAGCCGCAGCGCCTGCGACACCGTCGCCTCCTTCAGCGCCGCTGCTGTCGCCAGGTCCGTCACGCTGATCGACCCGGCATTGTGGATGCACAACAGCAGGGTCAGGCGAGTCAGGTCGGCCAGGAGCGCGAACCGCTGGGCCCACTCGTGGACCGCTTCCGGCGTTGGCAGCCCCGCCAGGGCATCGCAAACTCGGTGCTCGTCAATGAAAGGACGCTGGGCCTGTTCGTCGCTCAACAGGTGCACGCGGCCATCCTGCCCCCACCGGCGCCAACCGCGGCTCACCACCCCGCAGCGGCGCCGAACGTGCTCCCGCCCGTCCTGCCCGACGACGAGGGCCTGCGCGCAGGGCCGGGCGGGAGCGGGTGGCGAAGACCGGGCTCGACAAGACCGCGACCGGTCTTGGACGGGCAGGGCGAGGGCTGCTTGCGCTGGCGCGACCTGTGTGGACGCCTCCGTACGCTGCTCGCATGGCACGTATGAACAGCACGACAGATGACGGGCCGTCGGTGCGGGAGTTCGACGGTTGCGCCGTGCGGATTGTCGACCCAGGTCGGGTGCGGTCGGTGCGCGAGGCGATGCCCGGTGAACACGACGTCGGCGAGCTCGCCGACGTGTTCGGCCTGCTGTCCGATCCCGGCCGGCTGCGGCTGCTGGTCGCGCTGCTCGAGGGCGAGATGTGCGTGTGCGACCTCGCCGCCTCCGTCGGGCAGTCCGAGAGTTCGGTGTCGCACGCGCTGCGGCTGCTGCGCGCCCACCGAGTCGTGCAGGTCCGCCGGGCCGGCCGGATGGCCTACTACAAGCTCGCCGACAGCCACGTCCGGATGCTGATCGACGTCGCCCTCACCCACGTCGGGCACACCACCGCGATCCACCCCGAGCACCCGTGATCAGCCCCCGGCACGGCGGCGAGCACGACCACGCCGACCATGACGGGCACCAGAGGGACGAGGGGCACGCGGCTCACGGCGCGGGCGGCCATGCCGGGCACGCGCACGGGGTGAGCGCGGACGCCGACCGGCGGCTGCTGGCGATCGCGCTGGCGCTGATCGTCGGCTTCATGGTCGCGGAGGTCACGGTCGGGCTGGTCGCCCGGTCGCTGGCGCTGGTCGCCGACGCCGGGCACATGCTCACCGACGCGGCAGCGATCGCGCTGGCGCTGGTCGCGATCCGCCTGGCGGCCCGGCCAGCCCGGGGCTCCTACACCTACGGGTTCAAGCGGGTCGAGATCCTCTCAGCGCAGGCCAACGGCGTCACCCTGCTGCTGCTCGCCGCGTTCTTCACCGTCGAGGGCATCCGTCGGCTGTTCGACCCGCCGCAGGTCCGCGGCGGCCTGGTCCTGGTCGTCGCGCTGGCCGGCATCGTGGTGAACGTCCTGGCGGCGTGGGTGCTGTCCAAGGCGAACCGGCAGAGCCTGAACGTCGAGGGCTCGTTCCAGCACATCCTGACCGACCTGTACGCCTTCATCGGTACCGCGATCGCCGCCGGCGTGATCCTGACGACCGGCTGGCAACGCGCCGACCCGCTTGCGACGCTCCTGGTCGCCGCACTCATGGTCAAGGCCGGGTACGCGCCGGTCCGCGAGTCCGGCCGGGTGTTCCTCGAAGCCGCCCCGCGCGGGATCGACCCGGCGCGGGTCGAGACCGGGATCCGTGGCGCCCCGGGGGTGCTGGAGGTCCACGAGCTGCACGTCTGGGAGGTCACCAGCGGTTTCCCGGCGCTGTCCGCGCACGTGCTGGTCGACACGGCCTGTGACTGCCACGCCAGCCGCCAGGACCTGGAGGCCATGCTCGCCGGCCGGTTCGGGATCGAGCACACCACTCTGCAGGTCGACCACCGCGAGGACCTGCTGCCGGCCCCGGCGACTAGCCCCGGACTGACCGAGGCGCGTCTGCATGGCGGCCACGCGGGCACGCTCGGCGCGACCGGCGACCACACCCATGACTCCGGCGGCTGCCGGTGACCTGCCCCCGGACCGCTGCTGTGGCGACCCGGCGGTGACCGGCGTGGTCGTCACGGCCGCGCGGCTGGTGCTGTTCCCAGTCGCCGCGGCTGCCACCGGCGCAGGCCTTGTGGCGTGGCGGGCGCCCGGGAAGAAGGCCACTAGCGGGGGGCAGCACTTCGCGGCCGGGGTGGTGTTCGCTGCGCTCGCCGGCGAGGTTCTGCCTGACCTTCGCGGCGAGGGGCACCTGGGCGCGGTCCTGGTCGGGTTCACCGTCGGGGTCGGGCTGTTGCTCGCGCTCGGGGGCCTACGGACGGCGCCAGGAAGCGGCCACAGCTGGTGAGACCGGCGACGCCGGCGCTGCCCGCCCGGCCGGGACGGTGGCGCTGCCGTGGGGGCTGCTGGTCGCGGTCGGGATCGACCTTGTCATCGATGGGCTGCTCGTCGGGCTCGGCGCGACCCTGGGCAGCAAGCAGGGCCTGGTGCTGACGGTCGCCCTGACTATCGAGATCAGATCTTGTTCCTGGCGGTGTCGGTCGTCGCGCAGCTGCTGGAGCAGGGCTAGCCCCGCGCCCGGGCGGCGCTGGTCGCCGGTTCGATCGGCCTGCTGACCGCGGGTCGGCGCGCTCGCCGGCGTGGCGCTGCTCGGCGGCGCCAGCCGCACCACCCTCGCGGCGGTGCTGGCGTTCGGGGCCGCCGCGCTGCTCTACCTCGTCGTGGAGGAGCTGCTCGTTGAGGCGCACGAGACCGACGAGACCCGCTGCTCGCCGCGATGTTCTTCGTCGGGTTCATCGGCTTGTACGCCCTGGCAGGGTGAGACACGTCGTGCCGCCCCACGTTGTCTTACGACAGGAGGATTCCCATGACCACTGACGCCAGCACACCGACCGGCGGCGCACCCGCCGCCGCCGACCCTGCGGCGCTGACCGCGCTTCCGGTTGTCGCGGGCTGCGCCGACGACGCCTGCTGCGCGGACGGCTGCACGGACGGCTGCTGCACGCCCCCGGTACCGGCCGGGGCGCGCGACGCCGGCTGGCACCGGGCCGCCCGCACCGCCGTGTGGCTGTCCTGGGCGAGCCTTGCCTGGATGAGCGTGGAGGGCGCGGTCGGGCTGCTGGCCGGGTTCCGGGCCGGCTCGGTCAGCCTGGTCGGGTGGGCGCTGTCCAGCGTTGTGGAGGGCCTGGCCAGCGTCATCGTGATCTGGCGGCTCACCGGGTCTCGGACGCTGTCTGACACCTCCGAGCGGGCCGCACAGCGGGCCGTCGCGGTGTCGTTCTGGCTACTCGCGCCGTACGTGGCGGTGCAGGCCGTCCTGAACCTGGTGACGGGCCATCACCCTTCAGCCAGCCCGCTCGGGATCGCCCTGACCGTCAGCAGCATCCTGGTCATGCCGGCGCTGGGCCGGGCCAAGCACCGACTCGGCGCTCGGCTCGGGTCGGCCGCGACCGCCGGCGAGGGCACCCAGAACCTGCTGTGCGCCTACCTCGCGGCCGCGGTCCTGGTCGGGCTGGTCGCGAACCCCACCGTCGGCGCCTGGTGGCTGGACCCGCTGATCGCGCTCGCCGTCGCCGCTGTCGCCGTCAAGGAAGGCCGCGGCGCGTGGCGGGGTGAGCAGTGCTGCTGATGACCCACCCCACCCTCACCACCGTCCCTGCCGAGGCCGAGCACCGTCCTACACCGCCCGGCAGCTACGGGACCTGCTGCTCGTGCTGGTCGCCGGCCTGCGCTGGTCACCGCGGGGATCGCCGGGTACGGCCTGGCCGGCCATGCGCATCCGGCGACGACGACGACCACCAGCGCCGAGGCCGGGTTCGCCCGGGACATCAGCGTCCACCACGCGCAGGCCGTGCAGATGTCGCTGATCGCCCGCGACACCCTCACCGAAGTACATGACCTACGACATCGCGTCCGGGCGCAGGCCCAGATAGGACGATGTCAGGCTGGCTCACCGAGTGGGGCCTCAGCCAGACCGACACCAGCCAGACCCGGATGGCCTGGATGACCAGCTCCGGTATGGCGGCCGGGCGACAGCGGTCACAGCGCTGCCAGCGGCGACGCAGTCTCGGACGGCGTGTCTGGCACCGCGGCCGGCTCGACCAGCGGGACAGCGATGCAGCCGCTGCCCGACGGCCGGATGCCGGGCATGGCCAGCGCCGCGGACCTCACCCGGCTGAGGAGCCTGCGCGGCAAGCAGGCCGACGTGCTGTGGCTGCAGCTGATGATCGCGCACCACCGCGGCGGGATCGACATGACCAAGACCGCGCTCGAGCTCACCGACCGGCCAAGCGTCCGCCAGCTCGCGCAAAGCATCGTGGACAGCCAGAGAGCGGAGATCACCTGCGATGCAGGACATGCTCCGCGAGCGCGGCGCAGCCCCCGCCTGACCACCCCCTCGGCAGCCACAAGCAGCCCGTTCACCGGCGTCCTCACCAGCAGCGTCGATGAACGCCCGCCGGCTCACCGTGGCGGCTCGTCGCCGCAGCCGGCGCGATGGTCGCGGAGGCCGCGCACCTGCCGGTCACCCCGGAGCACCTGACCGAAGCCCCGTACGTGGGGGTGCTGTTCGTGGCGTTCAGCTCGGCCGCGCTCGCCGGCTCGGCGGCGGTGCTGCTGCGCGACACGGCCGGCCGGTACGCCGGCACTGGGCCGCACCGGCCTCGCGACGGGCACGCCCACGGTCACGGTCACAGGCAGGGACTTACCGCTGCGATGCACCCGCTCGTCACGCGTTGATCCTTGCAGCCCGACAGCAGCCCGGGGACGGTCGGAGGGCGACCTGACGCAACCGCTGCCGCTGTGGAGCGGGGAGCCAAGTCGCTCGGCGGGGAGCCGCACAGGCGACACGTTCGGGTTCGCCTCCGCCGATCCCGAACAGGCTGCGCCCGGGCATGGGGCGTCCGAGGTTAAGCCATGTCACACTTCACTATATGGATGCCCTAAAGCAGGTCAACGCTGCGTCGGCTGCGGTGGAGGACTACGTCAAGGCGATCTACCAGGTGGCAGAGGACACCGGTGGGGTGGTGACGACGACGGGGCTGGCGGCCCGGTTGGGCGTCACGGCCCCGTCCGTCTCGGCGATGGTCAAGCGCTTGGATGCCATGGGTCTGGTCGCGCACGCCCCCTACCGGGGGGTGGTGCTGAGCGAGCAGGGCCGCCGGTTGGCGTTGTCGGTGGTGCGCCGGCACCGGCTGCTCGAGCTGTTCCTGGCCGAAGCGCTGGGACTGTCCTGGGATCAGGTGCACGACCAAGCCGAGGTGCTCGAACACGCGCTGTCCCCCGAGCTGGCAGCGGTGATCGCCGAGAAGCTGGGGCATCCGGACCGCGACCCGCACGGCGACCCCATCCCCACCGTCGACGGCCGGGTCGTGGAAGAACCGACCGCGCGGCTGTCCACACTGGCGGCGGGCACAGCCGGTGTGCTGGTGCGGGTCTCCGACGCCGACCCGGACAAGCTGCGCTACCTGAGCGCACACGGGATCGGGCTCGGGGACAGCGTCGAGGTCGGGCAACGCCAGCCGTTCGGCGGCTCGCTATCGGTGCGGATCAACGGCCAGCTGCACACCATGGGGGCCGAACTGGCCGCTGCGATGCGGGTGCGGGTGACCGGATGAGCCTGCAGCTCGACGGTGACCCGGCCGGGGCGTTCAGCCCCCTGCGGCAGATCCGTGCCCGGGGACGGGTCCGCGGCACGCTGGCTCTGCTTGGCCCGGCGTTCGTTGCGTCCGTGGCCTACATCGACCCGGGCAACTTCGCCACCAACTTCGCTGCCGGCGCGCAGTTCGGCTACCGGCTGACCTGGGTCATCCTGCTGGCCAACCTGATGGCGATGCTGGTGCAGTACCTGTCGGCCAAGCTCGGGGTGGCCACCGGGCTGAACCTGCCCGAGCTGTGCCGGCTGCACTTGGGTCGCCGCTGGTCGTTGGGGCTGTGGGCGCAGGCCGAGCTGGTGGCGATGGCAACAGACCTGGCGGAGTTCGTCGGCGCGGGCATCGCCCTGAACCTGCTGTTCGGCGTCCCGCTATTCATTGCCGGGCTGCTGACCGCCGTCGTCGCGTTCGTGATCCTGGCCCTGGAGCAACGCAACTACCGCAACTTCGAGCTGGCGATCGTCGCACTGCTCGGGATCGTGCTGCTGGGGTTTCTCTGCGACGTCCTGCGGGTCGGCCCCGACCTGTCACAGGCAGCAGCCGGGGTCATCCCCAGCTTCCACGGCACCGACAGCGTCCTGCTCGGCGTGGGCATCATCGGCGCCACCGTCATGCCGCACGTGATCTACCTGCACTCCGCGCTGACCAAACAGCGCATCGTGTGCCGAGACGACGCCGAAAAACGCGAGGTCCTGCGCTTCCAGCGCCTGGACGTCATCACCGCCATGACCCTGGCCGGCCTGATCAACCTGAGCATGCTGTTCGTCGCCGCCGCCCTGTTCAACAAGACCGGCCACACCAACGTCGACTCCATCCAAGCCGCCCACGCCGGCCTCGGCCAACTCGTCGGCGGCGGCGCAGCACTGGCCTTCGTCTTCGCCCTCCTGGCCTCCGGCCTTTCCTCCTCCAGCGTCGGCACCTACGCCGGCCAAGTCGTCATGCAAGGCTTCATCCAACGACGGATCCCGCTCTACCTACGCCGCGCGGTAACCATGGCGCCCTCGCTGATCGTGCTCGGGCTGGGCCTGTCCCCCACCAGCACCCTGGTGCTATCCCAAGTCGCCCTGTCCTTCGGCATCCCGTTCGCACTCGTCCCCATGGTGCTGCTGACCCGCCGCACCGACGTGATGGGCGCCTTCGCCAACAGTCCACTCACCACCTGGCTGACCAGCAGCATCGCCGCACTCATCATCGTCCTGAACGTGTTCCTGATCTACAGCACGGTCACCGCCTAACATCCGCGCGAGCGGCGGGTTCGGAGGCACAAGCCTGACCGTGACAGCAAGTGCGCACCCGCCGGTGACCAGCCACTAGACCGACGAGGACTGCCCGCCCTTCTGATACCTAGCCTTACCCGCAGCAGCAGGGCGGGTCGCGCTACCAATAATGCGCTGAGCGGGGCAGGCTAGCGGCCGAGAAGCACTTCCGACAAAGGAAGACGGGCCGGGTGGCGGTCGGAGCAGCAGCAGTCAGCGCCTATGTAGGAGGTCTCGAGGGAGCCCTCGCCGACCGGTTCGAGGGCTACCGGATCCACCTGGAGGCCCTGCCGCTGGCGACCGCGACCCGCCGGTCCTACGCCGGCCGGGTCGGCGGCTACCTCGCCTGGGTTGCCGAGCTCGACCCGGGCACCCGCCGCCGCCAAGGCGACCCGTTCCGGCACGGCCACGCCCGCGACTACACCGTCCGGGACTACCGCACCCACCTCATCACCGACCGCAGCCCGCCTCGGTCGACCTCACCCTCGCCCGCCCTGGACCCCTTCTACCGCTGGGTCGGCCTTGGTCCCGCCCGGGTCCGCCGCGACGACCTCCCGCAGGCCGCGCCCCGCGCCCTGACCGTCGAGCAGACCCGCCGGCGGCGTGCGAGACCGTGTGGTCATCACGCTGCTGCTGTTCACCGGCCTGCGGATCGGCGAGCTCGCCGTCCTGAACCTCGGCGACGTCGCCGTCAGCGCCCGCAAGGGCCTGGTCACCGTCCGCCGCGGCAAAGGCGACCGCTACCGGCAGGTCCCGCTCAACGCCGCCGCCCGCGACGCCCTCGACGCCTGGCTCGCCCGGCGCACCGAGCTGCCCGGCAGCGACAACCCCGCCCTACTGCTCTCTCTCAAGGGACAGCGGCTGTCCACCCGGGCGATCGACCTCAGCATCCGCCGGCTCGCCAAGCAGGCCGCCGTGCAGGCGTCTGCACACACCCTGCGGCACACCTGCCTGACCCGACTCGTCCGCGCCGGCAACGACATCGTCCTGGTCGCCGAACTCGCTGACCACGCACGCCTAGAGACCACCCGCCGCTACAGCCTGCCCAGCGACGCCGACCGCCAGGCGGCCATGGACGGCCGCACCATCGATTACTGACCGCGCCGACTCTCCCCTTGCGGAGGATCCTGCGCCGTTACTGATACTCAGGCCCCGACTAGCCCGAGTGCCTACAGGCGAGGTCCGCGGTGCGGACCGGCCGGCCCCTGCGTCGGTCCCGGCCGCGAGCGGCCGACGTCGAAGGACAACCCGGGCCGGCGGGTGCGGGTCGCGGTCGCAACCGGCGGACCGGTCTGCAGGCTGGCCCGCTGGGCGCTGGTCAGGCGCAGCTGCTCGGCCGCACTGCGCGCCGCGGCGGCTTGCGCGGCCCGGTCCTGGTTCTCCCGCAGCCGGGTCACCGCGTCGGACAGTGCGGCAAGCTGAGCGAGCAGCGCGAGCAGCTGGGTGTTCTCGCCCCGGCCGACGAACCGCGCCGAGGCCAGCAGCACCGACGCCGCCCGCAGCCCCTGCCCGGCTTGCGACGGTGCAGGCAACCGGCCCCACAGCTCCCGCGCCGCGCGGTCGTAGTGCCCGGCGGCGACGGTCAGCGGCCCCCCGCGGCGGCCCTCGACGACCCGGGCGGCGGAGGCGAGGAAGTCCGATGCGGCCCAGGCGGCGTCCGCCGCACCCAGCGGGTCGGTGCCCGCGGCGGCGCGGACCTGTTCGGTGGCGCGGGCCGCCGCCGCGCTCGCCTGCTCCCAGATCCGGGCCCGCTCCTCGCCGGTGAGCCGGTGCCGGTCCTGGTCTGGCCCTCCATCCGTTGCCGAAGACGCTGAAGAGCTCGCGCCCGCCGCGCGCCCGGGCTGCCCGGCCGTGGCGCCGCCGGCGGCGCTCGTGGTGGCGCTGCCGGCAGGCTCGGCCAGCTCCCAGCGGCGGCGCAGCTTGGGCAGGGTGAGGTCGGCGGCGAGCTTCCCGCCGCCGAAGTAGATCGGCTGGCCGCCGACATCGACGGACTCGGGTAGCGCCACCGCGTACCCGGTGACCTGCCCGGGGTCGCGCTCACTGTGCCGCTCCCGCACGAGCAGCCCGTCGTCGCGCAACCGCTCCAGGAACTCCGACAGGCTGCTGGCACCGGCAGCGGCGGTGCGCACTGAGCGGCGCAGCGTGTCCCGCACCGGCTCCGCCTGACCGCGCCGGGCGGCCTTGGCGGTCTCGGCGTAGCTGGCCCGCTTGGCCGCGGTCCGGTCACTCGCAGCTGTCACGGTGAGCCCGTACTGGGCCTCCACCTCCCGGGACGCTTCCCCGGCGCGCCAGAAGTCGTTGCGGGGAAACACCCGCCGCCCGTCCTGCCGGGCCAGGGTTGCCACCACATGCACGTGGTCGTCCGCGTGCCGGACCGCGACCCACCGCGCGCCCAGGTCATCACCCCGTGGTGCCAGCCCGATCCGGTCCATGTAGGTCTCGGCGATGTCCCGCCACTGCCCGTCCGACAGGTACCGGTCGACCATCGCCCCCGTCGCCGGGTCCTTCTTCGCCGCGATGATCAGGTGGTAGACCGGCTTCTTGTCCGCCCCGACCCCGGCCGCGGCCAGCGGCTGCTCCAACAACGAGGTCAACCGGCGAAAGTCCCGCAACCCCTTCTCACTCACCCCCGGCTCCAGCACGACCGGTTCGTCGAACCCCGCCACCACCCGCGGGTCGGTGTGCGGGTTGCGCCGCCCCCGGCCCTCCTGCTGCGCCGGGCCGGTCGCGTACAGGTAGCGGATCAGCCCCCCGACCCGCTTCCCCCGCGGCGCGACCTTCCCGATCACCGGCCACCCCCGCGCGCCATCATGGGCGTCGCCGCATCAGCAGCTCCGCCGCCGCATCCACCCGGGCCACCGCCCGCGCCGTCAGCTGCACCGCCTGGCCCAGCCACTCCGGCGCCTCACCCGTCACGTTCAGCGCAGTGACGGCCTGATTGACGTTCCCCCCGAACCGGCGCACCGCCGCCCGAGCCGCCACCAGCTCCGAGAGCGCCTGCCGCGACGCCGACGGCACCGGCGGCACCGTCCCCCGCGCCGCCGCCAACGCCACCGCCCCCACATAACCCGTCGGGGTCAGCCCCGCCCGCCCCGCGGCCAGCTCGATCGCCGCCAGCTCCTCATCGGCCAGGCGCACCGTGATCCGCCGGCCCCGGCCGGGAAAGCGGTGATCCCGATGGCGTGACGACACCACCGCGGCACCCTCAGGCGGACTGGCGTCCTGCTCGCTCACCCCAGCCCCTTCGTCCCGTGCTGCTGTTGCCCCGGCGTCTCGACCGCGCCCGGTCGGGACGCTCCGCGACCCCGCTGGGTCACCCGGTCACCCCGCAACGAGCCGGCCGCAGCCGAAGCAAGGGTGCCGACCCGCCGATGGTGCCACCTCGCGACCCGAAGGGTCCAGAGGTCTGGCAGCCAAAGGCATATCTTGCTTCCGCTTCCAGGCCCGTCACAGGCCCGTCACCTACGGCGCGGGTAGCACGCAAGCTAGGACACAACCGCGCCTTCAGGCGCGGCACCCGCTATAACAGGCCACGGTGGGCCAGGCTGTACCCAGCGGCTGTGGGATCGAGCAACGCACGGACACATAGGGACAGGGGGGGTGGACATGGCGGAACTGAAAGCGGCCCGACGAGCCGCGGAGAAAGCCGCAAGAGAGCGTCTCGCCGGCCCGCTGATCAACGCCGTGGGCCAGTTGGGGGTCGCTGCCGCCCAGCAACAGGCCGCGGCCGCCGGAGTCGACGACGCCAAACAGCAAGCACAAGCACACCTACGCCAGGCCCAGACCGAAGCAGACAGCATGCTCACCCACGCCCGCGACCACGTCAGCGCCGCCGACGACGACTACCGGCAGGCACACCACGCCGCACTCACCGCCGGCTGGTCACCAGCCGCCCTGGCCGACATGGGCTACACCCCGCCGGCACCGCCCAAACGAAACCGGAACCAGCCGGCCCACACCGTCGCCAGCGCGCCCGTCACGCTGGTGCCAGCCGCGAACGACCAGACGCGCGTGGCATAGCCGCTGCTGCCGGCACGTCCCGGACGCGACGACCGGCCGCAGGCAGCACCAGCTCTCCAAACCACGCATCTCGGCGGGCATTCTTGGCAGGCAAGGGTTCGGCGGCACGCTCGACCTGGGAGAATCAGCAGCGTGAACAGTCCAGACGCTCGGCTGGCCGCTGGCGACGTTCTCGGCGATGCGCAGCCATCGGGCTGGCCGGGCAGCGAGGACGAGCTGGACGTGCTGCGCTCCGCTCAGCTGTTCCGTGGCCTTCAGGTCGACGACGTCGCCGCGCTGCTGCCCGCGTTCGCCCCGCGCACCCTCGGTGCTCGGCTGTTCGCCCAAGGCGACGTCGACGAGGCCGACGTGTTCGTCGTCCTTCACGGGCGGTTCACCGTAGCCCGCGAGCACCGCGACCGGCGGGCCGTGACCGCCGTACTCGGACCGGGGGACATGGTCGGTGAGCTCAGCGTGTTCGATCCCGGTCCCCGCACCAGCACCGTCACCGCCGTCACCGGCGGCCGGGTCGCCGTGCTCGCCCGCGGGGACCTGCTCGCTTGGGGGACATCCAGACCGCACGTCGCCGCCCGGCTGCTGCAGGTGCTGGCCCGCCGGCTGCGCCGCACCAACAGCACCATCGTCGACCTGATGTTCGTCGACGTCGCCGGCCGGATGGCCAAAGCACTGCTCGAGCTCGCGGCCCGCTTCGGTGAGCGACACGGCCCCGAGGTGTGGGTACCGCACGGGCTGACCCAAGCCGAGCTCGGCCAGCTCGTCGGCGGATCCCGGGAGACCGTCAACAAGGTCCTGGCCGAGTCCGCCAACCGGGGCTGGCTCCGGCTAGAAACCCGCACCGTCATCCTGCTCGACCTACCCCGCCTGACCCAACGAGCCCGCGCCGCCGGCAGCTGAGGCGTCCCACCGGGAAGGTTCCGTGGCCAGCGGCCGCTTCGAGCTGACCGCTGCCGACCCAGCCGGTGCCAGCCGGGCTGCTCACTTGCCCCTTGCAGCTGGACTGAGCAACACGCACCGCCGCCGGCGGCCCGCCGCCCGGCAGCGGCTGACAGACTCAGGCTGGCGGGAGTCGCTGTGAGCCCATCGCGTACCCGCACCAGACCAGCGACCCGATCGAGCTCGAGCAGCTCGCGCGCATTGCAACAAGACAACGACTGCGACCCGGAGGCACCCGTTGGCACGCACCACCACCGTCCAGCTCATCGACGACATCGACGGCTCCCAGGCAGCTGAAACAGTCCGTTTCGCTGTCGATGGCCGGACGTATGAGATCGACCTGTCCACCGAGCACGCCGAAGGCCTGCGGCGCAGCCTGGCGCAGTTCGTCGCCGTGGCACGCCAGGCAGGCGCGGTGGACGCCAGCTCTAGGCGTGGCCAGGGCCGTCATGGGCGGCCACCAGGTGCTGACTCCTCGGCGGTCCGGGCATGGGCCAGGAAGAACGGCGTTCCCGTCTCGCCCCGAGGCCGCATCCCCGAAGCCGTGCTGGCCCAGTACACCAGCGCCCAGCAGGCACCCACAGCCGAACCAGCACCAGCGGAATCGGTCCCAGCCGAGTCTGTAGCAGTCGAACCGGGGGCAGCCGAGCCGGCGGACAAGCCAAAGCGGAGTCCACGCAAGCGCCCCTGACGGGTCGGAACCACTGCTCGCGGTCATCGCGAAGCTGCGTAGTGGCAGGGGAAGGGGCGATCACGGCCTGCAAGCACGCCGGCCGGACGGCTGGTGACGAGGACCGATCCGGCGTGCCCTGTGGCTGGGGGAGTGGCACCGAGCACCCAGGGCGAGCCGCGCTGCCGCGGACCGACTCCGGCAGGCGCGAAAGAGTCGTCGCGCTGCGGAGCCTGCGGGCGGGCGCGTCGGGTTTCCGGAGGGGTCCAGAGTGCCAAACCCACAAGTATGTCGGCGTTGTCGGCCTGGGTGAGCGGTTAGCAGCGAAACTGTCGCCGCGACGTCGAAGCCCAAGAGCTTCGGTGGTCACGCTGCGCCGGCGCCCGGATCGCGGCGCCAGGACCTCCGCCGTCGGGGACCGCTGGTGGCTGCACCTCAAAGCGCTGATCCGGCTCGCCGCCCTGTGCCAGAGCCGGGTAAGATGCCCGGATCTCGCCAGCGCCGCCGGTGTCGCCGGCTGGCTGCGTACCTATCTCGACCCGCTGCCTGCTGCGCCTTGACGGCACCTTCGTGACTGCCTAGTGGCCGGCGCACTGACCGGGCGCGGCTGGCTAGCGAACCGGTGCCAGCCGGGTACTGGAACCCGCCCGACGACGAGTAGGCCCGCGCTGACGGTCGCGCCCCGTTACTGTCCGGTGATGTTGGCCGTGGGCTCGCTCAAGCAGCACCCACCACGGCTGCGCAGCCAGTAGCCGGGGCCGGCCAGCGGGCGGATCGTGGCGCGGGCCCAGTCATAGAGCCGAGGCGCCCATGACGACAGGTAGCCCTACCCCGCCGCCAGCCACGGTGCAGCCGCATTTCTCCCCGCCCGCGACCGTGGTCTGCACAGCGTTCGCGATCGGACTCACGGTCGCGGCGGTCCGCCAACTGCGCCGGTTTCGTGGCCGCGGCCAGCGCCCCACCAGCAACCGGTGGTACGCGCTGGCTGGCGGGTTCGTCTACCTGTTCTTCGCCTACCTGACATCCGTACCGGTCTTGGTGCAGTTCTCGGTGCCGGTCCGCTACCTGGCAATCGCCTACCTCGCGCTGCCGCTGATCGCCCTGCTGTGCTGGGCGGTCGGGCGGGCGGCGGCCGGCTATGAACGGCGGCAGGACAACAAGTTCCGCCGCGAGCTGGGTCAGCCCGTCGCCCGGTTCCTGATCCCGCCTGGTGTCTTCGTCGCCGCCTGGCTCACGCTCGCCTTCACCGTCGGGATCGGCGCATCAGTGCTCTACCCGGCAGCTCGGAAGCCGACCACCCAGCAGCTCTCAGATCCCGCGCACCCGCTGGTCGTCCCTATTGCGCTGACACTCCTACCACCCGTCGCGCTGGGCATGGCTGCCGCCGCCGCTCACGGCAGCTGGCAGCGCCACCGGCGGCGCCGGGAAGACCAGCGCGTCGCAGACATCGACCGGC
>JAABUM010003724.1_pt1 | contig 18226 bp, 27 predicted proteins | sample 5559161 | NCBI WGS metagenome assembly JAABUM01 (sample SAMN10711868, study PRJNA513369) | rock metagenome | isolation source: Antarctica rocks | place: Antarctica: Victoria Land, Siegfried Peak nord | reverse complement strand
GAAACAAGATCGTGCTTGTCCTGCAGGCAAGCACGACGGCGACGGCAAGCAGCTGGCGGCGTGGCAGTCCATGGTGTCGGGCGGCAGCGCCGCCATCCTGGGCCCCACCATGACCAACCCCTTCGACGTCATCAAGGTGAGGATGCATCTATACACTTGACTGCAGCATGGCCTTGGCGCTGCCTCCTGCTCAATCGAATGCCTTGTCACGCTCATATGCGCGCAGCGCGTGTGCATTTCTGCAGCCTCGGAACGGCTTTGAAATCTGGTCTGGCTGTCGTCGAAATGGCAACCTGCAATGCTGCCATAACACTCACCCTGGCCCCGCATAGAACGCTTGCGGGCATCCCCGCCCTTTCATTGACGGCCTGCCTCTAAAACCGGGTGCAGACGCGGATGATGGCGCAGCGCAAGAGCCTCGAGGGCATCCAGTACAGCGGCTTTTTCGACGCGCTGCTCAAGATTCCGCGCCAGGAGGGCATGATGGCCCTGTACAAGGTGCGCGAACACTCTACTCTGTCCTTGTCTGAAAGCAACAGATGCTCAGAGCGCTGGGGCTGCTCGAAAACAGGGTGCAGTGCGGTGCAGCGGCTGTCTGCACATCGTGTGACTGCACTGCAGACCGCATAGCTCGCAGCTGTATGACCGTGCCGAGGTACAGAAGTTGCAGGCAGAGCGTGCAGTATGTCGTGCAAAACAAGCTGTGTCAAGAGCCTGCAACCCTGCTGGGCCTGACCACACAGTCGCCTCTGATGCCGCCAGGCGCGCTGCTGGACATCTGCCATTGTCAATATTCTTCTGTGTGCCGTTTCGCAGGGCCTCATGCCGCGGCTGATGCGCATCCCGCCGGGCCAGGCCATCGTGTGGGCCGTCAGCGACCAGATCACCGGCTACTTCGAACGCCGCCGCATGGATGCCGCCGTTGCTGTCTGAGGCGCTGTTTCCAGCGGCGGCTGCCGCTGCCGGAGTCGCTGTTTTGAGGCGGCAGCGACCTCCACAAGTGCCTGCCTTCCAGCAGCCGCTGCCGGCGCGATCGCCATTCGAGGCGCGGGGTCGCGGGAGGCGCGGGCGCGGACAGCGTGGCGGCTGCAATCGCCGTGGCATCAGCAAGCGGGATGTAGATTCTCATTCGATCTGCATCCTGCCGCAGCCCGCGAGCGCTGGCGGTTCTGCCGCAGATGCGTCACTGCCGACGTGCTCCAGGTTGAAGGGACCACCCTTGTGCATGGCTTGGTGGGGGCGCCAGGACTGCAGCAGGACAGCACCTCGTGATGACAGCACGCACAGCTGCGGCGCGCCGCTGCAGGGTTATGAGTCATCATGGGTCTGCTGGCGCAGGCCGCGCCGTCGCGATGTCGGCGTAGTGTCGGTTCTGACATTCTGCAGTTCAGATTGCTCAGGACGCCAGTAGTCTAGAAATCAGGCTGTCCAAAGTATTGGGTGTGAGCAGCAGGGTGGTGCCACAGCTTTGGCACGCCCAATTTTGTCAGTCAGGTGTGTTCAGGTGTGGGGAGTCTAGGTTCAGGCGTAGGCGTAGGCGTATAGGTAGAGGGTATTTAGGTTGAGGGTCTCAGGTTACAGGAAAGCATTCTCGCCGGCTCTGGCCGCTCTGTGTCGGAGCACGCCAATTTTGTGCGGTGAGGCGCGCTAGGGAGCGCCGCAGCCCTTTATTTTAGACAATTGACGGGAACACTGTTTGACTGATGATGCCCGGCGTATTGGTAAAAAATGTGCTTCCTGCGATGTACACAGCTCGTTTCCTCGTAGCACTCGCATCGCACTGTTGTCCTGGCTGCGGCCGTCCAGGGGCAGTGTTTCGGCCGTCCAGAGGCAGTGTTCTTGGTGAACCAGCCATCTACACCCAGTCACATGTTTCAGTCTCACATCGACGATGACGATCGTGCCTCCTCCGAGTTGCAGGCAGCCGTTCTGTTTTAAGCCTGCTGAACATGTTGGCGTTACACGGATCTATCTACATAGGATTTGGCTGCGTACATTGAGTACTCCTGGTCCAACGTGAAGACGAATTTCTGGATCTGGAGCGGCTCCTCATCATGCCGACTCACAGTCACCACGCGCCATTTCATTTCAGGATGGACAAGAAGGGTGTATACACATGTGGCTTGGACCGCCGCTCCAGAAATTGGCGTTGGTGCTGCACCCTCGACGAGCTTTCATATATGTCACCCATAGCAAATCGCTATATGCATTTTTGAGCAGGCACCAGCATCACTATGGTCACAGATGGCGCATGGTTCAGCATTAGTCACAATGATGATCAATTCTGGTTCTGGCGCCAGCGCAGCTCTCACCATTCTGACATGATTCAGATCGCACAGCGATACAATTCCACAGTCTTGGCCTGCAAAAGGTCAGTCACACATCGGATCAATTGAGACATCAGCAGACTGCAATTACAAAGTTCAGCAGGATAGTCAGCAGAGAGAAATAAATTTCACTGTTCCAGCCTCACTCAGGCGCATTCGCGTTTGTAGACGTTACATGTGAACTTGTCCCAAATGGCACCTGGCACCTGTGGCCGATCCAATCGCACCCACCGTATGTTTCAGCCGTCATGCATGGGGCATTCGGCAGCAGCTGCCGCATGCGCCGGCACTCACAGCAGCGCAGCGAGGCAGACTCGTCATTGTCGTCTGCGGCGGTATTCGTTGTGGTGGTATTCATTTTCAAGACTTATGCAATGCCCACGATTCGAACCACCTATATGGTCCTTCATCGAATGCTGTAGACAAGACAGTAAACGGAGTTTCCTTTTCTTTTCAGTGTACCTTCCGGTGCAGTTCCGCAGCCCATGCTCTCGTGCAGGTTGATTGCCACCAGGTGCAGCATCCGCCGCAGCGTGCCCTGTGAGGCGTTTTGCAACTTTGTCAAGATAGATCACATCTCTTCCTTGCCATTTCCAGAGGATGATCAGCACTTCAAAACATTGAGCGGTGTCATTACCGTGTCCAGGCAGCCCATGTGCGGCGATGCCGGGTAGTCTGATACAAAGGGAGTGCCAACAGGATACAGAGGGGCCAGCGCCGGGGAGGAGATGCGCAGTGCCTCCCCAATGGTGGCGTTGAGCGACCTTCATGCATAGCGATGATGGTCACCATACATGGGAAGAACGATCATGCAGGGTTGCATCAGGCATTGAAAAAAAAAGAGGCCCGCAGGAACATGAGAGCACTGCGCTGCTGTGACATGCAGAATGATGCTGGATAGCGCGGGATGATGCTGAAAATCGCAGGGGGACGCAGCGAAGGAGAATGGCTCATGCAGCGCACCGCAGGGCCCGGTCCGTCAAACGCAGGCGCGGTATCACCAGGCGGCTGAGCAGGTGCTTCGGCAGCCGCTCAAACCACATGTCGCTGTACTCGCTGCAACCAGCAGCATCGGGCAGTGAGCTCAACACTCTGGCAGGACACGGCACGCCGGCTTGAGTGTCCTGCAGGTAGGCATGCACAGTTCGGACTGTGCATGGATCCAGTCATCCTGCACGAAGATACGTACAAGACGACACAGCTATCTGCCTTACAGGCTGTCTGCATGCAAGCCATACATAGTGATGATGCGCACTCCAGGATCTGGCTGACGTTGTCGTCAGCGAAGGCCACACAGCGGTCGACTGCTGCGCTGCAGCCGTACTTTTCCGCGGTCAGCAGCCAGGGCCGTACGTTGCCCACCGTCAGATCGAAGCGGCACAGTGCCTGCCCGCAGTCGGCCCGCAGATCAGGCATGTCGTCTGCGCATTACGCAGGCAGCGCGGGGTCAGACACGACTGCCAGTGGCAGCCAGGCACACAGCACAGCTGACCGGTGCTTGGACATATCACATCACATGCACAGTGTGAATCGCACAACGACAGGTATTGGCAAACAGCATGCATTTAGACAGCACAGCTAGCTCAAGGTCGTGGAACTCAGGGCTGGTGTCGCTGTGGTGCTGCATGCATATGCGCGCGCAGACTCCATGGCGTCGCTGACTGTGGACAGCTCCGTGATTATGGCAAGTGACGGCATGACTGAATAGACAGCGATGGCATATCCCAGCAGGATAGAGGATTGCGTAGTTTGAGCCGGCAAAAAACACTCACATCTCTGCGACATCTCCAACGCCAGCACCACGCTGCCCTCGGTGACTTTGAAGTCGCGGGTGTGGATGTAGTCGAGCGGCAGAGCCAGTTTGACCCCGGTATCTGGCAGGATGATGCACGCTGGAAGCGTGGCCTGCTGGGCGATCAGATTCCTGCGGCAGGCAGAGGCGTAGCTCATCAGCATGCACATCACTTCCATGTTGGCTCTGCAACGCACGCCCGGCATGCTTTGGGCGGCGCCACTGGCATGTTGCAGTGCAGCCGGTCCTGTGCTGTATGAGCCGTATGTTCGGAGGTCACTGTGTCCAGGATTTGACATGAGGAAGTCTCACCTCAGGACGCCACTCTGTTCGGCAAGCTTGGAGCAGTGCAGGTCCGAAAACGTGACGCCGTCCGCTGACATCACTGTGCAATTCGAGAGGAAAGCCAGCTCCTGCTGGCCAAGAAGGAACAGTCATTGCTCTCGAAACAGAAACAAAGTAAGCATACAACAAGCAAGCTTAATGCGCCTTCTGCTGGCAGGTACCACGATGCGCACTACCAACCTGAAGACCGGACTCAGATGTGGTGACAACGTGCCTGCAGACTCTTCTGGGCTTTGTCACTCGTCAGAAGCCGCCCGTCTGTGCCTTTGACCACGCCTGGGGCAACAGGTTGAGCAGCTGCACCGTTGTCCTCCTGCTCGGTTTTGACACGCGTACGCTTCAAAGGGAGCTGCATCGCGGCTGCTGTAGTCCAGCAGCACGCTGCAGAGACAGTCCAAAACTGCAACTCGTCGAAGTCTGCTGCTGAATCTGGAGGGCAGGCAGGGTGGCTGTGACAGCAGGGTGAGGGATGCAACACAGCCAGCAGCAGTCGCGCTCTGTATATCGTAGGGATCACCGCCAATAATTTCTGCCCTGCTATGACGATCGAGTGAAGCGAGCGAGCAATGTTATTGTACAGGCAAGGGAGCACGCACCGTTTGCAAGGAACCCAGCGCGTGATTGTGCAGGGTCTATTCAGAAAAGGGTTCTGGGATGGGCAAGAAGGGTGTCTGGGACCGCCGCTTTACAAAATGGCGGCGATTCCTGCACCAGCGTGAATAAAAGCTACATACAGACGATGAGGGAGCTCTGCGGCGTGCGGCGCTCTGTTCCCGCTGTAGTGCTCCTGCAAGAGCTTGGCGAGCTGCCGCTGGCGGTCGAATGGAAGCGGCAGGCGCTGCGGTTTTGGAGTTCGCTGACCGCTCTGCCAAAATTCTCCGTCTTCAAGCAGGCGGCTATGGACGATCTTGCGGCGGAGCAGCAGTCCAACACGCGAGACTGGGCTGCTGGGCTTTTGGCATGTGCGCAGCAGCATGGCATGGAGCTGACGGGCGCCGATGGCAGCATGGTGGCGGCAGCGGACGAGGGCGCCATCGCAGCCTGCTAGTAGCCTGGCAGACTGATCACTCTGTCATCTGTGTCCATGCAGCATGCCATTCCGATAGCAGATGTCAATGTGGCAGCAGTCGCCAGGATCACGGCACAGGCATTGCCGCCGGTGCTCCCGCTTTAACACAGCGTGCGCAATAGCTTCATGCGCGTCGGCTGTTGCAGTGTGGGAGGTAGAGAGCTCATGCAATTGATATTTACACATCTCGTCAATTCTCGCACAAGAAACTCAGCATACACTGTACAGTATCGCTACAGAAGATCAGAAGATCTGCGGTTGTGAAATCACACAAGATTGCCGGCGAGCGTTCCCCAAAATGGAGACGTATTGGCAAAGCAAGCACAGAATGCAGCGAGCAATGAGCATGCAGCACGGCAGGTTACTATGTCAAACTTGCAGATCGCGAGTCCCTGAAGTCGCCGAAAACGGCACAGCTGTCACTGTGCGGAGGTGAAGGAGTTGCCAAAGTCTTCAAGAATTGGCCGCCTTCTTTGCGTCGCCCTTGGTCTGCGGACGCAACAAACGAACAGTGTGAGCCGTGTACTTGCGTGTGTTATCTGCAGACGCGAAGATCATCGAGGCCAGTCCTGCGCCTCAATAACACACGCAAAGATCATTGAAATGCGGGACTGGCGGCATATTACAGACCGTGCCTGTGCATCGAGCCTGGCATACTATGTAGTACTATGTAGTACTACAGCAAGGCCTGCCGACCAAGATGCAAGGCAAAAGCTGCTGCCCAACAGATGGAATGGAAAGGCACATCGCCGATGGTCCTGCACAGGATCGATCGCATCTGCTCACCTCGCGGGCCTTCCCCTCCGCCTCCATGGACTTGTCGCCGATGACGCTGCCAACGGTGTTTTTCACAGTGCCCATGACCTTATCTCCCATGCCTTCAGCGTAGCCCTTAGCCTCGGCAGCGTCATGCTCTGCATTCCCCTCGGCACGCTTGGCGGCGCCTGCAGGGAACGATATCATGACTTCGCCTAAACGCCGCCGCCTCTGCACTATGGACGCCAACGGCAATGATCCGCTTGGCAAGCAGGCATTTAATGCCAGGCCGATAGCGAACCGTGTTGCGCACCCTTGCCCTGCTGTTCATCCGAGCCCAGTACTTTGCCAAGGTTCTCGCGAATGGCGCCCTGGGCGGCCTTGGCATTGCCGGACGTCTGTAGAAGGACACACAGGATCGTGAGTGCCAGGCGGACCGTCAGCGAATAAAGGTTGTGGAGGACGATCTGATTTTCTGGACATTGCATCCCAGGCCCATCGATACATGGATACACGAGTAGGGGTAGCTGTAACACTGCCTTCCAGCGAGGGAAGGTGCGAGGGAAAATCCTGGGCACTGCACAGCCCAAATGCCAAGGGTGCGGGTTAAAGCCGTTATAGGTGCGAGGGACTGACATGCGAAATGCTGGCTATGAGCAGTGGCCAATGAAGTCGCGGTGTCACGGACAACAGTGCTCACCGGGACGACAGGACATCACTGACAGACGGCAGACTTGACGTCGTTTCATCTCTGGTTCATAGCGGCTAGCAGCATGACGAGGGGGTCATTTCATAGTAAGTTTTGAGTACACCATCCAGAAACATGTGGCGGCGAGAGACTACGAAGGGTCGCACCTTTGACGGGTCAACCATGCTGGAGTCGCGCAGCGGGTGGTATCGACAATGTATACGGCAGCCGGCTCGATCGAGATGATGTGCAATCAGAAGATTCGTGTAAGAGCACAATGTTCAAAGGTGGCGAGCGGTGAAATGTGCCGTTCATCGAGTTGCAGCCGTCGAGTTGTCCATCGCGTCTAGTCAGCACAACTGCAAACCAGCTTCCCAGGGTGTAAAGAAAACATCAAAACGTCGCTACCGCAGGCTGCGACGATCGATCAACTGTATGTTCAACCGCCACCTCCGCATATTGAAAGCACAAGGCTGCAACACTTCGCACACAACATGACGGGCGAGCCTTCGAAGGTGTGCACACCCGAGCAAAACTCCCTGATGCGCTCGATGCAAGCGATTTGACAATAGCGAACAACCCTGCTTTGTGCGTTTCGTGACCGTCTCAATGTTTCGCTTGGACATCACTAGTCCTGCACACCACGCGACGAGCATCGAGCATCATCCGATGAGTGCCGTCCCAGCATGCCCCAGTTGCGCTGCTGACGGTTTATCCTTTCGTGCGGAATGCAGACGGAGGGCAACCTCAAGGTCCGCTGTCGCTTCTGCCTGTCGGTGTTTGGTCTACTCTGGCACATGTATGCAGTCAAGATACGCAGACGCTGTGAATTACACTGGTCTCAATCTGAACGCCGCTAAACCTTTCGAGCTGTCCTCATCTGCAGGCTGCGGAGGGCGCCGTGCGCGAGAACATCGGCAGCTTGATGGGCAACACGGAAACGGAGCAGAAGGGTGCGCTCGAATGGCTAAACTTAAACCTAAACCTAAACCTAAACCTCAATTGACCACATGACGCATGAGATCTGAGGGAAGAACGGCTCAGTAGCTCTTCAACGGACCGAAAATGTCACATCATCCTGTAGAAACACATTTCTGCTCGAGATTGCAGGCAAGGCCAAGCGCACCGAAGGCAACGCCGAGCACGACACGGCAGAGGCCAAGGGCTACCTCGAGGGCGTGCAGGAGAAGGTGATATATTTCTCCCGCACAAGAAGCAGATGTTTTCACCGCTGGAGTCGCAGGGAGCTGAGCTGGAGCTGCAGAACAATGACGCCATGCCTATGCATGCTCCCTTGCAGGTGGTCGGCACCGTGAAGGACACAGTCGGCGGGGCGATAGGTGATGAGCAAATGAAGGCCGAGGGCAAGGCACGCGCGGTACGCAGCCCGTGCATGATAGCGTCTGCCTAGGAAGCTGTTGGTGGCAGCTGGCTTCTGACATTGATCGATCTGCAGAAGAGTGTGCAGTGCCTTCGCAGGAATCTTACCCAATTGCTGACAACAAAGTGTGGTGCAGACCAAGGGCGACGCCAAGAAGGCCGTGAACTCCTGATGAAGCCAGGAGGGACTACGCAGGACGGTCCTGCTGACGGTATGGCGTGTCGCTGCCAGCCGCAGCGTTTGTGCTCCTAGGTGTGTGGCTCTAGGAAGCCTTTCAATGGTATGGTGCAGGTGCAGGTGCAGCATACCTTGCCCTTTCTAAATCAGTTTCGCATTTCAATCAGTCTGGCTTCAGGAAGCAGTTCAATGGTATGCTGCAGGTGCAGCATACCTTGCCCTTTCTAAATCAGTTTCGCATTTCAATCAGTCGAACCCCTTCGCGCATCAGTTGTGTGCAGCATGCATTGCGTCTGGAATGGATTTGAAGTTCCAGACTCCGGTTCCCCATACATATGTACGACGATTCTTGTAAAAGAAGGAGGAAGCCTTGATGATACAACACTCGCAACTGTACACAATTCCATCACCCAGCAGGAACTCTGCATATCGGTCTTGTTTGCTTCACCCCCGTCCCTTGCTCGCGAGATCACTCTGTCGCAATGCACTGAACACCAGACGAGCAACTTGTTTGCCGGCAATCCCACGCTCAAGCCAGTTGCGCACATGCGATGAGAATCCCGCCACCTTACTTTTCTCCTACTGCGTCGCTCTACTGGCTGGCCGCACTTCCTCCGCAAATTCCGGATCCTGCAAGGCAAAGGAGAAAATTTTTGCACGCAAGCAAGCAGATTCTGTGCGCTTGTGTGCAGTATGGCAGATTCACAAGCTTTGCTCGCTCACGTCGTAACTCCCCTCAGGTTGTGTTGCACTTCAGGCTTGACCCATGCAAGGTCTGCAAGGGAAAGGCGATCGGAGCGTGCCTGCGGAGCTGACGTCGCTAGCCGCAGCGGCCGGCGCCAGCAGCGAATGACACCGCTGTGGCTGGCGAGGAATAGGGCGCCCGGTGTCGGCAGCACCCCGGACACAGGCTCCGCGTGCAGCCTGCAACGTCACACAGTGTTGTAGTCGGGCATCGTGTCGTGCATGGGCAGGGCGGCTCTTTTCTACAAGCCTCACGATGCAGGCAAAGTGCGGCGATGGTTCAGCAGGACAGCATCCTATCGTCTTCCTTCCTGTACACTTGAGCCGTGACTTCGTCAGACCCTGCACGAGTCAAGTGGTTTGGTGTGTAGGGTTTCCAGAGCGGAGGCGGAGTCTCACTTTCGTATCCTGACGGGCGGCTGGAGGTTCATGTCCGCGTGCGGCGCCGCGGCAGCGACGCCGCCATGCGCCGCCGCCGCTGCTGCGCCGCCGCCGCCTCCAGGCGCACTGTTCGTGCAGCTCATCCACCTATTGTGCTTCGTGTGAGATGCTAAGCTGATCCGGTGTAGCTAGTGAGGCATACCACCATGGAAGTCCGCAGGGGTCATGAAGATTGGCCCTGAAAACACCAGCCCAATCTAGCGCAGGGGTGCTAATTCGAGAGACGCACCTGCTGTCTGCGGCCGGGAAAAGCTGCCGCGGCGCCGCCGCTGCCGGGCCGCCGCTCTTTGGGCTGCGATCCGCACAGCACAGTGACACCTATTTATCAATGCCAAGGCCGCACACGAGTACGTTGCATAGCACCGCATCCCACTGCCAATCGTAATCGTTGCCACAGCCGCACAGACTGTTGGATCGGGCCCGACGATTGATTCGAGCAACAGTCCTGCAATAATGTAGTCCTGTGCCCATCTCGCAAGTATGGTCATGCAGCTGGACTCGTGAGCGATCGCAAGGCTGCCTGATCTCCAATCTTCGATCTTGTCCAAACCTCTCATCTCTGTACACCCTGCATAACCCGAACCCAACCTGACGGGCGTTAGCGCCTCCGGCCCGAGGTCGAAGTCCCACAGCGCCAGCTGGCTGTCCTGCCCGCCGCTCAGCAGCCGCAGCAGCCCCGGCGCCGCCGCCTCCTGCCCCTCGTGCGCCCTGCACAAGTGAGGATAAATCGCATTGCAATGCAAAGCCACTGCAGGAAGGAGTTGTGCGGCATAACGAGCTTTGCTGGCTGTCCCTCCCGCTGCTCAGCAGCTCCAGCGGCCCCCGCGCCGCTGCCTCCTGCCCCTCGTGTGCCCCGGCGAAGTGCAATAGAGATACCAGGATCTGCTGAGACTGATCTGTCAAGGAGCCCTCAGCGACAGGCTGTCCTGCTCGCCGCTCAGCAGCCGCAGCAGCCCCCGGCGCCGCCGCCTCCTGCCCCTCGTGCGTCCTGCGGCGGGGCAGGACAGCGAACATGGTCACGATGTGAATGATCTTTACAGAGGCTTCACTAAACATGGACCACCAGGGTTTGTCTCGTAAAGCCGCTGCCGCTCGGCAGCCGCAGCACCCTCGCTGGCGCCGCCTCCTGATGCACGCTCAGCGCAGGAACGATAGCAACACAGTCACGATCGTGGAGAGCCTGCAGCATAAAGGATCTGCAGGATAGCAAACCTGGCCTTGGAATGCGAGCTGGACACCAAGCTCAATGCGAGCTGGACATCAAGCTCAAGGTGCATGCATCTTGGTGCACTGGGTCGTTCGTCAACGCTTAGCCGCTCACCAGTAGTCAAAGGTGGCGGGGGATATCAGACAGCGTGGATTCCCAGTGTGAAGCATGCCAAGTCTTTCGCTTCATTAGCTCCTTGTGGACAAGATACAAGATACGCCGCTCACCAAGAATCAAACGCCACTGCGGAGACCCAAGAGGCATGGCCGGCGCCCCAGGCCACCACCGCGCGGTCTGCAATGCTGTAGACGCACACCAGGTCGTCCTCCCCCCCTGTGGCGATAAACTCCCCATCGGCGCTCCAGTCGCAGCACAGCAGCCCGCCGTAGTAGCTCTGTAGTGGCAGCGGCAGCAGGCTTGTCACATGGGGATGATTCTCCTGAATGCGAGCAACTACAGGCGCAGAGCATATCGGCACAGGTGACATCTATATATATATATATTTTAAGCACCGCCGTCGGTGTGTTGTCAGCCGCTCGGCATGTTTCAGGCTGGTTCTTGTTTTCTACATCAGGGCTTTTGGGCGGTGTGGTTCGTGTTGTTGCAGACAGGGCGCCCCCTTGATGCCGCCAGCCAGGCGCTGCGACGCAACGTCATGCCCGCGCAGCATGCCGTCCGCTCAGGTGTCCGGTGTGTATTGATCTCAACGTGTTTTAGTGCTGCCAACGAAGGGCCTCACCTTGAAGCCGCCGACGAGGCGTTGCGAGGCCACGTCATACACCCGCAGCACGCCGTCCGTGCACGTGTCCACCAGTGCTGTCGGGCGGTTTTGCAGCGGTCTGCACACTTGGCATGGTGTACAATGCTCGGGCCTGCCATGTTTGTCGTTTGAGCTGTGAAAAAGGCGCCACCTTGAAGCCGCCAACGAGGCGCTGCGTCGCCACGTCGTACACCCGCAGCACGCCGTCCGCGCACGCGGCGGCCACCGATGCGCCGTCAGGCGCCGCCGCAAGCGCGTTGACTGTCGAGCCGGTGCGGATGTGCGCCAGCGCCTCCGCGCCTGGCACGCTGACGATCGACCGCAGCGTCGTGCTCAGCTTGCCGCCGTCCTGCCCGGAGCCCTGCCGATCGAAGGTTGTTACGGTGGAGTACGGTGTGATCTGGGTGGAGGTTTATGATTCGTGTGCACCAGGACACACTGACGATCGACTGCAGCACCAGGCTCAGCTTGCCGCCGTCCTGCCTGGCCGCTGAGTTGAAGGGTGTTTTCTGGATGGTTGCGTGCTGACGATGTCTGACAGCGGGCCACAGCTGCAGGCTTAGGTTGCTGCCAATCACCCCTGGACGCTGCACAGGGTCTGATCTCTCACACCAGCGCACACTCTGCAGCTCCCCAACAGTCTCCCTGACGACCGAGGACACTGGCGCAATTCTCTGTCGCAGTCTGTGGGATGGAAGCTAAAATCTGGGGACGCGCGCGCCTTTTTCTGGTAGATGAACAGCGAGCCGCTGACGTGGCCTGCGGCAAAGGTGCCGTCCTCGGGCGACAGCCATGCGACAGCCGTCGCTCGGCTGCCGTCGGCGCCGCCGGCGACATTGAAGTGCAGGCAGGCCGTCCGCCGGTGGTCACCCCGCGCCGCCGTCACCTGCCCCGTCAGCGACGTCGCAAGCACTGCGGCAACAGTGTGGAAAGTGGTTTACACTGCGGCTGTGCCATGCAGTCTGGACTGTATCAAACTGCAGACCGAGTGGGTCGCCCCGCATCGCCGTCACCTGCCCCGCCAGCGACGTTGCCAGCGCATGGCAGCAGTGTGGAAGGTGACACGAATCTGGGTTGCACTGCGCCTGTGCAGCGCGGTCGAGATTGAACCGCAGGGACAGGTCTCTCAGCCCTGAGCAGCCCCTGCTCCTGTGCGCTGCCGGCTCGGCCAGATATCCAGCACATGCGCAGAGCTGGTCGCAAACAGTTGACACGAATGACCATCCAGTGGCGAGTCAATCCTGCACAGTACAAAGCGCACCGTCGCCGGTGTTGAGGCCGATGAGGAGGTCTACGTCGTCCGGCGCAGGCGCGTGCGTGTGGCACGTTGGCCAGGTGTTGGGCCCTGTGCCGCTGGTGCCGCAGTAGATCGACCGCACTGGCTCCTGGGTTGAGGACACACACGCATGAGCTGAGAAAAGAGGCTTGAAAATGGTGTAGCATTGGGCGACACCTCACGCTTTCATGCAGCAGGACTCAGGCGACAGACATTCTGCTCCGGAGACGCCTGGGTACTTGTGCTGGCTTACCCTGTCCGGATTGGAGTACTCGGTGATGTGCAGGAACTCCTGCGCGTTGAAGACGACAAAGGCGCCGCCGCGCTCGCCAGGCAGCTCGGCAAATGTCATGCGGCAGGCACGGCTCGCCGAAAAGGCCGCGCGCGACGGCCGCTCGCTGTGCAGCCTGCGGTTAGGCGTCACACAAGTGGAACATTTGGAAGGAAGTGGATTTCGCCAAATGTCAGGCGAAATGCGCGGCTTGCCGAGAAGGCCGCCCGCGACGGCCGCTCGCTGTGCAGCCTGCAGCACACGATGTGCGTTGAATCTCGCTATGTGTGTTCCCTTGCGACGACGCCTAGTTCGGCCTCTCCTTTGAACATAGCATGCCGCCGGGGAGCCATGATTTCCTCCTGCAGCGGGCAACGTGCTAGGCCATCAACGCGGGCAGCGTGCCTTTTGATATGCGACTTAACAGCAGAAGTCTGAGTCACACGCACATGTACTGGCCCTCTGGAGCCTTGAAATCCAGTTTGGGTGGTTGCGCCATGGCTGCGTGGTGTTGCCGTTGTGCCGCTTCTGCTCAAGCTCACTTCTTGCCGCTCCCACCCCGCTGCACTCTCTCCGCGCCAGCAGCAATGCCAAATTTGCTAGGCAGGCGCCGCCTGTGGGTGCGGTTCGTGTGGAGAGTCTAGTCGCTAGCTGCGGTGACGCCGGGTGTGGAAGTGCGCGCTGTGGCAATGGCACTGGCTAGCTGGCAGCAACACTGCTGGTGCTGTGTCTGCTGGTTGGCTGATATGACCGGTAATGGCGAGTCAGCTGCGCTGTTGCTGCAAATCCTTCTAGCTTTTTGCCACAGACTGCCGCGCTGCAGAGTGGTCTGCTACAGGTGACCTGCCAAGAGGAACTGTGTGGACGACAAAGGTGGCTTTGATATTGCAGCCTCCAGCTTAGGAGAATGGCTGGAATCTTCGCGAGAGGCACTCAAATGGGTTCAAGATCGGGTCAGAAAAATGTCAGACGGTGGGGTGCCAAGCGTGGCGTGTCCGCTTTTATGTGCGCAGTGCAGCGACACGAAGAAACGCTTCGTTCAGATTGCAAGTCGAGAAGTGCATAGCGCACGGGCATCAGAATCTCAGATTGTGCACGTGCATTCCCTTATTTCAAAATTTCAGTGCGCGCAGATCTACCCTTGCAATTTCGCCGAACTGTTCCTTGAGAGGTTGTCTTGCTCGGCTCGCGCATCAATACTCACTGCAGCGCGTCTCGATCTTAGTTCTCCTTGAGTGTGCATCCGTACAGTACTGACTCCTGTCTGGCTTCAAGCAGACTGTTGTTCGCAGTCATCTTGAATCAGCTGCAGAAGCGATCCTGAAGCCTGACACTGTTTGAGAGGCTGGCATCACGCAGCATCGGGCGCATACACACGATAATCATGAACACCGAACACCTTGCGCGACGTGCAGATGTCCAGAGCTCGCAGAGCAGCGATCCTGCGCCTGTAGCCGTAGCCAGCTGGGTTGACCCAGAAGCGCCGAACGGCAGGCATGCATTGCCGCCGCCTGCACCTGGGCTGTATGCTCAGCGGAAGGCGCTGCCGCACAGAAGCCAGCGAAGCTGGGACCAGCACTGCTGCAAGCTGTGGTGCTGGCGCAGGCAACCGCAAGGGGAGACACCATGGCAATCTGTCATGGGTGCTGACACAATGATGCTGCGCCACAAAACTGACAGCAGCTTTGCACGGCGATTGCCGCTGAGGAAGCTGGAGGCGGCAATCCGCCTGGGTGGCCAAGCGGTTGCCTGAAATGCAGTCCGGCCGCAACAATGTGTGCCTCACACTGCAGCCAGCGCGCAGGGCCGAGCCCAGCTCGCGTCGTGGCGCAGCTCTCGCCGCATGGATGCTGTGGGAGGCAGCGGCAAAGGGCGCTGCCACGTCGTGTTTCGTGAGGGCAGAGTCGCCGCCTTGCCTTCGTCAGCAGCGCCCTAGGCTGGCCGACGCATGACTGCAGCTTCGATTTGGACCATGTTTGCCAGTGTAAGCGATGCACAACGCCACTAGGGGCAGTGAGGGTCTTGAAAGAAGAGGGCAGGCGGCGAGCGGCGGAAGAGCTGCAGCAATGTAACGCTTCAAAGTCCCCCGATGGCTAAGCTGGCTTGTGAACGATGAACAGAAAACCTGGGCTTCCGCTGCATTCACACCCAGGCACATTGGCGCATACAAAAGGACAACCATATCGGCACTGCAGCGGGAAAAGAGCGCCGCACGCCCCAGAGCTCCCTCATCATCTGTGCGTAGCTGTCCTCCAGTTTGTTTCGCCCGGTTCGACACTCCGCCACCATTTGCCGCAGACCCCAGACTTCACAGCCTTAGGATGCTGTGTGTTGGACCGTCGTCAGGTACAGTTGCACCAGTAACGTCAACGCTGTAGTGACACTCCAGCCGCTTGAAGCGCCGGCGCAGCAGCCCGGCTGCCACATTCTGCCGCCGCTGCATTTCCAACATGCCGCCAGCGACGCCACAGGTCGCTGTGAACATGAGGACGAGTAACTTCCAGGCGTCGCACTGCTGCAGTGGAGTGCTGTCACATGTCCAGGTGTGATCCCACGCCGCCTTTTGCGACTTGCTGCAGAGGACCATCACTGCCGTGTTTGCCGCTCTGATCGTCATGCCCTTGTTGCGGCAGTACTGCGCCGTCGCATTGATCAGACGCTACAGCCCCTCTGCCGTCGTCGACATCAGGACTATGTCGTCTGCATACATGAGCGCTGACACCCGCTAACCGCTGCTGAGCTGCGGCCTGCTGCCGCCCTCCACTGACTCATGGTGGTCAAACAAACCATCCGTGTTCAAACCAAACAATGTCGGGCTGAGGGGACAGCTCTGCTTGACGCCCAGGCAGGATTTGTGCATGTTGCAATGGCGGCCTGCCACCTTGACAGCTACCTGACTGTTGGTATGCCCTGATGCCCTTAATCATGTTGCCATAAATGCCGAGCCCGACCAATGTCTGCCAAAGCTGCTTGCGAGGTACACTGTCGTAGGCGCCCTTCAAATCCACGAAACAGCAGCACAGCTGCCCTCTCTTGTGCTGCACTTGCTGGTAGTTCGCTGTGTCCGACATCATCCACCTTGCCATCTGGCGCTTCAGCGTCGCACACCGCAGCAGCTCTGTCGGCTCGCCGCTGAGTCCAGCTGCCTTGCCATCGTTGAGCTTTCGCAGCGCCTGCTGCACCTCTGCCGGCGTGAATGCCTCGTTGAGCATTTCTGCTTCTGAGCGCTGGTCGTCCAGCCGCTGGAAGGCGGCCTCTGCTGCACGGCGGCGGCGGCGGCAGCGGCGGCGGATGGCTGGAAGGCTGCGGCTGCTGGGATCAACGGCTGCAGATGATCTTCGTGATCACAGGCCGCCAGCTTCTCCACATATGGCTCCCACATGTCTGTTGTCTGCATCGACAGCGGCAGCGGCTTTGGGCGCCCCTTCCGAGCGCCATAGACTGCATGCGGCTCCCGCCGGATCTGCTGCATCACTGTTCGTAGATTGTCTGGTTGTAGCGCTCTCATCTTCCGCTGCACGAGGCTCCTGCACTCGCTCTCCAGGACCCTCAGCTGCATGCTGGGTCCAGGCTGGTGGCGCAGCCGCCACATCTGAGACCGGAGGGCGCCAACCTCAGGGTCCGAAAACTGCTTGGGGCCGCAGGGTGCGCCTGGCCGCATCCGGCGGAGGGGCATGCTGCTGGCTGTCTCGGCGTCCGCCACAGCTCCGAAGACCAGTCCCGAAGCTTGCTGCAAATTTTTCTGCTCTTTTCTCGCCACGACATCTGCCAGGCGGCTGTCGTTCCTGAGGTGCTGCACGTACTGCTGCCGCTGTTGTGGGCACCAGCGTCGCCGCAGCAACAGGCTGCCGGCGGCGGCGGCAGCGGCTGGAGTCTTGGCTGTGAAAGCCATCGTGCACGGAGCCGTCTGCGGCCAGTGATGTGATCCTCCGTGCTTGACGTCAACGCTGCTGCTGCTGAGCTGATCAAACGCCGCGGGCGTCGCCAGCAGGTGGTCGAGCCGTGACGGCTGCGTGGTCCCCGCTTGAAGGTTGGCTTGCCTCGCGGATGCAGCCTGTGCACAGCGCCAGGCCGGTCCGCTGGCAGAACTTGATCAGGGCTTTGCCGTGGGCGTTGGTCGTCTGATCCGTACAGCCCCGCTGGCCGCCGTTGCTGCTGCCAGGCATCGGCACGTTGTCTGACAGGCTGCCGACTCTGGCATTGAAGTCGCCACTGAGAAGGACCAGAGCGCCATCCGCGGCGGCCGTGGCCGCCACTGTTGCCAAGTGTCAAACCTCGCCAGCATCGTATTTGACTGCAGCTGTCGAGATTCGTGAGGCAGCATGTATACCACCCCCACTGACCACGCCGGCTGGCATGCCGGCTGCATCAGTTATCCTCACCCACAACGAAGTCTCGTCCTTATGCTGCAGCTGCGTGTTATAGGCTGGGCTGCGCCTAACGGCCAACAACGAACCCTGTCCTGGACCGATCCCTTTTGCCGGAATGGTAATCACGTCAAATGCAGCAAATTCGTCATCGAAGTCTGCGTCAGTCTGAGTCTCGGACACCATGATGATGTCTGCAAGTACTGTCTGCAAGTACTGTCGAGCGCGCAATAGGTTTGCAGCTGCCCCTCGTTAGGAGGGCATGGCGCCGGCAGTTGTGCAACCGACAAGTTTGCCACGCGGCACCGTTAATTTTGCTTTCTCGACATTACATCGATACACGAACACTACTAGGGGTAGCTATAAGGCTGGAAAAGCGAGGGAAGGCGGCAAATGACGGTAATGCTGCGGCGCTGTCCAGCCCAAAGGCCAAGGGTCCGGGTCCAAGCTGAATCGCTGTATGCTGAAGGGGCAATAGGCGGAACACTGATCGTGAGCCATGGCCAGTAATGGCGTCACGGGCAGCGGTGCTCGGCGGGGCGGCAGGACATCACTGACAGCGAGCGCCGCCGGTGCCGCGAGGCAAGCGGCGGGCCGGGCCAGCACTCGGCTGCAGCCCGCCTGT
>JAABUM010003723.1_pt1 | contig 18228 bp, 30 predicted proteins | sample 5559161 | NCBI WGS metagenome assembly JAABUM01 (sample SAMN10711868, study PRJNA513369) | rock metagenome | isolation source: Antarctica rocks | place: Antarctica: Victoria Land, Siegfried Peak nord | reverse complement strand
AGCGGTGGAGCTGCCCGAGGGGGCGGAGATGGTCATGCCGGGGGACAATGTGGACCTGGTGGTGGAGCTGATCGTGCCGGTGGCCATGGAAGAGGGCCTGCGCTTCGCCATCCGCGAGGGCGGCCGCACCGTCGGCGCCGGTGTCGTCACCAAGATCCTCGATTAACGTTGGAGGGCGTGCAAAGCGCCCACACGAGGGGCGGATAGCGCCAGGCTATCCGCCCCTCACGCTGCACAGGAGGTAGTTGTATGCCAGCTGCTCGACAACGCATCCGGATCCGGTTGAAAGCGTACGATCACCGGATCCTGGATCACTCGGCCGTCCAGATCGTAGAGGCGGCACAGCGCACGGGCGCCGATGTCTCGGGCCCGATTCCGCTGCCGACAGAGATCCAGAAGTTCACGGTTAACCGTTCACCGTTCATTGACAAGGACTCCCGTGAGCAGTTTGAGATCCGCACGCACAAGCGGCTGATTGATGTGCTGGATCCCAACGCGCGTACGCTGGAGTCGTTGGCCAAACTCTCGCTGCCATCGGGCGTCGAGATCGAGATGAGGTTGTGATGGGGCAGAGGGCCACGAGCGCGAGCTGGGGAAGCTCACTCTGGCCTGCATCTGAGGAGTAGGTATGGATACGCTGTATGGGCACAAGGTGGGCATGACACAGGTGTTCACCGAGGCGGGAGCGATGATCCCCGTCACGGTGATCCAGGCGGGACCGTGCTACGTCACACAGATTCGCACGGCGCCGCGTGACGGCTACGAAGCCGTCCAGCTCGGCCTTGATCCGGTCCGCAAGCTGAAGAAGCCTGAGGCCGGCCACCTGACGAAGGCGGGCGCCCCGCTGCTGCGAACCCTCCGCGAAGTCCGCGGTGGTACGGAGGGTTACGAGGTTGGACAAGAGGTCACCGTGGCGCTATTCGCCAAGGGTGATCTGGTTGATGTATCGGGACAATCCAAGGGAAAGGGCTTTCAAGGCGTTGTGAAACGCCACCATTTCCACGGCGGTCCCAAAACACACGGCCAGTCTGACCGGCACCGGGCGCCTGGATCCATTGGAGCGGGAACAACCCCCGGCCGCGTTCTGAAGGGAATGCGTATGGCCGGCCACATGGGTGACAGGAAAGCGACGGTGCAGTGTCTGCGCGTTGTTGATGTAGACGTTGAAAACAACCTGTTACTGATTAAGGGCGCGATTCCCGGCGCGAAGAGTGGGCTGGTGTCAGTGCGCAAGACGGTGAAGACCGGCAAGCTCAAGTACGAATGAGCCACTCAGCTATGGCCGGCTGGTATGTTAACCGGCTGCCCGCGGCTACTGGCCTAACGCTAGGGAAGGAGAGCGCCTAGGATGCCTCAAACACAGATTAAAAGCCTGGCCGGCGATATCGTGGACACGCTCGACCTGAGCGAACGCGTCTTCGCCGCCAAAGTGAATATCCCGCTGGTTCACCAAGCAGTGGTGCGGCACCTGGCCAACCAGCGCCAGGGCACCTCAAGTACAAAGACGCGAGGGCAGGTCAGCGGCACGACCAAGAAGTGGTTTCGCCAGAAGGGCACCGGGCGCGCCCGCCACGGCGACCGCCGACCCAGTGTCTTCGTGGGCGGCGGTGTGGCGCACGGCCCGCACCCCCGCGACTACCGCTTGGATATGCCACGCAAGATGCGCCGTCAGGCCCTGCGCGTGGCCCTCTCAGCCAAGCTGGCCGATGGCAAACTGACCATTGTGGACAACTTTAGCTTCGAGGCGCCGCGCACCAGGCAGATGGTGCAGGCCCTGCAGACCGTGGTCCCCGGCCATCGCCGCCTGCTCGTGGTCTTTGGTGAGGCCAACCGCACCGCCATGCTGTCAGCACGGAACATCCCCGGCGTGTACACCACCACGGCGGACTCGCTAAATACCTACGAGGTTGTCGCCGCCGAGCACGTGGTGATGACCCGCACGGCCATAACCCATATTGAGGGGGTGCTCGACAATGGAATTGTATAAGGTGCTGGTGCGGCCGGTGATTACCGAAAAGAGCACAAAGCTCACGGCCATGGGCAAGTATACGTTTGAGGTTGATCGCGACTCCAACAAGGCTCTGATCACGCAAGCGGTGAAGCAGCGCTTCAACGTCGAGGTCAAGGCAGTCAACGTGATTACCGTCCATCCCAAGGAGCGGGGCGCGGGTAAACGGCGCGGCTTTGCGCCCGCCTGGAAGAAGGCCGTCGTGACCCTCAAAGAGGGCCACTCTATCCCCGAGCTATCGGGCGCCGTCACCTCATAGGAGAGAGCAATGCCGGTTAAACGCTATAACCCCACATCGCCCGGGCGGCGCGGCACATCGGTCTCCACCTTTGAGGAGATCACGCGCAGCAAGCCGGAGAAGTCGCTACTGCGGCCCCTCAAGTCTCAGGCAGGCCGCAACAACCAGGGCCGCATCACGACCCGCCACCGCGGCGGCGGCCACAAGCGCCGCTACCGCTTGATTGACTTCAAGCGCAACAAGGATGGCGTGCCAGCGCGCGTGGCCACGATCGAGTATGACCCGAACCGCTCGGCGCGCATTGCCCTGCTGTCCTACGCCGATGGGGAGAAGCGCTACATCGTTTGCCCTAACGGTTTGAAGGTGGGCGATATGCTGATGAGTGGCCCCGAGGCGGAGATCCGGGTGGGCAACGCCCTGCCGCTGCGCAACATCCCCCTGGGCGCGACGATCCACAACATCGAGCTGTATCCCGGCCGCGGCGGCCAGCTTGTCCGCTCGGCGGGCAACTCGGCGCAGCTAATGGCCAAGGAGGGCGACTACGCGCAGGTGCGCATGCCCTCCGGTGAGCAGCGCCTGATCCCCATGAAGGCCAAGGCGACGCTGGGCCAGGTGGGCAACATTGACCACGAGAACGAGAGCCTGGGCAAGGCCGGGCGCTCCCGCTGGAAGGGCCGGCGGCCCTCCGTGCGCGGCTCCGTGATGAACCCGGTGGACCACCCGCACGGCGGTGGTGAGGGCCGCGCTCCCATTGGTCAGCGTGGCGGTCCCAAGACGCCGTGGGGCAAGAAGGCCATGGGTCTGCGTACCCGCCACAACAAGCGCACGGAGAAGTACATCGTGCGCCACCGCTACGAGAAATAGAGCCGCTGGAGCGGCGCGTGGGGGCAGGGGCGCTGCTCCCGTTCGCCTCCGGCGCCTGTGTGGTCACTGAGGGAGGAACGATGTCGCGTTCGCTGAAGAAGGGGCCGTTTATCGAGCCCAGCCTGTTCAAAAAGATTGAGAACCTGAACCGGGGCAACCGCAAGGAGATCATCAAGACCTGGTCTCGCGCGTCCACGGTGTTTCCTGAGATGATCGGCCACACCATCGCCGTTCATGATGGGCGGCGCCACGTGCCCGTCTACATGAGCGAGAACATGGTCGGCCACAAGCTGGGCGAGTTTGCCCCAACGCGCCACTTCCGCGGCCACGGCGGCAAGACTGAGCGCTCGACAGGGCTCAAGTGACCGAGGGGACGCCGTGGGGCGCGATGCGCGCCCCACGACGGCTGGTTCCTCATGGGAGTGAGATATGGAAGTAAGAGCTATCGCACGCAATGTGCAGATGTCGCCGCGCAAGGTGCGGTTGGTGGTTGACGCCGTGCGCGGCCGCCCGGTCAACGAGGCGCTGGCTATCTTGCAGTTCATGCCGCAGCGAGCGGCGCGCGATGTGTATAAAGTGGTCAAGTCCGCCGCGGCCAACGCGGAGAACAACTACAACCTGGACGTGGAGCGCCTGTGGATCCACCGTATCGCTGCCGACGAAGGCCGCCGGCTCAAGCGCATCTGGCGGCGTAATCATGGGCAAGCAAACCCCATGCTGAAGCGCTGGAGCCACATTACCGTCATTGTGGAAGACCGCTAGGAGACTGGCGGCTAGTGGCCAATCGGGTTGAGCTGGTAGTGAACCGGCGCCTATCGGTGGTCGCTATAACCCTGAGTAAGGAGGGATTGTGGGACAGAAGGTACACCCCCATGGCTTTCGCCTTGGCGTGATCTACCCCTGGCAGGCACGCTGGTATGCCGACAAGAACTATCGCACACTGCTGCAGGAGGACCTGAAGCTTCGTAGCCTGATCGCTACCCGCCACGCCAACGCTAGCATCAGCCAGGTGGACATTGATCGGGCAGCCAGCCGTGTAACGGTGACTATCCACACGGCCAAGCCGGGCATCATCATCGGCAAGAGCGGCTCTAACGTGGAGGAACTGCGCAAGGTACTGGAGGTGACCACCAGTAAGAAGGTGGCCGTGAACATCCTGGAGGTACGCCAGCCTGACCTCTCGGCTATCCTGGTCGCGCGCAATATCGCCGAGCAGTTGGAGAAGCGCGTGGCTTTCAAGCGAGCCATGAAGCTGACCATCCAGCGCACCATTCAAGCTGGAGCCAAAGGGGCCAAAGTGACCATTGCCGGCCGCCTGGGTGGCTCCGAGATGTCGCGACGGGAGAACGAGCGGCGCGGACGCGTGCCGCTGCAGACCCTGCGGGCCAACATTGATTTCGGCCAGGCTGAGGCGAACACAACCTTCGGCAAGATCGGGATCAAGGTGTGGATTTATAAGGGCGATGTGTTGCCCGGCAAGATGGCCGAGAGCACCGATACTGCGCCGTCGGCGGGTCGAGGCGGCGATAGTGGTCCGCGCCGCGACCGTGGTCCGCGCCGCGACCGTGGTCCCCGTCCGGCCCCCGCGGCCGGTGGGCCGCGCTAAAGGAGACCGTTAGCTATGTTGATGCCCAAACGGACCAAATATCGCCGGGTCCATCGTGGCCGCCGAAAAGGTGTGGCCGGACGCGGCACGGAGATCAACTTCGGGCAATTCGCCATGCAGGCGCAGGGCACCTGCTGGCTGGAGAGCCGCCAGATCGAAGCAGCCCGCCGCGTGATTACCCGCTACACGCGACGCGGTGGCAAAATCTGGATCCGCGTCTTCCCCGACAAGCCGGTCACGGCAAAGCCGGCGGAGACACGCATGGGTAAGGGCAAGGGCGCGCCGGACCACTGGATCGCCGTGGTCAAGCCCGGCCGCATCCTCTTCGAGATCGCCGGCGTGCGCGAGGACGTGGCCAAGGAAGCAATGCGCCTGGCCTCGTACAAACTGCCTATCCCGACCAAGTTCATTGTCAAACCCACACCGGCTACCGCACAGGACGCCGAGGACGCGGCGGCCATCTCGGTGTCGGCGGCGCAGGATGAGGCCGATGAGGCCAGGGAGCAGGCCGAGGACAAGGCGAAGGAGCAGGCGCATGTCCAAGCAATCTAAAGCACTACGCGAAAAGTCGGTTGTTGAGCTACAGGACCTGCTCAAGACCACCCAGAACGACCTGGTGGGGGTGCGCTTCGGCGTGGCCATGCGCCAGGAGACCAATGTGGCCCAGTTGCGCCTGCTGCGCCGTAGTGTGGCGCGGATCAAGACGCTGCTGCATGAGCATGAGCTTTTTGACGATGGAGCAGCGATAAGCGTCTAAGGCGTGCGACGCGTCGGCATGACGCCGACGCGCTGCCCGACGCGCGCGATCGCCAGGAGATAGTAAGATGCCAGGGCTGGTGAAAACCAAGACCGGGCGGGTGGTCAGCACAAAGATGCAAAAGACGGTGGTAGTCGCCGTCGAGTCGCAGAGGCCCCACCCGCTGTACAAACGGGCCGTGCGCCATACCAAACGGTTCAAGGCGCACGACGAAAATAACGATTGCCGCGAGGGCGACGTGGTGCGCATCGCTGAGACACGCCCGCTCTCCAAGGATAAGCGGTGGCGCGTGCTGGAGATCGTGCGGCACGACGAGGCCAGCGTGGTCACCCAGGCCATCCGCCAGCAGCAACCTACACTGCAGGAGCTGGCCGCCGAAAACGAGCCAGACGGAGGTGAGGCATGATCCAGACTGAGTCGCGGCTCAAGGTAGCGGATAACTCTGGGGCCAAGGAGATTCTGTGCATTCGCGTATTGGGTAGCAGCAAGCGGTACGCCGGGGTGGGCGATGTGATCATCGCCGCCGTTAAGGACGCCCAGCCCCACCAACAGGTCAAGAACGGTGAGGTGGTGCGCGCGGTGATCGTGCGCACGGCCAAGGAGTATCGCCGCGCTGATGGGTCGCACATTCGCTTCGACGACAACGCGGCGGTGATCATCAACCCGCAGAACAACCCGCGAGGCACCCGTGTGTTTGGGCCGGTGGCCCGTGAGCTGCGCGAACGCGGGTTCATGAAGATCCTGTCGCAGGCCCCCGAGGTGTTGTAGACATGAAGAAGTTCAATATCAAACGCAACGACGAGGTGGAGATCACCTCGGGCAAGGACCGCGCTAAGCGTGGCAAGGTGTTGCGCCTGGTGCGTGACAAGGACCGCGTGGTTGTCGGCGGGGCCAACATGATCAAGCGGCACATTAAAAACCGGCCCGGTGTGCGGCAGACTGGCATTGTGGAGCAGGAGGCGCCCCTGCATATCTCAAACGTGATGCTGATCTGCACCAGTTGCGGCAAGCCCACCCGGGTGGGCCATACGCAGTTGCCCGACGGCGCCCGTGTGCGGCAGTGCAAGAAGTGTAACGAGATCATCATAGACCGCAGATAGCGCGAGGCGCGGGGCAGCCGCGCCAAGTGCGCGCCTGCTGATCGTTCGCGTTAAGGAGATAACATGGCATCACGGCTGCGTGAACGGTACACAACAGAGGTGGCTCCGGCCCTCCGGCGCCAGTTCAACTACGGCAACCCCATGCAGGCCCCATCGCTGCACAAGATCGTACTGAACATCGGCATGGGTGAGGCGATCCAGACGCCCAAGACACTGGACGCGGCGGTGCGCGACCTGACCATCATCGCTGGCCAGAAGCCGGTGGTAACCAAGGCCAAGAAGTCTATCGCTGCCTTTAAGCTGCGCGAGGGCATGAGCATCGGCGTGATGGTCACCCTGCGCGGTGATCGCATGTGGGAGTTTCTTGATCGCCTGACCACGGTGGCCTTGCCGCGTATCCGCGACTTCCAGGGTGTATCGCCCAAGTCGTTCGATGGCCGGGGCAACTACAGCCTGGGCCTGCGCGAGCAGCTGGACTTTCCGGAGATCGAGTACGACAAGATTGACCGGGTGCGCGGTATGGAGATCAGCATCGTGACCAGCGCGCGCACCGACGACGAGGGCCGTGAGCTACTGCGGGCGCTGGGCATGCCTTTCCGCCCAGCATAAGGCCGCCACGCTCTAGGGGTTCGACAATCGGGAGACATGGTATGATGGACAGTGCTGTGCTTGAGGTTTAACTGACCGTCAGCCTTAGATCATGGCACATCGTCCGGCGCAGAGATACTGGCGAGAGCCAAAGGGAGATACAGTGGCCAAGAAATCAATGGTCGTCAAGTCACTGCGCACGCCCAAGTATGCGGTCCAGCAGCGGAACCGGTGCCACCTATGTGGCCGGCCGCGCGGGTATATCCGCAAGTTCGGGTTGTGTCGCATTTGCTTTCGCGAACGGGCTCACCGTGGTGAGCTACCTGGCGTCACAAAGTCGAGTTGGTAGGAGGAGAGGTAGATGAACCTTAGTGATCCTATCGCCGATATGCTCACCCGCGTGCGCAACGCAATTATGGCGCGGCACCATGCCGTAGATGTGCCGTACTCCAGGATCAAGGAAAACATCGCGGGGATCCTGCGCAACGAAGGCTTTATCCGTGGCTACGAGATAACTGGCCATGGCAAGAAGACGATGCTGCGGGTGGATCTGAAGTACGTGGACAACAAAGAGCCCGTCCTGACGCACCTCCGCCGCATCAGCAAGCCGGGGCTGCGCATCTACTCCAGCCACCGTGATCTGCCGCGCGTGCTGGGCGGCATGGGAATCCTCATCCTCTCCACTCCGCGGGGCATTATCACGAACAGGCAAGCCCGGCGCGAGAAGGTTGGGGGCGAGGTGCTCTGCGAGATCTGGTAGAGGAGAGGAAGTATGTCGCGCATTGGTCGTATGCCGATCACCGTCCCTACCGCCGTCACTACTGATGTGCAGGATGGGCAAATCGTGGTCAAAGGCCCCAAGGGCCAACTCAGCCAGATGATTCCCCAGGGCATGACCCTGGAGCGCCAGAACGGTAGTATGCTGGTGCAGCGCGCGTCGGACAGCCGTGAGCACCGTTCGCTGCATGGCCTGACGCGCAGCCTGATCAACAACATGGTCGTCGGCGTGACCGATGGCTACACCAAGATCCTGGAGATCAGCGGCACCGGTTACCGCGCGGCCCTGTCGGGCACGCAGCTAACCCTTGCGCTGGGCTACTCCCACCCCATCTCGGTGACTCCGCCGCCGGGGATCCGCTTCGCCGTGGAAGGCCAGACGCGCATCCTGGTGACGGGCATTGACAAGCAGCAGGTCGGCGAGGTCGCCGCCCAAATCCGCCGGCTGCGCAAACCCGAGCCGTATAAGGGCAAGGGCGTGCGCTACTCCGACGAGATCGTGCGCCGCAAGGCCGGTAAAGCGGGCAAGGTTGGAGCCAAGAAGAAATAGTAGGGGGTTAGCCGCCAGCACAGGCGGCAGGCCCATTGCCTGGCTACGGGCCTGCTGAGGGCCTGCGCGGCACGAATGGAAACCGTGCCGAGAAAGGACACCACACCACATGTATAAGCGAGTCACCGCGCGCGCGACGCGCCTTAGGCGCCGCAAGCGGGTACGCGGGCGCATCAGCGGGACCCCGGAGAGGCTACGCCTTAACGTCTTTCGTAGCTCAGCGCACATCTACGCTCAGATTATTGACGATACAATCGGCCACACCCTGGTCGCTGCTTCTAGCACTGAGCAGCAGATCAGCTCCACCGAGCCGCAAGGCGATGAGGGCGTAGGCACAAAGGTAGGCCGGGCCCAACAGGTGGGCATGCTGGTCGCCCAGCGCGCCCGCGAAAAAGGCATCTCAAAGGTCGTGTTCGACCGGGCCGGATACAAGTATCACGGCCGCATCCAGGCCCTTGCCGACGCGGCGCGCGCTGGCGGCCTTGAGTTTTAACGAGGAGCTGGCATGGCAAGAATTGACGCATCACAGCTCACCCTGGAAGAACGGATTGTGGTGATTAACCGCGTGGCCAAGGTGGTCAAGGGCGGTCGCCGCTTTAGCTTTAGCGCCGTGGTCGTCGTCGGTGACGGCAATGGTGTAGTCGGCGCGGGCCTGGGCAAGGCGGGCGAGGTGCCTGAGGCGATCCGCAAGGGCGTCGAGGACGCCAAGAAACACCTCATCCGCGTGCCCCTGAGTGGCACAACCGTGCCGCACCAGATCACCCAGAGTTTCAACTCGGCGCGGGTGCTGCTCAAGCCAGCAGCCCCAGGCACCGGCGTGATCGCTGGCCCGGCCGTGCGCGCCGTGGTCGAGGCCATGGGCGTGCATGACATCCTGACCAAGTCGCTGGGCAGCAACAACCAGCTCAATGTGGTCACGGCGACTCTCAAGGCGCTATCAAACATGAAGACCCCGGAGCGGGAAGCCCAGAAGCGCGGCATGAGCGTCAACCGCATGCTCTATGGGCGCGAGGAGGTAGCCGCGCGATGAGCGGGCAACTGCACATTAAATATACGAAGAGTTCGATCGGCTGCAACCACCGCCAGAAGGCGGTCATCGTCGCTCTGGGCTTTCACAAGCTCAACTCCACGGTGATTCAGCCGGATAGCCCCAGCACCTGGGGTATGATCAAGAAGGTGCATCACCTGGTGACCGTTGAGCCGATTACCGAAACCGTTAGTGAGGCCTCGGCCGCCTCGGCGGCGGCGGTGGTCGCTCAGCACTGAGGAGTAATCATGAGGATCCACGACCTGCACCCGGCGAAGGGCGCGCACAAACACGAGCGACGGCTGGGCCGGGGCTATGGCTCTGGCCGCGGCAAGACCTCTGGCCGTGGCACTAAGGGCCAGAAAGCACGCGCGGGCGGCAATGTGCCACCCTGGTTCGAAGGTGGTCAGACCCGTCTGGCTAAACGCCTGCCCAAGGCACGCGGCTTTGTCAACCCGTTCCGCGTGGAATATGAAGTCATCAACGTATCGGCCCTGGAGGCTTTTGAGGTGGGCGCCACGGTGAACCGTGATGCGCTGATCGGGGCCCGTCTGGTCAAGGACAACGAGAAGCGGCCGATCAAGATCCTGGGCGACGGCAAGCTGACCAAGGCGCTGACTGTGGAGGTCCACCGCGTATCGGCGGGCGCACGGACCAAGATAGAGGCCGCTGGCGGTACCGTCTTGGGCGGCGCGGCCACCGAGGAGAACGACGACGCTGCTGAGCCGACAGCTGAGCCAGCGGCGGCTGAGCCGGACTCCGAGGCCTAGGGCGATGCTGCAAGCAGCGCTCAACGCGTTTCGCATCCCCGATCTGCGAAACAAGATCCTGTTCACCTTCATGATTTTTGTGATCTATCGCCTGGCTGCCTCGATCCCCGTGCCTGGCGTGGACCCCAACGCGCTGAACAGCCTGACCCACCAGTTCGCCGCCCTGGGCGCGCTGAGCCTGTTCTCGGGCGGCACATCCTCCTTCTCTATCGTGGCTATGGGTGTGTATCCCTATATCACCGCGCAGATCGCCATTCAGATCCTGCAGCCGGTGATTCCCCGCCTGGATGAGCTGAGCAAAGAGGGCGAGTCGGGCCGCAATCGGATTAATCAGATCGTGCGCTACGTCACCGTGCCCCTGGCTCTGCTGCAGGCCTTTGGGCAGGGCGCTCTGCTGAGCAGCCGTGGCCTGATCACAAACTACGGTTTGTTCGACGGCGCTACCTTCTGGCCGACGCTAGGGTTTTTGCTGACCATGACGGCGGGCACAATGTTCTTGATCTGGCTGGGTGAGTTGATCACCGAGCACGGCATCGGCAACGGCATCTCGCTGATCATCTTTGCCGGCATCATCGCCCGGCTGCCCTCCCTGATCGGCCAATCAATAGTCACGGGGGACTATACCCTGCTGATCCTGCTGGCCGTGGCCGGCTCGTTGATGGTTGCGGCGATCATCTTTATGCAGGAGGGTCAGCGGCGCATCCCGGTGCAGTACGCCAAGCGGGTGATCCGGGGTAACACGACTGACGGGCAAAGCTCGGTGATTCCGCTGCGGGTCAACTCAGCGGGTATGATCCCGCTGATCTTTGCCCTCTCCATCGTCTACACGCCGGCTATCGTGGCCAGCTACGTCAGCCTGACCACTAACCGGGGCGTACGCGACGGCGCGTTGTGGGTGGAGCGGGTCTTCTCCCAAACCAGCGCCCTCTACTGGTTGATCTACTTTGTGCTCGTGCTGCTGTTCACCTACTTCTACACTGACATCGCTTTTCAGCAGCAGAAGCTGCCGGAGAACCTGCAGAAGTATGGTGGCTTCATCCCGGGCTACCGGCCAGGTAAGCAGACATCTGACTACCTACGCTACGTGCTGAACAGGATCACCCTGGCCGGCGCTACCTTCCTGGGCCTGGTGGCTATTCTACCCTGGTTTGCCCAGTTGGTCACCACAAACCAGAACCTGCCACTCAGTTCGACGGCGCTGCTCATCGTGGTGGCGGTGGTGCTCGATACAATGAAGCAGCTGCAGGCCCAGTTACTGATGCGCCGCTACGAGAGCTTTATTCGATAACCGGCTCCGTGCCAGCGCGGAGCCACAGACCGGAGTGCCGGAGGGAACAGCGCTCAGATGTCCCACTACGGGCAGCAGCCGACGGCCATTGAGGACGAGGGATCAGCAATCATGCGGGAGCCGGCCACGGGCGCTGCCCGTGCGGGCCTCAACATCATCATGATCGGCCCGCCGGGCGCAGGCAAGGGTACCCAGTCGCGGGCACTGGCGGCCCAGCTAAAGATCCCCTATGTGCCGACCGGTGACTTGTTTCGCAACGAGATCGCGGCGGGTACTCCAGTTGGGTTGGAAGCCCGCCGCTATATGGATCGTGGCGACCTGGTTCCCGATGGCACGACCATCCGCATGGTGCTGGAGCGCCTGCGCCAGCCTGATTGCCGCATGGGTGTGGTGCTAGACGGCTTCCCCCGCAGCGTGGCCCAGGCGGAGGCCCTGGACGCCGCGTGGGCGGCGGTCGGCCAGACCGTCTCCGTGGTTCTGCACATGAAGGCCCGCGCTGACGTGGTGCTCACGCGGATGTCCAACCGCTGGGTGTGCCCCAAGGATGGCGCCGTGTATAACAAAATCACCAAGAAGCCGCGCCTCGACAACATCTGCGATCTATGCTCCACGGCGCTGGTCCAGCGCCCCGATGAAACCTCGGAGACACAGCGCGTGCGGTTAGAGGTGTACGACCGCGATACGGCGCCCATTCTACGCTTCTATGAGCAGCGCGGCCTGACGCGCACTATTGACGCCGAGCGCTCCATGGCTGAAGTCAGTAGCGCCCTGCAGGGGGCGATTGAGCAGCTACAACGTGCGCCATGAAGCTGGCTCGGCGAGCGGCCTTGACCATAGGCGGGGTATCTGATACACTATCTCTTCGGCACACCCGCGCGTGTGAGGGCGGCGCATGAGCATCGCCATGTGGTCGTCTAGCCGTCGGCGTTGCCGCTGAAATAAGGAGTAAACCACCGTGAAGGTACAGGCATCTGTTAAAAAGCGCTGCCCCAAGTGCAAGATTATCAAGCGCGAGGGGGTCATTATGGTGATCTGCGAGATCCCAAAGCACAAGCAGCGCCAGGGATAGTGGCTAGGGCTAGCGACCGGCGGCGCGCATGCTGTGGGCGTTGTTGATCGTGAGCCGCTGGCAAGGGAAAGAAGAGGAGGGCACGGGTGGCGCGTATTGCGACCGTTGACATCCCGCGCGACAAGCGCGTGGAAGTGGCGTTGACGTATATCTACGGTATTGGCCCCACGTTGAGCAAGCGCATCCTGCAGACCGCGTCAGTTAGCGCGGACACGCGGGTGAAGAACTTGACTGAGGAAGAGATCAACCGGCTTAGCGAGATCATCAACCGCACCTATCGGGTGGAAGGTGATCTGCGGCGCGAGGTGGCTCTGAATATCAAGCGGCTGACCGAGATCGGCTGCTACCGCGGTATGCGCCACCGGCGCAACCTGCCCGTCCACGGCCAGCGGACGCGCACCAACGCCCGCACCAAGCGGGGTAGCCGCCGCACGGTTGGCGTGAAGCGCAAGGCGACGGCGAAGAAGTAAGCGCACAGTAACGCCGGTAGGCTGACCAGTTTGCTGGTATCAGTTTATTTGGTTGTAGGAGAGGCAGTATGGCGGAGGCAAAAGCAGGCGCGACAGGGCGGCGCAAGGTTACCCGCGGGAAGCGTCGTGAACGCAAGAATGTCCCGGTTGGTCAGGCGCATATCCATTCCACCTTTAACAACACGATTGTGACGATCACCGATCCGACGGGCGCTGTGTTGTCCTGGGGTAGCGCGGGCGCCGCTGGCTTTAAAGGCAGCCGCAAGAGCACGCCCTACGCGGCCACGATGAGCGCCGATGGCGCCGCGCGCAAGGCGATGGAGAACGGCGTGCGCCAGGTTGATATCTTTGTGCGCGGCCCGGGCTCGGGACGTGAGTCAGCCATCCGCGGCCTCCAGGCGGCGGGTCTGTCGGTGAACTCGATTACCGATGTGACGCCGATCCCTCACAATGGCTGCCGCCCGCCCAAAAGGCGGCGCGTTTAGCGACGACTACCCAGCGGCTGGCTGGCTACTCTCCAGCCACCCACCGCTTCTACGCATTTGGTATAGGAGAATACATTGGCACGGTATACGGGACCAGACTGCAAGCTGTGCCGCCGTGAAGGCGTCAAGCTCTATCTGAAGGGGGAGCGCTGCCTCAGTAAGAAGTGCGCCATTGAGAAGCGCAACTTTCCGCCCGGCCAGCACGGGCAGACGGCGCGACGGCGCAAACAGGATGGTTACATCCTGCAGCTACGCGAGAAGCAGAAGGCCCGCCGCATGTATGGGGTGCTCGAACTGGCCTTCCGACGGCTGTTTGAGGAGGCCGAGCGCCAGCCAGGGCGAACTGGTGAGAACCTGTTGCGCCTGCTGGAGACACGCCTGGATAACGTGGTGTACCGGCTGGGCCTGGGCGCATCGCGTGACGAGGCCCGTCAGTTGGTCTGCCACGGCCATGTGACGATCAACGGCCACAAGGTGGATATTCCATCGTACCAGGTGCGAGTGGGTGAGCGCATTGAGTTGGCCCCGGCCAGCCAACGCCTGGAGGGGTTCAAGACGCTTTCGCAGTTGTTGCAGCAAAAGGTTGTGGCACAGTGGCTCAGCCCGCAAGGGATGGGTGGCACGGTGCTGGCCTTGCCGCAGCGCGCCGACTGTGAGCAGATCATCAATGAGCAGCTAATCGTTGAGTTGTATTCGCGCTAAACGAGGTCTGGACCAGAGCCACGCCTCATCCTGCCAACCCAGCGCTCACATGCGCGGGCAAGATGAGCAGCAGCAGGCCCGTAGGCCCGCCGCCTAGGGCGTCTGGTCCAACACACTTGTTGGAGGGGATCGGGCGTGGCCGGGTCAGATCCCAGTTTAGTGACCGCGGCCGTAGGCAGTGCCTCTCCCCGTCTTGTGATAGCTGGGCGGGCGCGCTTCGCCACCAGTAGGCGTCGGCAATGGCGGGTCGCCCATTGGTAGGACTACATTAAGGAGGTTGATCCTGTTGCTAGACGTATCGCCGCTTGTTATCAAATGCACCAGTCATGACCTAAACCATGGCCGGTATGAGATTGAGCCACTTGAGGAAGGCTACGGTGTGACGCTAGGTAATGCCCTGCGGCGCATCCTGCTGTCCTCCCTACCTGGCGCGGCCATCACCAGTGTCAAGTTTGATGGCATCCCCCATGAGTTCTCGGATATCCCCCACGTGCGTGAGGATGTCACTGAGCTGTTGCTCAACCTGAAGAAGGTGCGCCTCAAGTCGTACAGCTCCGGGCCGCTTACCCTGGAATTGGATGTGACCGGCGCGCGCGAGGTCACCGCTGGAGCCATCACCGCCCCCAGTCAGGTGGAAATCGTCAACCCGGACCAGTATCTGTTCACGATTGACAGCCCTGAAGGCAGCCTGCGCGCCGAGCTAACCGTTGAGCAGGGCAAGGGGTACGCGGCCATTGAGGGCCGCGACACGCAGGAGATCGGCACCATCCTGGTGGACGCCGTGTTTGCGCCGATCCGCCGGGTCAACTACTTCACCGAGCGGCGGCGCGTCGAGGCAAACACGAATTTCGAGCGCTTGGTGCTAGAGGTGTGGACCGATGGCACGGTTGATCCCACCGAGGCGATTAGCCAGAGCGCCGATATCCTGCGCAGCTACTTCCAGCAGGTGGCCGACTTCAGCCGGCAGAATGCGGCCAGCGAGAAGGGTGTCCCAGCCAAGGTGGGCGCCGGCAGTGGGTTGCCCGCCGAGGTGCTGAACACGCCAATCGAGGGCCTGGATCTGACGCCCCGCGCCTACAACTCGCTCAAGCGCGCCAACATCACAAAGGTGGGCGAGGTGCTGGAGATGAACGAGGAGGAGCTACTCAGCATCCGCAACTTTGGTCGCAAGTCGCTTGATGAGCTGCGCGAGAGGTTGGTCGAACGGGGCTACCTGACCCCGGAACAGCAGAGCGCGTTTGGTGGCGCGACCAGCAGCTATTCAGATTATGACCAGACCGAGGACGAGGAGGAAGACGCATGAGGCACCGCAGAGGTGGCTTTAAGCTCAACCGCCCCACACATGAGCGGCTCTCGCTCTACCGTAGCCTGATGGGGGCGTTTTTTCTGCATGAGCGGATCACCACAACCGAGGCCAAGGCCAAGGCGATCCGCCCACAGATCGAGAAGATGATTACGCTGGCCCGAGTGGCCCCTGACGCCGGTCCAACTCAGCGCGTCCATCAGTTCCGCCAGGCCCTGGCCAAGTTGCCCAACCCTCCAGCCGTGGATCGGCTGTTCAAGGAGGTTGCTCCACGCATGCAGGGGCGGCCAGGCGGCTATACCCGCATCATTAAGGTAGGGTCACGGCACGGCGATAACGCGCCCATGGCCATCCTAGAGCTTGTGGGGGCCATGCCAGCAGCCGCGACGACCCCGGCCCCAGCGACCGGGACGACTGCGGGCACGGGCGCCTCGTAAGCGCCGGTGGACATGAAACAGGGTATGGGCGACGGGGTGCGCACGCTGCGGCTGACCGTACAGTACGATGGCTCCGACTTTGCTGGCTATCAGCTGCAGTCGCGCGCACGCACCGTGCAGGGTGTTCTGCACGAGGCGTTCCAGAGACTGACCGGCGAGGATGTGCGGGCCAATGCCGCTGGGCGCACCGATGCGGGCGTTCATGCCCTGGGTCAGGTAGTTAGCGTACAAACGCGGACGGCCCTGGCCCCCCAGGTGGTGGGACGGGCGCTTAATGCCCTACTACCGGCTGATGTGGCGGTCAGCGATACAGTTGACGCGCCACCTGGCTTTCATGCGCGCTACTCGGCGCTGGCCCGCGAGTACCGCTATGTGGTCTACAACGGGCCAACCCCAGGGCCATTATGGCGCCGCTATAGTTATCATGTGGGTGACCCGCTGGACGCTACGCGCATCGATGCCGCGCTGAGTCCCCTGGTGGGTCGGCACGACTTTGGCTCATTTGGCCGGGGCATGGAGGACCGCATCAGCGGGGTCCGGGGTTCCACGGTGCGCCACATGATGCGGGCGCGCTGCCGGCGGGTACGGGCTTTTCTGATCTTTTCATTTACGGCAAATGCGTTCCTGCGCACGATGATCCGGTCGCTGGTAGGAACAGTTCTCCTGGTGGGGCGGGGCCAGTTGGCTCCCGAGGCGTTGACTGCTATTCTGGCGGCCCGCGACCGGGGGGCCGCCGGACCCAGCGCGCCGCCACATGGTCTGGTTCTTGTACGGGTACGGTATTGACACCGCGGGCGCGCGCCCGCGGCTTTGCGGAAGCCTAAAGAACGCTGGCGGGCCACATGATGTGGTCGTCGGCATTGTAGCTACGGGAGGGTCGCCGGCGCCACGCCAGGGACCCTAGCAAGGAGGGAGCACAGTGGGACCGAAGACATATTCCGTCAAAGGCGACGATATCAAGCGCGAGTGGTTTATCATAGACGCGGCGGGCAAGCGACTGGGCCGGCTCTCCTCGGATATTGCCTATATTCTGCGGGGCAAGCACAAGCCCTACTTTACACCGGCGATGGACGTGGGCGACTACGTTGTGGTGATCAACGCGGACAAGATTACCGTCACGGGCAAGAAGTTGGAGCAGAAGTTTTACTATCGCCACTCCGGTTATCCCGGTGGGCTGCGCACGATCAGCCTGACCCAGATGCTGAATAGCCATCCGGAGCGGGTGCTGGAGCACTCGATCCGCGGCATGCTGCCGCGCAATAAGCTGGGCGACGACATGTACGGCAAGCTGCGGGTTATCGTTGGCCCGGCGCACCCCCACGCGGCGCAGCAGCCGCGAGATCTGCAAGAAATACTGCCCCAGGCCCGGGGCGTGGGCCGCTCCGGCATAGACCGGCTCAGCTCATAGGCGCGAGTGGAGGGAAGATATGGCTGATCAGCACTACTATTACGGTGTGGGGCGGCGCAAGTGCGCGGTGGCCCAGGTGCGCGTGATGCCCGGCGAGGGCCATGTGACTGTCAACGGCAAAACGGCTAGCGAGTACTTCGGTCGCGCGACCCTGGAGACCATTGTGCAGCAGCCAATTCAGGCAGTGGCCCTGCCCACCGGCTACAATGTGGTGGCTACGGTGGTCGGCGGCGGCCACGCTGGTCAGGCCGACGCCATCCTGCTGGGTATCGCCCGCGCGCTGGTGGTGATGGATGAGGAGCTGCGCCCCACGCTGCGCAAGGCCGGTTTCTTGACCCGTGACCCCCGGGTCAAGGAGCGCAAGAAGTATGGCCTGAAGCGCGCCCGTAAGGCCCCTCAGTACACCAAGCGCTAAGACCCGCCGACGCCGACGTGGCGGCGCCATCCGCATCCCCGACCGTGAGCATTTGACACATGTTCCAGCGGATCAAGGGACCCCAGGAGGGGTCCCTTGTCTGTTTCTGCCTGGCTATCGCCGCCCTGGCCCATCGCGGCCTGCCCTTGGGGGCCTACTCGGACCTCTATCTGCCCTGGTATGGCGCGCGGGCACTGCTGCTGGAGCGGCGCAACCCCTACACCGACGCGGTCACCCACCAGATCCAGGTGGGCTATTTTGAGGGTCTTGGGCACTTCTCGTGGAGCCAGAACGGCGGTACCCTACGATGCCGGGGTAGCCACCTCGGGAGAAAGAGAGGGGGCCATGCTCACGACGTTGCTGTTT
>JAABUM010003717.1_pt1 | contig 18247 bp, 31 predicted proteins | sample 5559161 | NCBI WGS metagenome assembly JAABUM01 (sample SAMN10711868, study PRJNA513369) | rock metagenome | isolation source: Antarctica rocks | place: Antarctica: Victoria Land, Siegfried Peak nord | reverse complement strand
AGCTTCCTTCCTTCCTTCCTTCCTTCCTTCCTTCCTTCCTTCCTTCCTTCCTTCCTTCCTGTACTTACCCCTGACACTGAACCCCATGACGAAATTCAGCTTGTTTTCCATCCACCCCGCAGGCTGCTGAACGAGCTGCCGGCAACGAGGCTGACGGCCACAGCGCTGTCGAGAGAAAACGACTCTGATTTGAACCGTGCTTGATTATCCCTGACACGAAGACATGATCGCGCTTGTGTCCTTTCCACCCGGCAGGCTGCTAAACCAGCTGCCGGCGGCGCGCCTCACGGCGACGGCGCTGGAGGCCCTTCTATGTGTCGCCGGCCGTCCTCCGAAAAACCCTGCAAGGAGGGATGCCAATCAGCTCATCTCCTGTCCAAACTGCAGGCTGCTGAACGAGCTGCCGGCAACGCGGCTGACGGCGACGGCTCTCGAAGCCTTTCTGCGCGTGACCGGCTTCCGGCTGTATGCCGCCTACCGCAACCAGTTTGTGAAGCTGCTGCACCTCGTGGACCAGACCTTCCTCGCAGCCCTGCAGCAGGTGAGTGGCAGTTTCCTGAGACCGCAGCGTGCCCTTCACTTCCGGCCATTAGTCATATAGTAGCGGCCATTAGTCATATAGTAGCGCCGAGCGCGGCCAGTCCAAGAGGCTGCTGGTTTTGGTGGCCCAGCGCTTCCGCGCGGCGCTGCAGCAGGTGAGGTCATGTTTTGTAGTGAAACGCTTCACGCCTCTTCCCCATGCCATCCCGTCCAGAGGCATCAGCGGATCGTGGCCTGCTCGATGTGCTGCTGCACCCAGTGGCGACCGTTCTCACAAAGCCCGTTCATAGGGAATGCAATACCACCAATTGGAGTGCATCTGACATGTCTGAAGAGGATAGACCCGCCTTCTTCATGTGCGCAGGCGAATGACCCCGACAGCCGCGCCATCGCAACACGCATCCGGGCCTTCCTGCACGACAACCAGGTGCACGTGGTTTAGGGTTTAGGGTGTAGGGTTGCCCACCCACCGTGGGTGCTTGTCTCTTCCACTTTGATGCAAGCTGTCGTCGTGCCGAGTGGCCTCAGGGTGCCGCGAGGCGCACGTCAGCAGCCGGATCCGGCATGGGGCGGCAGCTCATCAAGCAGCCGGCGCAGCTCCATACGGCGCCGGACGACCCGTTTCGTCTGAGGACGCAACCTGCACGATCAACATTCGAACTGACAGGGTTTTAGGGTTTCCCCCTGTGGTCTGCGCCGCAGTTTGCGGAGAGTCCCGAGGGCCGGGACCTGCCGCGCTTCGACGCCTCCAGCGACGTCTCCTGCCGCGCCTGAGGAGCTCAAGAACCGACGCCGTCAGCAGCACCTGCACGATGCGTCGTGGAGCACCCATATCGATCATGGCGGCAGCGATCTTCCTGCCGCCGCTCCTGACGCCTGGGGGCCCGGCAGGCGCATGCACCAGAGGCCGGGTGGCAGGTTTCCTCAGGCTGTGCATGCCGTGGGTCCGGTAGGCGGTACAGGCCTGAGAGTGTCAGGATGCGTCTGTGTGTCCAGCGGCGCGGCAGCGGTGCTGGTCGGGCCGCTGGGTTTAGGGTTTAGGTCACGTCGGCGCAGTGTCCTCTGCAGATGTCAAAGTCAGGCGGGAATGCCAGAGACCTCGGCAGGTCCTGCATCGGATGCTGGTCGCAATATTGTTACACGCGGTGCACTGCAAGTGGCGTTACAGATACAGCTGTGCAACTGCCAGCGGACCTTCCTTCGTCTCGAACTGCATGTGGCTTCCTCACACGAGAGTCCCCATCCCAGCAAGCGCTCGCAATCCATCAAAGTCTGCACTTATGACATTCTCTGTGCATGATGTTCCGCATATGATACTGAACGGCAGGTGATCCAAGTGCAGCGTGGCAGCCGTCTCGGGAAAATTCACTAAGAATTGGTCAGCGTCCAACGCTTAGGACATTCTTGGGTCCTGCGCTTGTGCGTGCTGCATAGGCAGGGCAGCCTTCTCGATAAGTGCGCTCTCATACGTGCATGAGCACAAGCGTGGTGTCTGAAGGCTTCTGAACATGTGTGCAAAATCGCAATTTGGCCTGCGATCTGTGCGGAACAACAACATTGCCTATGATGCTGTATCGTGTGCTCGCACCCTGCTGTTTTCGCAGTAAAACACTGGTCCATCATGCTTTGCGGTGGCCTGCGCAGACCACAGCAGCGCGCAGCAAAGTCAGCGCCGCACGCTTGCGGACACCAGCCGCAGTAAGGACGCTTTGCACCCTGAGGCATGTCCTGGCAGCCAAATCAGGGTGGTCCGCCGTACGGGCAGTACGGTAAGCGATCCTCACGCAATGGTGCCTGCCCACCTGGCCTGCCTACACGGCCTGCACCTCACCGTCCTTGCTGCACAGTGCATCCCTGCTGCATATGCATATGGTGCACAAGGTGTATGATATCGACTGGCCCGTATTACGCCGTAACTGGCGTCCTCCACCACTCGTGGATGCAGGTCAGCAGGGCTTCGGCGGCGGCGGCGGCTCGAAGTTTGACGCCGACCCCGCGTTTTCAGGTGGCGGGCCGCCGCAAAGTGCCTACAGCCAGCCGCTGTTGGGTGCCTACAGCGGCAATTACGGAGGCGGCCCCCCGCCACAGCAAAGCGGCGGCAGCTGGAGCGGCGGCGGCGGCGGCGGCGGCGGCGGCGCCGGGGGCGGCTCAAAGTTTGACGCCGATCCCGCGTTTTCAGGCGGCGGGCCGCCGCAAAGTGCCTACAGCCAGCCGCTGTTGGGCGCCTACAGCGGCAATCACGGAGGCAGCCCCCCGCCACAGCCAAGCGGCGGCAGCTGGAGCGGCGGCAGCGGCGGCGGGGCCGGGCCCGTCTCAAAGTTCGACGCCGACCCGGTGCTTAACAGTGGCGGTGGCGGCGGCGGTGATCCCTATGGCGGCAACGCCTATGGTGGCCCGCAGTACAGCGGGACTGGGCAATACGGCGCGCCACCGCAGCAGGGGGGTGGGCCGCAGCAGTACAGCGGGCCGCCGCCGCCGCAGCAGCCACCATACGGCGGCGGCGGCTTCGGCGGCCCTCCGCAGTTTGGAGGCGGCCCCGGCTATGGCGGCCCACCACCGCAACAGCAGCAGCAGCAGCAGCAGTGGGACGGGCGGCAGCAGGGGCAGCCGCCGTCGCAGCCGCAGCACCTGGCGCCGCAGACAGGGCACGCGCCTGCCTACGCCAGCCAGCCGATGCAGCCGCTGGCGCACGGCCCGGGGCCCCATCCAGGTGCCGCTCGCCTCGTTCTTCGGACTTCTGTGTAGAGTGGTTAGAGTTCGGGCAGGCGCCCGTCTACGCCAGCCAGCTGATGCAGCCGCTGACGCATGGGTCGGGGCCCCACCCTAAACCCTAAACCCGGGTGCCCCTTCGATTCCCTTGCTCAGGACGTGGTATCAAAACTTGAGAAAAGAAATATATATAAAAAACCAGCCAGTTTGGACACATTGCAGACATCCTCTAACACCCATGGGCGTACGAGATTGGCGTATGTTGAGATCCACAAGCGGCAGCAGCAAATTGCTCGGCTAGCCGGCGCTACATTTGGCGCGATGGTCCTCTGACTGAACTGCCAGAGTGCTCGATCGCAGAGCTCAGCACTCGTAGTGCACGCGCTGGGCATCGTAGAGCTCTGCACAGAGCTGTTCAAACCGGTTTATTTAACCGATTTCGTGTTTCCTCATCTGCTCGCAGTGGCGCCATACGCGCCGGGCATGCAGCAGCCGTCGTCGCCCGGACCGCAGGGCCAGGGCCAGCTGAGCGGCCGCAAGCGTGCAGTGCTGTGCGGATGCAACTACAGGGGCAGTTCCGCGCAGCTTAATGGTAAGCCAGCGCTGGAGTGAGCCCTGTCTTTAGTCCGTGATGCCGTGCGCAACTTTTCAGCTGTGCTTTCCGCTGTTTGCTGTCGTTGTGGCTGACGCCCCGGACGCCGCGGTTCTTGGTTGTGCCTGCGCAGTCGTCTTATAAAACGGATGAAACTTATAATTAAATAATAAGATTCATCCGTCAAACTGAAGAAACGTATGTTTCGGTGCCCTTCAGGCTGCATCAACGACTCGAAGTGCATGAAACACCTGCTGCAGAAGCACTTCCACTTTCAGGTGCGCCGAAGACGGCCGGCTAAACCCTAAATCCTACTGTCAGCCTCCCCGGCATGCCTCTTCTTCTGCCATCTGTATTTGCATGTACTGCATGTTGTTTATCTGCACTCGAAAGCAGGAAAGCCTTTGGCCATGAACCTGACAAGCGACACCGCCGTGCTTTGTGTGCTTCTTGCTGTTCCCTCTTCAAGCCATCAACGCGTCGGCTTTGCGTCTGTTCAAATGCGCACCCCATATCAGGCTCCTGCAGGTCAGGGCGCTCGGCCACGCGACGTTTTTATCCCACCTCACAGCTCCTGTGTCTGCACAGGAGCGACACCACACTCCCCGTGGATTGGAATGATCAATTCATTCCAATGCGGCGAGCGGGCCAATGCGCTCCGACTTGTTTTTCCGGCGGGATCCAATGCAGCGTCGTTTGTGTCTCCGCGCAGGAGCAAGACATCCGGCTCCTCGTGGATGACCATCCCAACCAGGCGTGCTGGCCGACCCGCGCCAACATCGTCAGGAACATCCGCTGGCTGGTCGACGGCGCGCGGCCGGGCGACGACCTGTTCTTCCACTTCTCCGGTGCGTCCTGGCACTGTGTCAGTGGGAAATTCCAGGTGCTTGTGCACTTTGTGTGGATTCGTTTGCTGGCTGGTCGACAGCGCGCAGTCAGGCGAGGGCCCGTTCTTCCACTTCTCCGGTGCGAACTACTCTCTGTTACGAGTGAGAACCGCTACATCTTGCGAGTTTTGTCGCCGGATAAAGTGCACTGGCTGGTTGGCAGCGCGCAGCCTGGACCCAATCGCTTCTTCTATTTCTCCAGTGTACTGCCCACGCCAAGCACTGTCTCTACCCATCGCATTGAGGTGACAGGTCACCGACACGCCCATCCTGGGGGGTATCGTCAGATTTGAGCCACCGTACCAGCTGACCGATCAGCCGCTGGCCTCATTTCATTGGCTCGTGCACAGTTGAGCCTGTCTACTGCCACGCCCCAGCAGAACATGCCAGAAGCCGCACCTGCCGTCCGTAGCGGCAGACCGGCTGCAGGCAGCAACAGCGGCGTCCAACGTCGTCACGTCAAACCGTCACACCTGCCCGGCGACGGACATGGCGCCTCCGCCGCCTGCAGGCCACAGCTCGAAGGAGCGGGACCCGACAGGCGAGGAGACCGGCGGCCTCACCAACGACGTCCTTTGCGTCGTTCTCCATTGATCTCTTGTGTCGTTGCCCGCAGGCCACGGCTCGCAGGAGCAGGACCCGACAGGCGAGGAGACCAGCGGCATGAACGACACAATCCTGCCCTGCGACTACAAGCGCGCCGGCCAGGTGCGCCTCCCTTGCCGCTTTCTTCATTCTGGTAGTGTTTCTGTGGCATTCACTAGTGTTCCTAAACCCTAAACCCTCCTGAGCAACACAGCACATACCATCCCGCCCTGTGGCTCGCGCCGGCCAGGTGGACTCATCAGATTTGTGTGTGGGATGATCGTCAAACCCGTACAATATTCACGGTGTTTGAATGAAGATTGTTTCGAGTGCATTCTCTCGTTCCTTGCGCGCAGATCTCCGACAACGAGCTGAACCAGCGCCTGTGCGTCTCTGGGCCCCTTCTCTGGCCCCTCGCGCCACATGCACTGCGCCTGCAAACTAATGGCCGCGCTGCTATGCGCTGCGCCAGCGAACAAGGCCCCTGCTGCTGTGCTGATGCTTTTACGGACCCCATCCAGCCCTGGGCGCTGATTGCCGGGTCGCCAGCGCCCTGGTTGCCTGTGACCGATCAGATCCGTGCCGCCAGCATGCCGCTGGATCAGACACTGAACGCCGCTCACCGAGATGCCTGTGCTGTTCTGGTGGTGCAGGTGCAACCCGCTGCCGCAGGGGGTGCGGCTGCACGCCGTCATCGACGCCTGCCACTCCGGCTCCGCCCTGGACCTGCCCTTCCGCTGCAAGGCGCGCTCTGCAGCCATCGAATGTCAGTCTGCCGTTCGAAAGCTCCAGCTGCAAAGCGTCACTGACGCCTGTCACTCCTCGCTGGATCTGCTCCTCCGCTGCAAGGCGCGCCGCTGCACGCCTCTGGAGTCGCCAGATGCCCTGCATCCACGACGGCCCTGTTGTCAGACCGTGCATATGTAGAGTGATTTGTTCCCCTACCCTGCAAGTGAAGGGCGGCGTGCCCAGCCGGAAGGGGCAATAACATAGAAGGCGGCAGCGCAGCCGCCTCAGGTTCCAGGTGCATTTGGAAACTGAGATCTACACCCTTCGATGCCACAGGTGAAGGGCGGCGTGCCGACCTGGAAGAGCGAGTACATAGAGGGGCGGCAGCGCAGCCGCCTCAGGTTCCAAGTGAAACTAGACACTGAGACCTACACCCTTCGATGCCACAGGTGAAGGGCGGCGTGCCCACCTGGAAGGGGCGATAAACACAAAAAGGCGGCAGCGCAGCCGCCTCAGGTTCCCAGTGAAACTAGACGCTGAAATCTACACCTATCACCACAGGTGAAGGGCGGCGTGCCGACCTGGAAGAGCGAGTATATAGAGGGGCGGCAGCGCAGCCATAAGGGCACCGCCGGCGGGCTGGCGGTGCAGATTGCCGCCGCCGGTGACCGGGAGACCGCCGCCGACACCTCCGCGCTCTCGGGTGCGGGTTTCGAGTAGCGGTCTGTTCTTCGCTTGTTGCAAACGTAGCTGAGGAGAGGGTGTGCCGGCGACCAGAAGACCGCCGCCAAATCCTCCGCGCTCTCGGGCGCGCTGTTCCCGATTCGAGGTAATTATAAACCGCAAGATTTGCTCAGCACTGCGCGGCTGACGGCAACCGAGAGGCCCGCCGCGATCGGCCGACATGCTCGGCTCACCAAAAAAAAATTTGCGCTCTCAGGTGCACCCAAATCAGAGGATGTCTGTTGCGGAAAGGCAAAATGTGACTAGCCCTGAGCATGCGCCGGGTGCTGAGAGAACCCACCTGATGCTCTGCGCTCATACGTGCGCCGAGAGGTGCGACGCTAGAGTCCCCCGTGACCGGTCTGGGCCACCGGTCGGGGACAAGCCAGATGGGGCATGCGCAGCTGCACAGGACTTGCCCATGCGGGCACCACTTTTGCAGGCGCTGGTGACCGTATGTGCTCAAGCATCCTGTCGGCCGAATCCTGTCGGCTGATCGAATCCGATTGGGGGGAAGGCTGGCAAGGGAGTTGATGAAAGCGATGGAAAAGTGAACCTTTGACATGGAGGCTGTTGTGGAAATCGAAACAATTCGACTTGTAATCCACAACGATGTTGGAGAGAATGCCGAGGCATTCGAAAGCGCGGGCAGTCGTATCGGACGACTATAACCCTTCAACTCCACCACCGAGGATCGAGCTCGCGACCTGTCGGTGTCCATTGTAGACTTGGGATTGATGCAATGAGTCATGGTTGTGAACTCTCTTGTCGCTGCGCGCGCAGGCGGCACGTCCACGGGTGCCGCGACTTTCGCCTTCATCCAGGCTATAGAACAACACGGACCGCAGGTGAGGCATGCCGACCGCTGCCCGTGACGCCATACTGGCCATTGCTCACGGTCAGTGTTCCGCATATTGCCCCTTGCGCATACAGCGATTCAGCTTGGGTCCGGACCCCTGGCCATTGGGCTGGACAACGCCGCAGCATTACCGCCGTTTGCCGCCTTCCCTCGCCTTTTCAGCCTTATAGCTGCCCCTACTAGTGTTCATGTATCGATGAGCCTGGGATGTAATGTCGAGAAAAGCGAAAGCTGCGGTCTACTTATCGCCTTCCAGCCTTCGCTGTCGCCAAACAGCTACCCCTATTAGTGTCCATGCATCGATGGGCCTGGGATGTAATGTCGAGAAAGGAAAAGATGCCGACCTGCGAAACTTGCGGCGCCTGCCCACTGTGAACGGTGCCTCCTATCCTCGGATGCGGCAGTCCGATCCGCGGGCGGGGCTCGGCGTGCAGGCAGTCGTGAAGTTGTTGGAGATTGTGCCGACAGCATTACCGCCGTTAGCCGCCTTCCCTCGCCTTTTCAGCCTTATAGCTACCCCTACTAGTGTTCATGTATCGATGAGCCTGGGATGTAACGTCGAGAAAAGTAAGGTGTTGGAGATCCGCCTCTGGATGTGGTTCTTAAACCCTAAGAATGCTGGACTGACAGAGCTCCTGTCTTGTGGCGCAGATCGCGTATGGGACGCTGCTGCTGCAGATGGACAAAGTGCTGCACTCCATGGGCGGCAGCTCCGGTGCGCCCTGCTCCCCAGGCCGTGGCTTTGTGTCGATCCTGCATGCGCTGACCTTTTCGTGCACATTTCCATGTCCAATCTCTATAGATTTCTGGCTGTCATACTCGTCACGGCGTGGTCAATAATGTGCGTGGCCGCCACTAAGCGCTAGTTTGCATAGCCGCCGCCGCCGAGCAAACTGAGGCAAGTTGGCTGGCGGGCTCACAGTTGAGCGGCGGAGTCGCGACACTGGGACTGGGACCGCACCCTGCACACTTCCCGACAGGAGTTCTAGAGTCCCCTTGGTCTTGCCGCAGGCGCGAGCGGCATGATGAGCAGCCTGGGCGTCGACAAGCTTCTCGGCGGCTTCTCTGGCGGCAGCAAGATCCTGGTGCGTCAACCCACAGCGAGTGCACACAAAACCCACGCTTCACTGCCCCACCATAGATGCACCCAGAGCTCAGCCGCTGCGGGGTTTGCCTGCCGTCGTGCCCCAGTCAACCTTCAACCTCCTGCGATAACGTTTGCGGAGTCTGAAGCAGAGCAGTGTCTGATTTGCGCTGGACGGGTAGACCGCAATCGGTGTGGGCGCGGAATTTGTTGCGGCAGCACTACTAAACCCTAAATATGTTGCGGCAGCACTACTAAACCCTAAATAGTGTACTTCGTTGCAGGGCATGCTGGAGGGCGGCATGTCGGCGGCGGGCATGCGCGGCGGGCAGACGCCGCAGCTCAGCGCCAACTACGCGTTCGACATGAACACGCCGCTGCAGATGTGACGCATTATATCCGATGGCCGTGTGAGATGGCAGCAGCCCTGGCATGGTGAGGGCCGGACGTCAGCGCCAACCACGCCTTTGCCATGAATGCGCTGCAGATGTGATGCGCAAGTGTGTGCGCGGACGGCGTGGCAGTGGTTGCCGGTGGCGAGGATGGCCGCCGATGAACTGACCTAGGGGCTTAAACCCTAAACCCTAGGGGCGATGGCGGCGCCTTGACCAGTAGGCAAGGCCGCGTTGCCGGGCGAGTGCTGCAGCAGCTGCCCTCGTTCGCCAGCATGGCGGGGTGACATTGTCCGCCGCTGCTTAAACCGCCTGCTGGAATCTGTTCGGACAGACATTCTGATAAGCAATCGTTGGTTTTGTGCACGGTAGCCCACGTTGAGCATCCGTAGAGGCAGCTTGCACAGGAATGGTAGCAACGGTGACCATCTGCCAGCAGAGGCAGCAGCACCCGAGCAGCAGCATGATTGATGTGAAGAAACCCTTTCGTTTCATTTCCAGTGCGGGTGCTTGTGCTGCCTTGACGGGCAATCAGCGAACCGGGGGCATATTTGCCTTTCTTACATCAACCGGGGGCATATCTGCCTTTCTTACATCAACCGGGGGCATATCTGCCTTTCTTACATCAGCGTTGACGTTTCCAAACGACGAGCACCGCCGAGAGTTCAGGTCATCATGCACACGATCGTCAGGTGCTACATCAAACTTATTCAACAAAGGCTTTCACCTCTCATGTCCAATCAGACACTGCTCTACCCTGACAGCCTCCCTGACGGAGGCTGCCGCTGCCTGATCCGAAAAAAGCTGCTGCAGTGGCGTTTGTTGCCTAGACCAGTTGCTCCCTGCCCACAGTGTCCAACCAGCAGGTGACCTGTGATGTCGAGCCAGCTGCTGGCGCCAGCGGAGGCGCTGCGGCATTTCTCTATGGCCAATAGTGCAAGCGCCAGCCCTGCGACCGGTAGCGGCTGAAGAGCTCTATGCTGTCCGTCCAGTTGGCCTGCATGGTGTAGTGGAAGTAGCGCTCCATGTGGGCGTTGTTGTAGTGCTGCTCCCAGAAGATCTCGGCGACTGCGCCGCCTAAACCCTGCTCGCCGATCTGCCGCATGAACTCCAGTTCCAGGGCCTCGGTGTCGATGTCCAGTTTGATGGCCACAAAGTCTCCAGGCCTGTAGACGCGCTTCAGGATGGCCAGCGGGTGCGCCGGGCTGCTGGCGTTTGTGTCGAAAGGCGTGTTGAACCTGTTTTGTGGAAAGCAAAAAACGGTGCATCAGCTGGTGCACGAGCAGGCCTTGTGTTTCGTAGGCAACGGCATGCGGAAGCGCAGCTCTTGAATGCCAAGGGCAGACACACCGCAGATGGTTTCAAGCAATGGCCGCCAAGAACACCCAGGGACACGCAGGCAGGAAGTTGACTTCGACACCAGTGCATTTTGTGGATCTCTGCCGGCGGCCATTCGGCCCAGTACTTTGCGGCCGGCGTCTGAGTCACCTCCCAGCCTGCGCATCACGTGACAGTGATGTTGAACCGGAAGGCTGGAGACCAACTTGGCAAGGCTCTCGCAGCAGCTGTGTGAAAGCGGCACCTCTTCACCTCAAGATTGAAGCACCGCCTGATTTTCTGTACCATCTGTACCATCTGTACCATATGTATGCTTCGACAGATGCATTGCACACCAAAAAACCTTAAATCTCCCGGCGGCCATGTCGGCGCGCTGCGGCCTGACGCCACCGCCTTTGTCGGCAGATTCCGGGCGCAAGCTGCCAGATGTGATGTCAACCAAATTCAACATCAGCCACTATAGCCGCGGGCGGTGTATACTACCTCCAGCGCGCGCCGCTGCGCTTCTGACAGCGCGAATTCCTGCGCAATGGAACACGAGAACGATACAGAGGGTCCTGTACGTGCCAGACAAATAATGTGGAGGTGATGGTCCCTCCACATTATTTGCGGGGACAGATACCTGCGGTGCAGCAGTGTATGCTCATCTCTCTTACAGTCCTGCGTCGTTGCTGGGGCGCCAGTGATGCCCAACATGGACCATCCGAGGGTTGTTTCACAGGGGTGTGGGAGCTTGCCAAGCAAGTTCCGCCTGGCGGGGCCGGGTCTGCGGTTGCAACATCACAGGGTGCAGAAGGGTGAGCGGAAGCGACGCGATTCTCACCCGGGCTTGGGCATCTTCAGACTTTCCCTGGAGACTCTCTGCAGCTTGCTGGGCTTGATCTTCTGGCCGGCGGCCGCCGCGGCGGCGGTTTTGCCCTCCATGCTGGCCCGCCGCTTGCTCTCGCGCCCTGCGGCGGCCCAGCCGTTCTGGTCCTGACCACCCTGCTGCGGGGCATGCGCCATGAATGGGGAATCTTCGCTGGTCGCGCCGCCGCAGGGCTGAGGCTCCGCTCCCCCCTCGGGGGAACACGCTGCGCGGTCCCGCCAGCTCTGGCAATGAGCCTGCAGCTGAGATGAGCCTGCAAGAGCAGCAGCAGGCGTTAGCACATTGGTATTGCTAGACTCTGTCGTGGCACCGTCCGAGGGAACCGGTGGGCACAGCTGGCGGACTGTTCAAGTCAGATTCTAACGCCGCAGCATGCATGTCGTATGGAACTGGAGCGATCGGCTTGAAATATCAAAACTAATGCGGATCCTTGCTGCACTTGTAGTCCGATCTGATGGCGAATTCGGCTTCGAAGCCGATGAGGAATAGTCGACCACGTGTGTGGCACATGATGTATGCGAGTGGCGCTGTTCATGTTCATCAACGTTCAAAAGCAGTATACTGTTAAAGGATGCATCGATTGCCGCAGCGAGCGCTGGAGCTGGTCGAATCTACGTCACAATCAAGCAGCACACCACGTGCAGCACATTGCAGCTCTGTCGGCTGCGCCGAAGCGCTGCGGACTTGGTGTCATTGGCTAAAGCCTGATTCGGTCTCGTCTGCGAATCAGGCATCCGAGAACAATTCTTTGCGTGCTAACCAGCGATGACTTAGGGTCGGAGCTTTGCTGACAGGAACTCGGACGTACGGCCTCTGGATTGCGGTTGCCGATCGTGGTACCAGAACCCGATTCCTGCGTGCCTCCTGCGTCCACGAGCTGGAGCCCAATCGCCAAGCAAGGATGAGGAATGCTGGAGTGCACGGGGCACGAATGGCTGACTGCGTGCGAAAGGGGCGATAAATAAATAAACTTGCATAAGCAGCTGCCCGTCAGCGAACGGAACAGCTCTTGCCCGTTCGCCGTTAATCTGGCGGAGCCACAGAGCCACAGAGAAACGGCTACCGTTCGTCTGATGTTTGGCAGGCAGACCCGTTGCCGTCTTTGCAAACTTTGACTTTTGCTGAAAAGAGCACCTTGGCTACAACTGTGGGATCGTCCCAGGACGTCCGAGTGTGACCTCGGGATGAACGGCCGAGGTCACGCCAGTTTGCCTGCCATTTCGGGCGGCTGCCTGGGACCGACTTCAGCTCTTACACGCGCCCCGCCGTCATGAAGCTTGATATTCTCTCGCATCTCGCGCTGACGTTCATCGGGCGCTGAAACATCTCTGTGGCTGCACCCAGGAACCTCACTAGCCCTGAGTGGCTGTCAAAGGCAGCCGCCTCGGCCCTCAGCCAAGCCTTTGGGCTGCTTCCAGCATGCCCAGGCCGTCAACTCGCACATCCCGAGTGCAGTGCGCCGCAGTCGCCACTGCGCTGTTCACGGCTGTGCTGCTGTGCGCCGCCTACAGCGGCAGACTGCCTGGCGGCGCCGGTGATGCGGCTTCTGCAGGTGGTCCATTAAGAGCATTAAACGAGGCAGCAGGTGATGTGATGTGATCTATTCAACAAGGCACAGCTCTGTGCGGTCGACGGCACACACTTTAAAGATCAAATTTGCAGCATTTGGCATGCCACGGCCTTTTCCATCACTGCACTGGCGCAGGAGCCAGCGCGCTGGGCGTGCTGGCTCTCCTGCCGGCGAGGGCGGCGGCGGCGCCCGGCTGCGGCCTGGAGTTTCAGAAGTATGTGCCGAGCGGCTGGGAGGCTCAGTGGCTCGCGCAGCGGCAGGTATGTCAGCGAAGCGTCGTATCTGCAAGCGCAAAGATGCTATGCATCACTCGGATGCATCGCACATCAAGGCGTGATTTTTTCGTAGTTGATGGTGTGGTATCGGTCACCAAGTCGGTCGCTGGTAACCTCAAAACCCTTCGTGAGTCTGCAGAAGCTGGCGGGCAGCGTGTGCGCCGCAATGCTGCAGCAGAAGGAGCTGACCTTCCGGTGGGCGCGCGGCGCGGCGGCGCTGCTGGCGCCAAACGCGACGGTCGACGCGCAGCTGCTGGGAGGTGCGCCTGACACCAAAAGGCTTTTAAAAGGCGAGAAGCTGCACCCATGCTGAGCATTGACATACAATGGTGGACGCGCAGCTGCTGGGAGGTGCGATCCTGGCCGTTCGCTGTCACAGAGAGAAGTGCTTCTGCTGCACGTGCGGTGAAACACGTGCTCGCGGCTGGCGCCAAATGCAGCGGTGGACGCGCAGCTGCTGGAAAGTGCGCACCCAGGACTGGAGTCGCGTCTCGAGGTCATGTTCCCGCGGACAGCGTGTCCAACACCACGCTGGTGCTTCTGACAGCCTATTCGTGATCAAGCAGATCTGCAGAAAAGCCAGTTCGATTGGCCGCGGATGGTGCCGTCGCAGCTCGGGCTGCCGTCCGCGCGTGTACAAACGCAAGGCGGCGGACTGCCCGCCTCAATAGCCTGTCGCCTGCTGCAGCATGCCTGAGGGCCGGATGTGACCGTGCTGTTGCCTGCGTGGTGGGGGCGATGCGCGGTGGGCGATGCAGGCGCGCGACCGTCGAGCCGGAAACTTCACACTCGTGTTCGCGTTCAGCGCAAGACATGACGGGCAGATCTCGAGAGCTCGACAGGTCTGTTGCCCTACAGGGCTGCTGGCCGACGCCGAAGTGTGGAGCCGCTTCGAGTACACAGACACCTGCTCTGGGCGTCCGGTGGCGATTCCAATAGAGCCGCTGGTGGGCCTGCTACGCCACCCCACCGCGCACAGGTGCGAGCAGACGAGATCGAATGCATCTTCCAGGATGAGCAACGGCTTTTCTGATCCGGCGGTCGCCTGGTGGCGAGTCTCGACGAGCTGCTGGTGCGCCTGCTGCACCACCCCGCTGCATACAGGTGCGCTATAGGGTTTGGGGTCTGGGGTTTAGGGTTTAGGGTTTAGAAACCTTTAACAGAATGCATTGCCTGCGCAACATGCGGAACAGTCTTGCTGGAGTCCGAAAACCCTAAAGTCCGACACTCGCTCTTCTTGCTTTGGCTGCCTGGGGGCGGTGCCCATTGAGGGGCTATATAGATGCGAGTGATAGAGTTGAGTGATGGAGTTGAGTGATAGACGCGAGTGACCAGTTTTGTGCCGCTGCCACTGCAGGGTGTCGGACTGTCACTGATGACACTTGAACTTGGGGCCGCTGTGTCTGTCGCGGCTGTGGACCAAAATCATGTCGCCGAAATGACAAAATGTAGCTTGACATTGTCTGTTGCGGTCCCGGCAGGGACTGCCGAGTGCCGGACATGGACTGGACAATCGAAAAGGCGCACGACCGGCCCGGCTGCGGCAGCGAGCACATCGAGGTAAAGTCGTGACTAGGGTTTAGGGTTTAGCGTTGTTTAGGGTTTCGTGACTCTCGCCGGGAACACACGCCGGTTGAAAAACGTCAGCACAGGATGTTCTCGCAGCAAAACACCCGACCTCTGCTGTGGGTCGTGGCGGAGGCGTCGCTCCGCGCCATGCAGAACGGGGGCCAGGCGTGCACTGCTGCAAGCCATGGTGGAAGGAACCCTAAACCCTAAACCCTAAACCCTGAAGTTTTGGACTGGTCCCTGAAAGACGCTGAGCTGCGAAATTCGCTGTGCAGAACAAGGGCTACATGGCGGTCGCGCCGCTGCCGCCGGCGCGCATCGCCGTGCAGTACCCCGGCCGCAGGTGCCGCCCGGTTCCCTCTGGGTGGCGATCGGGAATCCGCCGGCACATGCGATTGCAACGAGCAGTGCTGCTAACGCATGAAGCCGGATTTGCCGCGTCCCTGCTCGCGTGCATAAACCTGAAGCAACGACACAATGGCGGTTTTCAAGCACTCATTCTCCTTGATGTAGGTATCTGTTCGACCTCGGCTCTGGGCTGTACAGCAGCGGCAGTCTGTCGTGGCTGCTGCGTATTTACGAGCGCCGTGGCCTCACCTTCGACGAGGTTTGGGGTGAGATTTCAGTTTTCGCTGTTGATGTCAGCCTGCTCCCGTGCCAGCAGGGCGGTGATACTAGCATGCCGGCACCGGCACGGGAGGACTTTGACGGGACGGGCAGTCAGTTCGTTTGAAACATGATGGGCGCTGCTTGGGCGCTGTTGCCGAATTTCGCCTTTCAGCCGAAGTGGGGACCGCCCGACGGATGAGGTGCTGCGTTGAAGTACGACTCGTAGAGGCTGTGGCCGGGCGTGCTGGTTGAGCGCAGCTGCATACACGTGCCTCTGCGGCCACTGCTCACAGCAGTTGCGCAGGACAAGCCGCAGCCTGTAGCATTGAAGTGGGGCGAATGCTGGCTCGAAGTACGTTTAAGGAAGCGAATTTTTAGCGGCAACTCTCAGTTCAGGGGTATTTTGATGTTGAATTCGCCATGATATAGTATTGATTTGTGCTGCCGAATCCGTGTTGCCGGCAGCAATTGTGGTGGCGATGCTTGCACATCAGGCGCCATTGGTATCCTTTCTAGGTTTTCAGAGCGCCGCTTTGTAGGTTTTCGTTTTCCACACTTGGCGGCGGTACCACTTCACTGTGCTTGACGCTGTTCGCTTCAATTGAAGCGAACTGTTGCATTGCTTGATGTCAAGCAAAGACAGAAAACCGGGTTGTAGCGGTAGCGTTTGTGTTGTGAAGTTATACAAGATGTGCCTGCGCTACATTGAAAGAAATAGTTGCCTGGGAATATGTACATGATGTCGCGCTCATCACCGCTTGCCGATAACATCGTGCTGTGCACCCTGAATCCGTCTTTGCAAATGCAGCGTGCGTTGCCATTGTCGAATGAACACCTGCGCCATTCCCCAGTGTAAGCGCCTTGCTGTGTGAGCGAGGTGGCTCCCCAACCTGTTCACCCGATGCACGCGGCTCGGTCAAAACCTGCCAGCGACGCCAGCAGCAGATTTATGGCCATCCCAGGCTTCAAATGCATTCGGCTTGCAGTACATGTTAGGAATTTCCGACTTATGCAAGGGGCCTTGTGTCGCTGAGAAGGGAGGGGCAGGAACGGCAGGAAACCCTAAACCTTCTCAGAAGTACTTGGCGCCGCAGCTAGGCTGGTAGATTCATTGACTGCATATGCCGTTATCACTGAAGTGTGCGTTACTGATGAGTTTTGTTAGTTTCCAGGCCATCAGCGCCGTGTGTGGCATCGGTTGCTGTGCGCATAGGCGTTTGCAGCCTGGCGGGAAATTTGCTATTTCGAAGTGAGAGACCTGGACCCAAGTCTTGCGCTATCCAGGAAGACCATGAAACTCTCAACAAATTTTCCCTTGGTCCACCGCAAACGCTTACAAGTGCGACACTGCACACACCCGAGTCCTGTCTCCCTAGAAAACAGCTGCGCTTTCTCGACGGCGGGACAGCGCCGTCTTGCCTCTCGAACTTGCACGTCCTTTCGCTAGGCAAAGATAACCCCAGAGACAAACTCAGCAAACATCACCAGGGCCGCATCGCCGGATCCGTGGGCGCCCAGCCGGAGAGCCGCTGATAGGCTTGAGCTGATAGGGTTTAGCTCCTCGAATCGCCGAGGCCGCCTGCCCTGCCACAGCCGCGCTACCAGGGCTTCACAGCGGGATCCATGAGCGCCCAGCCGAAAAGCTGCTCGTACTGCTTTGCAGCCTTCTCCCAGCTGAGGTCCTGCGCCATGCCCGCCGCCTGCAGCCCCTTCCACGCGCGCTCGTCGTTCCTGCGCGGAAGATGCATGACATGATGCCCCGCGCAATGTAGCAGTTTCACGGCTCTGGTGCACGATGTCATGGTCTGCAGGGGCCGCCGCCCGCAGCCCCGCACACGCTCGCCTGTCGTTCCTGCACATCAGATGAACGCGGGTCGCCACATGTTCACCTGGGGAGGCGCAATTGACAGACGAGCGGAGTTAGGGTTAGGGTTTAGGGTTTCACCAGAAAGGGTGCACGGCGTGGTCTGTTGGCCTCCGATGTAGAGTGTGGTGCGGGGCGACAAGGTTGCCGAAAACGACACACATAAGAGGCAAACATATCAGACGGGTGGCACACTGGAAGGAGTGCACGGCGTGGTCACAGCCTGCAGCACGGCAGTGGCCTCCGGCGGGCTGTTTCACAGGACAGTGCCGGGCAAAAGGGTAGAGAAATGGTGCGTTGATGGCGTGAGCGCACCGGAAGGGGTGCACGGCGTGGTCGATGGCCTGCAGCGTGGCATCGGACTCCGGCGGGCCATTACGAAGCACAGTGCAGGGCAAAAGGGATAGGAAAGGATTGTATCGAAATCGTCAGCGCACCGGAAGAGGTGCACGGCGTGGTCGATGGCCTGCAGCATGGCATCGGACTCCGGCGGGCCATTACGAAGCACAGTGCAGGGCAAAAGGGATAGAAAAGGATTGTATCGAAATCGTCAGCGCACCGGAAGAGGTGCACGGCGTGGTCGATGGCCTGCAGCATGGCGTTGGCCTCCGGCGGGCTGAACACGAAGCCGCAGCCGCACTCCGGCGTACCTGCGCCATCGGATTGTATGTAGCATCGTGAGCTTGGAGATGTAAGGGAGCGTGTCCACAGCTCGGAAATCGCTTGGAATACATGGCGGGCTGAATACAAAGCCGCAGCCGCGCTCTGGTGAGCCTGCACCGGTGATGCCAATGGCATGAGCTGGCAACCCTCCATGTTTTAAATGCTATTCTACTCCTTGCATGGAGAAGCTGGCGAGTGGAGGGAAATGGTTGGTGCTTCCTGCTTCCGGTGCGCAAATCCTAACGCCTGCTTCGTTTCTCCTCCTTCCTTCCTTCCTTTCTCGTGGAGCGCGTCGTCTGGGCGCGAGCTCGAAGCGAAAACAAGCAGAATACCGGGCAGCGATGGTGCGGCGGCACTGCGGAATGAACTTTTGACATGCATGCGGGGGGGG
>JAABUM010003715.1_pt1 | contig 18250 bp, 11 predicted proteins | sample 5559161 | NCBI WGS metagenome assembly JAABUM01 (sample SAMN10711868, study PRJNA513369) | rock metagenome | isolation source: Antarctica rocks | place: Antarctica: Victoria Land, Siegfried Peak nord | reverse complement strand
CCTGAAGCGTGATCAAAATATGGCGTGGCGTGTTGTCGAGACGATGCGTTCGCTGTTCGGCATCGAGTGCAAAATCACGCCGCGTCCTGATAAAGCTCTGCTGGAACTTCATTGCCACAGCACAGTTGTGGCGCGCGTTTTTGAATCGTGGTGCGGTTCGGGTGCGCATGGAAAAAAGATTCCGGCGTGGCTTTTTGGCGCCGATGATTATTCAATCCGCGCGTTTTTGAACGGCTTAGTTGATGGCGATGGCCGCATTGACCCGGGCAACGGCAACATCAACTTGAAGATGGTCGCGCGCGATGTGGTTTTTGGCGTTCGCCTGTTGCTGTCGCGTTTGAACATTGCCGCCAAAGCAACTGAAAACTGCTATGACGGCCACCACGCCTATTCCATCGCGTGGAACTGGTCGGAAAACGTGGCCTATCGCCGCTTTCAGAGCGACGAGCGTTATCTTTATTTACCCCTTAAGTCGGTCGAGCAAAAGCAATACGACGGGCCGGTATTCAACCTCGAAGTCGCTAAAGATCATTCCTATGTCACCGACTTCGTATTGCACAACTGCGAAGCCTATGTTGCCCCGCGAACGCACTTGCATAAAGATTCGCAACTTGATTCTCAAAAGAAAACCTGCCACTTGACGCTGTGGGCGAAGAACAAAAAGGGATACGAAAACCTTGTTAAGCTCACCTCAACGGCTCATCTCAAAGGTTTCTACTATAAACCGCGTGTTGACCATGAACTGTTAGCCGCGCATTCCGAAGGCATCATTTGCGGGTCGGCGTGTTTGGGAGGCGAGGTGCCACAACTCATCATGGCGAAGAAGTTTGATGAAGCCGTCGAACGCGCTTTGATGTATCGGGACATCTTTGGCAAAGAAAACTACTTTTTGGAACTGATGGATCACGATCTCACCGGTCAAGGTGAAGTCAACGACCGCTTGATCGACATTCATCACAAAACCGGCATTCCCCTCATCTGTTCCAACGATGCTCACTATCTGAAACGTGAAGACGAGGAGATGCACAAGATTTTGGTGGCCATTGGCACCAACTCGCAAATCCAGAACATGGCCTTGCACTACGGACCGAATTTTTATCTCAAAGACCGCGAGGAGATGTGGGACAAGTTCAAACACGTTCCCGACGCACTTGAAAACACCATGCGCATCGCAGACATGGTGGATTTGGAACTCGATTTAAAAACGACTCACTTTCCCAACTTCGACGTTCCAGCCGGTCATGATAAAACTTCTTACTTGCGCGAACTGTGCAAACAACGTTTTGACAGACGTTATCCGGTCGGTCATCCCAGACGGGCAGAAGCGATTCCGCGCATGGAATACGAACTGAACGTCATCATTGACAAAGGTTATCCAGGTTACTTTCTGGTGGTTCAGGATTTTATTAACTGGTCGAAAGATCAGGGAATCTTGGTCGGTTGCCGAGGAAGTGCGGCGGGTTGTTTGGTTTCCTATGTGTTGGGTATCACCAACCTCGATCCACTTCCTTATGGCTTGTTGTTCGAGCGTTTCTTGAATCCCGAACGCGTGTCGATGCCTGATATTGACGTGGACTTTCCTGACAAGCGGCGCGATGAAGTGATGAAATATGTGACCGACAAATACGGCAAAGATAAAGTCGCGCAAATCATCACTTTCGGAACGCTTGCCGCGCGCGCCGCCGTAAAAGACACGGCGCGCGCCACTGGTCTGGAACTCAAGTTAGCCGATCAGGTTGCCAAGCTAATTCCGGCGATTCCCTCGCACCCGATGACCATCGCCAAAGCGCTCGATGAAGTCAAGGAACTGCGCGATTTATACGAGTCGGATTCGACGGTTCGCACCTTGTTGACGCGGGCGCAAAACATCGAAGGCATGACGCGCCACTCGTCGCGCCACGCTTGCGGCGTGGTGATCGGCGATGCGCCGCTTGACACGATGGTGCCGCTCGAAGAAAAAGACGGCTTAGTTGTTACCCAATACCATTCCAAAGCGATTGAGAAAATTGGTCTGGTCAAAATGGACTTTCTGGGACTCACTAACAACTCGGTGATAGACGAAAGTCTGGCGCTCATCAAAGAACGTTACGGCGACGAGATAGACCTTGAAAACATCGACTTAACTGATAAAAAGGTCTATGACATGATGGGCCGCGGCGATGGTATCGCGGTCTTTCAAATGGAAGGAAGTGGAATGCGCAATCTGTTGCGGGAAATGAAGCCGGAGAACTTGGAACATATCATCGCGCAGATTTCCCTTTATCGTCCCGGCCCGATGGATGACATTCCGACCTACATCAAAGGTCGTCATGGCGGAACTGTCACTTATCCGCATCCCAAGTTAGAACCGATTCTTAAAGATACCTATGGGATGCTCTTGTATCAAGAGCAAGTCATGCGCGCGGCTCAAGAGTTGGCGGGTTTTACCGGTGGTCAGGCCGACGAACTGCGCGGCGCGATGGCGAAAAAGAAAGCCGATCAGATGGCTTTGCTGAAGCCATTGTTCATAGATGGTTGCGTTAAAAACAAAATCAAGCGCGATGATGCAACAGATATCTTTGACAAGATGGAGTCATTTGCAAAATATGCTTTTAATAAGTCCCATGCAGCTTACTATGGATTAGTTTCCTATTGGACGGGATTCCTTAAAGTCAACTACGCGAGCGAGTTTTTAGCGTGCAACATGACTTCGCGTTTGGATGCCAAACCGAAGCTGTTAGCCGTTATCGAAGATGCGCGCAAGCATGGCATTGAGGTATTGCCGCCCGATGTCAACGAGTCGAACCAAGATTTCACGGTTGTCGGCGCGGCAAAAAACTCGCCGATTCGCTTTGGACTTCTGGCCATCAAAGGCATCGGCGAAGGGCCGGTGAACGCGGTTTTGGAAGCGCGGCGCGAAGGCGGCAAGTTCGTGTCGCTCCACGATTTTTGCGAGCGCGTGCCGCTTCGCGGGTGCAACAAATCGTGTATCGAGACCTTGATTAAGGCGGGCGGCTTCGACTCGATTCACACGAATCGGTGCGCTTTGTTAGAAGCGCTCGATGGCGCGATTTCGTCGGGGCAGCGCGCTCAGGCCGATGCCTTGACAGGGCAAACCTCGATGTTTGAGGAAGCCACGACCGAAGCGGGACGCCCCAAAACGATGGGGATTTTGCCCGATTGCGACGACTTCGGGCGCGGGCAACGCTTGGCGTGGGAAAAGGAATACATCGGGCTTTACGTGTCCGATCATCCATTGTCGCCGCTCCGCGAGTATCTGGAAAGCGCGGCGATTCCGCTCTCGAAAATCACCGAAGACAAAGTGCTCGCCGATGGCGCGCGCGTGACGGTTGGAGGGTTGGTAACGACGGCGCAAAAGCGCGTTGATAAAAACGGGCGCAACTGGGCGATTTTCACGCTCGAAGATTTGACCGGCTCTATCGAGGTGCTCACCTTTGCCAAGTCGTATGAGAAGTGCGGCGAGCACATCAACGAAGATGCGAAGCTGCTGGTGACGGGACGCCTGAGCGCCGATTCGCGCGGAGGTTTTGGCGGTGGCAACAACTCAGAGGAAGGCGCTGACAACGACGACGTGCGCTTTAAAATCATGGCCGACGACATCGAAATCATCCCCGAAGACGCCGAAAACGAAACCCAAAAACGGGCCAAACCGCTCGAAGACCGCATTAGCGGCGCCAACGAAAAAGCCGAGAAAGCGGCGGAGCGTCAGGCCAATGGCGGCGGTTGGAACGGCGGAAACGGCGGCTCGAATGGCAATGGAGGCGGCGCCAAAGGTCACAAGATTTTGGAATCGCTGGGCAAGAACGGCGGCTCGAATGGCAACGGCTCAACGAACGGAGGCAACGGGCACTCGAACGGTAACGGCGTGGCCAACGGCGCAAGTAATGGCGGGATTTCGATCAACCGTTCGTCGGGTTCGACGGGCTTTGTGTTGCCGCCTGCCGACACTCCGCCTCCGCCACAATTCCGTGGCAACGACGAAGGGCCGGCTTCGATTCCGCACGTTTTTGAAGTGCCTTTTGAAGCGTCGAACGATGTGCATTTGCACATTCCCGCCGACCTCGCGTCGCAGGAAATGATTCACCGCTTGTATGCCGTGGTGCGCAAGCATCCGGGCGCGAAACAGGTGTGGATTCACCTCGATAACGGGCAGGAAATGGTGCAGATGAAGGTGTCGGCCAACTTCTGGGTGGAGGCGACGCCGCAGTTTTGCGAGGATGTCGCGGGACTTCTGGGCGACGATAACATCGTGCCGCCGGAAATCGGTTGAACGCAGTTGGGTTGAACGCAGTTGGGTTGATGAGCCGCACGAAGCGGGATTAGCGGAAAACCCACACGTAGGGGCGAACCTCGTGTTCGCCCTCTCGCAGTTCAGGTAGCAAATCACTGAGACATCATCGGGACTGCAAGAGGGCAAACACGAGGCTCGCCTCTGTAAATAAGTGAACCATGCCCCGAAATTTTCTTCCCGCGAAACGCCGCCGAAACCGGATTTGCTCATACCCAAAGCGCACGGACAAACGTCCGCGCGCTTTTTATTCCGATGATTTTGTCCATTCATTCGCGCGCCGATTATCAACTCCCCAACCCGATGTTCGTTTTGCTGCAAATCGAACCGGCACTTGAAGGCGAAACGCACCAAGTCCAAGACGAGCATTTGCAAACCACGCCGACGCCGCAAACCGAGCTTTGGAACGATTTGTATGGCAACCCGCAACGCCGCTTGATGGCGCCGGGAGGCCAGTTTTCCTTTGATTTCGTGGCGCGCGTCGAAACGCAGCCCAACGCGCCCGTTCCGCTCGAGGCGCCGGAACTTTCGCCTGACCAAATTCCCGCCGAGTGCATGATTTACACGTTGCCTTCGCGCTATTGCCAGAGCGACCGGCTGGCCAAAATGGCAATGTCGGAGTTCGGTTTCATGACTCCAGGTGGCGGGCGCATTTCAACCATCGCTGGCTGGATCAACCAGAAAGTGACGTATCAATACGGCACCTCGAACGCGATGACCGATGCCTTCGATACGGCGACTTCGCGCGAAGGCGTGTGCCGCGATTTCGCGCATCTGCTCATCTCGTTTTGCCGCGCCCTCGGCGTTCCGGCGCGCTATGTGTCGGGCTACTGTTTGGGTTTGGAGCCGCCCGATTTTCACGCGTGGGTGCAGGTTTATCTGGGCGATGGCGATGGTGGCGGCGCGTGGCACAACGTGGACGCGACTTGGAACGGCGTGCGCGAAGCCCTGGTGCCGATTGCTTTTGGGCGCGACGCGGCGGACGTGGCGATGATGACGTTTTTTGGCGAAGGAAAACTCGGCTCGCAAAGCGTGAGCGTGCAAAAAGAATCGGACTGAGGCGTTTGCAGGCGCGCTCAATCGCGCTAACCTCTGGCGCGCACCTTCCAAGGAACTCCAATATGTCACAAGTCAAAATCGCCATTCTCGGTTGCGGCGGCATGAGCGGCGCCCACGCCAAACGCTACAAAGAAAATCCCGATGTCCAGATCGTCGCGCTGTGCGACGTGTCCAGCGAAATCGTCGAGAAATACATCGAAAAGAACTTAAGCGGCTACTCGCCCAAACCGCAGGTTTTCACCGACTACGACGCGATGCTCGCGCAGTCCGGCGCCGACGCCATCACCATCGTCACGCCCCACACCTTGCACTTCGAGCACGGCTTGAAGGCCATCGAAGCGGGAAAGCACGTCTTCATGGAAAAACCGATGGTCACGGATTCGAGCGACGCTGCGAAGTTGAAAGAAGCGGTCGAGAAGTCCGGCAAAATTTTGGTCATCGGCTACAACACGCCTTGCACACCCGCGTTCAAGTGGCTGCGCGAAGCGATCCGAACCAATCGCTTTGGAAAATTGGAAACCGTGACCGGTTGGCAAACGCAAAGCTGGGCCAAAGGAACGGTCGGCACATGGCGCCAAAACGCATCGTTGAGCGGCGGCGGTCAGATGTATGATTCGGGCGCGCACATGTTCAACTCGCTCGTGTGGAGCGTCGAATCGAACGTCGAAACCGTGTTTTCCATCACCGACAACCTCGACACGCCGGTTGACATCAACGGCACGACGGTCATCAAATTCACCAACGGCGTGTTGGCCACGATGACGATTTCGGGCGACTGCCCGGCGGGCGGCGCGGGCATGGTTTACGCCTTTGAAAACGCGCGCGTGGACATCGATGGCTGGAACGGCGGCTGGGTCAAGCTGTTCACCGGCTGGGGAAAAGAAGAAACAATTGAACTCGAAGGCGAATCTCAATCGCCCAACGACAACTTCGTGGACGCGATTCTGGGCCGCGCGCAAGCCCAAACTTCGCCGCTCAACGGCTTGATTCAATCGCAGCTAATGGACGCGATTTATCAAAGCGCCGCGAGCGGTCAGGCGGCGAAACCGAAGAATTAGTTCGACCCACTTAAAACGCCTCCGAAAGTCGGGGGCGTTTCGTGGTTTTGCGCCTGTCACAGTCAAAAGGTTGCCCCAAGATCTCTGGTAGGAACGCGAAGCGTAAGCGAGTGCATCACTCAGAGCGTGAAGCGCCACCTTCTCAGAAGATGCGTCTTCGACGCGCTAAACGATGCACTCGCTTACGCTTCGCGTTCCCATTTGAACTCCCTCACAACGCAATGGGCCGAAACTCGCATCCATGAACGCCGCCATGTTTTTCGATTTCGCTTCGTGGGCGATGACTTTTCTGACCGTCGCGTGTGGAGCCGTGCTGATTACCCTTGTGGGATTCGATGTCATCGTGACGGTGCTTCATCCCGAAGTCGAGTCGCCGCTTTCGACGCGCTTTCAATTGCTGCTCTGGCGCTTGTTGCGCGCTTTGCAACGGCGCTTGACGCCGCACAAAGAAGGCCGCGAAGACGGGCGAACCCTACTCAACTGGGGCTTGCCGATGATGGTTTCCAGCCTGATCGTGTTGTGGCTGACCGTTCTGGCGTTTGGTTACGCGCTGATTTATTACCCGTGGATCAATAACGGGCTGGCTTTCGCTTCGCCTGTCGCCCACGCCCACAGCAACGCGTTCACCAAAGCGCTTTATTTTTCGGGCGTCACGCTCGCCACGCTCGGTTACGGCGACATTCAACCCGTCGCGTGGCCGTTCCGCCTGCTCGCCATCACCGAAGGCTTCACCGGAGCGGTCGGCATCGGTTTGCAGGTCGCCTACGTTCTGGCGGTTTACCCTTCGTTTTCGCGGCTTCGCACCACGGGCGTTTCGCTCGACGCCGAAGTCGCGGGACAGGCCGGTGCGCTTCCGATGCTGCGCCGCTACATGATTCGTCCCGGCCAGTGGCATCCGCAATTGTCGGCGCGGCTTTACACCCTCGCGCAAGACATTTTGGCCATCACCGAAGCGCACGAAACGCATCCGGTCTTGTATTACGCCCATCCGCGCCGCGTCCAGCATTCGTTTTTGCGCGTTTTAGCAACGGCGCAAAGCATCGTCGGGCTGCTTCGCTACGGACTTTCGCCCGACACGCACGCCGACATGGTGCGCGACCCGCAACTGCTTTTGCTCGAACAGGCGCTGCATTACAGCCTGCGCCGCTTGAACGCGAGTCTCACCATCACCGAAGCTGAACAGGACATCATCACCCGTGGCCGCGCCCACCTCGAAGAGGAATACGACCGGATTTGCGACCAACTCGAAGCGTTGGGTTTGGTTTCGTCGCGCCAAAAAGCGACGATGCCCGTTCCGGTTCTGGTCGAGGCTTCGGTTGAAACCAACCCCGACGAAGAGCGCCCCGAACACGAACTCGCCATCGAACAGGGCGAAGTTTCCACGCGCGGCGAAAACGTGAGCCTGCATTGCGACAACTCGGTTTATCCCTCCAGCGACTCGCATCCCGACATCACCAGCGAAGACGACCCATTAGATTTGCTCGACCCGGCGCTCGATTTTCAATCATCGTCGGCGCTCGATGCTTTCGTTGTGTTCCACGCCGAAACCGATCCGTATCTCACCGCTTATGCTCAGGCGTGCGGCTACACGCTCGAAGCCGCGACCGCCGATCAACAAACGTCGTGGTGGGTCGGCACGCGCTAATCGTTGTCTGGAACGCGGGCTATGACAGCCACATGGTGATAGTTCCATCCCTTCTAAAATAGAAAGCGATTTCTTTTTATGCTCCGTAGCTTTCGTATTCAAAACTTCAAATCTCTGCTGGATTTTTCCCTTGATGAGATGGGGCAGTTCGTGTGTTTGGTCGGTTTGAATGGCTCAGGCAAGACCACTGTTTTGCAAGCTCTCGATTTTGTGGCACATCTGGCAACGGGAGGTTTGGATGAGTGGTTTCGAGAGCGAGGGTGGAATCGAGGCGACGTGAGGAGCAAGTTTTCTCCTCGAAGACACACTCTGTTCGATTTGACCTTCGATTTAGCTGCGGGCGAGGTTCGATGGTCAGCGACTTACAGTCCTGTCACGTCGCGTTGCGTTCGAGAGGAATTTTGGGTGGATGGTGATTCCCTGTTGATGGTGGAGCGAGGACAAATGGCGACACAACAAGGCGAGTCTGATGTCGATCAATTTGATTATCGTGGCTCAGTTCTATCTCTGTTCCGCGAGTTCAGCGAAGAAGGGCTGGCTCAACTCAAAGAGTTCTTGTCCCAAATCAAATCCCTTGAACTGCTGTCACCGCACAGAATGAGGTCACGTTCGCGTGTTGCTGAGGATGTGGGACTGGGTGGAGAAAAGATTGCCGGTTACATACATAGTCTTAAGACTGATCGACGGCAAGCGATTGAGAAAGAGTTGAAGAAGTTCTACCCACATATGCATCGGCTTAGGACTAAATCTGGACGCGCAGGTTGGACAGAAATCCTTTTAGAAGAAGATTACAAACAACCTTTTTTCTCTCTAGGCCTACAAACGGAATCGCGCCACATTAACGATGGACTGTTGAGAATTCTCACTCTCGTGGCGCAAGTTCAAACCGAACATCAAATTCTACTTTTTGATGAAATTGAAAACGGCATCAATCCAGAGCTGGCGGGAACTTTAGTGAGCTATCTATTGGAAGCTGAACAGCAGATTATGGTGACGACTCATAATCCAGTGATTCTCAACTATCTACCAGATGAGCGGGCTAAAGAGTCGGTTTTCTTTTTGTATCGCACAGCTAAAGGTGACACCAAAGCCAAACGGTTCTTTGACGTGCCTGTCACCTCTGAAAAACTCGAAGTGCTGGGGCCAGGCGAGGTTTTTCTGGATACATCGTTAACCGAACTCGCTGAGGAGTTGGGGCGGGCGTGATTTTGTTGCTGTCGGGCGAAGGGCCTACTGACATAGGAGCGTCCCCTGTGGAATCAGGCTGTCGAGGAGATGTGTTTGTCGCTGGCCCGATGGCACGAATCATTGAAAAGGTTTTGACGCCCATATTGAACTATGAGGTGGTTGAACAAGCGCGTGAAGAGGGCTGTGAGGAAATGCTGCATTTTGTGCCAGAAAAGCAACTGAAGCATTTGGAACCAACCGAGCCGAAGAAGGTTCGTTTCGCGGGACTCAAAGGAACACAAGGCACAAAATTTCATTTCAAGTTCGCCGAACTGTTGGGGCGACACGCATTGAAAATTGAGGCGAGAGAAGGGGAACCTGTTTTAGCTGTGTTCTTTCGTGACGCAGACGCAACTAACACCACGCCGACAACGGAGTGGCAGGAGAAGTGGAACTCCATTTGTCAGGGCTTTCAATTTTCCCGGTTCGAGCGGGGCGTGCCAATGCTACCTAAACCCAAATCGGAAGCGTGGCTTTTATGCGCCTGGGACAAGAACTACACCTCTTGCGCGGATTTGGAAGACGCTCCGGGCAACGACGCCAGCCCCAACTCGCTCAAGAAGCAACTGGCAGCGACTTTAGGCAAACAAGGTAGCGCGCAAGAACTGGCTGAGAAAGTCGCCTCTGAATTGGATGTTGACAAGTTGGAAATGCCAAGTTTCAACGCATTTAAAAATCGTTTAGTTCAAGCGGCGAGCGAGGCCTAACTAAACTTCTCGCCCTTCAAATATGACTAACTCAACTGAAATGGCGCCGCAATTCGACCCGCATCCCGTCGAATCGAAGTGGAGCGCGCGCTGGCTCGAACTCGAAATCGGCAAACCCAATCACGCGCCCGACAAAAATCACAAGCCGTTCATCCTCACCATTCCGCCGCCCAACGTGACGGGCGTTTTGCACTTGGGCCACGCTCTTCAACATTCGATTCACGATTGTTTGCTCCGTTATCACCGCATGAAAGGCGATGCGGCGCTCTGCGTGCCGGGAACCGATCACGCCGGAATCGCCACGCAAATCAAAGTCGAAGCGCAACTGCGGCGCGACGAAGGTTTAAGTCGTCACGACTTGGGCCGCAAGGCGTTTTTGGAGCGCGTGTGGGATTGGAAAAACAAATATGGCGCGACCATCATCGAGCAAATGCAGGCCTTAGGTTGCTCCTACGACTGGTCGCGCGAGCGCTTCACGATGGATGAAGGCTATGTCAAGGCCGTTCTGACCGTCTTCAAATCGTGGTTTGATCGGGGCTTGATTTATCGCGGTTTTCGCCTCGTCAACTGGTCGAGCGGCGCGCATACCACGGTTTCGGATTTGGAAATCGAGCAGCGAGAAACGACCGGTTCGCTCACCTACATCCGTTATCCAGTCGAGGGAAACGACAATGAATTCGTCACGGTCGCCACGACGCGGCCCGAAACGATGCTCGGCGACACAGCGGTTGCGGTTCATCCAGAAGATGCGCGTTACGCTCATCTGCGCGGCAAAAACGTGATCTTGCCGCTTCAGAATCGCGCGATTCCGCTCGTCTTCGATGAAGCGGTTGACCGTGAATTTGGAACAGGCGCGGTTAAAATCACGCCCGCGCACGATCAAAGCGATTACGAAATGGGCACGCGCCACGGTTTGCCGATGATCACCGTCATCGGTTTCGACGACAAAATCACGAGTGAGGGCGGCGCTTATGCGGGTATGAACAAGAGCGAGGCGCGCCGCCAAGTTGTCGAAGATTTGAAGGCGCTGGGTTTGGTGGAAAAGGTCGAGCCGATTACTCACTCGGTTCCGCATTGCTCGCGCACGGGCGTTGTCATTGAGCCGCTGTTGAGCGAACAGTGGTTCGTTTCGATGAAGGAACTGGCGCGGCCCGTCGCCGACGCGATTCGCATGAACCGCGTGAGTTATCACGCGCCGAGATTCGGGCAAACGAGTTTGGAATGGCTCGACAACATCCGCGACTGGTGCATTTCACGGCAACTTTGGTGGGGCCATCACATCCCGATTTTCTACGGGCCGAACGGCGAAGTCGAATGTTCGGTTGAACCCATCGAGCGCGACGGCTGGCATCAAGATGAAGACGTGCTCGACACTTGGTTTTCAAGCGCGCTGTGGCCGTTCGCCGTGCTCGGTTGGCCGGATGATTTGGACTCCGAATGGTATCCGACTTCGGTGCTCATCACGGGCCGCGACATTTTGAATTTGTGGGTGTCGCGCATGATTCTCACTTCGCTGGATTACGTGAAGAGCGAATCGGGCGCGGGCGAAATCCCGTTTCACGATGTGTTGGTTCATCCAACGATTCAAGATGGGTTCGGGCGCCGGATGAGCAAGTCGCTGGGAACAGGCATTGACCCGATGGATTTGATCTCGCTGTATGGCTCCGACGCGACGCGCTACGGTTTGCTTCAACTCGCGGGCGGCGCGCAGGACACGCGCTTCGTGGACGCCGCGCTCCTCAAACGAAAACCATCCGACAAGTCGCCGCTCGAATGGACGGAAAGCGATGGCAAACCGACCGAACGTTTTCCGCAAATGCTGGCGGCGCGCAACTTCGCCAACAAAATCTGGAACGCTTCGCGCCTCGTGCTCAGCGCGGGTCCAACCGCGTGGAATGGCCAAACGCCCGACGATGCGGGCGCGCGTTGGATTGCATCGCGCCTAAGCGGAACCGTTCGGGAAGTTACTCGCACTTTGGAATCTTATGAGTTCGACTCCGCCGCGAGCGCGCTCTACGGCTTCATCTGGGGCGATTTTTGCGACTGGTTTTTGGAACTGTCCAAACCCAAAATGCGCGCCAACGACGCCGATTACATCGCGTTCATGGGCCACGTTTTAGATTCGTCGCTGCGCTTGCTTCATCCATTCATGCCATTTTTGAGCGAAGAAATTTGGAATCGTTTGCCCCATGAAGGCGACACTTTAGCGCTGGCGAGTTGGCCCGTCGTGGGTGAAGTGAACCTCGAAATCGAGGCCGATTTCGTTTTGCTGCAAGATGCCATTCGCGCCGCGCGCAACTTGCGGGCGAGCGCGGGAATCGCGCCCTCGAAACCCGTCGCGCTACAATTGTTTCCTTCAGCCGAGCGCGCGCAAAACGCATTAAAAAATGGCGAGGCGATTCTACGCCAGTTGGCCAACCTCGAAAGCGTGTCGTTTGGCGGCGAGCGTTCTTCCAACGCGACGGCGCTTTTGGCGGGCGAAGTCGAAGTGGTTTTGCCGCTCGAAGGTTTGATCGACCTCGAAAAAGAGCGCGCCAAACTCGAAAAGCAACTCGAAGCCGCGCAAAAAGACCTCGCCAAAGTGGGCGGCAAGTTGTCGAACCCGAACTTCGCGGCGAACGCGCCGCGCGAGGTGGTCGAGAAAGATCGCGCGCGTTTGGAAGAGTTGCGCGGGCAAATCGAAACTCTTGAGGTGCGGTTGTCGGCGCTATGAAGGTCGAAGTGCCGATTTTAGTCCACGCTTTTGAAACCGATTTCGGCGGCGTGGTGTCGAACACGCGCTTTCTCGAATGGTTCGAACGCGGGCGCTACGCTTTGCTCCACGAAGCCGGACTTCCCGTTGAAGAAACGTGGTCAACGGAAGGCGTAATGGCCATTGTGCGCCGGGTCGAAGTGGATTATCTGCTCTTCGCGCGCCACGAAGACCGGTTGGTTTTGACGACGCAAGCCGGGCAGTGGAAGGGCGCGAGCGCAACGGTTGAACACGAAATCGTGCGACCAAAAGACGGCGCCGTGATCGCGCGGGCGACGCAAACCATCGCGTTTTTGAACCGCGCGTGGAAGCCGACGCGCGTGCCGAAGTCGTATCGGGAAAAACTGGGGACATGAGAAAACAGGCGAATTCATTCGCAGCCATAAAAAGTCATCGGCCTGCGCCGACGGCACTTCAGCAACCACGTCGGCGCAGGCCGATGACTTTTCATGGCTGCGAATTCATTCGCCTGTTTTTTGTCGCACCCGTTTTGTTGCTTGGCGGCTGCAACCGCACTTCCACTCAACCCAATGCGCCCGTCGCCGCAACAGACAATCGCGTCACGCTCTACTGCTCGGTTGATCAAGAGTTCGCGCGCCCGCTCATCAAGCGCCTGGAAGCCAAAACGGGTTTGCAAATCGCCGTGCTTTACGACACCGAAGCCACCAAAACAGCGGGTTTGGCGAATCGCATTCGCGCCGAGCGCAACCGTCCGCGCTGCGATGTGTATTGGGCGTCGGCGCTGTTGCAAACGCTGTTGCTCAGCGACGACAAGCTGTTGCAAGCCTTTGATTCGCCTGCGCGCGCAGATTTGCCCGCGCGCTTCAAAGGCCCGGATTGGACGGGCGTGGGAGTTCGTGGGCGACTTTTGCTGGGTTCAAAAACGCTTTCGCCAACAAATTTGAAGTTCGTTCCTTCCTCATCGAAGGCGCGCTTCGCGCTTTCCAATCCGGCTTTTGGCACCGCGAGCGATTGGGCCACGGCTTACGCGACGCGAAGCGGCGACGCGAGCACGCTCGATTTCTTTCGCCAACTCAAGTCCAAAGGCGCGCGCGTTTTGCCCGGCAACGGTGATGTCGCGCGCGAAGTCGCCGACGGGAACCTCGAATCCGGTTGGGCCGACACCGACGATTATCTCAACCAAAAGCGCGAACGAAAACCGATTTTCGTCGCGCGCACGGTTCAAAACAACGTGATCGTTCCCGGCGCCGCATCGCTCGTCGCGGGCGCGCCGCACGAAGAAAACGCCCGGAAGTTGCTCGACGCTCTGGTTTCCAAAGAGGGCGAAGCGGCACTCGTCGCGCAGATGCCCGGTGTGTTTTCCCTTCGACGCACAAGTGACAAAGCGAACTGGAAATCGGGCGGTGAAGACTTTTCCTTTTTAGCCAATACGCCGCAAGATGATTACGCGAAATGGCCCGCGACGTGGAAGCGCATTCGAGAATCGCTCGCCGGGATTTTGACGCCCTAAAGCAAACGGCCCGCAACTTAATTGAAGTTGCGGGCCGTTCGGTCAATGATGCACACCACAGAATGCAACGTCTTCGAGACGTGCTTTACAGCGTATCTCACGGAAGGTGCCTCGTTCTCTTCGGCGCACGGGCATCCTGCCCACGCCCCAAAAGATGCACTTCCATTGAGATCCGCTTCAAGCGTGTTTTGTCGAATCGGGTTTGTGGTGGCGCTTCATTTTTAACACCGCTGGCCCCGTCAAGGCGTCGCGTGCGCTTTGAGCGTCAGGGCGTTGATGACTTGCACTTCGCGCGGCCTCGTCGGGTTGACCGGATCGAAACCGGACGGCGTGTTGACGAGTTCGCCACCAACCACGAGTTGAGTGGAGGATCCGCCATCGAGATTCATCGCTTCGACAGCGCCCAGTTGTTGAAACAGTTGCGCCGTTTCGGGAATGGTGAGGCCAACCGCAGAGGCCGAGCGGCCATCGGCGACGAGAAGGAGCCAATTTTTCTGCGCGTCCAGACCAACACACGTTCGCGGGCCGCGCGCCAAAACGTCGGGTCGAAATTCTTCTTCGATTTCGGTGGTTTTGATTTGGCCGTTTTGAATCAGGCGCGGCCCGGCGCCGAGGATGTTGGCGAAGCGGTTCCAGTCGGGCGGGGTTTGAACTGAGAAAGAAAACCGCGGCGTTTTGGTCAAATCGAGCTTTTTCGCGGCCTCGCCGCGCGCGATGACAACGAACGACGCGCTTTGTAAATCGACATCGTTCACGTTCGCCGGAGCAGTTGGCGAAGTGGCAGGGTTGGCTGTCGCGTTCGCAGGAGCCGTCGTTTGCGAGGTCGTCGTTTGGGCAGGAGGCGTCGCGCCTGTGGGGAAATTTTGCGAAGTCGCGGTTGTTCCTTGAGGAGCGGTTGGGGAAGTCGCGGTTGTCCCTTTGGGCGCAGTTCGGGAAGTTGCGGTTGTTCCTTGAGGAGTGGCCGTCGTCTCTTTGGGCGCAGTTCGGGAATTCGCGGTTGTTTGGTCGGGAGTTGTTCCGGTGGCAAGCGTTGGTGTTTGGGAATTCGCTGTTGTCGCCTGAAAACTCATGACCCTTCCACTTGGAACCGAAACGGCGACTTCGCCTGCGCGCGGGGTGTATGCGCGCGCGAATTGCGGAGTCAAAACGGCAAAGCCATCGGCGATTTCTTGCCGCGTTCCGGGCAAAGCGAAGCCGTTGAGCGCGGCTTGAGCGAGTTGCACCCGGCCATCACTCGTTTCGATTCGCAGTTGACACCCGCCCGACAGAGGCCCGATTTGCGCGTCTTGGGCGTTGTTCCAGCCTAACGCGGTGCGACTTTTCCACGGCAAGCGCTGCCATGTTCCATTGGCTTTAACGGCGCCAACCGCCGCGCCGCCATAGGCAAAAAAGCCGCCGTTGACCGCAACGATTGCTCCGCTTTGCGCGGCCAGAGCGCGCACGCTGCGTTTTCTCTGCGCGTTGGCTGGGTCGGGAATGAGCAAACCGAGATCGAACGCGGGCGAGGCTTTGACGAGCCAAAAGCGAAGCCCGCCCTGAGGCGTTTGCGCGAGCACCGAGCGCAACGTGAGGCCGGGCGCGAGTTCGCGGGTTTGGTCGCTTTCGGGAGTTTGCGAGCCGCACAGCAGAGCGCCGCCGCCCAAAACTGCTGCGCCCGCGAGCGCGCCGACGAGGAAAAGCGAGCGGCGGCGCGCAGGAGAAACAAGTCGCATCCCTTGAGTTTGGCTCTTCCAAACCGGGGCGTCCGCCGCGCGGTTTCAGGGGCGTCCGCCGCGCGGTTTCAAACGTTTACTCTTTCCGATGCAACCGAGCGAACGCGATCCCTTCGCGCCCAATCTTTCTTCCCCGCCCACGCCGCCACCCGTTCCGGCCCTGGAAGAAGCGCCTCCTCCTGCTCCCGGTTCGCCGCAATCTTCGTTTGCGCCGGTTCCGCCGACCGTTTTTGAACCTGCGCCCGCGCCGGGTTCAGTTCCGCCACCGCTTCCGCCTGCGCCGCAAAATCCGCCCGGGCCGCCGATTTATTATTCGGCGCTCGGCACATCGCATCTTCCACCGGAGTCGTCAGCGCCACCACTTCCGCCGCGAAATCTGCCCGGTTCGTCGGCCTATTCGCCCGCGTTCGACGCGCCGCCACTGCCGCCGGTCGTGCCGTTTCCGGCTGCTCCCAGAGAAATCTTCCGGCGCATTCCGCGCTGGCGCTGGATGATGTCGCTGTTGCTCATCGGGTTTTACCCGGCGTTCATTTCGCTGCTGGGCCAAATGCTCTCGCACCGCTCCAAACACAAAGGCGGCTCGGCGCTTCCTTCGTCGTCGCAAGATTTGGTGCGCTACGTCACCCTCGACTTGGCGGTTTTCGGACTGTTCTGGTTGCTCGGTTGGGCGTTTTCGCGTGCCACCAAAGACGAGTTGCTTTTGCGCTGGCGCGGCGGCGCATGGAAGCCGATTTGGCAAGGTTTTGCTTGGGCGTTGGGGCTTCGCCTCGCGATCATGGTCGCGTTTTTGTTCGTATTCATCGTCGCGGCGATTGTGCTTTCGGCGGCGGGCACCGACCCGAAATCGTTCGCTCACCTCATCCAGAAAAACGGCCCCAAACCCGACGCGCTTTTTCCCAAAGGCGCCCTTTCCAACCCGGTTTACCTGTTGCTTTCGACCACTCTTTTGTCGTTCGTCGCGGCGGGACTACGCGAGGAACTCTGGCGAACAGCGTGTTTAGCCGCCCTTCGCCATTTGCTGCCCGACGCTTGGAGCGACCGCGCGCGTTGGAGCTTCGCCATCGGTTTGTCTTCGGTCATCTTCGGTCTGGGCCACGTTTATCAGGGCGCAGTCGGCGTGGTGATGACGGGCATCATCGGCGCGGGCTTGGGCGTTTTGACGTGGCGCAACCGTTCGATCTGGCCTTCGGTCTGGGCGCACGGATTTTTCGACGCGACCTCGTTTTTGCTCGCGGCGATGGTCGCGGGCAGGAAAATTCCGCTTCCGGCTTGGTTTGGAGAATGAAGTAGCGAGCGAAGTGCGGGCTGATGTTAGCATAACTGCAACCCATTTTGTTAGACAAAGCCACGAAGTTCATGATTGGTTCATCGTAACCAACGCTTCAGCTTCACGCCGCGTGTTTCCCCATTTGGTTTTGTTGGGTTTATCTTTGGATTATTACGGTTGGATTGTGAACTGGCCCGTTGAAGTTGGCAAGAACAACTGGAAAGCCAGATGACAAAAAGCCCGCGCAACTTCCATTGCGCGGGCTTTCCAACTCAACTCAACTTACGCGGCGACTTCTTCGGTTTCTTCCACATTCGCCACGGGCGCTGCGACCGGTTCTGCCGGGTCGCCGACTTTGACGCGCAGCGTTTTGGTTACGTCACGGTGCAGGCGAAGCGGCACTTCGTAAAAACCTTCGGCGCGAATCGGGTCTTGCAGCAAAACGGCGCGGCGCTCGACTTCGACGCCGTATTGTTTTTGCAACTGTTCGGCGATGTTGGTGGCGGTGATGGCGCCATACAAACGCCCGCCTTCGCCGACGTTGGCCTCGGCAAATTCAACGGTGTCGCCGATTTTGGAACTGAGTTCTTCGGCTCCGGTTTTGAGTTTGGCTTGGCGGCGGTCTTCGACCTGTTTCATGTTGTCGAGAGACGCCATCGCGCTTTTGGTGGCGCTCATGGCCATCGAGCGCGGAAACAAGAAGTTGCGGGCAAAGCCATCGGCAACGGTCACAACGTCCATCGCGTGACCCAATTTTTCGACATCCTGCGTCAATATCACTTTCATTTTTAGAAATTCCCCCCGTTCCAGACGGTTGATTATTTTTTGGCCTTCACATTTTATCAACTTCCACGAGTTCCGGTCAAAGCAACGAACGCCAAGCGCGAGCGAGGGCTTCATACAAAGCGCCAAACGCAGCCACTTCCTCAAAAAGAAGCGCCTACGGCGCGCTGAAGAATGCACTCGCTTATGCTTCGCGTTCTCGCTCGCTCGGTGGTCTCACCAGAACCGCCACCAACTCGGCGCGCGAATGAACCTCGGTTTTGCGAAACAGCGTTTTCAAA
>JAABUM010003712.1_pt1 | contig 18257 bp, 31 predicted proteins | sample 5559161 | NCBI WGS metagenome assembly JAABUM01 (sample SAMN10711868, study PRJNA513369) | rock metagenome | isolation source: Antarctica rocks | place: Antarctica: Victoria Land, Siegfried Peak nord | reverse complement strand
CCTGCACGAGCTTGTCGGTGTGGCCGGCCAGATCAGTGCGTCACCGCCCCCATCTATTATGAAATACGTTGTTCCTGATACCAGTTTGAAAACCGATGCGTGATGCAGGCCATGTCAATCCCTTGCAATTCACTAATTGATTTGTGTGTGGCTGATGCATTGTAAGTTTCCAAATGCAGACCTGTGGCTGGTGGCATGTATGTGCCGCACCCGCAGACATTTCCGCCCTCGGGGCCCTCCCTCTCCGCAAATCCTGTCTCTCCACATCGCTGTGTGCCTCGGCCTGCTCTGTTGCCATGCAACTGCCCCGTGTGTCGCAACAACAGCCAGCACAGCCTGGCTGCAAGTACGAATTTTTGTGCGATGCCGCGCGTTTTCTCGAAGAGTCGCTGAAAAGTTGACCAAGAGACATCACGCTGTTGCGGTGCTGTACAGACATGTCTTGCAAGCCAATTGGCTACATGCCAATTGGCTACATGCATCAGCTTCTTTGCAGCCATATTGCAGCACGCAAACACAGCAGTTGCCTTTAGAACTGCGTAGCCGCAGCGCTCAGGCACGCACTATTCCATTAGGATTGTGTATGACACCTGCCGAGGCAGTCCAACTTCGGCGGTCATCTTTGAGGAATGAGAAAACTCTCTGCCGCGGCACACACCTCGGGTCGCATCATGTTGCGGCCGCGGGACTTCGACATGTGCGTCTCGACGTCGAGACCCCCCAGCTCCTCTGCCCCAGTCGACTGGGGCAGAGGAGCCCGGCGGCGCGAGCGGCGATAGCGCCGTCTGCCACGGCACCTCTGGCAACCTGGAGGCCCGCCGTTTCGGCGCCGGCGGCTCCGCGCCGCCTGCAGCTGGCTCCTTCCTCTTGGCGCAGCACACGGCCATGGATCTGCCACATGAGCCACTCCTGCAGCTGCCGCCGCTAACTCTCCAGCATTTCAGCCAGTCATCGCGGACCCACGCGCCAGTGACCGTGACTACCCCAGCAGACTGCCAGGGCCGGGGTTGCAACTGCAGCGCGGCTGCGCTGGCAGCATCCTCCTGCCGCATGTCCGCGATCTTGTCCACCTGCGGGCAGATCATGCGGCGCTGTGCCAAGAAGTGGGAATGCGGTTCGCTTGTCCCACAGGGTGCATCCCCCCTTCCATTCCGGCAACAAACCAAAGTGTCGTACCCAGTATGCAGCAGCTAGTGCAGCAGTAGGCAGAGCACGCGATGGCAGAGGCGACACATTGCCAGATGAGAGCAGGCGATAGCGGCGCTTGCGCCTCGGAACACACCTGGTCGAGCAGGTACAACGCCTCCCGTTCCCGCTCGTGCTCACAGTACCGCGTCGTCAGGGCGTCCGTAAACTTGGCAAACGGCACGTGGCAGAGCACAGCCTGTTCTGCCTCCAGCATCGCAGCCTTGCTGAAGACCTGCTGCTTGCCAGCAGGGCAGTCCCACAGCGGCAGGAGGATGCGCTGCTGGCGGTTGAGCGCGTCCCAATATGCGGCGGCAATGTTGTTGCTGCTGCCTGCAGTGCACGCCCGAAAGCGTCAGCCAAGGTCCGCAATGCTTGATGGTGTCCTTCAGGTCATGCATGGCGCAGCCACACCACGGCAGCCGGACGCGAGCTCACACACTTCAATGCACATTGCAGAAGGCAGGGTGGAGCGTGAGCCGTAAGCCAAGACATGTATCGGGAGGCTGGGTTGCAAAGCATCGATGCAGCAGCTCACCTGGGCAGGCGCTGCATTCCAGGTCCGCATGGATGAGCAGACACTCGTCCTCGCTGTCGAGGATCCGCTTGGTCCGCCACTGCTTGAAGCCCAGCAGCGAGCTGGCTGACGGGCGGACGTCCAGGATCTGTCGCAGGGAAGCGGCAGCGGCTAGTTGCTGGGGCAGCCCTCATGCGCGCAGAAGCTGGGCGTGCATGCATAGATGAATGGCTGGGCGCGCGCCCAGCAAGCTGATAGTCCAGCAGCATGCTACCAGCGCCATGCAGGCCTGCAGCAGGCTGTCAAGGGTCCTTGCTGCCTGAACAACCTACTCTCTGGAATGACATTGTATCACATCGTGCAGAATGTCGTGGGAACGAGAGCACCAGCTCGGATAATTTAATTTGAGGTATTTCTGAATCTCTGTTGTCAAACTTCTTGGACAGGGCCAAGGATATGGACGTCGTCAACACTGTAACCCGCAGTATCAAGGCCGGTGCGTCTTTCTCACAATCTCGGAACAGGCATTGCTTGCGGCACGAGGTTGCGCCTGCACCTCGCGCGGCAACATACAGTGAGTGACCGTGCTCGGCTTCCCCCAACGCAGGCACCTTGTGGGTCAACTGGTGAGTGCACTGCCACGGCACCTAGCCGCATACTAATGTCTTTACTTAGTGCACTGAGGGTCATTCCAATATGCTAAAATATCACTGCGCGCATAAGACCATGAGCATCGGCGTACCCTCCTTCTGCTTCGGATGCAGCTACAACCTGCTTGACAGCCGGATGCCATTCGGAGGTGATGCCCGCTTCCTCTGCTGCTGCTACGCCTCCAATCAAAATCATGACTCTGTCTGCCAACAGACAGGTTAGTTGAATGTAAATTTTATTTTTACCGAAGGTGTCACAATTCAGGGGTGGCGAATGACTTCGATGCTGTCGATGACTTTTAACGCTGAAGCCGTGCACGCCCGCAGGCTACAAGCAGTCCGGCGTTGGCCGCGAGCGCGGCAAGTACGTCAACGAACATTACGTTAGTCCCCAAACCCAGCAGCCCTCAGCATTTGCCCAACGACATTCGCAGTTTGCTGTTTGCAGACATTATTATATGTTCCCAGGTGCATTATTTCTAGCTTCGCATTCTTGTCGCATTTTTTAAGCTGTTCTCTGTCGATCAAACAGACGCAGGTCAAGGCGATCTACCAGAAGCTGCTGTAGGGCACCGCCAGGGCGCTGCGCGTGACGGGGAACACTAAGCCCGAGGCACTTGGACTCAGTGTCCCCTGAAGGTGACCTTGCCCCGGCCGAACGCGATGATCATCGCGTTGGGCGCTCATGAGCGCCTTCGTTGATGCCGAAGTATTGCAGGCAAACCCACAGCACGTTTCTGCTGGCCAACAAGCAAGCGACAAGGCTTTTCCTGCCTGCCGCGGAAATGGCGCGCTGCCCCGACGGACTTGTGTTGTGGCTGCTGCGCGCTCCATGCTAGTGCTTGCTCCATGCTGCTCGCTCCGTGGTTTATGATTTCACGTTTCATAATCGCAGGAGCAGCACCGCCATGCAATTGTCTGGGGGCAGGTCCACAAAGTCTCCCCTCGCGTGTTGATGATTCGCGCACATCTGCGCCCGCGATTGGGTGATTCTTGCAATCTGCCGACGAGGACGACGCCTCGTACGCTCGTAACAGCATTGCCTCGTCGCGGCAAGCAAGCAAATCTCAATCAGTGCGCGCCATTATCCGTTTGCACCGTCACTGACAGTTCACCTGACCTCACTGGCAGTTCATTCTTAATGAACGCTAAAATGGCTCCCGACGCTGAACGGCTCGTCAAGACCGCTCCTGGTGCCTGCGACTGTGGTCGCTCCAAGGATGTGCCAAATGCCCTCTACCTGCCTAGCGAAGCCGTTCGTGCTTGCCGGCGGGCCAGTTCTGTCGCCTGAGCAGGATATTGGATGCGACGAGAGTCTTCGTGCAGCTGCAGGTCAAAAAGATGGTTATCCAGGCTTCGAGCTGATACCCCTGTTTTGCCCTCCCGCAGCTGTTCATCAACAACAAGTTCGTGGACGCCAAGTCGGGAGCGACGCTGCAAACGCTAAACCCCGCCAGCGGGGAAAAGCTGGCGGATGTTGCAGCGGCGCAGCCCGAAGATGTGGACCTGGCGGTGGCGGCGGCGCGGCGGGCGTTTGACACCGGCCCCTGGCCCCGCATGACCGGCAAGGTTCGCCTCGTTGACAATACGAACCAATCAACGAATATACTTACAAAGGGCCTGCGTGATGCGCCTTTGCCAGCCAGGCACAGCGTGGTGCACACCGCAGCAGTGGCGTTGGCATGTGGATTTTTGCATCTCATCCTTGCTAGTGAGCGCTCGCTACCACTGAGTCGTTCTTGTGCAGGTAGCAGTTCAGCCTGCTCGCTGCACACAACATGCTGTGTGTCGATCGAGCTGAGACGGATTTCAGGCAGACGGCACGCCTGCGTCAATGCAGGAACGGACCCTGAGGCTGCGCAAATGGGCCGACAAGTGGCGCATGTTCACACCGGAGATCGCCCTGCTGGAGAGCCTGGTGAGCGCGCCACCCGCCAATGTTTTACAAGGTTTTAGAGTCAGGAAGGTAACATTCACCAGCCCGCAGTCGGCAGCGTGGTCGCACGCACTGCTGCTACTCACGCACCGCACTCTTCATGCATTGTAGTCACAGCCCCTGATGCACTGCCCGCTGTGACTCATTGCCAGCAGGTGAGAAACTACGAAAGCTGTCGATCGTATACTACACCACCGTATGTATCTCGTTGCAGCTGTAGCACATGATCTCTCAGGTGAAGCCAGCTACAAACGAATAATTCCTCACGGTCTGCATCTTGTCCTGCAGGATAACGGCAAGCCGCTGTCGATGGCCAGGCACATCGACGTGCCGGTGTCCATCCATGTCCTGGAGTACTACGCCGGCTGGGCGGATGGGAAGATCACGGGGGCAAGACGGTGGGTCCGGCCGCTAACGACAGGAAGCACTCGAGGCAGTCGCCACAGAGAGAGCATGCTCACTGAATGGGTTTCAGCAGGGCTTGAGGGGGTTCCAGCCAGCAGGATGCATCGCACATGCATGCTGACAGATAGAGGTACAGAAAATTTGGAGTTGAGGCATTGCACAGGTGGCGTTGGGGAATCCAAGCGCCTGGGGCTACACGCTGCACGAGCCGACAGGCGTCTGCGGTGCCATCATCCCCTGGTGTGAGTTCTGCAGCATTTGAGATCTTTGATGATTTCCCACGCCTCCTGCACGCGCCCCACGTCTCAAAAGTCCTGCCGCTCCTGAACATCCGCTGACGTAGAATCAGGAAACTTCGAGCTCGAGGCACAGTGACCTAGCTGACGTTTATGTGCCGATGCAGATTTTCCCCTCGTCATGTTCATGTGGAAGGTGCGACACACGCCCAGATGACGAACATGGTCCGCCACAGCAGGCTACGAGCCTGACTTGGCAGCGCACAAGGAGGCAGCACACAGTGAGCGTTAATCAAACGACGAAGTCCACAAATGCATGATCATTCAAATCGTGCTGCTGCACCTCAGGTGGCGCCAGCGCTCGCAGCAGGCTGCACGATCGTCATCAAGGCATACCGCTTATTTATAATCTCCGTTCAGCCCTGACCAGATGACTGAAATTGATTCTATCCACTTTGATTGCCATATGTTCGACTTGACTTGCACCGCTGCCATTGAATGTCGATGTCCTGCTTCGAGGCTCATCGCTCATAATCTCACCATGGTGTGTGCAGGTGGCAGAGCAGACGCCTCTGAGCGCGCTGTATGTGGTAAGCTGCCAAGCTCCCCCAATCCCAGCGCTTTCACACACCTGCGTGCAGGCCTCGCCTGATGACGGCGGCCACTTATGCCAGACGCCATCGTGCTGATGCGGTGCCCGCCGTGCAAACACCCCCGGAAAGGAAGGCTCGGCCGCGATCGACTAGAACCTGCTGCAGGCGGACCTGCCTGGCGCTGCTGGCAGACCTGCCGGAGGGCATGCCCAACATGCGATGTGCTCTATTCGAGAAGTGCTTTGAAGTTAGTTTGAATTCTTTAGTGCAAGCCCACCTGGCGCTGCTGACGGACTCTCCGGAGGGCGTGGCTGAATCCGCTGTATTCGAGACACGTGTTGAAAATAACATAAATTCTTGGTCGCAGGCGGACCTGGCGCTGCTGGCGGACCTGCCGGGGTCTTCTGAACATTGTGCTGTTTTCGAGAAACATTTTGACAATAACTTGACTTCTTTTGTCACAGGCGGACCTGGCGCTGCTGGCGGACTGACCTGCCTGAGGGCATGCTACCTGAACGCACGACATGGTCTGCTCCCACAAGCAGCAGGTGCAATGCAGCAGGAAGCACGCTCGGGTCGTCTTTTCTTTGAATATATCCTAATGCAGGCGGACTTGGCGCTGCTGGCGGATCTGCCGGAGGGGGTGCTGAACGTGTTGTCCGGCTGCGGCGACCCCGCGGGCGCCGCACTCGCCGCCCACGCGGACCTCAACCACGTGCGCTTGAGAGATGGGCTGCAGACTTGGACGCTTGCAGTCGTTTTCGTGAGGTTGTGTTCCACGTACAATGCGTGGGCATGTGTTCTGCCGCTGCTTATTTGCGAACTCGAAGAAGCAGGTTGTAACGCTATCTTGTGTCCCCTGTGCAGCTGGGGTTCACAGGCTCGACTGAGGTGAGGCGACTCCGCAGCACTGCCACGTGAATCACGAATAAAATGCTTATGGAGTGCTCGACACGTACCTGTAGGTTTTGCACTAGAAATGCAAACCCGACCAGCATCAAGGTGTGGACTGGCGCACTTACCTAAGCACCAAATCCGTACTTTCAGGTGGGCAAGCTGGTCGCAGCGGCGGCGGCGCGCAACACCGTGCCGTGCACCCTAGAACTGGGTGGCAAGTCGCCCGTCATTGTGTGGAAGGATGCGAATATCGACGAAGTCGTGGACGCAGCGCATCAGGCCATCATGTTCAACACGGGTGAGCGTGCTGCCTCTCCAACGCACTAGCAGTCTGCGCTGATGCACAACTGTTCTGAGCTATCTTGTGTTCCCGGAAGGAGCACGCACGTCGCTTCCCAATGGCATTCTGGCAGCTAAAAATCGTGCAGCACAGCAGCTCAAGGCTGCGCCTGACATTCTGACGCCATGCACCCGTCATCCGTGCGCCAGTGCTGCACCGCCGGCAGCCGCACCTTCGTGCACGAGGTGCTCTTCTGCCTCTCATAGTACTGCGATTCCCAGACTTGACCGGGCCACTTCGTCAGTAGTGTAGTGTGCGACCAGCAGGGGCCAAGTGTCTGTCGATAGATGCTGCGTCGCACATGCCATCTGCATCTATCATCGACAATCCCATAGAGTAGTGCGTGTAAGGCTGATTACTACTTGCTGATGCTTCAGGACATCTACGACGAGTTTGTGGCCAAGGCGGTCAAGCGAGCGCAGGCCGTCAATGTCGGCGACCCGCTGGACGCCGCCACTGAGCTAGGCCCGCAGGTGTGCGGCCCCAGACGTTGGCATAGCTTTCCAAACACCCCCCTGCATGTTGGACAAGATTCATTTTGTGTCTTACATCCGTTGTACTGCAGAGAAATTCTGAAGCCATCGTGCCCTCCGCCATGATGCATCTGCTTGACATGTGCCAGAAATTCACATTTGATATAATTCGAGAACAACCAAAGTGCAGACGAGCAAGGAGCAGCTGGACAAGACGCTGGGCTACATCAAGCGCGGCTGCCGGGAGGGCGCCCGCCTCTGCACCGGTGCGCATCATGTTGTGTGCACCGCGTTCATCACCCACTATAAAACTCTGACAGATGCACGGCTATGGCCTCTGGTTCACAGGGGAAACTGCCCCACTGCAGACTCTGTCCTGTGAGACGAGGCTGAGCTGTGCATTTTTCTCAAATCTAATTGTGGACCAAGGTGCAGGCGATGGACCGATCCAGTTTCGCGCTGCTGAACAGCACCAGCGGGTCAGGAGTCGAATGAGAGTGTAGTGCAACAGATAGATGTGAACGCGAACGACGTGTCATCTGTGACGTTTCTGGTGAGCAAGTGCAGGCGGCAAGCGCATCGGCGACAGCAGCTGCCTGGCAGACCCCATTTGCGAACGTCAGGATGTTCATGTTCAATTCGAACTTCAATTTCTAATACCACCGCAGGCGGAAAGCGCATCGGTGACAGTGGCTACCTGGTGGAGCCCGCGGTGTTTGCGGACGTCAGGGACGACATGTCCATCGCAACAGACGAGATCTTCGGCCCTGTCCAGGTCCGCACACCGCAATTCGCTATGCATCACGGCTATTCATTTGAAAACCTGGCAGCACACCATGCATGTACAGGGCGCTGATCATTGAGGTTAGGAGGCAGCTCGTCATCCAGTTGCTTTGAAAACCAGCATTGTTACCCTTGCGTTGCGCAGTCCATCATGCGCTACAGCACAGTCGAGGAGGTGCGCCCCTCTGCGACTTTCCAATGCCACCATCACATTATGGTCTCCGTGAATGAGTCCCACTGCAGCAGCTGAAAGCTCGAGCGCTGTAGTGCCGTTCATAGGCATCGTGCGTGCGTGGCGCCCGTCTGGTACTGTTCAGCTGTAAAACACCTCCTCGATGCATCGCCCGCAGGTCATCCAACGGGCGAATGCTTCGCAGTACGGCCTGGCCGCAGGCATTTTTGCCAAGGACATCGACGTCATCAACACGCTCACGCGCAGCCTGAAAGTCGGTGCGGCTCGCTTCGTATGTATCGAAGCTTGCCACATATCGCAAAACAGTCAGCAAGCGCACAGCATTCACAGTGAGCTGTCTGCTGTGCACCACCTCTGAATTTGATTGCCGCCAGTGACGTTGATGTTCCATGGCTTTCCTGTGTGATGCCACATGCCGCTGTTTCTTGCAGGGACGGTCTGGACGAACTGCTACAATCTTGTAGACCCGGCAATGCCATTTGGCGGTGCGCATACTGCATTTTCCTGACATCTGGTGGCAAATTCCTCGCAGCAATGTTTTTGCACACAACGCCTTCTGTAATCACCTGGCACATCTTTGTTGCCTGGCTGCCGCTGCTGCCACCACAGCCGCCACCACCGATGCCGGCACTGATGTGAGGTGCGTGCATTCATGCCGCGCAGGCTACAAGAAGAGCGGCATTGGCCGCGAGAATGGCGGCCCCGATTATGGCCTCGCACTGTACGTCCAAGTGAAGGCGGTCTACCAGAAGCTGGCCGACACGCCATGGCGCTGATTCCTATGCCTGCAGGATACGGCGGCACTGCAGACATGACAAGTTGATCCACACTTCGATTTGCTTTGGTGCTGAGGTATGGCAGATTTATTCGAAACTGATGACAAATACGGTTCACAGCAGCAGCGCCGCAGGAGTGGCCGGTCTGCAGGCGGCAGGGGGCCGTGCGGTGCGCGGGTCTGCGCATCAGATGAGGAATGACGTGCGAGAGCTTTCCTATGCTGTGCGTGTTCTTATAGGATTCGCTGCTGATTCAAACGGGCCTGAAAATTGAAATGTTGCGTGACGAGCTCACGTGCACCGCGCCTTGTGCAAGGACGCAGGAAGTAGATGACAGGGGCAGAGACACAGGGCAATGTCGGGTGGCAATGTCTCAAGCACAGCCTTGGCGTGCAATGACTCTGTGCATGCTTGCACTCACGTAAACAATCGAACCAACTTTGCCAGTAAACATCGAGAAGCAAGCGCGGCGGCTACCAACGCTGAAGTACTTTCACCATCGTTGATCGATCGTTACCAAGCCCAGTAGACCAGCGTGCATCTAAAACAGTCGCACAGCCATAGAATAAAAGATTAAACCAAACGCTGGCCAGTCTGCACACACTCTCAAAGCTTTCGACAGTATATCTGGCACCTGCACCGCTGGGCGCCGGCGGCTCTCTCAGATGGCAGACGACGAGAGCCTGCCCTCCGCGGAGGAGGCGGCGCAGGACGACGGCACCGATGCATCCATGATGCCGGCCAGTGAAGCCGTGCTACTAGAGGAAGAGCGTGCCAAGCACGCCCGCAGGTGAGCGCCGGCGAACCCGCCGTATGCAGATGCTCAGGACTGCTGGCACTCTGCAGGCCACATCATCACCACTCATCGTCATTCGATCGCATCAAAGTCGTATCGTTGGAGTCAAGTCGCTTCCTTGCATCATTTGACGAGTGCCATCTATGAAATACAGAGCGGAGAAATTCAGCGTCGAATATCGGGAGCCGGAGAAGCGGCGTGATCTGCGGCACGTAGCGCGCAAGGAGAAGGCGCTCGAGCGGGCAGCGGCGCGCCCCTCCGCCTTCAACCCCGGCCTGGACATCTTCTCTGAGGTGGGCGCGCCTTTGGCAAAGCGGATTTGTGATGAAAGGCCGGTAAATTTTCAGGCGTGGCTGTAGCTGCAGGCACAAACACATTCGTTGTATGTGCTGAATCTGAGTTCACCGCCTGACGGCAGGCGACGTCGAGGCCTCTGGACTTGCTTGGGCTGTCATAATCATCATCACGCACTTGCAGCAGGAGGAGGTGGATTCAGGGGCGGCAAGAAAGGGCTGAGGTTTTGCAACTGCAGGACATTCTTTGTTGAGCCCAGGTACCTCCACATGCAGGAGGAGATTTATCGGCAGCGGGAGCGGGCGGACTGCTTCCAGATGCAAGACACCCTGCTTTCAGTCACGATTCTCGTATGGCTCTTATCTTCCCAATTGTCAACACTTTTGATTGTCACCCTGGCAGGAGGAGATCCAGCGGCGGCGGGAGCGGGCGGCGCGCTTCCAGACGCAGGACTCCCTGGCGTCCTACCAGCCGGCGGTGGACCCGGCGGATATTGCGCGCCGCAAAAAGCGCGCCCAACGCTTTGGGGTCGATTACCAGCCGGAGGACGCAGCCGGTCTGATGGACGTTGGTGAGCTCACAGAGGGCTCCTTAACGCATGTAGCACATGGCTGTTGGGCAGCAGCCCTGTGTGAGTGTGCCTGGCCCAGCGGTCGTCAGCATGGCGTTTGCAACCTTGCTTGCTACAGGATTGCTGGAGTCGAAGCCAAAGGTGCCGGCGGAGACGGACTTGGGCGGCGGTTTTCTGACAAACGAATTCGGGGCGTTGCTTTAAAGATATTGTGTGTGGTGCATGCAGACTTACTGGAGTCGAAGCGGGAGGTGCCGGCGGAGGTGGCGCGGCGGCGGGAGGCCATCCACCTGTACGGCGTGGACCTCCTCAACACCAAGGAGGTGCGCCTTTGCAACTTTAGGACAGGGGCACGCTGGGCTGTAGACATCACGTGCTGGGCTGTAGACAGAAAAGCTGAGCTCTGGATAGAGGAAATCGCATGATGGGAGGCGACTCACCGATGCGGCGTGGACCTGCTCGACATCAAGGAGGTTGGGCCTCTGATTGAGAGCTCTCAAAGATGAAACATGGCCATTCAGGAGGAGAGATTCACGTCAGGGGCCACATACCAGCTCCAGCCTGCACCTCTGCCCGAGCCTGCAGCATAGCATGAGCAGCCGGTGCATCCCTGCAACTTGCCGCCTCCTCAGCTGGCCATCTGGATTTCTGGTGGCTATATTCAAGTGCAGGCTGACCGGCCATCCAGCTGCACGATCCCGATGCCCTTCAGCACGTGCCAGTCGAGCCGCATATCACATGCCTTCGGCATTTTGCACAGGTACTGTCGTACTTTGGGGAGTACTCTCCCGTCTATGTGGAGTGGCTGGACGACTCGTCGTGCAACATCCTGTTCCGGGACGAGTTCACCGCAAAGCGCGCAATCTTCGGGCTGGGCAAGCCGCTGCCGCCGGAGGACATCCCCGAGGGCCAGGGTGCGCCTCCTCCTTGTCGGCGTTTGCCATCTTCTTGTGCTCGCCGCAGGCCTCGTTATCCTAGACGCAATTGATAGGTGCACGAGAAAAGGTGCGACACAGTGGCACCACCCTCATTGGAGACACCAGGATCTTCTGCAATATCTCGTGCTCTGATTTCCTGCAGAGCAAGCGGTGGTGTACATGACGCAGCTGGAGAAGCTGTGGCACAAGGGGCCGGACTCAGAGAAGAAGAGCAGACACTGACACTCCTTTGAACGTCTTCATTGTGGCTGCCTGCAGAGCAAGCGGTGGTGGATGTGACGCAGCTGGAGAAGCTGTGGCATAAGGGGCCGGACTTTGAGAAGGACGGCGCCACCATACCGCTCATCTTCCGCGTCGCCACCGTGGAGGACAAGCGGCCTCCGCCTGGCACGCACACCACGCGCCGCCTGTGGCAGAACTCGGCAGGAAAGGTGAGTCGTTGGGAAATGCTATCGGTCATGTCTGCGGGAGACTCTGAGACGAACATCTGGCAGTAGAGCGGGCAGGGATGTGCCGCACGGCGCATGGCGGGGTGGCTGAACCAGCCAGGCCCAGCAGAGCCACGAGTCGGCAGTTCCGTGTCTTCAGAACAACAAATCGGGCAGGCTGGACAGGGCTGGGCAGCGTCAGGCCTCCACAAATCTGACCGCCGCCATAGGGTGATCGGCATCAGCTGCCGCAGTGCCTTTCGAATATAAAAGGTACTCGATCCCTGCCGCAGGGAGACCGGCAACAGCGGCCGCCACGGGCGCCGCGGCCCGGCGGCGACCCGCGGCTACAGCCGATAGCGGAGGACGAGGAGGGGGGGCGCGGCCGCCGCGCCGCACGCCGCCGCAAGCGCCACGCCGACGGCGACGTTGACATGGCCGACGCCGAGGACGATGTGAGGCTTCCTGAACAATAATGCTGCCTAATCAGGGTTTTCTAGGTGTGACTTGATCTCGTGTTCCCCGGTTCTGCCGTGCGGACGGCGACGTCGACATGGCTGACGCCGACGACGACGTGGATTTCCAGAATAGCAATGCTGCCTGAGGTTTTTAGGTGCATTGGACTTTATACTTCCTGGCGCTGCCGTGCGGATGCCGACGTCGACATAGCCGACACCGATGACGACGTGAGTGTCCGCAAAGTTGCCGCCGGGCGCTGCAGCACATTGTGGCAAGAGATCTGTGTGAATGCGAGTACAATGTTGGCAATCACGAGTGTCTGCCGTCTGGGTCGACTGTGGTCCTGAGCTCCTCGTGACATGGTGCGATTCTGAACAAGCACGGAGCAGTTGGGACTGATGGACGCTGTCTGTGAGTGGTCAAAGCGGCTCACGTGTGTTGCGCAGTTCCATGATGGCAATGCGGACGACGAGGGGCGGGCGCGCGCAAAGGCAGTCCTGGCGTGGTGACGGCGAGCCGCCGTACTGTTGAACCAACCAGTTTTCGAATTGTTCGGCTTCACTACATATCTTGTATATGACACACTCACACCCTTGTGCAGTACTACGACGGTGATGCGGACAACGAGGGGCAGGCGCGCGCCAAGCAGTCGCGGCGCGACAAAGCGGAGCCGCTGCTGGCGGACCCAGGGCGGGAAGGCGGCGCCGATCCCGACGCGCGGCAGCAGCTGCGTCGCAGCCGGCCGCGGGTACGCCCTGGGGGCCCAGATGTGCCAGTTCTTTGATGATAAACTGTGTGCACGCACACGGCGGCTGCTTCCTGCCAGGCTGCACCTCGCGCCATGTAGATGGTGTTGTGCACTGCACAGCACGTTTCTGCGGTTGCAGAGTGCTGACGACAAACATCGCAGTGGCCAAGCCTGCTGTGATTCTGCAGGCCACGTGATCAGATCAAAACCCAGCCTTTGTTCATCTCTGTGCGGCGGCGCAGGTGGCAGGGCTCTTCTCAGCTGCAGCAGCAGGCATCGCGATGCCGGCGCGGTCAAGGTTCAGGAAGGGCGAGGGCCAGGTGACCGACATGGCTGCCGATGCGGCGCCGGCAGACGCCGCAGCACCAGCCGTGCAGCCGGGAAGAGAAGCAGTGTCATATGCTGACCTTTGAGCAGCTCGTCCGCTGCCGTTCCAGCAGCTTTGGCACCAACAGACAACGTGAGCAGCAGCAGTTGCGGGTGCGATATGTGCAGCCCCCCCGACAGGCAGCTTACAGCCAACACAAGCTTGGTATAGACATGTGACAGCACTAGTTTGAAGAGGAGTATTGCAGCAGTCCACTGTAGACTGGCGACCTGTGCCTTTGAGACTCCCGGTCGGACAGACGAAGGACACGAAAGGCACAGCCCGCCCCCTGGCCCCTGGAGCGCATTGAACGAGGCACTTTTATTCGCATAGTTTCCAGGTTGACAACTTTTCATTGCCAGTGACTGTCCTGCGAGTCCAACGTGGCGGTTGCTGCGCGCCGCGGCAGTGCTGCTGTGTTGCTCGAGGGACCGATTGCAAAGCACATTAGTGCAAGCCACAGAGTCCATCGAAAGCACCAGCAGGCAAGTAGCACACGCTTGATCAGATCGTTACGATAAGGCGGCTGGTCGCGTGGGCCGCCAGCCAAGATGGCGCAGGCCCCAAAGGTTCGGTCACTGAGGCTGATGGCGCACAGCACTCACGTTGCTTTCTCCTCATTTTTGTCACTCTTAAATCGTCCTTCGTGATCTCAAGGCGAGTATCATTTCCCGCCACAGGCGAAGGATCCTATCCGAGCGCTCGCAGATGAGCTGCGCGGCCGGCACGGCATCGAGAACCGCGCCGGTGTGCAGGGCTCAGAGCGAGTCGAGTACTTCAGGTACTTGCTGTGTTGGATGCTGTATCATCTTGAGCTATCAACACAACAGAGTCTGCCTTACACGTCAACCGGAGCGTTGACCTGGTATGGCGGGCCTGCCGCAGGGGCAAGGACTTTGCGGCGTTCTTCAGGAAGCACCCGGACAAGATCATGCAGGGCATTCTGCGAAGCGGTGCGTTCTTCAGCTGCCACATTGGAGGGATCCACAGAACTTAGCATGCGCACGTGCCCGCAGCTTACAGCTAAAACCACTTGTGACAGTGTTTCAAATACACAGCTATGCGAAGTTTCCTGCACAAGTTCCTGCATGGCAGGATGGGTCTCCCATGAGAATCGCTTGGTTGATGGCTGGCAGGCTGGAAGGAGGAGGACGGCATACGGGAGATGCTGCTGCTGCTGGCCCGGCGGGGGCTGGTGACGCGGTCGGAGCGGGTGTACAAAAAGCCCAAGCCGGGCAAGAAGCGCCTCACCAAGTGGCCGCGCAAGCTGCAAGCCGCGCCGGCGGCGGAGCAGGTGGGAGCGCTGCTGGCTTGTTGTGGGCAGGCTGTGCAAGTGCAAGCCGGCGCATGCCAACGGAAGCTGTGTCCGGCATGCGCATGCCTAGGTGATGCAGACTGCGCTAACAGCAGCAGGTTTTCTGTGCATCTTGGCGCAACACCACAGGCGGCATGCTGTCGTTCGGTGGACAGTTGAAGCTAGCAGCAGCAGCTTCTGGCTTCAGCTCGTCTCCGATGGTGCATGCCGCAGAAATGTACAGTACCCTGTGGACACATGACATCAAGCGACATGTGATTGTTGCCCCCCACTCCTACCCCACCTCTTGCCGCAGCGCAGGATCCTCGGAAGGCGGACACTGCGCATGGACGACAATATTCCATGAACCTCCGTGTTGTCTACTGCCGTTGGTTTGCAGAGCACGGCTTCTATCCGTGGAACCTGCTGTGGCTGCTGATCGGTTGTGCTCAACATCCTCATCACAGAACACCTTGTTTCATGGACGCTGATGCAACCACGATCCCCTGCTGTAGAACAAGTTTCTCGGAGGACGGCTTTTACGCATGGATGTACGACCCTGCCGGCCTCGCCATGGCTGCTGATTGGCTCCTTTGAATTTCCTTATCAAGAATCCTCATCAAGAACAGTTATGCACGATCATGTCTTCTGCCGCAGAACAAGTTTTCGGAGGACGGCTTTTACGCGTGGATGTACGACCTGCCGACGTCACCATGGCTGCTGATCGGCTCCATCGGCGTCGCGGCGGGCGTGGTGCTGCTGTGCCTCTTCCCGCTGGCGCCCTACAAGCTCAAGATCGGCGTCGTGTACGCCAGCCTGGGCCTGGTGAGGCACCAGGAGCATCCAACGTGTTTCATCCTGGCGCTGTTGTGAGCGCTTGTTAGGGCGCCACCTTGTGTCATCCAGAGAGCCATGCCTAAATATGCCGACACCAAGCACAGCACAGAGCTGCAGTGGCGCCCATGTGGCATCTCCCGCGGCTCTGGCCTGGCTGTGGAATGGCTGTTAGTAAGCCATGCAGGGTGACAACAGGAGCCCAGGTGATGTGTCCAGTCAATCGTCCTGACGACGGCGTTTTGAAATCTTGCCCGCAGGTCGGCGCGCTGCTGGGGCTGGTGCTGCTGCGGTGGGTGGTCGCGGGCGCGTCGTGGGCTGTCGCGGGCCGTGCCATCTGGTTCCTGCCCAACATGCTCAGCGAGGTGCGCGGCAGCGTGGCATTGACTGGCCGGAAGCCGACTCGATGACCTCGTCGCAGCGTGCAGCACAGCAGGAGCATAACACCGCACGAATGCTGCCTTTTGCCTAGTGACTGGCACTTGGCGGCCGCCAAACACGCCCAGTGGTGCGTGCTCAGTGAGCACCCAACGGTTCCCAGGGCTGCACTGGTCCTGCGCGCATACTGTGGGGCTGGACAAGGCGGTCTGGCCGCTGTGGGAGCTGGAGGGGCTGGACACCGACTGGTCTCCGAGTGCTGCATGGCATTCTCTGAATGACCCCATGGTCCGAGCTCATATCCCACTCTGCCAACAACATTTCACATGTCCCGCAGACGGTGGGCCTGGACGAGGCGTTCTGGCCGCTGTGGGAGCTGGAGGAGGTGGACGGCGACTGGTCCTGGTGGCGCTCCCACGCCTGGCAGCGCGCCGTGTTTGCCGGCACCGTGGCCACCGTGGTGTGGGGTCTGCAACGCGTGGCGCCCGGCACTGGTGCGCAGAAATGCTGACCGTGAGAAGAAATGTAACCTATAACAATACATGCACTTCGATGTCTGGCTCGCTGATGCGGCCGTCGTGTGCCAATGATGCATGGCCTTGTGGCCGTGTGGCGCCCGACACAAGTGCGGGGGCGCCTGCCTGGTGTTGCAGCGCTGTGTCACTACGTTTCTTTACTCCAATGCTGACTGGCGTGTCGCGAGGCAGCAGCAAAGTGCTGGGGCAGATGGTCGTGTCAGCTCTGGAATGTTAACGAGGTTGACATCGTTGACAACCACTGAACACCATCTTGTGACGCGGCAATGCCTGCTTTGCCGACAGCATCGAGCTCTGAGCACGCGCAGGCGAGCTCACGTCGGGCGCCAAGGCGACGCACGACCAGCTGCTGGAGTGGCTCAACCTGCAGGACGCGCAGTTCGGTCGGCTCGGTGCCGCCGGCGGCAATGGCACCTCTGCCGGCGGCGATGCCATGGCGGCTGCTGCGCCGCCGCCGGCGCGCAAGCCCGTGACGGAGGAGCGATCGGCGGCGGCGGCGGTCGCGGCAGCGCGGGCCGCCGCGGCGCAGCCCGCCCACCCGCCGGAGCCAGAGGTAGGGTGCTCCCGTGCATGCTGCTGCTCCCTGCGCAGCAAGGACAGCAGAGTTGCTCTGTGGTGACCTGACCTCGCAAGGCTGGACGCTGATCCTGCCCAGCATTGCATGGCGTGGCTACTCATCTTCTCACGCACCTCCGCATCACGCCTGTTTGATCTCTGCAGGTCATCCCGTCATTCGACGACCTCGTGGACGAGGAGGCAGCGGAGGCAGCGGCGGAGGCGGAGGCCGGCGCCCGGGCGGCGGGCGGCAGCGAGGAGGAGGTGCAGCAGGCGCGCGAGGCCGCGGCGGCGGCCGTGAAAGCCCGCGCGGCTGCGGCGGAGCAGCCGGCGGCGGCTGCTGCTGACGAGCTGTAGCTGTGCCTGCAAGTCTTAGTGGAACCGATTGTGGTGGAGATTGAACGTTACCGATCGGCCTGATCAAAAGCGTCCGACCAGCTGGCAAATTGGCAAATCCTGACGGATCGGCAAAACCAGGATCTCTCATAACTGACTCACAAACTTCAGTCAGGCCTCGCCGTTACATTCAGCATTCTATCCGTTCTGCCGACAGAACCTCCTGCTGCTGAACAGCCGCGGGTCGCAGGAGCAACTTCACCACGCGGCGTTCTTGCTCGACGCGGCTCGCGCACCAGGTGAGCTCTGCGTTAGCAGCCTTCACTTCGCTTTAGAGACGAGGAGCTCGAAACGAAATTTCGCGCCGAAGTGTAATTTGGATCTGCAGCATCTGCTGCCTCAACATACTGCTTGCATGCGGCACACGCCTGCGGCAGCGACTACATATCTGCGGCGGTAGCGGCTGCGACTGTGCCACACTGGACGGGCTGGATCCGCTGCGACAGTCGAATCCGGACGTGACAGTCGACGGATCCGCCGACTGTCGAGACTGCTTCATGATGCTATCTGTCCGTCCGTCGTTCACCTGTCCAGGCACGAGGTCTGTGCCCGAGACGATTGAAAGTTTGTGGCCCTTGGACAGTTATGTAGTGGGCTTGATTCGGGAACGCTGGGATGTAGTGAGCCCCCAGGAGGGTGTAGGAAGTGCGCGAGGTATATGGGGCGTGGAGGCCAGGGA
>JAABUM010003710.1_pt1 | contig 18266 bp, 18 predicted proteins | sample 5559161 | NCBI WGS metagenome assembly JAABUM01 (sample SAMN10711868, study PRJNA513369) | rock metagenome | isolation source: Antarctica rocks | place: Antarctica: Victoria Land, Siegfried Peak nord | reverse complement strand
AACGTCTTCTTTCAACAGGCACAGATATGGCTTCACGAAGTCCCACTCCTCATCGCTCACATCAGACGGATACGACTTGCGGTTCACACCTCTTGGTCTACTCAAACAAGTCACTAACACCCTCTAGGCGTTTGGGCTTCAGTTGCCCGCGTCAAACGGTAGAACTTGCGATTCACTTCGAGTTCGTTGCCCGAAGCTTTGATCGGGTTTTCGCGCGAGAAACTTTCTTCATAAGCACTGAAATATAACTTTCCGCGCCCGATTTTTTGGATCGTCAACGTGTTCGCCTTGTCGCCCGATTCGAGAAACAAATCGTTCGCTCGAAACCTGTTATCGAACCACAAAGCGTTTTCTTTGGTGACGTGATACGAACGCGCTAACTTTCCGTTAAGGTTCACGTCCAACGTGTAGTCGACATCGAGTTCTCGGTGTTTGGCAACATAATCTGCGAGCGTGTAAACCACTTCAGCGGTCTCTTTGGTTGATTGCCAATGATTGCCGCGCGAGTTCAGCATCAGCCACTTGGCAAACATTGGCACCAAGCGGTTATTGGGTTCGATTTCGTCAAAAGCACGCAACCCAAGAGCCACCGTTTCGACATCGTTGTTCCACCACAGCCAATAGCTGTCGGGCGTTTGATAACGCGCTGTTCCATTGTTTGCATCAATACGCACAGTGTTTTCGAGGTTGCGCACCAACACTTGCGCTTTGCTCTTCTCGCCACAGCGAAACAACGTCATCGCAAGATAAGCTTTAGAAATCGGCACCAGATGTTCGCGTTGCTGGAACAAACGGCCCGCTGCTAACTTCTTCGTTGCTCAATCGAGTTGCAACTGGCCCAACGCGTAACTCAGATAGCACAACAATTGAAGGTTGTCTTCTTGTTTGATCTGCTTTTGCAAATACGAACGCCCCCGATTCAACATCTCGCCGTCGTTTAAGACGCCTGCGAGTCGAGCTTGCGACAAACCGTAAACGACGTAAGCCGACATATAGCTATCGCTTTCGGGCGCGCCTGAAAACCAACCCCAACCGCCATCTTCTCGTTGCATCGAAGCCAGACGAGACAATCCCTCGCGCGTCATCTTGTGGATTTGCGCGCCATCGAAAATCGGGTTCTTGTCGCGCCTGACAAACCACAAACGGGACGACATTTCTTCCAAATCGCGCGCGTTCGGTTCGTCCGTTGGAAAGGTGTAGCCCGCGTTCTTCACGCGCGATCCAACCGATGCGGTTTCCCCCGGCGCTCCAACCGATTTGGCGCGGGCGCGCAACGTTTCGAGGCTCACGCCCGAAGCCTGGAGCGAGCGTTCGACCAGAACCGAAGGCAAAAAGCGCGACATCGTTTGCTCGACGCATCCATAGGGATAATCGGCGAGATAGGGCAACGCATCAAGCGCCGTCGCCGCCAGAGACGGGTTCAGTTGCACGTTGAGTTGCGACGCGCCGAGTTGTCGCTGTCTGGGAAACATGAGGTTGATTTTCGTCGTTTGAGTTCCGCTCAGCACGCCCGAATGCGCGTTGAAAGCGGGCGCGCCGTGCGTGAGCACGGGAAAAGTCACTTGCACGGCGTCAGAATCGCCTTGCGGAAGCGGTTGAAATTTGGAATCAAGCGATTGGGCAGTCACTTGAACCGCGACTTCTCCGCTTCCTCCGACATTCGCGTGCCAGTTGATGCGGGTTTCTTCACCAGGTTTGATGCGCCGTGTTTCGATCCGCGAATCTCTGCGCCCCGTCGTTGTTCCACCGTCAGGCGTGCCAGCAACGGTGTTGATCATCTCGACAGAGGGGAATTGCAACAGGCGACTCTGCGGATCATCTCCGCCATCCCTACCAAAATTACCGCGGAATCCGAATCCCACAACTGGTGTCACAATAGGAGCGATGAGGTCTTGAGCCGAAATCTTGACTCGCACGGTTTGTTCTGTATCCGAGTAGTTGTGAACGTTCGCCGAGATCGTCACCTGGTCGCCTTCGACGAAAAAGCGCGGCGCTTGCAAGCGAACGATCAAATCTTTTTTCGTGCGCGCGTCTGATTCGGCGCTTCCGACTTGCACGGCGTTGGTTAAACCGCGCGCCGTCGCGTGCCACTGCGTCAGCGAATCGGGGAAAGTCACTTTCACCGTCGCCTCGCCGCCGTTCGTGACCACAGCGGGCGACCAAAACGCGGTTTCGGCGAAGTTGGAACGAATGGGAATCGCGGCGGTTTGGGATTGAGATAGAGTTCCTGAAAATCCCGCAGAAGTCGCTCTTTTCTCTCTCCTCGCCATCTTCGGCACGGCGGGAGCCATCACAATCGGCGCCGGAACTGCAACAGCGCCCGAAACGGAAGACGACAATCCGTTCGTGCCATTTGCATCATACCCGTAATAACCAAAGCCGCCCGGTGTCAACTGCAAGTGGCCAAGGTCGTCCGGCAATTCCCAAGAGTGCGTTGCGATGCTTGGCTCTTTCGGCGCTTCACTTCGCGCTTCGATTTGGCCCGACCGACTCGAATCGAGGTTCACCGAATTGGCGCGGCGATCTCCGTAAAAAAATGAGCGCACATCGGGCGTTGCGTCACTTTGAATCGAAAACAAACTCGCGTCGATCAAGGCCAGAGACACTTCGGCGCGCGCTGGCTTGCCGCTCCAATCGCGGGCGCGGATTTGAAACGTGCCGGTTTCGCCCGGTTTGTAAACCGCTTTATCGCCCTTGACTTCGAGATTCAAAAGCTGGTGCGCTGGCGGCACGATGACTTCGGTTTGCGCTTGATAAACCTCGAAATCACGCACCAGAGCCGCGCCCAAGAAAAAGTTCGGGACGTGCTGTTTGTCGATACGAATCGAAACGTCTTGGCTTTGGTTGAGAATGGACACGACATCGCGGCGCAGAATCTGGCCGTTCGCTTCCTGCGTTAGCAAAACGTGGGCGCCCGGTCGGTCGGCAACCAAACGCGCGTGAATGGTTTGGCCTTCTTCATAAGCGCGTTCGTCGAGCAGAATCTCGACGCCGCGCAAACGAATCGCGCCGATTTGGTCGCCGACGATCCACAATTCTTGCGACGATTTGGGGCGCTCGCCCCACTCGCTTTTTCCCTCGAACTCCAAGCGGAACTGGCCGGAATGCGTCGCTTCCCACGAATAAATCGCGCGGCCTGTCGCGTCGGTCTGAATTGGGGCTTCGGTGACTTTTTCTTCTTTGGTGCCGGGAAGCAAACGAAAAACGCGCATCACGCCACCCGCCGCGACGGGCAAGTCGTTGGCGTCTTGTGTTCTCACTTCGACGGGCACGCGGTCGCCCGCCTGGAAATAGCCGCGCTGCGTATTGGTGAAAGCGAAATACGGCTGGCGCGCGACTTTGACTTGGCCTTGCGCTTCGATTGTGCGGCGCGAGGAATCGGTGATTTCCGCTTCGATTGTGTAAAGCGGGTTCGAGTTGCGACGCCACCACAAATTCGGATCGTCATCCGCGATTTTGTCTAGAGGTTGAGTTGCAAAGGACAACTGCGCCAGCCCCTGCGCATCGGTTGTAGTTGTTCCCTCGGCGACGGTTTCGCCCGATCCTTCACCGCCTATGTTGCGCTTTTGGCCGTATTCGTCCATGCCCCACGAAGCGAATAGCCAATCGTATTGCGAGGGGAACTGAAAGTCGGCCCACCAACTCGATTTGCGCACCGTGTATTTCACCTTTGCGTTGGGCACGGGCGCGCCAAAATAGTAGCGCGCGCTCAGTTGGGCGCTCACCGTTTCGCCCGGTTTGCGGGCGTCTTTGGGCGCCGAAACGGTCACTTCAAATTCGGGACGCTTGTATTCTTCGACACGAAATTGAGTGCCGCCCGCAATCCCTGACTCAGGAGAATCCAAAGAACCGGTGTTCGACACCTCGCTTTCGTTGGGCAAATCGTTTTTCTTTTGCGCGATATTCAAGTGGCAAACGCCCAGCGTCGCTCCTCCGGGAATCGGGAACTCGCCTGACAACGAACCGAACTCGTTGGTGGTGGCTTTGCCTTCCCACAATTTCGCGCCGCGCGCATCGGTGGCCCGCACGAAAAACGAGCGCCCAATCAGCGGCTGGCGTTCGTTGCCCTGTTTGGGCTGGGTGATCAAGAATCGGAACGCGACTTTTTGGCCGGGACGATAAACCGGACGGTCGGTGTAGCCCAACACTTTCGTCTCATATTGACCGGCTACGCCCCAACCACCGCTTCCTTGCTCACTTGTGAGCGCATAGCGGTTGCCGATGTAAGCGAACGCCGAGAACTCGACGCTTGAATCGCCAACTCCCTTTTTGTCGAAAAAGCCCGCCGCGTTCGAGGTGCCGCGCGCGATGCTGGTTTTGTTGCCCGGTTCGGATTCCCACACTTCCTTTATCACGACATGAGCGCCAGAAACTTTGGCGCCCGTTTTGGCATCGCACACCCAGGCGAAGGCGCCTGCGCTGTCGCTTTTTTTCAAAATCGCCAAGTCGGACACGACCACGATTTGCCCGAAGCGCGTTTGCCCCGCGCTCGCCACCACAACATAAGCGCCGATATGCGACAGCGGCGCATCGAGTTCGAGGTTTCGCACGTTGAAATCGCCTTTGTCTTTGGTGGCGAACTTCCAGCGAGCGATGGGCTGGCCCAGCTTTTTGGTTGCGGTGCTCAGCGAGCCGAAGTTACGGGAGAACGAGGTGAACGTCGTGCCCGCATTCTTGAGGTTTTTCGGGTTGAGCAGAAAATCCTCCAACTTCACGCGATAGACCGCGAACTCAACCGTTTTGACGTTGCGCGTTTGGAGTTTCAAGCGCGGTTTCTGGTTCGCTCGCGTCGGGCGGGCGAGCAAAAAAGAAATTTCGCGCCGGTCGATTCCTCGAACGGCAGCGCGCGCATCACTCGCCCATTTCGACTGCGGATATTTCTGAAGCAACTCGCGCCACACCAAGCGTTGAGCCGCCAAAGTTGGCTGATTGCCCGCGAGAAGCGCCAGCGTTTGCGGCGCGAGCGACGAGTCAGAAAACCGCGTCACAAGCGCGCGAAGCGGCGCGTTCGGGTTCAGGCTGGCGAACGGATAAGGATGCGGCTTGGAAACGCTCGCGGCTCCACTTGAAGTAGTTGTGGTTTCCGTTCCTCCTGCGCCTTGTGGCATCGAGACGCGAGTTTGAAACTGCCTGCCAACCAGATGCGAAGTCGCCCAATCTTTCATGCGTTCTTGGTAGGCGCGCAAAAACAAACTTTCACCCAGCAGAGAGCGCTGCGTTTTGGCTTTGTCTGCACCCTTGTCTATCGCGCCGATTTCGCGGTAGAGGAACAGCACTTTTTTCGGCAAGCTCCAGCCGCGCGAGTAAGCCGCACGCGGGTTCACGGATTCGTCGAACCGGGCGACGCCCCGTTTTTGGAGAGCGCCTTGAAACTTCTCGATTCCCTGCTGCGGCAAAAATGCGGCGAGGTCGAGGTTCAAGTCGCATTCTTCGCTTGGGCTAAGCGAGTCAATCGGCGTGATATAAGCCGTTTGCCGCGTTAGATGGCGCTCGGTTTGTGCTTCGATTTTCGCGGTTTCCAGGTTGTCGAGCGCGGCTTTTTCGTCACTCTCGCCCAGATAAACCCGCTGCGGCGTTTCGCCGTTTTTGGGCGTTGGATACTCGTCCTGACGCAGCGTTTTTTGCCCGACTTTCCAGGCGTTGTGCGGGATTTTGACGTTGATCTGGCCGAGCAGATAATGAAAACGCGCCTTTCCCAAGGCACTTCGCGCGCCGTTACGCGCGGCGGCCAAGGCCTCATCCCACCGCTCAGTTTGGAAAAGGGCCGAGGCGACTTGATACTGCACGCGCTCCGGTTCGCGCACGCGTCCGGTTTTTTGGGCGCGGCGATACAAAGTCAAGGCGCGGGCATACGATTTTTCGGCGAACAACCGGTCGGCCTGAGCGAGAATGTCGGGCGTTCTCGCCTGCGACTTTATCGGCGACGCGCACAACAACAGCAAAACGCACAGGGAAGAGGTCTTCATTTCGGGAAAGTAGAACTTGAACTCGAAAAGTTAGTATCTCTTGAGCAAGCAAAGGTTCAGAGTTTGGTTTCAGGGAAGCGAAAATTTGGTTCGAGTGGCACAAATACGAACACGAGCCTCCAATTGAAGGCTCGTGTTTTAGTGCGGCACTCTCGTGCTCTTGGGAAAAGTCGCAGAAGACCCAGAGTGCGGGATTGCGAGTCGCAGGCAGCGTTTGTAGGGCGTCGCTTGCTGCTCTCCCGCTGCGCCCCCATGCTACTCAGATAACACAGAGATGTTCTCCAAACAACGGGAATGGGTGAGCGTAGCAAGCGACGCCCTACAAACGCTGCCTGCGACTTCATCCGGCTCAGCGGCGCGCGGGTTGGATGTTGATTCCGGGCTGCACCCCGCCCATGTTCAAACCGCCGCCAGGAGGAGTCGCGGGTTTGATTTTGGCGCGTTCGGCGGCAGCCAACTTCGGCTCTTTGAGTAACTCGAACTGCGCGGCGAGTTGTTGGCGGATGCCGTTGTCGGGGCTGGGAGTGCCAAACATCGAGGCGGGCGTCGGGTTGTCGTCGAGCGCCTGCGAGGCCGTTTTGAACGCTTCCAGCGCAGCTTTAGGTTGCCCACCGTCTTTAAGCGCCTGCGCATACGTCAACTGCACCTGCGCATCACCCTTGGCGTTGTCCGCGGCGGCTTTGAGCGCCGCGATTTGCTCCGGCATCTTGCCCATATCGCGGTAAAGCACCGCTTTCTGGTAGTTGATCGCCGCCGCTTCCTGTCCTGTAGCGCTTTGCAATGCCGTGTCGTAATCGGTCAGAGCTTCTTCGCGCGCTTTGGTTTGTTCGGCGCCTTGCTTGGTGTAAATGTCGCTTTGCAACTGATACGCGGCCAGCGCCGGTTCGCTGACTTGGGGCGTGATGGCGCGTTGCAGTTCGTCCTGCTTTTTCTGCCACGCCGCGTCGCCCTGCGTTTTCTGGAAGTCGGCGGTCAGTTTCTTTTTGTTCTTATCGTAGTCTTTGGGCAGTTCGGTTTTGCGCGAGCCGATGAAATAAATCACCTGCGTTCCCGGCACATCACCCGTCGCGTCGAGCGGGCCGATGAGGTTTTGCGCCGAGCGGCTGAGTTGCTCGCCCAATTCGGGAGTGCCAACTTGCGCGGGCAACTTGAGACCTAACGAGCCGCCTTTGCTTTTGGTCGCCGCATCGCCGCTTTCTTTTTGGGCAACGGCTTTGAAGTTGGCGAGCGTGGGATTGGCTTTGAGACCCGCGAACAGCTTGCTCGCTCTGGCGCGCGCGGCGCCTTGCAAACGCGCGCTGTCACCTTGGAAATCCTTGGCGTTGCCTTTGGGAAGTTCAGGGCGAATCAGGATTTGATACAAGTCGAGTTTGGTGACGCTTCGTTTGTAATCGTCTTCAGTTGTGACGGTCGCACCTTTGGTTTGCTCGCCGAGTTTGTCAACGAGCAGCTTTTGGCGCACCTGTTCGCGCACTTCGGGCGTGTTGCGGTCTTTTTTGAAAGCGTCTATCGCTTCGGGGAGGGTTGTGACTTTGTATTCCGCTTGAATCGCGCGCAAAAACGCGCCCTCACTTTGGCCGGGTTGCGGCTTGAACTGCGGGAGTTGGCCGATTTGCTTGTCGAGTTCGGCATCGATTTCGGCGTCCGAAACCGGGATGTTCGCCTTTTGCGCGGCTTCCACCAGAGCGGCCTGGTTCGTCAGTTGCTTGAGTGCGCCCTGCCGCGTGCTGAGATAGGAGGCAACGGTTGTTTTCTGGCCGATATATCGGTTCATCTCTTCCGCATTTGCGGAAGCCTGTTGCAGTTGCGCGCCGGAAATGTTCTGGTTGCCAACGGTGGCGACGGTTTCAGTTGCTCTTTGACCGCGCCCTCCGACTTGGGGCAGGCCCGATCCTTGAAAGCCTGAAATGATGAAACCTCCGGCCATGATGATGCCCGACAGCACGATCATCGATTTGACAACGCGCGATTGCACTGCGCCAGAACGGATGCCTTCGATGGAAAAAGGCGAGGGTTTATCGACATATTCCGGTTCGCGGCGCGAGCCGGAAGACGGTGTGATTTTGGGTTCTTTGACGGCCATGATTTAAATTCCCTCTAAATAGGAGGTTTGGTTGATGTATTGAATGACTACGGGAGGCCCTTCGAGTTGCCCGCCGGAAAGCGTGGGAGCGTCGCCGATTTGAACTTTTGTCAAGGACGCATTGCCCACCACCAAACGCCGCGCGTTGGCTGGCGGCGCGCCGAGCAGTTCGCACAGCAAAACCCGCAGGCTTCCGTTGTGCCCGACGACGACGAGGGTTTTGTCCGCGTTGTCTTCGATTATCTTGTTCCACGCTGGTTCGAGTCGCGCCCACAACATCGAATACGATTCGCCGCCCGGCGGCCCGACATTCCACGGGTCGGCCACGCGCGCCCGCCAAAGTTCGGCATGATCGCGCAGAATACCGTCTTCGCTGAGCCCTTCCCAATCGCCATAATTCACTTCTTTAAGCGCGTCCATTCCCGTCACTCCCAGGCCGTGAAGCGCGCCGATAGATTCTCCGGTTTTAAAAGCGCGCTGCAAAGTCGAAGCATAAACCGCGTCGATTTTTTCATTTTGCAATCGTCTGGCGACGGCTTCTCGCTGTTTTTCGCCGCGCTCGTTGAGCGGCAAATCGCGCGATCCGGCGAAGGTGCGATGCTCGCCGGTATTTCCAGCGACCTCGCCGTGGCGAACTAGGTAAATAGTTGTCATTTTTGATGGAGACACAAAAAAGCACAAAAGAAACGGCGGCTCAGACTCAGCAGGAAACAACAAAGTCCCACAAAAACATAACTAATTCTTTGGGCCGGGAGAGCAACCCTTTGTTTCTTTTGTGCTTTCTTGTGGCCAAAAGATTACTTCAGTTTCGCCGCCAACTCCGCGTTGCGCCGCGCTTTGGCTTTGAGTTCTTCCAATCGAGTCGGCGAAGTCGCGTTGGCCTGCCCGATGAGCGCGGGCAATTGCTTTAAATCCGTCTCGGAAGGCGAAGCCACGAGAGGCGCGCCGATGATTTTGGCGAGCGAGCGCACTTTGGGATCGTAGTCGAACGCCACGACGGGCACGCCCACCGATGCCGCGAAGATCAGCGCGTGCAAGCGCATCGCCAGCACCAAAGACGCACTCGAAAGCGACTCGATGACCTCGCGCGGATGTTTGTTTTTGCTCTCGATCCATTCGTTTGGCTGGACGAGTGAGCCGAGCAGAACATCGTCCACACCCGTTTGCATCGCCAAAAAACGAAGCGAAACGTCCACGTTTTTTGCCGCCAAACGAATCGCCGCAACCATTCGCTGCACAGCGCCAAAATCTTCTCCCGGCCACGAACGTAGCGCGACAACCCATTCTTTGATCCCTTGATTCTGACTTGCCGCCTTTCCTGAAGCCAAATCCCATACCGGATCGGCGGTGATTTCAACCGCGCGCGTCACGCCGATGTCGCGCAAAAGTTTGGCAGAATCGCCATCGCGCACTGTCACAAGTGAAGCTCCCTGAAACGCTGCGCGCGCCACGTTGCGACTGAGGCTTTGACCCAGCGGCCCGACGCCCTGCGCATAAACCATCGTCGGCTTGCCGAGCGTTTTCGCCGTGCGTAGCATCGTCGTGTAATAAACCGCGTTGCGCACGCTCGTCACGTCCTGAACCAAAGAGCCACCGCCGCTCAGGAACACATCGCACTTGCCGATGGCCTTCAATACCTCGCGCGGGTTTTGACGCCCGATAGCCTCGCAACCGTGCATTTGTTTGGTGCGCGCAGGGTCGCCTGAAGTCGCGGTAAAAGTCGCACCTGAATCGAGCACACGCAGATGAGCGAGCATGGCGGCAAGCACCGCTTCGTCGCCCGCGTTGGCAAAACCGAAGTAACCGTTGATGAGGAAATTCACGCGGGAGAGATTTTACTTTCGCCGCGCAGACGAGCTTCGACTTCGGCAAAAGCTACTTCTGCTTTGGCAGGGGGAACTTTCACCCGCTTCAAAACTTTTCCGCCTTGACTCCGAAACAAAAAGTAGCACTCGCTCACATTGTTTTTGAAGTTCCACACGCACACCTCTTCGGCTTGCGCCACTGCGCTCCAAGGCACGGCCTTTTGAAAAATTTCCTCATACGAGACGCTCGCCTCCCATTTTGCGCGCGGGTCTTGGGCCACAAACAAAAAGACTAGAAATAGAACAGTTGCAGGCCAGAGTGCTAAAAACGCAGTGCTTTCCGCGTCGTCCCGCCTTTCAAAGCCAGTGCCTCCATGAAGTAGCCAAAACAACCCGAAGAAAAACGCCCAGCATGGGGCGAACACCAGGAGTTGACCTTGATATAGAATGCGACGAACGCTTCGCTTGTTCTCTGGATCGGTTTTAGTGAATGGCTCTTCAATAGGAGTCGTTTTAACAATGATGCGGCTTTCCTGGCGTGCGTTCGCTAAACCCACTTGTTGAATGCGGTGTATAGCTAATTTTTCACCTACTACGAGGGTGAAAACAATCCAGATAGAACTTGATAAGTTCTTAATAAGTTCAGGTTCACTCTTCAGAGAAATCATTCCTTCCACGTTGATGGCAAAACAGAGACTTCCCAAAGCGAGCCAGGTCAGCCACTTAGTCGCGTGGTAGATTCGCCAGGCCCGCCTTCGTTCCTGAGTGGAAAGTTGAGAAGAAGTCATAACCCAAGATTACCTCAACTTCCCCCGCCATCGCTTCCAAAAATAAACGCCAAACGCCCCCAAACTCGAAAATTTGAATGTCGGATCAACGTATTTTTCCAAAACGTAAAACGCGAAGTAATAAAAGCGGCAAAAACTCCAGAGCGCCACAACGAGCAAAAATGCGGCGCGGAGCGAGAAGTTTTCGCCGAGCAGAACCGACGCAGCGACCAAGCCCGCAAGCAAAAACAAAAAGCCTTTGAAGATGATGAGCCGCGAAGATTTGAGGTCACCCATCGTTTAATCCTCCATATCGTCTGGCGGGAAATTCTTGGCCATCGCGGTTTTGAGCGGGCGAAAGCCGAACTTGCGATAGATTGGGTGGTGCGCGGGTTCCGCTGTCAGCAAAAGCGCCATCTGCGAACCGAACTCGGTGAGCAGCGATTCCATCAAGGCGCGGGCGATGCCGCGTCCCTGAAAGTCGGGATGCACGCATAAGCCGTGAATCGAAGCGTCGAGTTCGCCATCGGAAAAAGCGTAGACGGCTCCCACGATTTCGCCGTCCCACAGCGCGAGGCGCGTGGCATACGAGCGGACGAAAACCCGTTCGATACGCTCGGCTGTTTGGACGCCGCGATAGGCGAGCGCGTAAACCAGTGCCAATCGCTCCCAGTTCACCTCTTTCAAATCGGTTTGAATCTTCAAAGACACGCTTCCCAAAAGCGCAAACGCGACGCCGCTTCAGGTGCCTGTTTCAGGTGTAAGCGGCTTGCGCCCACGTCAGCATCCTTCTTCGACACATCTACTTCGTGCCGTAGCCAACGGTCACGATGGCGGTGATTTTCTTTTCAAGCGAAGTTGTGTCGTCGTTGCCGCCATCCGAATCGGAACTGGAATACAGCGGCGTGAGCGAGGGGGCCGTCATTCTGGCCCAGCGCACTTCGCCTAAGTGCGCGCCAGCGGCTTCGGCGATGCTCTGCGCCCGTTCGCGCGCGTCTTTGGCGGCTTCGGCTTGCATCGAGACTTTCAAATCCGACAGGTTTTTGTAGATGAACTTCGGCGCCGCAGGTTCAAACGGCACGCCTTTGCCGATCAGTTCCGACGCCTGACGCGACAAATCATCGAGCAAATCGACTTGGCTGGAGCGCACTTCGATGTTTTGCGACAATTGGTAGCCCGCGACTTGACGCAAAATCGAAGAGTCACCCGCGTTAGCTACTGTTTCGCCGGGCGCGCGTTGGTAAAGCGTTTGCGTTGTGATGGCCTGCGGGAAAATCTCTTTGCCGTCGATGCCTTTGAGTTTCAAATAGGCCTCGACTTTGGCGCGGTCGCTTTCGAGTTGGGCGTAGGCTGTGTTCATCAAGGGCGCGGTGCGCGACACCTGACCGCTCCAGATGATGAAGTCCGAGCGAATCGGTTTGCGCGCGCTTCCAACAACGCGGATGATGTCGTCGCCCGAACGCGAACGCACGAGCGATTGGCCCAAAACAGACGCGCCAATGACCCAGCCCAACCCGGCGATAGCGGCGATGGCGAGGCCGCTACTGGAAGCGAATTTCATAATGGGATAGAAAAGCGCGCCCCAAAAATGAGGTGCGCTTTGAGGCCGTTATTTTTGTGGCAACTCGTAAGGTGACAGGAATTTGAGGATTATTTGGGTTGCGTCCGCTTGTTCACGCTCCCAACCGTGTTGCTCAGCGTCCACAAAACTTGGATTTTCTCCAGCGCAGAGGGACAAAACAGTTTCATTCCCCGGAAGGCGCCACCAAGACAAGCTGATGTCGCGGAAGTAAAAGTCCGGCAAATCATGGCGCGAGCTTTTCAAGCGGTTGTAAACGTCCGCCTGTTTCTTTTGCTCTTCGGTTCGCGGGCTAAAAGAATCGGATTTTAGGGTGAAGCCTCTCATCTGTGTTCGCATTTGCGCGAGTTGCGCATTGATGGCGGCGTTTTCGGTTTTGAATCGCTTGTAATCGGCGGGCGAAACAAATCGTTGCACGCGCAGTGAAAGCGCTGGACGCGCCAGAATTGGCTTTTGCTCGAAAGGAAGTTGCGGGCTGCTGGGCAAAACCGGCGGCGACATCCAGACGGATTCGCTACTTCGCACTTCGATGAAGTTATCTTCCGGCTCATACCAGGCGGCCCACCGCTCCAGTTACGTTTCCGGCGTCGCGCGGGCGCCTTGATGTTGCGCTAACCCCCCGCTGATGAGCCGAACCAACGCCGAAGCAGTTTGTTGTTGGGCGGGCGCAACTGTCCGACTCGCGTTGATGCCTTGAGCCGAAACGCCGCACTCACTCCAAGACATCAACAAAGCTGTCCCCAAAACCCTGATGAAGATGTTCGGTTTCACGCCGGAATTGGAAAAGCGCACCTCGAATTCGAGGCGCGCTTTTCTCACGTTATTAATCGCACGACGGGCGTCGGCGCTGTCCAGCTAAAGCTGATCTGCCCTGGCTTTGCCGGGCGCCCAACCTGCGTCAAAACCTCGCGCAAGGATTCCCGCGACAGCGGGAAGTTGGCACGAAGTGCCGAACAGCGCCGTCGCCCTTCGTGCGCCCGCTTTTAATAGCGACGGTCGCGGCTACGATTGCCGCCACCACCGCCACCGCGCGGGCGCGAATTGGAACGGCCACCGCGCGAGGCGCCGCCGCCAGTGCGCGGACGCGCGGCGGGCGGGAATTCGCCGCGATTGTCATCGGCCAGGGGAATGGGCGAACCCATTGATTTTTCGATGTCGCGCACATCGCGCCACTGGTCGGGTGCGGCGAACGACAAGGCCGTTCCGCTACGCCCGGCGCGCGCCGTGCGTCCGATGCGGTGCACGTAATCGTCCGCCGCGTCGGGCAAGTCGAAGTTGATGACCAGTTCGATGCCTGTGACATCAATGCCGCGCGCCGCGATGTCGGTGGCCACCAAAACGCGATAACGGCCCGATTTGAAGCCGTCGAGCGCCTGGCGGCGCTGCACAAGCGTTCTGTCCGAGTGAATCTCGGCAGCGCGGCCCTGCGCTTTTTCGTCGGGCAAACCGTTGAGGTAACGAGAAACTTTGTTGGCGCGCGAACGAGTGCGGGCAAACACCAAAACGCTTTGCGCACCTTTGGACAGCACTTCTTCTAAGAGAGCCGGTTTGTCGTCTTGCTCGACGATGTAGAGGTTTTGCGTGATGTTTTCGGCGGTCGTTCCGGCGCGTTCGATTTCAACACGTTGCGGGTTGCGCTGAAATTCGCGGGTGATGGCCACGATCTCGTCGGGCATCGTCGCGGAGAACAAGAGCGTTTGACGGTCTTGGGGCACCTGCGACAAAATGCGGCGGATCTGCGGCGCAAAACCCATGTCGAGCATGCGGTCGGCTTCGTCCAAAACTACGCAATCAACGGCGCGCAAATCGATCTGGTTGTTGGCCAGAAAGTCGTTGAGGCGTCCAGGCGTGGCGACGATCAAATCGGGGTTGCCGCGCATTTGCGACAATTGCTGGCGGGCCGGAGCGCCGCCGATCAGCACGGCAGTGCGCAGTCGAAAGGCGCGACCGATGTTCCAGATCGCTTCTTCGACTTGGAGCGCGAGTTCGCGCGTCGGCACCAAAATCAGCGTGCGACCACGCGCAGTTTTGGTGGCGATGCGGTCGAGAAAGGGCAAGCCAAAGGCGAGGGTTTTCCCGGTTCCAGTTTGCGCGATGCCAATGAGGTCGGATCCCGTCATCACGATGGGAATGGCCTGCGCTTGAATCGGCGTCGGGATCTGAAAACCGTTCTCGTCGAGCAAGTCGATTAGGCGCTTGGAAAGCGGCAATTGCGCGAACGATGTGGCGATTTCGCCTTCGGCCAAAGGTGCAACTTCAGATTGCACTTCGAGGGTCGGGGTCTCACTTGTTTGCGCCGCGACAAAAGCGCGAACAGCTTCTTTAGGTGAACGCGGCGAGTCGCTTTGTTCAACCGAACCGTTTTGTTCGACCGAAGCGATGATTTGTTCAACGGCAACGGGCGGCGTGTTCAGCGCGGAAAGCGTCGCGGCGACGGCTTTTTTACGTTTGGGTTTGGGAGCGACGGGGGCAGGAGAAGTGCCGTTTTGGTCGGCGATGGGGGCGCTTTGCGCAAGGGCGTCTTGGGGCTTCGAGACGAGCGAAGTTGAGCCGGTGCTGGCTCCGGTTTGTTCAATTAACATCTGGTTTTTGCATCGTTTGACCCCCAACACTCCGGGCAGAACAACTGCAAACCAACGGAACAAGGAGCCGGGATTTCACTTTTGTTTGCGGCGAAATCCGAACGCGCCTTTTCATTCTACTCGAAAAAACCGTGAATGGCAAACGAAGTGTCAAAGAAGCGCGCCCAGGAACCCGCTCAAACTCGCGCCCGATGTTTCCCGATTTCTCGCCCGCCTTTCGAACCTTGCACGCTATGGCGCGCGACACAGTTGAGCGCACGCCCTACTTTGTGGTCGCGCTGTGCGTGTTCGGCGTGTTTTATCTGGCCGCGCAGCGGGCGCGAAACGTTTTGCTGCGCGGCGCGAATCGGGCCGGGCGCGGCACCAACTTTTCCGCGCTTGTTTCGAGGCTTGGCGCAGGCGCGCTTCTGGCGGCCGGCGCTCTCGTCGCGCTGACGATTGCGTTTCCCGCGTTCACGCCCGCGACGATTTTCTCGGTGCTTGGCTTTGGCGGCGTCGCGGCGGGTTTTGCACTGCGCGATATTTTGGGCAACTTGCTGTGCGGTCTGGTGATTTTGGCGAGCGAACCGTTTCGCATCGGAGATCGCATCGCAGTGAAGGGCTTTGAAGGCGAAGTCGAGGACGTGCAAACGCGCGCCACAACTATTCGCACGCGCGACGGGCGCCGCGTCGTTTTACCCAACACCGTCGTGTTCAACGAACCCGTCGAAGTGGTGACCGCCTTTTCCAGACGGCGCCTCGACGCATCGCTTCCGCTGGGCCTAACCCTCGACTGGCAAACCGCCAAAACGCGCGCCCTGAGCGCAATGATGAGCATGGAAGGCGTCGAAAGCGAGCCGCCACCGCAAGTATTTCTACTGGAAATCAAGGACAACGGCGCAATTTTAGGACTGCGTTGGTGGATCGATAACAACTCGGAATCCAGTGAAGCCAATTCACGCGACGCAGTTCTGATGGGTGTTTCACAGGCAATTCGCGTTGTTGGAGCCAACTAAACGCAGAGGGAACAGAGACGACACAGAGAATTTAAAGGAAGGTTTTAACTGTTCTTCAAAATTCTTTGTGTCGTCTCCTGCTCCTCTGTGTTTGATGCAGCTTTACTCACCGTCGCGTTTGGACAAAAGAACCGCTACGATCTCAAAAACACCAAAACTCAAGAAGGTGTTGCGCGCTTTGGTGTTGTCCGAAAACCCCAAAATCCACGGCGCGGCCAGTGTCGGAAGCGCCGCTAAAAAGTCGAGCATCAAGTGGACGTTGAACGGGATGAGGCGAACCAGCCCCAACTCGTAGCGCGTGAAAGCCGACGCGACGACAGTTGTTCCGGCCAGAGCGCGAGCAGCGGTGACGGCGTGTTCGTCTTCTTCAAAACCCACAAGCGAAGGCGAAGCGGCAAGAGCGGCGGCAAAAAGGTAGTCGGTGGCGGCGTGAACCGGACGAGGAATGATGCGAAGCATGAAACAACGCGCGGCAAACGAAGTGCCTTGCGTGCCTTGTGTCGGGAAGCCCGCGCTTTTCTTTCGGCTTCGGCTTCGTTGCACCGCGCGGCGAGGATGTTAAAATTCCGCGCGAGTGCATTCCTTTTCCATGAAAATTCCGTTTCTTCTGGGCGCGGCTTTGCCCGCGCTGCTTTTGCTGGGCGGTTGCGGCGCCAAACCTGTGGCTGTTCCGACCTCGTTTGAGCCGTTCGTTGCCATCGACAAATCGTTCGCCGGAGTTGGCCCGTCCGGTTGGGAAAACAAGAGTTTGGCGGCGGCGACACCTACGCCAAAACCGCCTTTTCGAGCGGCGCCGCCAAAATCGAGATCAAGTCCGACACCGCTAACTCGTTTATGGGCGACATCGGCAAAGCAGGCGGCAAAAAACCCGTCGATACAGTGCACGACAAAATTCTCGCTGGCCTGAGCGAAGAGATGGGCGAAGGCTTTTCGGCTCAGGCGACGCAACCCGTGGCAAGCGCGTGGGGCGAAGCGCGTTACACCGAATGGACGCAGGGCGACACGCACGGCGTGCGCATCACGACGATGATGCCCGACCGTTCGTTGGGCCTCGTCGCGCAGTGCCCCGAAGCGGATTGGGCGAGTCTCAAAGACCCGATCTGGAAAGTGTGGACGGGCCTCAAAGCCGGAGGCCAGTAACCGAAAACGCCCCGCGAACCGAAAGTTCGCGGGGCGTTTTGTTTTTAGAGCGCACCTTCGGGCAAATCATCGAAACGGCGGTAGCAATCGCCCAAACGAAACTCGATGCCAAGCGAGTCCAGTCGAACGCGCGAATCGCGGTTCAGATAGCGCCGCAACTCCGGTTCATTTTCGGGAATCGAGGTGCGGACAAACTGGTCACAGCGGATTTTGTCTTGCCAGAAGATGAGATAATCCGTCACGGTCGGCAACTCGAAATAAGCCGCGCGCTTGCTCGTCAAATCGATATTTTTGGTGGAGGGCGACAGCACTTCAACCAGCACAAGCGGTTCGAGTAGCGTGCGCTCGAAGCGCGAATCGAACGCGGCATCTTCGCAATAAACCACGACATCGGGATAAGCGTCCATGTCCGCTTCTTCGACGCGCACAAGTTGATCGTTAGGCACCGCGAAACATGAAGTTTCGAGTAGTGCCGTTTCCAGAATCCGCGTTACTGCACCAATAATGCGTCCATGACGCGGGCTTCCGCCCGCCATAGCGACGATGTGTCCGCCGTAAAACTCGTGGCGAATGGAAGACGTGCGTTCAAGTTCGTAGAACTCTTCGCGCGTGTTGGTAGGAAATTCGATTTGGCGGGCGGCGCTCATTGATTGAGTTTAATGTTTGGCCAGAGGCGGTTCGTTCTGGTCGCGCTGCGTTTGAGCAACGCCACATCGCTTGAAGGCTACGAGCATTCCCAACAACAAACCGAAAACAAAACCTGCCAAGGCGCAAATGATCATTTGATCAAACATCCCATAATCGGCGCCATTAACGTGATTGTGGGGAACGAAATCATCGCGCACAAACGCCCACACAACGGGAGGCACGCAACCCAGAAACGCGCCCAACAACCCACACGTGCATCCTCCGCCCGCAATGTTAGGCCAATCAGTGTCCGAAGAAGACTCGTTCATGGTCACGGTTTAGCAATGGGCGGCTCATTTTCGTCGTGTGCTGGTGGCTGCCGAGTGAAGCCGATGAGCGCATCAAGGACAAGACCGATCAGCCCGCAAACGATGAACCCAATCGGCCCCAGCACGATTCCCACGAAGGGGAACAGTGCGCCAATCTCGCCGTCGCCAAAAAGACGTGGAAAGAGAAACGCCCCGGCGACCAGAAGTGGAGGGCCAAAAAAACCAACGGCGAAGCCCGTTGTTCCGCAGATGAGACCAACCGTTTTGCTGCTTTGCCAGATAGAAGAGCGTTGCTCCATTAGAGTGTGTATTCAAAGCCTCCTAATCATGAGTTGGATCATGGCGAGGAGGATGAAGGCGCGGCTGCTTCTTGGGTTGTGTTCGTAGTCTTTG